>Ga0179591_1365644_pt1 | contig 11778 bp, 7 predicted proteins | sample CZOMad2_1_08_16f_FD_182891 | JGI IMG/M metagenome (GOLD analysis project Ga0179591, IMG submission 182891) | Vadose zone soil fungal communities from Angelo Coast Range Reserve, California, USA - CZOMad2_1_08_16fungal (PacBio error correction) | ecosystem: Environmental > Terrestrial > Soil >...
GAAAGGGCCTGCGGTGGGTGGTGCTTGGAGGAAGGAAGGTGTTGCTTTCCGGCGAAAACGAGAAAAAAGGGATGGCAAATCATGAACCGTAAATTAACGGGCCCGACCCCCAAAATAGGGATCCGAAGGTAGGGGAGTTTCGAGCTCTAGGGTTTGGGGATTGCGGGACGGACCTCATGTGGGGCATCTTCGGTTCAGGGTCCTAAGAGGGGCGGGGAGGGGAAGGAAAAGGTGTTAAATCAGCTTTCTTCGTTACTGGGCTAAGTTAGTTTGTCTGACCGCAATGGGCGAGTCTGGTGGGAAACCTGAGCGAAGGGTAAGTGGGGCGTTCTGTGTTAGAAAATTTCACGGGGAATCTTAGACCTGTAAAGATGTCTTGCGATAAGAGAAAGGCAAGGGGGGAGGGATGGTATCGTTACCAATAAGACAATAAAGTCGCTCCCTAACTGGCTCATACAGAGGAGAGAGAGGACAAACACCAAAAAGGGACGGTCCATGCCCTGTTTGGGGTGTAGGGAACTTGGGACCTTGGTCAAATACCTTTTCATTGCACAAGTTAAAGGGGTTACATCGAGCCAAACTGAGGAGGATCAGAAAGATGGGAGCTTAAAGGACAGGGCTGTGCGGCGTAAAGGACTCGCGAAAAAGGAAGGAGGATGAGTCTAGGGGGGTAGGAAAGACGGCAAAGTTGAGAGAAGAGAGACCACACATTATTTGGGTGTGCCATGATCGACATTATAGGACAGGGGGAGATTGGGGGGTATTCGTCTGTGCACGGGGATGAACGGGCTGGCGTCGAGCGCATGTAAGGACGCAGAGGGAAGGTACAGCTCCCGGTAGCAGGAGGCCGGGGGGGACGGACGAGCACACTTGGTAAGTCTACCGTATGAACCAGGAAACGGGCCTTTCGAGAACTCGGTTCATCTGTGGAAGTCAGTTCTAGAGTCTTAAAAGACATCGCGGTATAAGGGGTATCACCGCCTGGCAGCAGGGGTCATCGTATTAAAACGGAAAGGGGGTGGGATTGCTCGTGCTACAGACCTCTCGCATGGAGACTAGAGATCAGCATTGCGAGTATGCAACGTGCCATCAGAAAGGGGGGGGAAAACTACGGTACTGGCAACGCGCGGCAAATGACAGTTAACAGTCCCCATGTTAGGGGTCGAGGGCGTTCAGAAGGACATTAGCCCGAGGACGACTCTAAAGGGATGCCCGGAGGGAGAACGAATGCACTACCGAGGCATCGCGGGGGGATGGAGGAGTCCTAAAAGGTGTGGGAGCCAGCACGAGTCACCCAAGAGCTCCTACGAAACTTGCACCTCCCCAGCGTCGCCAAAGCGTCCCTGTTTACAGGGGCGCTGGGGAATAAAGTTCAAGTGACCACACGAACTGAGGGCACAGAGGATTCAAAACGGAAGACTCAGTACTACGATTGTTGCGATGGGCCGAGGCCGGGGGGGAACACAAAGACGCTCTGAGGGGGAGGTCGGCGGTTTGCACGCGTCCAGACCGCGTGGGCTAAGGAGAAGATGGGAGAATGTGGGCGAGTCGGTGGGGGCCTGAGGTGGACTTGGCACCGGCAAGAAGGATGTCCGCTAACGGCCTTGCACTACCCTGTTTTTCCGAAACGGGCATGGGGGGATCCCGTCTGAGACGGGAAACCGGTCGACAAATGGTCTAAGGAGGACTCAGGCATGTCGAGTGCCATGACGATCTCTAAAAAACCTGGGAGTATTAAATAGAGATACGGGTCAACTTCACTGACCAATGAAAAAGAGCCCCACATGGGAGGGTTCCGACGGAAGAAAGCAAGAGGTCCTAGAAACTCTGGCCTCACGGGCGCCGATCAAACACACCCTCTAGCAACAGAGGTAATCCGGCATGAGAGGGGGACTCCACGGGAAAAGGAAAATCTCGAAAGGGAACAAAGACCCCGCCTGACCTCTACTCTCTAACCGCTCGGAAAAAAGAGACAGCTAGGAGGACAAGCCCGCGGAGATTTTCGGAAAAAACGACGAAGAAAGGAGGGGGGGCCGGTGCGCAATGCTGTTCTTTCCAACACACGGCATCAGATTCGATGTGGAATAGAGGAAAGAGAGGAACGGCGGAGAAAAGAATGGCAAGAAGCCAAGAGTCCGCGTTGGTCAGGGAAGGAAGTCCCCCAGGCGTAAACACCATTAGGGTGTGACTTTTACAGTGAAGGGGGGGGGGGGGTGCGGAGATCTGAGGGGGGCCTCGGGGAATCAAAAGCGGTAATACCATCCTCGAGACCGAGAAAGGGGGATTAAAATCTCCAACCCGAATACTTCGAGGATCGGAAAAAAAAAGAGAGGGTCACGAAAGGACCAAAGGGCCGAACTAAAGCCAGCGACCAAAGAAAACTTGGTACCTTTCAACCCGAAGGTGAACTTTTCCCTTACATCAAGGTAACAAAGCTGGAAAGAAATGCTCGTTATAAGAAAACATGGGGTGAGCAGCCGCCATGCAGAGAGGGCGTAGGCCGGCAGGCCGGTCCGTACACTCTACCCCTTTACGGGGAAAAGGGGTGATAATGAGAAAATGGAAAAAGGCCCCGAGCGTAACTCAGGATGGAACGAAGAGGGTCCGGGGTAAAAAAGATGCAAGCCGGTTCTAGGGCAGGAACAGCGAAAAAAAGTACGAAGGGAAGGGAAGCGGACTCAAAAGGGGTCTCTGAAAGAGGGCGGGGAGGGAGGAGAGCGGTCAATTGTCCTGAAATGGGGAAAGCGTGAACGGAGAAAAAAAGAGAAACAAAACCCAGGAAATTAAATGGAGAGAAAGGGGAATTGGAAAAAAAAAAAGACCAAGGGTTAAGTGGGGGTCCGGAGTAGTTCAGTAGCGCCTACCAATCAACTGACCGTCTAAGACGCAGTAACTGGGGGGGAGAAGGAATGCGGAGGAAGGCAGATAACGAATAACAGCGGCAATGGAGAAAGCATTTTCGGGTCAGCGGGACTTTCGTTAGGCAAAACACACAGTGAAAAGTGGGCCACACCACTCCACACTGTCGGATGACTAAGGGGAACGAGGACTACACAAGACCACCTGGGCCAGGACGCCCCTGCGGTTCTGGGGTTTCATAAAAAGTGGCGGTCGCGTAAGAAAAAGGTAGGAGCGTGAGGGTAGGAAAGGAGCCCTCCCTCCCAAAAGGATGGAGAAAGAGCCAAAGATGAAAGGTGCCAGCAGGAAAGGGTCAGCCAACTGGCAAAAAGGGACACACAGGGGCGATCACCCCTGCCTAGAAAATAAGAAAAAAACAGTAGGAAAAACAATGAAAGTAAGGGCGAAAACTAAAGGAAAGAAAATAAGGAAATTTCTGAAAGATACGAATAGAAAAGAAGCGCAACCCGGAAACTGTCCCCGAAAGCCATAAAAAGGTGCGAATAAAAAAGAAACTTAATTTGGCGTGGGGGTAGGTGGGCTAGAGGGGTATTAGCATGGGGAGGAGGCCAGACCGGGGAGTGGAGTTAACGACTTTCTCCCGGAGATGCTGAGGGAAAGAGGGAAACAAAACAAAAACCTCCAATCCAGCACCTAGCAAAACACCAACACCGGATAGTAGAAAAAGGCTTTCCGGGGGGGGAAGGGGCTGAGGGAGGGCTTGGGTGGTCGGGAAAAGTGCGAGGGCTTGTTTTTCGTTTTCTAAAGGTGGGTCACGAAATCAAAACCTACTGGGCCGGACATGAAACCTGCTAAGAAAGGGGAAAGGCCACAATAGCGAAGAAGGAAGTTTCTTGTGGAGGCCTATACTTTGTATTGATACGTCGCCGAAGGGACCTAGGGTGAGGGGAAAGAAGAGGGAGAGAAGGAGGATGTGGTCAGAAATGAAGGGGAGTCGCAGATGGAGTGTCGCGATGGTCTCTAGATCCGGAGGACGGGATACTCTTGGGAGGGAGGTTGAAATTCCAGGGATCTTACATCTGGAATGGAAACGAATTGAAGGAAGCCGCGAGGAAAAAATGTGAGGGACGGTCTCAGTACCAAGAACATCAGAAACAGCCCTCAAATTCACAGAAGAAAAAATCAGCGTTGGAAGCCCCCGCCACGCAAAGGTGAAAGAACAATGAAAAGTTTTGGGGGGAGGAGACCAATGAGCCGACATGTTTCTTCTGGAAAGTGAACTTGGGAATCGAAATCCCGAAAGACAAAACGGTCTCTCAACATGATCAGTGCCGGGAGAACGGCAGCACCAAGAAAGTGGCAAGCTGTTCAAGTTTCAGGAGATCAGGTAAAAGGAAGAAAAATGGATGCGCAGAAATTTGAGCATCCTATACGAAAGTATGTTGTCAGGGAAATTGACGGGAGAGACATTTCACGTATAGGTAAGTGGGATAGGGAATGGTCAATGACGTGACCGTTTCAAGTCCGGAGATATGAAGGACGAAAACAGCGGGGGACTTCATCGGTTTCGGAACTTCTCCGGGGGGGTGACGACGGAAGAGAAACTGGGACGGCGACCCGGATTTGGCCCGTCTCATGCAACAGTCGAGGAATCTTGAACAGAAAAAGTGCTGTGAATTACTTACATCGGTGGAACCGCCTGATTAGGAACTGGGGTAATCGAGTCAAAGGAAAGGTCGTCCGAATCTTAAGGCGCTCCTCCATGGCAGAGAAGACGAAAGCAAACAGTTAGAGAAGGGGGAAAAAAGAGGGTGCGGAACGGACACGGCGGAAAGTCGGGACCAGGAACAGGGTCAGGCGTGGTCCGAGCGGAAATAATTACGGTGTTTCCAACAAGTTGTACTGCAGCCCGTAGTTGTGGAAAGGGGAACGATGGCTCATGACCCTATCATCGCGGTAGTAAGACAAAGGGGGTGCGTGATCCCCAAGAGGTCAAAAAGAAAATTCATACGACCCGCATTCCTTCCAAGAATCGTTCTTCACAAAGGAAGGTGACACTGGGAACGGTGACCACACACACGTTACGGATTGGAGACGGTTCACCAGAACTGTATCAATAATGGGTGGCCGTGACCCGGGGAAAGAACCGGTGTGAAAAACGCCCACGCTCGCAAGTGTGGGACTTGGACGAAGAACCGGAAAGAATACCAGGGGAGGGCGATCAAAAGCCTTCTACGCGGTAGTAGCGCGGAGCGATTGCCGGGCAGGTGGCGGGGAAACGACGGTCCCGCCGGCGGGGGGGGGGGCAAAGAGTAATACGTGAAGGGAATCGCAAGCGGGGTACGAAGAGAACTTTTCTGGGTTGATCCCGGCGTTAGACGGTTATCATGCGTTACCTAGGCATTGCGAGTGGTTAAGAAGGGAAGATCACCACAAACGAGGGGAGGAGGAAAAGATATTACATATTCCACTCGCCATGACCGAGGGCCAACCAGGGCTGGACGCATGCGAAGGACCTCGTAGAGTATGAAGGTGATCTTCTCACCGTCTCCGCCGGTCTCAAAAAAAGTTCTAACACAGAGAGATGAGGGAGAGGGGCGCCAGAAAGCCCCAAAGAACCTGGTACCCCACCTGGCTATAGCGCAAAGCTAGAACTCGCACGTCGACTAACAATCTGACGGTATGGCCGGAGCTCCCGTACCACCAGGCTGCGTGCCACCGCTGGAGGGGGGGAGGTTCCACACCGGCAACGGCTGCTTAAAACAAGTGCTAGGAACGTCGGCGGCGGTTCGACCTTTCCGTGCGCGCCCAGCGTCCGGAGTGTGGTCACGGGGTAAGTGAAATGGCCAACAGGTCGGTCCCAAAATACTTAAGAACCAGATTGGGACATTGGAATTGGTCTGGTCTTGAAGGCGGGTGGACTCTCGTGTGAGAACTGGCCACCTTTATGCTACCAGCCGGGAGATGACCACGGACGGCGTCACAACAGGTGCCTCGAACCTCCAAATTCCGCGTCCATCTCTTGTCCACGTCATTCGATTATGACGCCTAGGAACAAGAAAGTCCGGTTCACTCCGATCCGCCCGACGTCGTAAGAAAGGGTCCACATCCCGGGAATGGACGCGTCGCGGCGCAGTAGAGACTAGTCCGCCAGGCGAGAGGAGAGGCGCCGGGACGAAATCCCGTTCAGGACAATATGACCAGGTCTGCTCAGGCTGGTCAGGGAAAATAAAAGGAGAATTAAGTGAACGCATGCCCGAACCCTGCCCGCCCTAGGGACTTCTGCAGCATATGCTCCTTTCGCTCTCCGTCCCAGGTGGGAGACTTCCGAGAAAACCCCCACCCTGGCAAGGTCGATAGGACCCGTTATAGGTCTTCAGAGATCTAAAAAGGAACAAGTTGCCAGGGCAAGTTACATTCAAGAATCAATACATTGAAGGGAGATCCTTTCCTGTGAAAGATTTTCCCGGTTCCTTATGTTGTCAGACATAGTAATGGAAACGATCAGATCGAAATGACAGATCTTATGGGCTTGATCCTAAGCACTTAAGAGGTACGGAACCATTTGAGGCTCCATCGCTTGGGAGTACTGTAGGGCGATTACAGTGACGCACTTGGGGGGACTCACCACATGACTAACACTGGTCCCAGGAAGTCAAAAACACTGTTCCCACGGTGCTTGCGGGAGGAAAAAGAATGCACTTCGCGAGACGAAAATTGGAGGCGGGTAGGTAACGGAATCAAACCTGAGTCTCTAGAGAAAAGGCGTTAATGGGGTGAGGGCAAATGAGCAACACACAAAGGGCGTCGGGGCCGATCGGCCGCGTAAGGAAGCCAGGCCGGCCGCGAGAGGAAAGGAACTCAGAGCGACACTTGTATCGCGACCTTCAAAGGGAATCACCCTCCCCCATAAACAGTCGAGAAAAAGGAGTCGGAGAATTTAGGGGGGAGGAAAAGCCGTTAATTCGAAAAAAGGGGCATGAGGCCAGAGGGGAAAAGGGTCTAGAAACCATCTCGAATTCGGAAAGAATCACTACAAAAAAACCTCAGACCATCAGAGAAAAAAACAACAAAGGAGATTAGAAGAAGAGAATGGAAATGGCTGGGGGAGGGGAGGGGGGCTTTCGAAGGGCAGAGAAGCCACTCTCGCAACTGACCCCTATTCTCCAGGATTTTACTTTTTAGGCCTAGATGCTGCGGTGAAACGGCCGAAAAGGTGGAAGAGGATGGTCACGTAACGGAGCAGCGCATGGAAAGAAAAAAGGTGCGATGGCGGTCAAAGGCTAAAGGGGTTCAATGAGTAGCCTGCTCGAGCACGCATAGTGGGGAGTGGGCGTTGGACAGACATGGGGCACGCAGACTGGGAAAGAATTGGCGGGGATCACTAGGTGCGGTCTGTATGTTAACGACAACTCACTCAACGGCGACGACGAGGAGGAGTCGGGAGGGGCAGCAACAAGAAAGAAACCGGGACGGTACAAAAAAGCATGGGGGAGGGGACCAGGAGGAATCCGCCGTTAGGATGCTGAACAATTGGACGGGGTTAATCGCACACCATGAGGGGGGTCGCTCCAAAACAGTCCTCAGGGGAACTCGCGCTCACGTAACAGCCTCGGCTTCATGGGGCATACTAGTGTACAAGGAAGAGGGGGCTGCCCGACCTGAGGAAGTCCGGAGAAATTCAAATCAAGGCCAAAATTAAGCGGTGATGGGGTTCTCGCAGTTCAACTACAGTGACAGTGCTCTGCAATGTCAGCGGGAAGAGCCAGAGAAAAGGGTATCATAAGACAGAACATGCGGACGGCACCACTGTTCAGAGAGTCTTCACCTGCGAGACGGCTATCCTACTATTCAGGCTCGGTGTCCTCAGTATCACAATAGAGAAGAGGATCAAAAAAAAGAGGCAGGCCATCAAAATGTAAAGTAAGAGCGTAGGGCGACGATCCCAAAGCTGGCGGAAAGCTCACCTCGGGCGCGACTGCGCAAGATCTTCAGAGGAGTTTTTTTAAAGAAAGGATACGGGAAAATAAAGGAAAAAGCGGGCCATCAACAGCCGGGGTTACTAGGCTCACTGAAACAGGGGGGATGTGGAGCCCAGTTCAAAGCTGAAGGAGCTGACAAAAGATGTTTTAGAAAAGAGGGAGGAACCCTGGAGAAAAAAGACGGATGTTGATATACACGGAACAATGAAGAGCAGGGACCAAAGGCAACATCCCCAGCTCGTTCTGTCCTGACTACATGGGGGATACGGCAAAGTGCCACAAGAGTGACCGGCACTTGTATCCCGCCACATCGGAGCGCTTAGTGGGGTCCTGGGGCCGGAGGCCGTGTGGAAAGAAACCGAAAAGACGCATAGAGAAGGGCCGTGAATGTGGGCTGAGAAAGCTACGGGCTGAAGGCAGCGCTGTAACTATTTCGGAACTAGAATCGCCGGCGGGGGGTGGGGGGGGGGGGGGAGGAACCGGGGGAAAGGAAGCCGCTGGAACTCGGTGTCTCGATACAAACATAAAGGACCGTTGGTCGCCGAGGACACGGGGGGCTGGGTTGAGCGGAGAAAGAGACCGATCACAAACTAGACGAGGGATCGCGAACACCAAGGTGGCTCGAGGACTAGTGGAAGGGGAAGGTATCTCCCTGAGAAAAAAAAAAAAAAGGTAGAAAAGAACTGACAGGCTTTACCAGGAAGGGACACAGTCTTCCAAGGAGATCCAATCAGTCTAGTACTCGGGGCGAAAACCCTCCCTCTGATGAAAAAAAAATCCTCGTCAGGAACGAAGAGGGGTATGGACAGTCAGGAGAAGAAAGAGAATGCCCCAGCCAAGAATCCCCAACTGAACCTCCTCGCGCTCCTCTAAAGAACCAGGTCGACGGAGTTCCGCACTCTGATCTGGTACGGTGGAGAAAAGGAAGAGCCAACACCTTCAAGGTGCGGAGGAGCGGGAAAGGGGACCAAGACAGCGGTAGGAATAACAATCTGAGACTTAGGGACGTTAAATGCCTGGGGGGCACGAAAAATAGTCACGGGACTTGGTGGGAACGGGACGGTATTACCACCAGGTACGGTAAAGGCTAACTTGGTTTGCTTCGATCATTCTGAAAGGGAGAACCTGCACACCGGGGTGAACGAGAAAGGGAAGAGAGGACCTCGCCAGCGAACTTTTATGGAACACAAAAACGAAGTCCTCATCCGTCCATCTCTTTCAAGCATGGGATACCCGTCGGAAAAAGGAAAGCCTCAACCGACCTTGTTAACAGGGAAGAGGGACAGCCGGGAAAGAGGAAAAAGCAGGAGTAGAGGACGGCGAAAAAACCGAATGGAGCTATCTAGTCCGCCATAATAGTAAAAAGAAGATCTCAGCCCTTTCAGACGAACTATTACTAGAAACGGGGTATCAGATAAGAGGGGGACTTGAACAGAAGAACAAACAGGTTGAGAAAGAGAGGGCTCCAAATGCAAACCAGGAAAGACGTTCCTGACTCCATGGTGCGAGTTCCGGAGGACAAAACACTCGTCGAAAAGAGGTGAGCAGTTTACCAGTAAGGAAGGTAAAGGATTCTGACATGGACGCGAACCAGAAGTTTCCCCCGAAAGGTCGTGAACTCTATTCCCAGATAACCCCCCAAGAGTAAGGGCTCATCCACTGAAGGGGGAAAAGAACTCAAATAAAATGGAGATAAAATTCAGACATAGAGTAAAGGGGACGAGCATTAAAAGTGGAAAAGAATTCCACGGGCAACTATAAGCCGGAAGCGACGATCCCCTAACCTTGGCGCACTCGGGGGAAGGGTCGGGCTGGGTAACCCTCCGAAACTGTAGAGCATCACATTCTGATTAATCGGCCTGCAACCAATTGCACCCGTCTGCGGGGGTGACATACGATGCGGATTCGTACGAGACAGTTTGGTGGCTGGGAAAATGGTTAACGATAAAACGCATCGCGGCAGCCAATTACGTTCAGGGGGCCCGGACGCGGGGAATTACTGGACTAACTACTGGCTACCTCTCATCAGGTATCCCCGAAACCTGTAGGAGAAACTCCATCATGACGACGAGAGAATCTTAAAAACGATCGCCAGCTGCCTTTAACATCAGAGGGCAACCTTCGGCCGGCCGGGGTACCTACCAATATAGGGGTCTAACAGAATAAAGGAGAATAGTGGGTGTGTCAGGGAAAGGGTTCGCCATGGGTCCCGTTTCGCCGGAGCCAGCCAACAGAGCAGCTTAGAAAAGCCTCAAGCCAAACCCGCCATTAAATGAAATAGAGCAGAACAACAACCAACGTAGGAGGGAGGAAGATATTAATGGGTCTGTTTGCTGTTGGATGGCGTATTTTGCTGGCTAAAGAGAAACCAGCTGGAAGAGAAACGGCGGAACGGGACCGACCCAAACTATCGTATCCGCCTTGGTTTAAGTTCTATGGTGACTCGGCGGGCCGCTTGAAGGCACGACTCGAAGAGGGCGTCTTATGTTTCATCGCTGGACGCTCGCATGAAGGGAGGGGTAGGACGAAAAAGGGTCGAAAACGGGGGGGATGCTTTGTCTTTCGTGACGGGGACCCTGCAGGCGTCAAAGGCACTTCACCGAGGAACGAAAGCAAGGTTGTCGGGGCTGCTTCCCCTCACGAAACCCATCCCTCCACAGGGGGCTCGACAAGCGCATAGCCCCCGCACGCAAAAGGAATTGCACTTCATGTTTGTCGAAGCCTGGATGATGATCCCGACCTTGGAGCTTATAAAGGGGAACGGTGTGAGCCCAGCCCTTTGTTGGAAACAAACAAAGAAAAAAAAAGAATAAGGGGGGTGGTTGGGACCGCAAGACGAGGCGAAGCTCCGGTCCGCGGACAGACGGAAAAGGGCTCCTCTGGGCAGGGGGGAAGTCTGTCGCGGTGAATGAGGACGCCGAACTGGAAAAGCATCCGGAGACCAAGGCCCAGACTTTAAAGCGCAAGGACGGGGTGAGATGGTTGAGGATAGCCTTGAACGACCTTACCTTGGGGTGCTGCCTAGGATAAGGGACCGGGGGAGCCGAGCAAGCGACCGTGAGGGACGGAACTTCTTCCGAGTTGGTCCTGGAAAGCTACCCTTGGGAGGTCACCTCTTCGCCCCGGTACGAACCGATCGTCCGAGATGGAAGGAAATGCATGGGGGCATACGGGAAGGACTTTCATTACATCTGTACCAGGCACCGAGGGGACCGGGGGGAAGACGGACCGGGATGATTGGGGTATAGTCTGGCCATCCCTCTCGCTGGCGGAAGACTAGGCCGCCATGGAGAGAGAAGGGAACGCCGGCGTCCATTTCACAAAAGAATGGGGCTCTGACCATCCTTAAGTCAAGAGGTGAGGTGTCGAGGCCAAAGGAATTCCGTTTATCCATTTGAGATGCCGCCGTCAATGGGGTTTGAGGGAAAATATGGCGGCAGGGGTACGCAAGAGAGGGACAGAGGGATAAAAACGCGTTCACCCTATGGCAAAGACAACCATGTCATCCAAAGTAGGTCTTCAACGGAATGTGAAGCTACAAGGGGGAACAGGACCCGTACAAAGTCTACAAAACTTGGAGCAGCAGAAAGACGAGATACGCGCATCAAATTGTGGCCGGACGCCGAACCGCTGGGGATAAACCGCAAGAGAAAGAGAGACGCGGAAGTGGGGCGGCGGACGAAACGGAACGGGATCTCAACGCCGGCACAGTGGCGATTGTCATCTTCTTCGAGCGCCGTGGGGCATGTCAACCGGCCGTTAGGAATGCGGGGAAGCCGGCGGGCGCGATAAGGACTTTCTGTAGAAATGGGGGGGGCCCCCACCGGGGGGGAGAAAAACAAAGCGGTAGAAACGTGGGGGAGACGATCCCGTTCCTATAAGGAGGGGATCGCAGAACGCCGCCCCGGGGGCTAGGTAGGGGACAGTGCATTTGCCG
>Ga0179591_1232535_pt1 | contig 11777 bp, 13 predicted proteins | sample CZOMad2_1_08_16f_FD_182891 | JGI IMG/M metagenome (GOLD analysis project Ga0179591, IMG submission 182891) | Vadose zone soil fungal communities from Angelo Coast Range Reserve, California, USA - CZOMad2_1_08_16fungal (PacBio error correction) | ecosystem: Environmental > Terrestrial > Soil >...
TGTTCGTGCGTCTGAGTGGAATAGGAACCAACTCGGTGGCAGCTGGACTGCGTATACGGACAGAACAGCCAAAATGTAGTCTCCTCCCCGTTGGAAGTTAGGGATTTGTAGTGGTCTTAGGAACTTAGCTATAAATTTAAAAGGAATCTTATGAATTATGTATCTATCCAATATCCGAAAAAGAGCTGTGGTTTTTTTACCAAAAAGAACTGGGGATCCTCTCTATAAAAAGAGCGAACCAAGGAAAGACCAGGGGGAAACTTGGAAGAATTAAAAGGACACAAAACCGAGGGACCAGACGTCCCGTTCGACAACAACTTGGCTAGAAAAAAAAAATCAGGGGAGGAAACTTGGAGTTCCGGGATCGGCCAAAATTGCGGAACATAAAAATGCGCGGGAACCTGGAATATTGGTGAAATGCGCGGGGGGGGGGGGGGAGGGTTGGAACAAAAAACACGGCAGTTTTAAACCAAAACAAAGCTTTCAACACGAAAAGCCTACTGAATGAATTAATAGGGTTTTTTAGGTGTCAACCTTGTTCAGCCTACGTTAGAATCCTACAAGGATAGTCGCGAAACATGGGTCAGACTGTTTTCTGAGGGCTAGGCGAACCTTCAACGGGCAAAAACAAACCTTCCAAAATTAAGAAAAATTACACGACAACCAACTTAAAACGAAAACTGGACAAGAGGCGAAAACAGGGATGAAGAAGCCAATAAGAGCGGATGGGGGGGGGTGGGAATTCCACCACGTACATGGTGGGGGGTCACCGTGAAAATTTGGAACTTGTAACCACTACAAACATTGAAATCGGGGGTGTGTCTGGAACGTTTTCTGAAAAACCGGATCGGGGGGAATCTTGCCATCTGAATCAGTGAGAAAGAGGGGAAGGCAACCGAATACAAACTAAATCATCGCACAGTTATAAACTGTGGAGGGGAGTAAAGACACCTTCTTTTGGGGCAGGACCCCAAACCAATTCACAGATATGTCTTCTTCAATTCAAATAAAGGGAGAAGGCTGGGTCTAATGGTAGGAAAATCTACGCTAGATCTGGGAAAACTTAGAGGTGGCGGGACATAAAGACAAAAGAAGACTTCAAGAAAAGTGATTATGACGGAAGTAAGCCTCAAAAAAGTCCACTTTAATCTAAATCAGAGTTTAATTCAAGGGACTGTAACGAGTGTTGTCTCCATTTAAATGGCGCAGGGGGGGGAAAAAAGCTAACTTTGACAAAAATTACTGCATACCGTTACGAGAAAGGAAGGGTTGGGGATCTCAGGGGGAAAACAAACCCAGAACCTCCTGCGCTGGCGCAAAAACCCACAGGGTCGGTCATTCAGTTATCAGACGTCCTATTGTACCCAAAGCGAAAAGTGTCTGGCGATGATAGAAGAGAGAGGCGGTTCAAGTAGGTAGGCGGGCGGAGGACCGGAAGGGTTCGGAAGGAAAAAATACAGCAATTCTATAATGAGGTGGGGGGTGAGAGTCCCAGCCATGAAGGAATTAATCTATTTTTTACGGGAGAGGAAACCCAAGATAACATATACCCTTTTATGAGACGAGGGGGCCTGAGGAGAGGGTCCAAGGCACCTCGATGAATGTCCCCGAAGGTAACAGTTTGGAACCTTAATTGTAATGGACGCGAAGTTCGAACCGCGTTTGACCAAAGACAATGGGGGAAAGAAGGGAAAATTTCTTGCTAGCAAAAGCTCGACCCAGTCAACATGAAAGAACAAACGGGTTCGTGTTCAAATCTCAATGGCGTAGGGGATGGGTGCTACAAGAAGACGCAAGGGGGATAAACGAGGGCAAACAAAACCGACCACCCTACGTCATTAAGGGAGAATCCGGAATTTGATCATTGGACTTGAAAAAGAAAGCTGGATCCGAATAGCCTGATAGTTCGAACCATAATCGCAAAAGGAACCAAACGGGTATGTACTTGTGCGAGAATTGGTGGGAAGGGCTCCATGGGAGGTGGGGGAATTCCTGCAAGGGCTGAGGCAACAATTCAAAAAAAGTCGACATGTAGTTGACGAGGGGCCATGGACGTGGGAAACCCCGACTAGGGGGGAAGAAAAGGGGGGGGGATTTCCAGCGGGAAAGGAAGGGGTGCATTCAAAGCATTGGTCTTTGGTTGCACTTTACGTGAGAATAGCCAATCGTCAAGGGGAACTAGTTGAAAAATCCGAGGACTCGAGCATTTCTAGTTGTGAAGGAAGACAGCGATCTGAAGGAAAGTAGGGCGATAATGATGGGATAACAAAAAAAACAACTAGGGGGAGGTGAAAGTAGAGGAAAAAAGAATCCACGTTATCAGGCGATCTCTGGTCTCCAAAGAAAGCGACAGGGTCTTATGCATTGGTGCTTCAAACTAGTAACCTCAGGGAATTGTGTGTATGGGGGCCGAGAAAAAAGAAGTGCCAAGAAGGAGGCCAGAGGGAGCTTGGGAATCTACTAATCCGATCTTGGGTGAATCCGTTTAAACATGGACAAAGGAAAGAAAATGGTTACTGGGGGTCCGCAGAGGAAAAGGAAGTAAAAAGTAACCCTGTAAAAATGGGAAGGCCAAACAATTCGTATTAACTTACTAACAGTTTGGTTGGACTTGCTCCTATTTTGGGTGGGGGGGGGGTGGGGAAGAAACGACAGAGAAGAGAGGAAGCCAGCGGGCAGCAAAGAAGAATGAAAATATTCCGGATCGCGAATGGGTGTCAAAAAATATAGTTGGGTTGTTTGCAAAGAAATCTTGGATCCGGCATTGGGAAAAGATCGCGCCATTGGGGAGGGGACGGAAAGGTTGGTTCGGTCCTTGGGTGTTGACCTGGTAGAGCTATGAAAGAATTCATGAGGAAAGGTAAAAAACGCTCGCACGGGAAAGGGGACAAGGCAGGGAAGGAAAGGGGGGACGGGGGAAAAGGGCATACGCGTTTGAGGGGGGGGGGGAACGCTACGAAGGAACAGATCTGTAGAATTGAAATAATACTGCGGCATATTTGGGTATCCTTAAAAAAGAGGGCCGTCAGTCATTTGGAACAAAGACAGTCATCAGGAACTTGAACGAGAAGGAAGAAAAAAAAAGACCGGTCCGGCCTGCCACAGGGAAAAATGGGGCGGACGGCTCGGCAGGGGGAGAACCTACCGCTCGACACTGAACGTGGGAGAAGAATCATTTCTAACTGATTACGCAAGTTGTACGGGGCCCCGGAGGTTGGGGGGGTGGCCAGGAGAGAAAAAATTCCCGAAGAGAAACGATGAAAGGAAGGTTGCCCGGAAGCAGAAGGGTAACAAAAATGCGGCGACTTACGAGTGGTGTATACACACATCAGGGGAAACGGGAAGGAACAGGGAATTAAACCTTTCTTAAAGACCGTTCTGGAGTTGTTCGATCTGAAAGGGGAAGGCTCAGAAAAGAGCATTTTTTGCAGGGAAACTGGTTGTTCATGCGGCCCAATTATCAAGCGACGGTCGTGGGAGTCAGCCAAATAGACCAATACCGAGTCAGGGAGAAGCCGAAATGAGAGGTAGTGGGGGGGGGGGGTCATTCACAAGACGGTGGCTAAGCATGAAGCGTTTTTTACATGGAAACTCTTGTATAGAACGGTTAGTGTATAGGGTGCAGTCCACGCCGAAGAAGAGGGATGAAAGTGCGACCGATCAAAACCGTGTTTAATCTCCTTTCCAGATCACCAAAGAGTCAAAACTGGGGGGGGTTCAATATTCAGATGGGAAATCTTTACCACAAGGCTTTGGGGTAAAACACTCTCGTTGCGTGGATGTCATCCAACTTAAAAGGTGGCTTGGGTTTGATGGTGGAGGGGGGAAACAGCATACCTGGGGGGGAAAGGAAGGGGGGGACTCTGACTCTGGGAAATACATAAACAGTCTTAAATGGGGGAGGGATACAATCCTTAAAGTTAATGAGCGGAGGGGGACCCAATTCGAGAGGATCCCCTCAGGGGATTGCACTCGTGGAAAACTTCCGTGGGGGGGACTGGGGGGGGCAGGGTCAAAGCTTGACCTCGAATCAAAGCGTGGGAGCTGGGGCCGCCATTTTGAGGAGTCCCCTCTAAGTTCAGAATAAGGAGTGGGGGATATCCGGAATTGGGCAGACATGAAATTAGAAGAAAGAGGGGTTGAAGGGGAAGAGGGGAGGGGGCCAGGGGAGGCGCTCGTAGCTCGTTAATTATAAACTAAATAAAACAAAAAAAAAAAAAGGTGGGAAAACACCTCCTAACCCGTTGCGTTGGTACCAAAAGCAAGAAACTTCGGGTATCTTGGCGATAAGAAGAATCCTACGGCGGTGCACTTTTGCTTGAAGTTCAATCCTCCAATCCATAACAGGATCTGCCCATCTTATTCCATCCATAGTGAAGTCCGCCTTACGGGATCACGATTGAAGAGGGGTGGGCCGGTCCAACCAGCAGCTCGAACACTAGAGAGAGAGAAACAAAACAACGGGAGGAGTATAAAGATATAAGTCTGAGGTTCAGAGCTGCGTGTGGGAGAATCAACTCGTAATCGAGGAGAGAACTGCATCCAGTATACGACTAATACCTAACGGGGGGGGTTCTGGAGGGATTGCTGGAGGAAAAGTAAATAGAAAAATTTGAACGTTAATCTTCGAGTATTGTTCGAGCCAAAAAACGGAAAAAGATGGGTATGGTACAACAAAAACCTGGGGAGTAAATAGTAATACAAAATCGAAGAGGAACCACGGTCTCCCTAAGAAAAGAGGGGTGGGTTTGGTGGGGGGGAGGGGTGGGGAGAGGGAGGTGGTAGGGGGTGCCGGGTGTGGGAGGTGGAGAGGGAGTGGGGGGGAGGGGGAGGAAAGGAGAAGGGGGGATAATGGAGCGTTGGCAAGGGGGGGGGTAGAGAGGGGGGGGGATACTTAGTGTTCGGTGTCGGGAGGGTTAGCGGGGGAGAGACGGGAGGGGAGTGGGGAAGGGGGAGGGGGCAGGGGCACCAAAGGCCTTGGATTTGAGTTCGCTCTCGGGGGGGGTCCTCTTCATCTTCGGGTTGACTTCCTCGCAAGTTCTTTCTGTATGCCCTGATACGGGACCCCCGACCCGCCTGGGTTCTGTTCTGTTCAGATCTTTTGGTATTACTGTCATCATTTCGTAGAGAGTCTTTAGCACAAGGGGATCTGAGCCGCCGAAGAGCCGCCGTGTTCGTAACGCGTTCTCCGAAGCATATTCTTTGTGTAGGCTTGTGTCCTCCTTGGCCCCTCGTAGAGAGGGGACTGATATATGCGGAGCGATGAGCCGGGCCGTCCACCCCTGGGTCCTTGTGGGTTTGTTTGTCGCGGGGAAGCGGTGATTGTTGCAACGAGATGGAAACCACTTATGGGGTTTGGAGCCTCGTCGGGGGTTTGGAGGTTCTGCGCTGGCTGCGCTCACGAGCATGGGCTACCGGCATGGGCGCTGGATCTTGTCTTCGTGGTTTTTTAGGGATTTCTTTCCACGATTCCGTGAAACCTACATTCCCCAAGTAAGAGTTACGACAAAAATGCCGAATGACACAATACTAACTGTACGTGTGGGCGGGATTGCCTCCTCGCGCTTGGGAAGAAATGAAATGGGGGCGCTTTGTTTCCTTCCAGCCGGAATTCACCTTGTATCTGTCCTGACTTTAGTGCTTTCTCTTGCGCAAAGGGAGTACATGGGAGGCACGGTGCAGTGGTTGGGGGTTTCGTGGTTGAGTTTCCCAATTGTTATATAAAAACTCGGGAAATCGTTGGGGAGGTCACTGGAAAAAGTGTGAGGCGGTGGTTTCCGACTGCTACACAAAAATCCATTCATAGAACCATTAGAAAAATGTAAGTCTTAAGAAAAACTTCTTGTGATTGAACACAACAAGCACGATATTTTTCTGAGCATTACCGGCGGAGTCTAGTGCTTTTTCCAGTTAGGAAGAACCAGCAGACCAAAGCCGTCTTCTTTACTCCTTTGAAGTTACAGAAGAAAAAAGAAACAAAAACCAAGACTAAAAAAAAAATTGATAAATTACTAAACAGGTCATAGTGCCGAAAAACCAGGGGAACGAAACTGGAAAAGCAGGCGCAAGTTTAAGTCCTTGGCAAACTGGGTGAAAAGATTTGTTCTAAAAAGAGGGGAATTCGCCGAATGGTTAACATTCGCACCGTTCAACCATTAAGGTCCACGTCCGATTGGGAAGGGTTGGGGGTAAGTAACCGGAACCAAACGCAACCCTACCTCCTTGAGCAACTGCAACGGCGTTATAGCCCACAGGCGATATTGATGTTGCCCACACATCTGCTTTTCTTCGCTGGTGTCTATCAGGTTGTCTATCTTCGTGTCTGAAGAGGCGAGTCTTTTATTCTTTATGGTTTCCGAGGTGTGTTGTTCTTCATATCAAAATGGTCCCTCCCTGGGTTAGTGTTCCTTTGGGTTTTTTTCAACGATCGCTTCCTTTCGCTTGTATACGCGATATTTGTGAGAGCGGGTCGGGTCCCAAGCAGGAAATCTGGATCCGTACCGGAAAACGGTATATTTTTCATTCGTACCTTTAGGGGGGGCTTGGGGGGGGGCTGAGAGCTGTTTGGCTCGGTGGCGACGTCGGACTCTCGCAGACAACGACCGGTCTGGCCTATTGATGTCACCTTCTCACTCCTAGGTCGTCGAGTCGGTTCCTGTTCCTTTTTAAGGTCATCGATGTTTGGGGTGGGAACCCAACAAAACGAGCAACCTGTCCCACTTCACGCAGCGATTGGCTTCTGTCTCCTTCATACTACCCGGCAACCCTTAACCATCCCAATTTGATTTGTGCATCAACGCGTTTGAGGAGAAACCAGTGTGGCTTGTTGCTTACCTAAATATGTCCGGGTCAAATTCTACGGCAACTCTATTCTGGTGGGGCAGGCAGCACCTCGTGTCAATGTAGCCTGTTCGCAGCACTGAACTTAGGGTTCTTTCCTACGGTGTTTTCCTTAATCCAGTTTACGTGGAAGGTTTCGGCGAATCGTCTTGTGCCGCCTTTGGGCTTGCGCTGATTGCCGCGTCTCTATTTAAATCACTTAAGTTTGTGTGCTCGCCGGGACGCGTTCGTGGCGGTCACCTTTCGGCCCACTGTGTGTTGATGAGCTGGGTTATGGTATGCGGTGGTGCCAGTAATTTTAGGGTTGTAAATCATCCCGGGTGTCCGAATTAGGGGCTCTTTTTTTGACTTTGGGCTGCGGCCGGGCGGGTTGAGGTGAGATGGTACGAGCCTATATCGAAGTTCAAAGGGGCCTCCGGCTGGATGAGGGGGACCTCAAGCATCGAAAGGTCTTTAACTATTTCCATTGGTAAACGTAGAACAGACCTCAGGGGGTATAGTAGAGTCTCAAAGCTTCCAGCTTGGTTTGGCTCGACGTTTAGGGGACCTGCGTCGGTGAGTCTCCGCAAACACCATCATGACCTTGGTTATCGCTTGCCCTCCTAATTCTTGTCACGTCCGCTGTCCTTTTGGTTGCGTCTGGGCCAAGCTATAATGCTCTTATAAAATGCTGGTAATCATCTTCAAACACCCCCAACTTCTTCAAAAAAGAGAGATGGTCTACAAATTTCATCGAGAGAGTGATAGGCCAACTTATACCCGGTTCTACAGCGGGGAATGTGAGTAAAGAAGGGGAAAGGGACGAAGGGGGGGTTGAGTTATCAATAAAGGAAAAGGGCCCCATACAACTTGGCACAGCCAATTCTGCACATGCCATAGACACTCCAGCGGCCACTTGTGGAATGCAAGAACTGGTATACTGACATTGGGCCAGGGCAGCTGTCCATGAGAAGCTCAACGAGAAAACTTGAATTTGGGGAAACCAACACTTAGAGGACGACCCCTCGAACACTTTGGGGAACTGGCTAAGAGTCGAAAACTATCATCTAGCTAGGAAGCCAATCAAGGAAAAACAGCAGACGATCACGAGACCCATTATTATGGCGCCTCCTTAGGGGAGGGAGATTTGGTGGGGGGTGTTTTGTCACTAGTATTAGAAGATTGAGCAACATACGGCTCGCCCAGGGTAGAAGGTTAAACCGCCCTTGTTGTGCTGATAATGGGGTCATTGTTCACTGAGGAGGGAAAAAGAACAAGTCTTTAAGGGATGCCATTGGGAGAGTCACTAGAGACTCTTTAAGAAAGGTCAATAAAAGGCCGAAAGGGGGAAGCCTGGGAAAATAGTCCGTCTTAGTTAACCCGGCGATCCTCAAAAAGTACGGGGAATTCCTGTCTCGAAAGGGACTAGCATAGTTTGTTGCGCGCCTTACAACATCGCTGAAATTCATGCAAAAGCTTGGACACAATAACAGGAAGCTCCTGTGCTTGAAGCGATACAAAAAGGCCTAATAGCAATGCCCTCCATATATGCGACCCTCGCTAATGGAGGTAACCGAAGATCCTGGCCCGGACTTTGGAACGCAACTCAGAGGCAGGGGGATACCTTACCATTTTCGGTTTCGAACCTAAATCGGGGGGGCTTGGTTTTTTAAAACAAGATTCAAATTCCTTATCGGGACGAGGGACTAATTGTGAACGGAAACATCTGGGTAAAAATTCGCCGTTGTTAGAAACAGCCGTAATCGTGGTATAGGAAACGATTTCTCCTAAATTTATGGGCTGGTTGACTCTTAACGGATTAAAGAGGCTGTTGGGGGGCTGTCCTCGCTGGGTGATCCGTCCTAAAACTGAGTGACATAGATTAGTTCGGGAGGTCCCTTCAACCTATACCACGCTAATAGCCGTACTGAAGTGAAAAACAGGAGTCTCTGAGTGTGGGGGGGCATACAAACGGCGAGGAAAAGAAACGGTTGTACGGGGGGGGTAGCTGCGTCGTTGATGAAGGGTCTAAGTCAGTAAGAAAGTAATGCAAATCAAGATAGACGTTGGTTGCTCTACCAATTCCAGTAAAAACCAAGCGTTGACGGTTTTATCGTCACTTTGCAGTTGGGGAACTTGAAAACAAGGGACGGTGGTGATGGAAAACCCGCTCCGATGCTGTATTCAACGGGTGAAGTTTTTATGTCGGAAAGTGTTTCTTTCTTACTTGGGACTGCCTTACATTTACTCGGGGCTCAAGACATCGACCTTAACTTTCAAAAGCAAAGCAGGGAGTGTCTGGGAAAGTAGGCGGCGGCAGATCAGGATTACCCGACATGTAAGAAAAAAAGCGGGAAAACACGGCCTTTTGGAATAGAGGGAGGGAACAATATTACCTGGGAGGTCCCGACGGGTAGATGGCCTAACCATGGGGGTCGAGATGCAACAAGAATAGAACTTTCAAATCCAAGGGGGTTTTTGGTCTCCTAATAATTGTTTGGCGTCAGGGGGGAAAAGGTCGAGAAAGCAGGTTTGAGAAGTTCTTCCCCGAGCCCGTACCATAGGGGGTATGAGAAAAACGTGCTGTTGGGTAAACCAAACACTGCTTCGCTAGGGGATCGAAGAAGAAAAAAATCTATTCAACTTGTTCGGTCCGGTCCTCCATCAAGACCATCCAACGCGGCCCCCGGAGGAGTAAGAAAGGGGTGTCTGTATTGCACTTCGGACAGAGATGTCGATTTTGGGACGAGGACCAAAAGGCATCGAGACACGAAAGCCTCCTCTAAAAAACAAAGTAGGATAGGATTATGGGAGGTCTTGAAGAGCGTGCTTTTTAGTGGAACCAAAGCTGGCAGAGCTGCGCAAACGGGGGGCCATAAGACAAAGGTCCTCGTCATATCCTAGACAAGAAGTCCGCTGGTGGGGGATTTTGTTTCTTAGAACGGAAAAGGAGGAAAGGGGGGGTGACCTAAAGTATTATGTCTTTTTCTTTCGCCAGATCAGAAAGCGCTGTTTAGGGTTGTAACAAATACCGTAGTCTCGGTTCAGCCAAAAAGGAGACGATTAAGCCCATTGGGGGGGGCAAAAAAGAGGAGCGATGAAACAAAGGGGACCGGAAGACCAACAATTAGGGTCTGAGATCTCAACAAATCCCTGCTGAACTGTCAGGGAGTCTCGAAGGAGAGGAGAAAATGCAGGAAATAAACCTGCAGGTAATCGGTAAAAAAAGGATTGACACGCAGTAGTACACCAAAGCCGGTTTGCAACGAGGGCAGGACCCTGGAATCCATTCGGTGCAATCCGGATCAAAGAAAACTAATATATGGGTCGCGAAAAAGGTAACACAGTCTTTTTTCTGTCGTGTACGACCGGTAAAAAGGGCAAACCTGAACCAAGGGGGTAGAGTTTTACCGTACAACCCACGGAAAAACATATTACTAAGTGATATATAAAAAGAAATAGATCTTTGTTTGAAAGGCCAAACGTCCAAGTGGTGGTCAAAAATTTCAAATTGAGTGTAAAAACCATTGAAATATTTTTGCACGGGGAACTTTGCCCAAATCCAAAAACCATTCTCGCGAGTATTAACAGGGGATCCCTGTCTAGTCCATGTTCCTTGGCCTGAACAAAACTTAACACTCCGGCATCTCCGCAGGGGGCATTGGCAAAAAAAAACGTTATCACGTAAGCCACCGACCTGGTGAATCCACCCCCCAAAACCCCTGAAAACTCCTATTTCGGGGGCTTCCTGGCTGAAATGAATGGACGGTAGCTGGGGTGAGGAAGACCATCTCCGCGATTAAGCTGTCCCCCTTTCGGGGGAATAGGGTAAAAAAAAAATACTTGGGGTAACAAACCAAAAAAATGATGATGACTCCTCCGGTCAAAAGCCGTCCACCGTCCAGAGGAAAGGATGGGCGATGCCCCCTAATTTCATTCCAGGGGAAGAAAGGGTACCGGAGGGTTTCCTCAGTATGGCGAAATTGTGAAAAATCTTAAGGGGAGACCTCTTTGTCAGATAATGGAGTGGGGGTACGACACGTTTCACGAACATACACTCACCAACCGAACGGTCTACCGCAACTGCGCTTTTTACATCCCCCGCCGATTGGATTTAACTAAAAAAGAGGGGGGGGCGAAATTAGGGAGGAAATCGAGCTCTGGGGAACTAAGTCTGAGGAAGGTATATTACGAGTTTCTTTTTATTACGATCAGGAAAAGGACGAAGGGCCTGGGGAATGGGGTGTCCCAAGCCAGTGCCTCTGGCGGTTTTGGGGAAGAGCGACCCAGCAACGATAAAAAACACTCCCATCTTTTCCTCAAACGCAGGAGCTTTGCCGGGGGGGCAAGGTGCGCGTCTCTGGTGAACCGGAAGCTAATCAGAATGTCCGAATTAAGGAACAGGCCGAAGAAGGTAAATTTTCAAAGACGAAAATAGGTGGACTCTACCCGAAAAGGCTTGGTATTTCGATGAGCTGCAAAACAAAGCTGAAAACGCAAAAAAGTTGATTTCAATCTCGCGACGGAGTTGCGATCGACGGAGACCCACGTCTTTAACACCAAAGCGCAAGACGAGAGAGGCCGCGGAGAAGGATAGGGATCGGGTTGATTGCCTCTTGACTTGACGCGATGAGCCAAAAGGGTGGGGCCCCATCGGGTCGAAGGAAAAAAACGCAACTATGTGTTAGCGTACCGAATTGGTTGGGAACTAAATTCAAGGATCGTGGGAATTCAAGGTTCAGGTTCCGCTTGCCTGATCAGTCATACAGGGGGAGGGACGAGTCACTGGAAGGAAAACCCAGAGTTCGTCAAGGAGGAAAAGCCCGAGGGTCGAATCCTGGTCAAATGGCGAACCCGGGAGTCGGCTGCCTAAACCAATCGAAAAAGGGGTCAAGGGTTAAAGGACCGAGGGGGGAAGCCAGGGATAGTGTACAGAGATAGACTGTGAAGTAGTCGAA
>Ga0179591_1296960_pt1 | contig 11777 bp, 12 predicted proteins | sample CZOMad2_1_08_16f_FD_182891 | JGI IMG/M metagenome (GOLD analysis project Ga0179591, IMG submission 182891) | Vadose zone soil fungal communities from Angelo Coast Range Reserve, California, USA - CZOMad2_1_08_16fungal (PacBio error correction) | ecosystem: Environmental > Terrestrial > Soil >...
CCGAGGATCGCTTAAACACCTGGAGTGAACAAGAGTGACAGGGTGTCCCAGGCGTACTTCTGGACCTATGGGCAAAAGCGCGTCAAAAGAAAATTCTTTGGCAGGCTATTCAAGTATCCGGAAGGATGACCCTGATGAAAGAAACTAAAAAGGTTCGTGCCCGGGGTAGGCACACGAGTAGGTTATGAGGGTTGGCGCTAGCCATGAGGTGAAGGAAGAAAAACCTCCAGAAAGGTCGAAAATTCCGGTAGCGCGGCGAATAGAAAAACGCCGAAGCCATTACGGTTCCAATCACTAAGAGCGGTAGGCGAACGGCCCTGGAACGACTCTGTGTGTTTAGTACCGGCCAGCCGTCCCGGAGAGAACCTAAAGTAAAAGACCCGACATTCGAGAAGGAGGGCCAAGAGAAAAAGGAAGGGGAGGAGAGACGTCCGAAAAGAACGACGTGTAAGAAACTGGATCCGGCCAAGACGGACGCGCAAAAAAAGGGGGCTCTAGGAACACGCTCTTATGCAGGTGTGTATTCCGGCCGATGCGAAAAAGAAGAAAAAAAGGACGGACCGGGTCCAAGGTGGCGGTATAGGGACAGGACTCTTCCACGATAAAAGCCTAGAACGATCAGAATCTTCGGACGAGAGCTTTGGGAGGACTGCATCTGAGAAAGCTGCCTGGAGCGTACGGGGATGATTTAACGTGAACACAAGAATCAGCTGCAAGAAGAAGGAACCGAGGGAATGCGTACTTGTGAACACAGAAAATGGCCAGTTCGGGTGTGCTGCAAACTCCAGATACCGCAATGAAGGATTGCGAAAGTGCCAAGGGGTCGACTATGCGCTGGATTGCGCCTCAAAAAAATTAAAGGAGAAAAATAGATGGATGAGGGGGGGACGGGGGAATCAACAGACGTGCGCCTCCGAAGGGTAGTGGAAACGCCACCAAACGGAGAGGGTAGCATAGCCGGACTTTAAAAGGAAAGAAGTCTATAACGTATCGAGGTTGGGGAGGACAGAGAAAGGCGGGAAAGAGAGAGAAAGGAAGGACGTCACGACAACATCGAGGGGGTCAGTAGGGGGGGAAGGACAACAAAGAAACAAGTGTTCGCAAAAAAAGACTTCAAGGTAAACTTTGAGCGCAGAGGCTTTGTGGAAAAAAGGGAAAATCAAAGCATCGACCTACCAAAGCCCACGGCACGGTGCAGAGAATGGGGGCTGAAGGAGAACTAGGTGAAAGTCGACAGAAAGAGAGGCGGAAGTAGCAAACCAGAAGAGAGGAAGTGAAGAGGGAAATACTCAGAAAAGACTACAAAAAAAATCTCAGGTTAGGGCTCTAGAAAGAGAGCGAAGCCATAACCGCGAAAAGCTTGAGGATTTGAAGGGGGGAGAATCTTACAGGAGAGGCGTTCAACAGAAGTTTCCTAGGGTCGAAGAAAAATGAAAAACAGGCGACCTGAGGGCCCCGCATGAGAAGAACCAAAAGGAGAGAACCAGAGTCGGAGATGTCCTAGAATAAAAAAAAGCCGAACGCGGGGCTCGACGTTGGGGAAAAGGAAGGAGAGTACGCGAAATTCTAGGAACAATCCTGCACCAGAAACATTGCGGCCGTTCGAGAAACTTCTTAGAAAGGGGGGATAGATCCCGATTCAAGTTGGGAGGTGTCAAGGCTAATAGGAAGTCAGAGGGAAGAAGAGGAGTCTACAGAAGGCCCGGATGTCGATTGAAAGGAAAAGCGCACCGACGGAGAGGGGTAAAGAAAAACCCATAAAAAACCTCAAGGGAGGGGGAGGCACGTAATCAACAGGAAGGACTACAACCGGAGAATGCGGGAAAGTCGTCATCCCGAGCTAGAGAGGAGCAGAAACCGGAGAATTTGGGGGGAGAAGAATTGCAAGACGCAGGCTCAAACGTCCGGCTGGGGCGGGGTTTTGGACATAGGCAAAAAAATACCAGAAGAAAAGGCATTCAGGAAAGAGACTGAAGGAGAGGCTGCATTCTCAGGGGGGGAAGTTTGAAGAAGAAAAAAATCGAAAACCCAACGCTTGAACAAAAAGTGGGGGGGGAAGGCGACCGGTCGGGGCCGCCTAAGCGCTGAAGAGAGGGTTGGGAAACTACGAAACTGGAAACCGGACGATTTGTCTTTTCAGGAGACCAAGGAGTTCGAGCGCGCCAAAGGGGCCAAGGAGGGACGAGATGAATATTCTATCTCGGAGGTGAAGGGGAAACGCGAGAAAAACCAAGTGCAACGTCAAGGCCTCCGAAAGACTCGTTGCAGGGTCCAGTAGGTTCGGGGTCAGCGGCGTGTCCGAAAGGGGTCCAAAGAGAGTTTCGAGGTCAGAGGCATTGTCTATGCAAGACACAGCACTATAACACCCTCGGGCCTACGGGAGAGAAGTCCTGGAGTCACGAGTTAGTACTTGGGAGAGATAAATAAGACCTTAAAAAGACTTGACGAGGATCACCCAGATTTTGGAACGAAAGGGCAGCGTTCTAAGAGGAGGGTACGAGAGGGTTTCTATCATGGATGAGGAAGTCCAGACTTGCCGTCTCTCGGGGTTTGAAAATCTATAGCGTTAAGAGTGAGGCCAGGAAATTCTCGCGGGGCCACACAGAAATCGAAACAAATGTGCAAACGACGGGGGGAAGAGACGTGAAGGGTCGGAAAAAAACCAGATCGACTGAAAGAGGCCTCGGGAACCTGGTATCGGGGCATTTCGATCCTCAAAGGAAACTCACGAGAAATCTCATAAACTCATTATCGATCCCCACGGATGATCCCCTCTACTCCGGGACACCTTACTTGAATTTGTCAAATAAAAAATTTCGTGGCAAAAGAGAAGTTATACCGGGGAATATCAACGTGGTTCGGGGGTTCAAGGGCTTGCAGAGGAAACTCAGGGAATTTCAAAGTTTGAAGGACCTTGGAGGACAATGAAATGCAAAGCTCTCGAAAAAACTTAAGAGAGTGGAATAAAATAAAAAAAGAAAGAACGTGTAGGTTTACCTCGGATAGGGACCTCGAAAGATAGGGAGGGGTTTGTAAGGCACAAAAGAAGTTCGGTAACTATACAGCTTCCGTTAAGAAAAGAGGTTCACACCGAAGGGAGTGAAAACTGCGGGAGTCGTCTACCAAAAGTATGAGTGTCTATTCGGGGAGCCGGCCGAAAATGGGGTCGTGGGAAGAATGAAAGGCAACAAGAGAGGAAGCGAGTCCAAGGGGGATCCCTAGAGGAAGGGTACTTTGATTAGATCTCGAGGTGCAAGAAAGCACGGCTCTTAACTTAGGATTCACAAACCGAAGAAAAAGCAAGGTCGTGGCCGGGATCAAGGGAAAATCGGGTCTCTCGTCCAGGGGTAGAAGGTCTAAGAGGAACGCCCGAAAAAGGCTCACCGAGAAGGGTGGAAAGACATCTCCCGCGATCCAGAGCCTTCTGGGGCTTGGCGCCGGGAAACGCCGAGGCGCCAGGGGTGAAGGAAGACGGGTCAGGGACACTATAAAAGAGGATATTCTCGGTGCCTGGAACACAAGCCTCGTGGGAATGAATACTTCGAATCGGGTCCCAAATTACGAGTTAGACAAGGGGGAGGGAAAGCGAAAACCGGAGTCAATCTAGGGGAAACTGAAAAGGGAGGGACTGGGCACCTTGGGGAAAAAGTCTCCGCACCCTGGTAGAATCACATGGAATGATTCCGGGAACGGAAGTGGCGCCCGAGGGAAAATCTGAGGCCTCGCTTCTCAGGCAGGCGAATTTAAAACACCAAGTGAGAAAACCATGAAAAACCTGGAGGGAAACTATGAACCTGTTATCGTTCTTGAGGGTAAAGGAGAATCCCAAAAACTTAGATTGGGGGAAAGAGGGTCTCGAAGCAGACTTTGGGGGGAGCCTGCAAAAAAATCGCGGGACAATCGAGGCGGGGCGAGGAGAGGTCAGACAAAAAAAAGACCACTTCTCCCACACGGAAGCGAGGTGGGGGTACGCACCAAAAGTGGAAAATTATGCAAAACCGAAGAGGGCGGATGCGGGGTATTCAAAGGGAAGGAGTCGGGAAAGAAGGAAAGTCCTCGAAAAAGACCAGAATAGGGAGGGCGGGTACGTCTCTCCCCCAGCTGCTCAAAAAATTGGAAAAGTAAAAGATGGCCGAAAGCTCAAAAACACGTTCTGCGGGCCGAGCGAAACCGGCTTAGAGAAGAGACCGAGTGTGGAGAAGACAGAAAGGATTCCTGGAGATGAGGGGAAAAAGGCTGAACTAATGGGTGAGAGAACCGAAGGAGTAGTTGCAACCCCGGTCGAATTAAGAGCTGGGGAAAAAGCCCGAAAAAACTGGGGCATAGAAACGTGTCTGGGAGGTTGGAAACCAAGGTGGCTCCTAAAAAGGTGAAGTCTGGAAGAAGAGAATGGCGGGAAGCGAGGAAACGCGGGAAAAAAAATTTGGTTCACCTGCAAACTGAGACGCCACATCACAAGAGTGGAAGGAAAGAATAAGAACCTCTCCCGCGACGACGAAAAACCCCCATAGCCTGAGGAGCTGAAAAGGGGGATCACAGGGGACCGAAAATGAGGTTGACTCGATTCACCGGGCGAGTCGAAACGCTAAACCACCGGCAGCGGTGGGGGGTATGCCGAGGCGTAACACACTGTTACTCAGACAAACTGCTGGGGGGCTCAAAGGGAAACTCGGTCTAGGCTAATGGGGCTGTGCGAGATGGGGCGCAACGCCACGGAAAGGGTGGTGGAAAACGGCGGAGAACTAAAAAAAAAAAAAAAAACTTGGTAGTAAGGGCCGTTAGGAAAGCGTCAGCAAAGACGGAAGGCTAGGGGGGGAGGCGGAAAACAAGACCCGAAGTACCGCCCAGCAGGGCCTCTCAAAAAGGGTCCGAGGTCACGTTCCCGAAAAGAGTCCGGGTTCTCAAGACATTGGCAAAAATAGGGAACCATCTTAAATTGTGCTTCCAACACCATCACGAAGCACCCATGGGGGATAGCAGGAATTGTAGCTCGAAGAGGTCGTAAGGGGGTCATAGAAAGGGAATTACGGAGGAGGCTTCTTCCCGCCCAATGGAAAGTATGGAATACCTTTCCAAGAGCCGGAGTCTTAATCTCTGCAAGTCCGCCATATCTCTTTAAAGAAAACTCTCAGTTCCGCAGGTCTCTTTATCTCATCCATTCTTAATCGTCGGATCTGGTAGGAGCCGTCTAAGGGGGGACACCGTGAAGTACCAACTCTAAAAACTTACAGCTGTTCGATGAAAAAAAAAAAAGTTAGGAGCATAGAGAAATTCTTCAAGGCTGATTAATTTTCTCGCAAGGGGCTTATCGACGATAGGGCTTGGGGAAAAGGATATGTGTTGCCGGTTTCTGTGTTCATCGGACTTTCTGGAGCTCGGGACGCGTCTGCACATGCGTGAACGGTTCTCGGCAAAAGACAATTGGAACGCCCTAACTGCGCAGCTCCGTTGCACTCTTGGAGATGAGATCTAGACTACTAAGGTGTACCTTCTTACAAACTGCTTTCTCTTCGAAAGGAATTAGAAGAGGGGGGACCAAAGATAAAACGAGCCATGTCTACTAGCTCGTGCGGACGGCCGGAGAGGTATAATTAAAGAGGTTAAAAGAAAACCGTCAAGAGAAGTTTGGGTTTATCTGCGAGAGGCGGTACTGAAGAAAAACTCAGAAGGTCAAGCGGAGACGCAAAAAACGCCGCGTCACATCCAAAATCTCGAGGGATCAGGGAAACTTGAAATTTGGGGAGGAACACTTCCACCTTCAGCGGGTGAGGTCACGAAACGAGAGGGGGAGTACAAAAGACTAAAAAACTAGGACTACCCCTTTTCCCCATAAGGCACTAGGAAAAAATATCAAATCCGGAAAGAAGCGTCGCCACTGCATCGGGACTCGAATCCACCGAGAAGGATTAAAAAAGTCCACGAGAAAAAAGGTCAGCCGAAGGCGCCGAGGAGGGTGAAGAAAGAAGATAACAGGGAGCGGGAGGTCTTGGAGCTGCCTAGTGAAGTGAATCCAGAAGGGTCATTCCGACAAACATTCAGGGCCGGAAGATCTAACGGGTATATAGTTTCAAGAATTGGGGGGGGACGGGAACTGAAAACTTCTCCAAACATTTGTGGCTCTGGAGGGTTCGGACCAACGAGAAAATTTCGGGAAAAAAAAATTCAGACCGTCCTGAGAGAAGACTCCGGAAAGATTCACTAAAATCTTTTGCCTCTCGATAGGATACTTAAAAATTACGAGGGAGCGAAAAATACAGGGTTCAACGCAAGCAGCGGTTCGCGAAACAGAAGTCCGGGGAAGAAAAACCGCGGAAAGCGTGAGGCAAGGAGCTAAAAAGATCGCCGGACTAAAAAAAAAAAAGCTTCGCAGCTTTTTTAGGAGCGGGACCCTTGGGGTCGAGAGGGTCCCCGTACGAAAAAAAAAAAGCACTGTCTTAAAGTCGAAGGCGATCATCGAGGACGTCCAAAGATCTATGAAAAAAAGTAGGGAAATACACCGGGGGGGCCGTCTTCCTTTTTGGTAGATGAGGATGGTGTTAGAGACTTAAAGTCCTCGTGGGGAAAGGGACAAGGAAGGCGAAAGAGGAAAGCGGACTAAAACACAGCTGCACTAAGGGTAGCCGAGCTTGGGCCGCAGCCAAGACTCGGCCTTTGTGGGAAAAAAAATCTCTGCGTCTCGTCTTCCGACTGCGAGAAAAGGAGGCCGTGGGCCGGAAGCACGAAACGGAGCGCTTTATGGCGGGGCCGCAAAGAAATTTGGTGCAAAGGAAACTCGCCGAAGAAGGGCAGGGGGAAGTTTTCGACGTCTCCGTCTTGTCCGAAACTCCGGAAGCTGCCGGGTCTCAAATAATGGTCATAAGACAAACTGTGAACGTCATATGGAACCGGAGTAGGGGAAAGGGAGCTAGATGCACCCTCTTAAGATTTGTTAACCCTCATACCGGAGGTATGCTAAGGATAGGAAGTCTTCAAGTCCGAGCACTGCTCCGCCTTTCAGGCCCGAGGGCTCAAGATATAGCCTTGATAGGGGGTAGTCTTCCCTACTAAAAGTCTATGACGAGGAAGAAAGAGAAAAGTTTGGTCAAATCTCTCTTCGGAGCTTAGGGTTCCTAGTACACAGGAGAATGTTGGAATGGGCGCTTCAGAGATTTTGATCGTTCAAAGGGATTGGAAGCGGGAGTCGAAGCAGGTGGACGGCGGACGGCCCGAGGATTTACGAATTGAAGTGGGGGGGGAGAGTGCCAGGGTCAAAAGGATCGATTTCCGTTCCACGTCTAAACTAGCCCGCTTTCTTGGGTTCCGGGAGGCGGTCCTGGTACTATCCCTGACCGTGAATTCGGAGGATCTGAAGCCTTCTCTCCTACGACCTAAAAAAAAAGAAAGGTCGAAGAGAAGATTGGAAAAAGCGCGATGGGAATCCGTTTCTTAGCAATCTCAGAGGTATAAAGGGGAAAGTCCTCGCTCGTAGAAGGAAATTTACAGGTCCTCGATTCCAACCACTCTCTTATTGCGAGTAATAGGGTCCCGAGTCCGATCTGAAAAGATTGAAAGAAAATTACGGGATCGCGCGTTCAGATTCCCCATAAGATCAAGAAACCCCTTTGGAAGCTGCTTACTCTATGGTGGTCATCCACGCTCGCGAAAAAACACGTCAAATACTTGGTCAATCTGGCCAAAAAAACTGGAGAAGGGACGAAAAGAAGCCAGGACCTTCGCCGTCGTGTCGGACAATGAAAAGAAATAAAACCAAAAAAAAGGAACCGAGGAAGCTGAAAGTCGTGGGGTTGCATGACTTCAGGGCGGGAGGGTCTTGAGAAGGAAATACAGGGGGGAGTACGGGGGGTATAAGGTCGAGGCTCTTGGGTTTAAAGGGCTGAGTTCGGAGGCTCGAACCTGAGCAAAGGGGATCGCAAAGTTCTCCAGCGCATCATCGAGACCTGAAGGGATCCACGTAAGAAGTTCAAGCTGAAAAAAAATCCACTTCTTTCAGATAAAGCATATAGGGGGGGATCGGGGAGCGGGGAGGGTTTGGAAAGAGGTAATTCTTACCTATGGGGCGACTGAAAACCACGGGGACTGCGACCCGGCGCTGATGACAAAGTACCAGAGAAGTCTGGGACACCGTATTCGTGATCCGGTCAAAGGGGGAGCGAGGGAATCTAGGGGTACGAGAAAGCCCACCCTCCGCTTTGGGCTGAAGGAAGCGGGAGAATCGACAAAAAAAAAGTTTACCCACCTTTGCGACGGCAACCGGGTAACATGGGGGAGTACAAAGCCGAAGTTTCGTACCGCTCCCAAAACGAAACTGTAAACTGGAAAAACAGGAAGAAAAGATCGGGAACTACCCTGGATAAAAGAACGACGCGGGAATCTAACTATGGGTTGGGGTCACCTAGCGGGCTTAAGAGGCATCGGAAGCCCACAACGGAGGGCCAGTATAACGTCGTTTCCTCTGTCTAAGAATCGAGACGAGAAACTCAAGGAAATCGAAGATTTTCGCGGGAGCAGTTGGGGCGTAGAGAGGTAACCGCAAAATGGGAGTAAGAAAAGAGTTCCTTGAAACCGAACCCTACCTTACGGCGCCCAAAATAAGGGGAAAAAGCTTTGGGAAAGGAAAGTTTCAGGAGAAGGAGAAAATAGTACTTTAGACTTCCTGGTGAAGTCAAACTCTCCAACTGTCACCCGGAAAAGCGGAGACTAAAGTACGGAAAAAACTAAGCATATCGTAAACTATTCTGCGCACGACGCTCATAGATGGATTGGAGGAGCTGGATCTACTAAAACAGGAAAGGGAAGTAGGAAAAAAACTCCCGCAGGACCGAAGGTCAGAGGGATGAAGTGGTTTACGAAGAAAAGCCATCGAGACGCCCAAAAGAAACGTTTATGGGGAGGCTAGAGTACTCAACAAAGACGTTTTGACTGCGGGGCTACGGGGGGAAGCTCAGGAAAACCTTTCTGGAGGGAGAGGGAAAAGAAATAATTCAAGGCACGCTAACGCGTCCAAGGAAAGGTAAGCGAATATGCGAAACTGAAGAGTAATAAATACGGGGGACCGGGGGGTCGACTGAAGGGGGTAAGAGTAGTGTTTCTGAGTCGTCGGGGGGACCTCGAAGAGATTTAAAGGAAGGTTGAGGGAAGGCGCTTTCCAACAGGAAGACCCAAAGGCAAAAGAAGGGGATCGGAAGGTATTGAATGTCGGGGGGACGCAAACAGACAAACTCACGGACTGAGGGGGCTTCTTCGCGCAGGGTCTGCAGAATCCTGCATCAAGCTTGATCCTGGGACCCGAAGGAAAGCCTGGGTTCTCGTGAAGGCAGGGGGAGAGTCCGAGAAAAATCCTATGCGATAAAACCGATCTAACCGAGACCCCGGCACGCGCTAGGGGACCCGTCAGGGGGGGGTGCCAAGACAAGAGCCAGGAGTCGTCCTGTTCCGGGAATGAACTCCGGAGAAACGAGGTAGGGACCGCGAGGGAAAAGCCCTTAGAGGAACCCACGGGAACCTTTTTTGCCCCAAAGGTAAAAGCGAGAATCAGGGAGGGAAAAGGCAGAGCCAGCAGCATGGCAGGGGCACGGTTCAGTCTCCCGAAAAGGGCTTAAAAGAGGAAGGGGAGGGAGCGCGACAAGAACCCGGGACCAGATCTGTTGTTGCACTGCGAGAAATCTAAAAAACTGAGGGAAAAGAGCCTGGCCTACCCCGACGCATGCTCGGTGGAATCATCGAAAAACTGATAGAAAGCTTATCCAAAAGGACGACAATAGAGTCGTGGTCCATGTCGAACTCTAGGAATCGAGAGGTTAGGGTTAAATACCGAAAATCCACGTCGGAACTCCGCCAAAACGGTTTGGTCGAGGCAAGAAACCGGTAATTGTCACCGGGGATCAGTGGATGGCTTTCGTCAAGGCGAGTCAGGGTTCGGGCTAAACACCCAAGCGGATACAAAACGATAAAAAGTGTGAAAGCACTAGCGGGGTCGAAGGGGCGGTCAGACCGGATCAAGAAAACTGAAGGTGCGGGAGGAATGAGACCGCCTGGGGGGGGGGGAAACACCTCGAGAAAGGGATATACTCGTAGACACGAAGGAAGAGCTACTCCGTGCAGCTCTCCTTACTGTTCAATATATGCCGGGGGATCTCTCATCTTCGAAGAAGAGTATCTCGGAGAAAAAATCTAACCAAGAAGTCGTGACCTCTTGAAAACGAAAAGAAAAACGAAAAATCTGAGTGACGGCAAGCAACTGGGAAATTCCCAAAACGTGAACTCAGAAAAGCTGGGACGCCTTCGGGCAGCGGGTCTCGCGAAGAATACCCGAACAAGAAGGAGTCAGGTTTGCATCAAGGATTAAGGGGCCGTCGTTCGAGGAAAAAATGCCGAGAAAAGATCACCGAGGGGAGGAGAGAGAAAAACGCCAAAAGCCAACCTGCGGAACTTACTCAGGAAGGGAAAGGTGGGATTCGACTAGTGGTCAAAAGGACACGCCGGCGGCGCGAGCTATCAGTCTTTGGAGTCCGAAAAGAGCCGGGTAGGAAAAAAACTGATTCAGAAAACCTAGAGGCCGACAAAGGCTTTACCTAGGGGCTACTCTCAGGAGAGTACGTAAACATCTTAAAAACTGCAAAAAAGGGGAAAAGATTCCACACAGGGGGGGGAATTGAAAAAACGGCGAGGTCTGGGGTGTGCGGTCTGATACTTTACGGGAAAGTCAGGTCTAAGGTCAGAACAGCGACCACCGCCAGGTATAGAGGAACCAAGGGAGTAGCGGCAAGGGACCTAGGTTGTATTCAAAATAGTTGTGGGGGTGGGGGTGGGGTTGGTCGGAAAAAAGCTAAGGGAGTGGGGGGATGCCTTGTGTGGTGGTTGGGAATATAGGGAACTCGACAAACTAAGCTCTGAAAAAATCCTATTAATCTCAGGGGTCCAAAGATGGGTTATTCCTGCACGGAAAGCAAAGGTCGAGGAGCCACAAAGTCTCTAATACTGGGGGGGGGGTTAGGGAGAGAAAAAATATCAGTTAACCTTCTCAGAATAGGCTTTGGGTTTAATAACATGAAATACGGGGGACCTGTGAACGACAACTGACACTAGTGGTTAAGGGGACGTTTACAAAGGTGTCGGGGGCAATGGTCCCTTATCCGACGTAAAGTAACACGTGGAGAACTCTCCACGGGGAGAACAACAGTCGAGCTATTCTGGGGCGGACTGCCCAAGATTTCACGGGAGGAAGCTAAGGGACGGAAGCTGGACCGTAAGACATCTGAGTCTAGGGAGCTGACCCGGAGAGAAATGGATCCAGAGCTATTTTACTCGAAATAACGGCAAAGGCCTTTGTCAACAGAGACTCAAAGAAAAGGAAAGGTTGGGAAAGAAGGCCTGGGGGCACTTACTTCTCTACAGAGAACAGAGACCACGTCTATGCACCAGGGGGACTGTGAAGGAAGGTTTCTCAAAAGTCATGATAGAAAGAGAGCATTTCTTCAATTTCCGGACTACAAAAGACCCTCTTCGAAAAGGAAGCGAAAATGTGAGAAAAACGGAGGGGGAGTCAGGTCAGATGAAGGGGGAGAGGGGGGGCGCAGGGGTGGGAAGTCGTCGACCTTAGCAAAAAATGTGTCGGATCCTGAAAACTTGGTTGGGAAAAGAAATCGCACTCTTTTAAAGAGCTGAGCTCTTAGGCGATCTTTTGGAAAGGCTCTCCTGGGCCCTCAAAAAAAGAGGAAGAGTCTCAGACCTTCTGCGGTCGAAAAAGGTGAAAAGCCCCCCTCTCCGTGAATGAAAAC
>Ga0179591_1219600_pt1 | contig 11775 bp, 16 predicted proteins | sample CZOMad2_1_08_16f_FD_182891 | JGI IMG/M metagenome (GOLD analysis project Ga0179591, IMG submission 182891) | Vadose zone soil fungal communities from Angelo Coast Range Reserve, California, USA - CZOMad2_1_08_16fungal (PacBio error correction) | ecosystem: Environmental > Terrestrial > Soil >...
ACTCCTTATACGATCCGAAGAGGGGTGCGTGGTACAAAAAAAAAAAAAAAAGAAAGGAAACTTAGCTAACTTTCTAAGAACCCGCTATACAATATTGAGAGACAATAAGGGTAATGGACCCTGGGGGATGTTCATGAGGAAGGGACCAAGCTTGACCCAGAGCAAATCAAAAGGGGGAAAAATTCAAAAATGCGCTGAGAGCTAGAGGGAGACCGGAGGGGGTGAAAAGAAAGGAAAGAAGTGTCAGCAAAATCCTTTCATGGGAAAAAAGTTGAAAAAGACTGAGGATGGATCGACCGCCTTAATGAAGCGATCTTATCTACGCAAGAAACACACTAGCGCAGAAAAAGGACGACTCTTGCAACTAACCCCAATTGCATGGGGCCACTAGGAGAGGGGGGATGGTCTGTACATTTCGCTCGAACATAACGGAATTTTGCCAAACGATCTCATCTTCGGCATAAACTGGTAGGGGGGAAGCAAAAGCGAGGCAACGCGGGAGGGGAGGGAAGAAAACACGAGAGGAACAGGGGGACCAGGAAGGAGCCAGCCACATCTCCGGCCGAGCACAAAAGGGGTATGGGGACTAGTCGACCACGATCAAAATACAAAAGAAGGGGGGATAAGAAGGGTGAAAGGCCATCACCGGATACTCCGAAAGGGGATAAATGACGGGAACCTCAAGAAGAGCGTAATTCCGCTTCGCAGAGAAAAGGGGTCACCAGTTTTCCGCTGGGGGGCAAAAAAACGGAAGGCTTATATTAGCCTGGGAAAAAGAGCAGGTTATTGTCGGTGTCGTGGAACTACGGGAAGGAAGAAAAAACCATTTTCTTTTTCACGGCACCGGGAAAAAAACAGCAAAAAAACCAGTCAGCGGTAAAAACTGGCCTTACCCAATCGAAACTGAGCAAGGGTGAGATCAGAGGTTGGGATCATGGACCTTAACCCTCTTTGGAGGGACGGGACCGGTGATATCAAAATTGAATGAAGCAGAACCGCTCCACGCAGGACCATCCTATGGCAACGTGATGGCATTGAAGGGTCTGGGGAAAGAGGTGGGGGGGTTTAAAAGAAGAGAACCGGGGTCAGAAGCGGGCAACAAGAAGTTAGTGGTCAAAGTTGCGAAACAACTGTATAAATTCCTCTGCTCGGAGAGATATCTTGGGGGGGAGGGGGGGGGGGGGGAGGGAAGAGTGGACAGCGGTCACGGAGAAATAATACTAAAAGGCTTTAGTGGTGGTACGGTCAGGTGGGGGAACCGCCCGCACCAAGGCCAGTTCTTCACCAGGAAGCACAATTAGGGGGAAAGAAAGGAAAGTCAGTTGCCCTATCATTAGGAGCAATCACAAAAAGAGAGGGGACTGAGGATGCACTGAAGCGTATGATGTTTATTGGAAGGGAAGATAGAGGGCTGCACGAGTCAGAAAAACTGTCCTTTTATCTAGATGGAAGGGGAAGGTAACAGCCTGGGGATCAGTCACACAGACGGGCAGAAGAAACCCTGCATCTCAACGGACATAAAGATGGACGAGGAAGAGAAAAAGCGCACTTTCCACTGAACTAGGAAGTAACAGAAAAAAAGATTGACGGTTCAAAGTATAGTCGGGGGAGAGTTGAAGACGTAAAGGAAAGAAAAAACTATTGCCTAGTAAGAAGGGGCAAGCTGGGGAGGAAAGAGGGGGGGTGGAGGGGCGCTTGTGGAGGAGCGGAATGCAAGAGAAAAGATGGTTCAACAACTTGTAGCATCAGGGTATAGGGGCCGGCTGAAAAGAGCGGAAAAAAGTCATTTGGTTAGCAGGAGGGGATTGGACTGCTCTATTAGCGCAACAAGAGGGGGGGGCCAGTCAATTGTAAACCCGCTGAGGAGAGGCAGCACAACCTTTGAAACAAAAGAATCGGGTGGGAGGCCTGCAGGGGGGGGGTATTAAAATCCTTCAAAGAGCAGAGAAGGAAAAAAAAAAAAAACGCTAGTAAAAGAACGAATGTGAATGGAGGCGGGAGTAATAGTGTTCCTAATTCAGGTGGTAAACTTTGTGATGTTTACAAGGGCAAACACGTTTATTAATTTTTGCCAATGCTAAGGGAAAGGGAGAGGATAATTCAAATTTGTCCTTCTCTCCAGCCTTCCAGAAGACGGATCTAGCCCGCTGTCCCGGATATACACCTCTGGGGGTAAATTGAAAAAAAACCGGGAAATCAGCCCGAAAGGCATAGGAAGAGAAGGGAAAAAAAATGGAAGGGAAAAATGTTATGCGGGATCCATTCCGTGTCAAAAACAAACGGGAAAAAAACAGGAAAAAAAAACGGAGTCCAAGACTCCGTTTGAAAAGAAATCCAATCAACAATTCAAGAAGAGAGGTTGATCTTAAAGACATATTCCTACCGGCTGCTATGGAAAACCGTGGGGGAAGAGAAAGGGAACAGCACTCATCGTCGCTGCGAACGCAAAAAGAGCTTTCATAAAAGTTTCGTGGACTGGGAAGGCCTGGAGTTCCCTGAAGGATCTTGGGGGAGTATGGAGAAGAGGGAGAAAGGACGGAAATCTCCACCGCCTGTGGATGTTCATGAAGAAGACCCCGAAGAAATTTCAAACATCGGTGGGGGGACTATCCTGGTGTATTAGAAAGGAAAAAGGGGACAACATTCGGAGTATCTGCGACGGCTGAACCTATCCGATAGAAAAACTAGGAAGTAGGAAGAGAGAGAGAGGTAAGCCAAAAAAAAAATTACACGTTGTCCGCAAGGCGACATTGACCGAAGGGCGAGACTTCAAAAGATGGGAAATTAGAAGAATTCGACATCACTCAAGGGAGGGGGAAGCCTGGATCGAGGTCGCATACAAAGAAAAAAGGAAAAATGGGGAGAAAGTCTCAGTCGTAACCAGTAATCAGAAATAGAGTAGTGGAAATCGAGGATTGAGGTCCAAAATCCTCGTGACGAGACGGGCATGGATATTGGAAAAAGGGGGGGGGAAGGAAAGACAGAAGGGGATAATAGTCTTCAAGATAAAAAGCCATGCTGATTCGGGGAGGAGGAACCAAAAATGGGAAGGCAAATGGTCTATTTTAAGTTGTGGGGAAGGGGGAAGTCCAAACCATGGAGGGGCCAGAAGTTTAATGAATTTATTACTCTACCGTTAAGGGGGGGAAGGATGACGGGATCTTTTCAAATTGAACACGATAAAAAAGAGGGGGAAGGGGAAGCAGGGACATGGGGGTGGGGATGAAAAGGACAATGAAAAGAAGACGAAGAGGCACTGACAATGACAGGAAAAATACAAAAGTTGAGTGCGTAAAAGAAAGCAAAAAAAAAAGCAGGTGAGAATCATAGAGATGAAGCACAAGTAAGAGTTCTGGACGGCGGCGGCAAGTGGTTTTACAGGGGAACAAAACAGCTTACATCACAGGAGCCACAGCGAGGACCTCTCTGCGGGGCATGACCGGTTCTGATAAAAGAGGGGAAAAAGAGGTTGTAAATTGACAGGAAGAAACCGTTTAAGCAGCCTCGGCCAGCAGCACCGCTACGGAGAAAAAAACTGGAAGAGGGGGTCAACTATGCAACCGAAGGACGAGTCCAAGTGGCAAAAGAAAAGGGGAAAAAGGGGAGGTAGTCTATACGTCAAGAGGCAAAAAGCATTCCAGATGGGGATAAAAGCTTGCCTTGGCCACTTCTTAATGCATTACGGCAAGAGTCAGTGGGAAGGTTGTTACTGGCGTCAAATAGAGACGAGGCGGAAAAAGGAAAGGGGAAATGCTTACATCAGATCGTCTGGTCAGGGGGCAGGGGCGATGTGTCAGGTCTATAGAAGGGCTCTGATGTCATGGGAAGAGTCCTGGCCGGCTGGATTGAGGGAAGAAGGTGGGGAAAAATCCGCGCCGCGTCGGGACAGCAAGAACACAAAAAAAAAGACAAATGAACCTTGGGAAGTGGGGGGTTCAAGATTGGGGATAGCGACATCAGAGACCAAAAACAGGTCGAGGGACGTCCCTTCGCGGTTCGCACACGCATAAAGACTGGGTTGAGAAGGATAGAAAAGAAAGGGAAGATGCACCGAAATTTGTGGGCGTCCCTGGTTAAGAATGGCAAAAAGGGTCGGCTTCACACCGGCAATAAAAAAACAGACACGCTGTCGTGAGGGAAATTTTCTAGTCCGCTGTCCAGCTGCCTAAAACAGGAAAAAGAGGGTACGAAAACGGAAGTATTTTTATGGACCCAACAAAGGCGTCAATTTCCTCAATCACGGTAGGTTTCGCACCCAAATGATAAAGGGATGGGAATACAAGCACCTCGAATAAACAGAAAGAACATCAACGGTCCTACTCGCGTATAGGGTCGGTCGAAAAATTTACTGGGTCAATTGCATGGGGTGCTCGATGAAGCAATGACCCGGCATCCCACTCGGGTAGACATGGGGATCCAAACTAGGGCAGAATAAAGGCTTAATTGGTTCTAATGAAGGGGGAAAAGGTCGTTTGGAACCGATGGGGGGAGACTTGGTTCCCGTTTCAGGAAAATATAAACAATAAGGGTTGCCGCCCGAAATAAAAGGGGAACCACATACAATAAAAAAGCTTTGACCTGAGCCTAAGAAAAATTCAAAAGTAATGCCACATCGGGAAGGGTGGTGCCAAGAAGGGAAAGAAAAACTTAGACCGGTCCCTGGTACGCGAGCGAAGGTCAAATTAAACAATAGAGTGAAGGTTGATTGAAGTTAAATAGACTAAAAGACACCCGGGTCTCATCCTATTGTGATCTGGTGGGGGGGAAGCCAGAAAAAAAAAAGTGGGGGTTTCTCGGCGGAGGGAAAGGGGAGATTGGACCAAGGGGTCATTTTACGGTGCGGAAGCGAACGAGGCAACAAGGGAAGTGGTCTTCCAAGAAGTACGCAGAATGAAGAGGGGGCGGAAAAAGGAAGGGATTTCAGAGCGAAATTTCCAGAACGCAGCACAGATCGGAGGCAAACAGCAGGAGGGAAATATGCTATCAAAGGACGCTGAGGTGGGATGCCGGGCAGATAAATCGGCTTACTTAAGGAAGGAAGAAAGGGAGTGGCGCGCAAAGGCACCGAAAGAATTTTCTGGGGCCTCGTTAGAAAAAGGGAAGGGGTCTTGGACAAGCCCGGAAGACGCATCTCTGAATAAATAAAGAAAAAACCCCACCAACCCCCCCAACAAACCCAAAAAAAGGGGGGAACTTAAAAGCCGTGTCGGTTGAACCGGAGACGAGGAGGAAAAATCAAGAAAAAGGGGGGGGGGGGGTAAATAGTCAAAGGGGAAAGTTAGCTAACGTTTGGGAAGACTCGGTGGCTGTAGCCATTGAAAGGGGTAAGGGAGGAGGTTTGTAAAATGCAATCCTTTGGCCGGCTGCTTAAGAATGGGAGAGAGAAAAAAGGAGGAGGGAAGGGACCGACTTATAGCCCGGCGATGCAAATTAGGGGAGTAAAGACCAAAACGGACGAAAGATAAGGAAAAAGCTAGACAACGAGTTCGATAAACTGTAAAACGACATTTTTTAAAGGGGAAAATGGAGGATGAAAAGCCGCCAAGCTTATTACAAGGGATCAAATCCCCGGAGGGGGAAAAAGGAAAAATCATGAGACTCGATGCTTCTTCCGGATTGGGGAGAGAAAACGTTCGACCTGGAAAAAATCGGTCAGTCACCCGATTGTTTCAGTAGACGCAACTCTGCCTTTTGTATCGCTGCAACCTTAGGAATAGAGGGGAAAGGAAACAAAAAAGGGAGACAAGCAGGAGACATATGCACTTTGGAAAAACTAAAAAGGAAGGGGGAAACTAGATTTAGTCATTGGGGCTGGTGCTGGGAACTGGAGACTCGTAAACCGGGAAAGTGGTTCGTCGGTCTCATTCCGGAGAAGGTAAAAAATGGGGAGGAGGGACTTTTCGAATCAAAGATATCGAGGCAAGAGATTTAAAACGAACCGTAAATATTGACAGGGGGGTACCAGAAAGACAGGAGACCGCTACACCAGGTTATTGGGGGAAGCGATCACAATCAAATATCGGATCTCAAATTGGGGGGGGGGGAAAACGGGGGAAAAAGGGAAAAAAAGGGCACCGGTTACTCGCCTGGTAAAAAAAGGGACCTGGACCTCATTCAAGAAGGAACGCTTAAGCGATGCCAAAAGGAAAAAAAAGGGGGAGGGGATGTCCCTTTGAGAAGCCACCAAACCACGGGGGGGAACGGCAAATCATGTTTATTTGTAGGTTAGGGGAAAAATAACGCAGAGGCTGCCAGAACAAAGGGGGAATGGGGAATCCTGGTCACTTACACAGTGTGAAAAAGAACAAAAACAAAATCAACCATTCATCGTGAAAACGACCTTTTTAAAAAGATCGGAAAATGGGAGGGACAGTACAATGGGGTAAAAGGTACAGGCATAGAAAAATTGGAGGGGGAGGGGGGTCATTTAGCGGGGGGTCCAATGAATTGCCATAAAAAACAAAAACAGAAAAGGATCGTCCTCTTATCCGTGAGTTCAGGAACGGGAGGAATAACGAGGAGGGTTTCAAAAAAAGGACGCGTTGCAAAGCAACGCAGGGGAATGGTAAAAACGACCCCCACGAGCGTGGGGGGAAAAAGCCAAAGGCCTAGAAAAATTTGTCGTTTGAGGATGTCGACAGAGGCCCGGGTAAGGCGAACGAAATGAGTGTGTGGGTCCTGTAAGGGTGGCGCCAAAAAGACGGGAGGGGTCATCACCAGGAAACAGAGTGACCGCAATGTCCATTGTATCAGGGGAATGATCATTATGCAAAAGAACAAAGGGAGCTCCTCCGAAGATTTCACTTAAAACGAAAGTAGGGGAGGAAAGTATGGACCGAATATCAAATATTCGATAACAAAAGCGGACGGCACGGTCCGGATCGGCAATGTTTAAGGGAGACTGTCCAACGAAGGCTGGGCTTAGGAGCCGGTTGCAAAAAACTACAGGCAAAAACAGTTCACATTTTGTAAAAATCTCAAAGGGACGAAAGTTCTTATAGAAGCAGAGGAATAAACGGACAGAGAGGAATGGAAGCAACTCGCCTTTGCCGGGGGGGGGACCGGAATAGGGGAAAATCCGTACAAATTACTCATGAACAAGGGGAACAAATGTCTGGCAAAGGCAAGCTTGGTAGTCACCAAGCTGGGTGCTTTGGCATCTGGGGCGTACAAAAAGCAAGCGGAGTTTAAAGGGGGATCATACGGATGTCGGTGCCTGAGCGGAAAAAAATAAGGTTTTCGCGTATGAGGGGGGGGAGTAATGGAACGAGGGGAAGTCAACCGGCATCGTAAAGGCGCAGGGGAAATGGACCACCGCGGGGCTCGCCAGCACCCTCCCCGCAGAAAGAGAAAGCGGCCGCCTGGGAGCTGAGGAGGTCAAAAACTAAACAAACACAGTAATCAGCCGCTAGGAACATACTCAGGTAATCGGGTGGAAAATCAGGAGGCAGTTCCAAAATTCGTTTTAATCTGGGGGAGGGAGGGGGGGGGAGACTTATCCAACCGGGGGGGAGTTCTTGTAACGTGGACAAAGGGATCTGCTAAGGGTCGGATAATTGTTCAGTTTCAACAGGACAGCGAAGCAAAAAAGAAACTGTATCGGCACGCTGCCGCTCGCGAAAAGGGGGGAAAAAAAAGCCTGAACCGGCCCCGGCCGAGGAAAAAGAAAGTGCCCTTGAACCAAGTAAGGGAACCAAGGGGAGCTAAAAAACTTGTCAAACTCATCCAAATGGGGAAAAAGGGGAAGGCGACGTGTCCAGCAATCCCTCAAAATAGGAGGGGAAAGAGGACAATATGCAGTAAAAGGAAAAAAGAATTGAAATGCCCGTCACTCATTCATCTTCGAGAGGGGACGAGGGAATCAACATCGCTTTCATATACTCTATGGCATTACTGGGGACCTTAAGAAGTCACCATAGCAGGAAAGATTTGTGATGTAACTAAGACCTTAATATAAAAAGCGGGGGAGGAAAATCAGGCAACTTCAGAATGCAAAATCGGGGAGAAGCGAATGTCGCAACTTGAGGAAAAGGAGGGGAGCGGACGAAACACGCGATTCGAGGAAAAAACAAAGGGTATAAATATCGGGTCAGAAGGCGCAGAAGGACGGGGAGAAAAGCGACCATGCCGCCGAGAGAAGAAATGGGGTTCATGGGGGATGAGCATGGATCACCACAGGCGGTGAGAACGCCTGGGGAAGGGGGGAGAAAAGAACACAATCAAGCAAGGGGCTATTGTAGAAAGGAGTATACAGGACATTCCCATCACCGGGATGGAGGGAAAAAAAAGAGGGGGCTTTTGCTACGCGACATCCCCAGAAGAGGACATCGGCTGTCCCAAGAAGGGGAAGGAGAAAAATAAGGTCTCATCTAAAGGCAAGGAGTTCAGTATGAGAACCGGAAGAAAATGGAAAGGAGGAAAAGGACACTGGGCTGATTAAACTTTTGTTTGGCCACGGAGGAAAAGAACCAGGGGAAGGAAAAGGCTGACTCGTCCGGTGAAAATGGTGGCATTCACAAAGTCGATAAAATCGTACAGTGCGGGCAGATTCAGTAAATGCAAGGAGGCTAATGGGTTTGAAACCCTTCCATGAGCTATGGGGGGAAAGTGAAAAGTAACATCCCCAGGGTGGGAGAGCAAAGTACAACATTTAGGATCATAGAGGAAGGATATTACACGAAAAAAAGAGGGAGTAGACGAGCCAATGGGGTGGGGGGGAGGGGAGTTGCATCTGTAAAAAAAAGAAACCTGCTGCTCACAACTGCCCTGAGGTTACCTTTTCGATGCTATCTAAAGAGAGTGAACATTGTACACCTGTAATGTTAAGTGAAAAGGTTGAAAAGCGGCATGAAGAAAAGAATCCTCTAAAAAAAAAACAGGGATAAGGGGAAAAGAAGAGGAAATATCCTAATGGAAAAAATTGAGAAAAACGAGGGGGTCTCCGTATGTAGGGAGGGAGCAGAGGCCAAGGGCCATTCCATAAGGAGAAGAAAAGACTTTGGAAATTCGGACATTGCCATGGTGGGGGGGGGGGTGTGTTTTTTTTGTATGGGGTTGGGGGGGTTTTGGGTTTTGTTTTGGTGGGTGGGGGGTGGGGGTGGTTTCTTTTTTGGGGGTTTTGTTGTGTTGGGTCAGGTCAGCGGGAGGGGGGGAAAGTTTTTGGGACGCGTCAAGATCGAAAAAGGAGGGCGCAAAAAAGAAAAGGTGCGAATGGGCTTGACATCAGAGGGGTCAGGGAGACGAGGTGTCACAAGACACCTTCTCTTATGTCAGGGTAGAGGCCAATAAGGGCTGTAGGGAGCCGTTTTTGGGGAAACAGAAGAGAACGATTGACAAACCCCACAAAAAAAAAAAAAAAAAAAAAACCACCGCGCATTAGGCCGTTGTCAGCCGTGGGCAAGTTGTATTAGGAATCCCAATCCAAAAGAAAGGGACGCGGGGAAGTGAAAGAATGGGGGAGGTTCGCACAAGCATACGCTGGGGTGTCATAAGTTATAAGGACAATAAAGAAACATGGACATTAAAAAAATAAGTGGAGTTTCAAGGGTGAAGAACAAGGGGGGGGGGGCCAGAGAGGAGAAACATACAAGTACCCAAGACCACTCTTGAAAGAGGGGGTGAAAAACTGTTCCTGAGGACCGCGCCTCCAAACGACAATACTTTTGAGGGACAAGGCGCTCGACAACGCTCGGGTTTCAGAAAGGGGGAAGACAATAACGCGGGAGAAAGAAAAGCTGATGTTAACAAGCCTCGATACCTACCAGGGGCAGACATAGAAAAGAGAAGGAGAGAGGGGCGTGCGGGCTAAATGTTAGCAGGCATTTTCTCTGAAGTAGAAAGGGGAACCGCAAACACATTCTGGCAAGAGAAAATATGTCCGACTGGCACTCAGGAGAGGGGTAAGAAATTGGAAAACGGTTTTTACCGATGATGGGTTAGAGGGGTGACCATTTGTCCGTTAAAAATGCGACAAATAATGGTGAAACCGGAATGCGTGGTCACCCAACGAAATAAACTTATCAGGGGGAACGGCGACGAGTTTAAGTCCGCACAGTGCAACATCGAAAAGGAAAAAAACAAAAAAAAAAAAAAAAAAAACAGTGGTCCCATAATGGCTAGAGTGAAAAAAACGGACCGGATGTCGAAGGTAACAGGCCTGGTAACATGGCGAGGGGGTAATTTACCGAGACTATCACACAAGTGAGAGGAGAGGTGGGGATGGACGATCTGATCCAATAAAAAGGTGGCGAGACGGGGCAACTGCGTAACTGGTACAAAATGTTATATTTAGGGGTATCCAGAGACCGAGAAGCGTATCAAGGACCAAGAGGCGAAGAAGTCGGGGATGCGTCAAAACAGGGCATGTAAGAGAGAAGGACAGAACCAGCAAAAAATATCTATTGCAAGCAATGGGGTAGGGTTCATTGGCACTGGAAAAATAGTGAAGCAAGAGTGTTCCTCCCGAAACGCTTCACTTAAGGCGCGATCCAAAAGAGAAAGAAAAAGAGACTGAAAGGAGTTTGGCGCCTCGGTCGGGGAAGGAACGGGGAAAAAAAGAGTCAGACGCATCGCGATCAACGACTGGTTGGACATGTTGAAAAGCAGGGCTGGGGGGGGGTGCCCCGATAAGACCTTGAGGGGGAGGGAGGGGAAACAAATAGGGAACATTTCCAAAATGTCGACCTTGGGTAAAAAGTAAACTATGGGGGAAGAAAGGTTTATGTAGACAGGTCAGCGAAGGTGTGGGTCAAGGAGGCTTGGAAAACACGACAAATTTGCACGAGGACGGCTTCTATAAGGAGGGGATCTCTCATACCAAAGGAGAGGAAGTAGGCCGCCTTATAGCAGCCGCGATGGATTTGATTTGGAAAAGAATACCACACTAGCTAACTGATAAGAAAAAGGATACAAAGAGTTCGATCAACTTTAAAAAAAATTAGGGGGGGTGGAATGTCCCATTGGGATGTTAAATAATCCGCCAAGGAGGGAAACCGGGGAGAAGAAAACGGATTGAGGGGGGAAAAGAGGAGGATACTCTATTTCGTCTGCAGGATTGTTTGTTGCACGTAACCGGAAAAAGGGGGGGGAGAAGAGGAATCAATCCTTTCCGGGACCCTGCTTGTTAAGGTCGAAGAAGGAGGGGGGAGGGGGAACTTAGAAGAGAGCTGATCGGCCGGCAAGCAACAAAGAAGAAGATAGAAGGCACATGTCAACTAACAAAGTGCCTGGGACATAAGGAGTTTGGATGGGGACTGTAGGAAAGAGGAACATGAACTTATTTGAATCGCATCGATCTCATGCGAGACAGGCCGTCAAGCTCAAGAGATCTAGGGACAAAGGAAAGGAAGAAAAAAGTTCCATATGACAGTGGGTACCAGGTAAGAAAAGCACTTCCCAATAGAACAGGGGGAGGGGGGGAGGAGGAAACATACAAAATAGGCGATCTCAATTTGGTGGAGTATAAAGAGAGTAAACAATCACCAAGGAGCCGACTTTTGAACCAAGGGTACAGATAGACTTCCATTAGAAGGAAGGATGAAAAGGAACTTGTGCCCTGTGGTCGAAAGGAAATTAGATTGATCCTTACAGGGGGCTCAGGTTATTGTAGTTGATGGGACTACCGAGATTCGCACCCAGGGATTGGGGGGGAGAATGTGAAACAACCTGTGCATGAAAAAATGAAAAGATTCAAAGAGAGGAAAAAAAAACGACCATTTTTCCCTCATTGCAAAAGGGAAGGAATTGCCCTAGGCCATAGGGGGGGAAAACATGTAC
>Ga0179591_1291528_pt1 | contig 11775 bp, 14 predicted proteins | sample CZOMad2_1_08_16f_FD_182891 | JGI IMG/M metagenome (GOLD analysis project Ga0179591, IMG submission 182891) | Vadose zone soil fungal communities from Angelo Coast Range Reserve, California, USA - CZOMad2_1_08_16fungal (PacBio error correction) | ecosystem: Environmental > Terrestrial > Soil >...
AAAAGGGGGGTGGACACTTGCGCGACCGCAACGGGCTTGAAGGGGGGCGTTCTGGTTCATTCGGGGTAAAAAGAGAAAGAAAAGAAGGGAGAGATGGTGTTGGGGACGAAAGTAGGGGGGGCGTAAAAACAGTCATCTCCAGGAGTGGCTAAAGTCAAGGCGGGAAGCAGGGAAAAAGCCGAAAGGAAAAGTGATAAAAGGAATCGTGTGTTTTCAAGTCAATACGGGGCAGGAATTCCAGGCCTGGACCAAGAAACAATTTCCGTAACACAGCTGGTAGAAGGGGGGGGAGAGTTGTCTATTGTCAAGACAGGGGGAAACGAGGCGAACCCGCATTGGACCGTAAGGAATAGGCTTGGTTTCGAAACGACACGACTCAGTCGGCGTAACATGGTCGGGCCCAGCCGATGGGTCGCAGTAATGCAACAACTAATCTGTCATGCAGCCGAGAGGAAACGAGGGGGGGCCTGCAGACGCATTTTTATCCAGGAAGAGGAAAAGGAAATAGTAGAAAGAGAACTTCATGAGGTCACGCCTGGTCTCCGGACAGCACTTGGGCTAAGAGCGCGTAAGGTGAATTTGATTTTCATTCCTTGTGACCCGGAGGGGAAAAAGGGAGAACCAAAAAAAAAGAGGTGGACAGGGAGGGGAAGAACCCAACGTGAACGGAATTTCTTGCGCTCAAAGAGAAGAGACAAATTTGGCCATGTCCCAGAAAGAGGGGATGTGACTAAAAAACGACGGAAAGGGAGAGCAAGAGAATCCATAGGAGCGAGTCCTGTCTGGTCGCCAGAGGGATCGTTGGAGGGGACTAGACGCTTCTTGGCTGGGCCGCGGGTGGAAAAACCTGAAGAAAGAGGTTGAGGAGGACACAGGGAACAAGGAAAAAAACCGCCTTCCTTAGCCTACTACTGATGCAAAAGAGCGGAACATCCCTTGAGTTCACGGAGAGGGGGGCACGGGGAAATAACGCCGAAAAACGGTACTGGATATTCTTGTTGGAAACGACCTAAGGAGGGGAAAGGACGAAAAAAAAAAAAAATCGCAGTCTATGGACCCCGTGCCAGAAAAAACTCGAGCGACGTTAACTCGTTCAGCGGAATGCCAACAGTAGCCCTAGTAACTCTGGTTTGTGGCCGGGAGAACGCGAAAAAGGAGTCTTTGAAAAAAAATTGGGAAGAGTGAGAAAACCGGCGTCGTGGTTCAATTTTGGCCACATTACAAATCCAGGTCAGTTTGATGAGTTCTCGGCCACTGGAGGGACATTGGGGGGAAGAGGGACTTAGGAACGCGGCAAGGAAAGGTCGTTCGGCGTAAAACCCATAGAGGGGCGGGGTCATCTAAGAGATTGGGGGAGGGTGGGGGGGGCTTTGTCCTCGGACGCGCGATGGGAGCTTCAACTCCGAGGCATCGTCCTACGGGGGGGGACAAAAAAATCCCATGGCACCAGGTGGAATGAAGCAAGTCACCGAAGTCATTTCTATCCGTTCGGCCAGCAGGAGACAACTGAGGGGGAACGACATGGGCCTGGGGGGCCCAAAGATAGAATGGACACAAGTCTTTCAAGAGAGAAAGAGCGAACTGCTTGGAAGAAGCAAAAGTAACGAAAAACAACAGCTGAACGCTCGAGTCAGTGTGAAGTGAAAAATCCTAAAGACTCACGTAACCTAGAGTAGGGGGGAGAGAAAAATAAAAAGGTATGAAGGAGGGAAAGAACAGAATAGGTGGGTACGGGCGGGATGTCTGCGCGTGGAGCTACTGGAAGTCTGAAGGGGAGAGGGGATCGACGTATAACACCTTCGGGTCAGAGAAGGAAGCTTCACGAATAGTAAAGAGCGGGATTAAGTCGAGCGCGGGGATCTGTCCCGGGAGGAGGACCGGTATCTACGTTCAATTAGGCAGAGATGGAAGAAAGGTGGATGCGAAACAAGTGGTCCAGCGGGGCTATGCACCGAAAGTTTCTGGCCAGGGCGTACCAACTCGCTGATGAGCTGCGAAGGGAAGAACAAAAGGCCGAACAGAAAGGTGGTAAACTGGGCAGCTCACGGGCGAGAAGCTCCAAGAAACAGAAACAATCATTCACCGAGAGAAAATAGTAGCGCTGGAGGATGAAGCTTCTACTGCGCCTAAATACGCGAAAAACGACTTTCGACGGAGCTGACAAGGGGGACGGGTAAAGCCTTCCCCTTTCAGAGAGATCACGATAAGAATGGAGTGAGAGAGGCTGAGACCTGAACGGTGGTGCAACCGTCCTTCTTGGAAAAGATGGGGGAATGTAACGAACGTATCTGAAAACGGAAGAGGGTTAGGAACTAAGGAGATCGAAATCGAGGTTAATGTGCTTATCAGCGAAGACGTGGGCCTCTAATTGCAGGAGAAATAGAAACGCCGAGGGAGAAAAAGAGGAGAGAAGACGAGGATGGGGCGCAAGAGAAAAGGGGGCTCTCTCAACTGCTTGGTCAAGGCAGAGAGGATGCATGGGTCTCCCGTGCAGAGAGGCGAAAGGAGAGAGGGCTCACTATTGGGAAGGAAAGATAAGTAAACGGGCCATTCGACGTCGCAAGAATGCTTACTCTGTAGATCTGCTGGGGGCGACAAGTATGCTTTCGGAAGCTGCGGGAAGGAAGAAGATCCCACACTAGAGACCTTAGAAGAACAAGGAGGATGTTCAAACGCTCCAAGCCTAACGAAGGTACAACAGGGAGCAGCGATGTACTGTTCTGACGTTCTCGTCGGAGGAGTGGAAATTTTTCGGGATGCTCGTTCGCGCTGAGGGGGTATCTATTCATGCCGCGATCAAAGAAAATTAATAACTTCTCTGCGCCCTTAAGGAGAAGGGGAAGAGCTCACCTCTTAACCTGCATATCGGAAGGACTCTATAGGAAGGGATCAGTGAAAAGAGGAAAGTCCTAGAATAGGTGGGGAAAGCGAACAGTTCTCGAGGGAATGACCAGATTCTTCCATTACAGATCAAAGGGAAAAAGGTTATCTCGGCGAATAGCTAATTTCATCAGCTGCCCATTCATAGAGAGACAAAAAACGGGAAATAAATAGGGTGGTAACTGAGCAGAGGCGAGGTCAAGAGAGGCGCTCTCGGCGGGGGGTCGCTCTTAAGGGAACGAACTCGGTCAGCAAAAGATCAGCAGGCTGACACGAGAGGACGCAAATGCCGTAGGGAGACGGAAAAAAAGAGAAAGAGCCTTGGGTTGTTTCAATAATCTTAGAGGAAACGGCGACGGGAGGAGAGAAGAGGAGCTCTAGGGGCGGGGCTCAGGATATCTATGGAGGCTACTCAAGTAAAAAAACAGAAATAAGAACGTCATCCACTGGAGAGTTTGGCTGGGGGACCTACAGTTCAAAATAATAGGGGCTAGGATTAATCTGTTGAGGGGTAGAGGAGACTCAGCAATATCAGAAGGAGAGTTCCCAACATCAGTCCCCGCGCCAGGAGGGCGAATTCTTATCAAAGTCCGAAAAAGAGGGGTTATCTTTCCAATAATAGAAACAAGGGAAGAGAAGAATGTAGTCTGGACGAGTCCAGAAGAGAGAAAAAAGGACACAAAAACGGCGTTTCTTGCCCAGGAGCCTATCAATTACTAGAGGTGTCGAGACATCTTGACTTGTTTCGAGAATCCACCTCAATCGGTCTGAAGGAAAAAAGGAAGAGCAGCAATAGGCAGTCTCTCATCCATTAACACATCGAGAGCTAGGCAGAAAAAATTAAACTCAGTAAGATTAAGATAGTATAGGGAGAGTTAAAGTGTCCCATTGAAGAATACGATTTTGAACAGCCGCCGGGCTTTAAAACATAAAAGAAAGGTTTCAAGCTGTCTAATCATAGATGAGGAGCCATAGGTCTCATAGAACGGGGAAGGTCTAGCAAAGCACACGTGCATAAGGATCACGTCTAGCTGTGAATGAATTTTTTGTTGCCCTCATGAGGGAGAAAAGGCAGTCAGTAAATTACCTAAATCTGGAAGAGTTCAGTGGTATCTCCATGAAGGGACAAATGAACCTGGACTTCGGCGTGGAACGGTGAGGCCAGCAGTGTTGCGTGTTGTGAGGATTGAAAGGAGTCTTAAGAGAGGGGGGGGGGTCGGACGACGGGGACCAATCTTTTCCTGCCCGAGTGGAAGCACATGGGAGCTGCTAAAAACTGCTTTTTCCTAGAAGTGACTATCATTGCAGATCCCTTAGCCGACGAGAAGAGAAAGAACTCAAAGAAAGGTGCCCAAGGAAGAAAGGAAAAGTGGAAAGAATGAAAAAAAAAGAGGATCACTCATAGGAAAAAGAATTAGGCCAAGTCCAAGCTCACAAATAGAGGCGACTAAAAGGATGAGCGAGAAGAGTACGAACAGAAATTATGTTATGGTTTTCTATAAAGAAAGTCCGGTTAGAAGGGGGGGGCTACTCTTTGTTGAATGCACACAGAAGAAGATAACAAAAAGCGAAAGGGGGGTTTGAAACTACTGTGGCCCGGCTGTCGGAATCCGGAGTTCAAGGGCTCTCGACAAAGGACAGACGGAAAAGGGAGCTTGGGAACGCCATGGCAGTCTAAAACGGACACGACGCACTATAGGAATAGGAAGAGAGCTAGACAGGAAAACAGGCCCTCAAGACTTAGAAGAGCATTCCAATTTGGGACCTTGTTTTAGTTGGGAAAAATACCAAGGTAGGAGTTCGATCTTGGTTACCACGGAGAGGGGGACAGGGCCAACCGGAAGGAGGAGAGTAGAGAAAAACTCATACGCGGACGCCCCGAACTAAGGTTGTACGGGGGGGGGAAAAGAACTACAAGGAAATGCTCAGAAAGTGAACAATATCCAAAAAAAAAGACCCAGAAGTAAAAGGAGAGACTCAGACCAACTCCTTCGCTGGGTAGTTTATAGGTCTAAATCCCCGCGACCCTCCGCAGGGTCGTTACATAAATAGGCAAGAGGACAAAAAAAACTTTTTTGCGTGGGGACGGCCCAGCCTATACTGGGGAAGCGAACTGGTCTTAAGGAGGGGGGGAATGTGGGGTGGGGGGGGAGGCATGCTTTTGGTCCGGGAAAGAGCTGAAGGTTCGTCTCTGGCCAGGGGTGCCTCGGCCTGCTATCTCTTAGTGAGAGATTAGGGGTACCGGGGAAAACGTCAAAAAGAATCCGGCACTGAGGAGTCTTTAGGAAAATAGAAAAAAAGAGAGAACTCAGGAAAGGTGGAAGAGCTTTGTGGGAATTTTGAGGAGAGAGAGGCTCGCCTGAAGGTTAAAAAAGAAATTTCTGAGGTTAGTCGAAGATGAAACCGAATCTGTCCCTACTACGGGGGGGGAAAAAAAAATCCAAACCAGCAACAGAGAGAGAGAAAAAGGACATTCAGCCGATTCAATTTCTTGAAGAAAATACAAAAGGGATTAAGGGGAAGGAGCGTACCAAAAAGGAGAAAACGGAACATGGAAAAGTGGGTACTCGTATATGACTAGTAACGGACATTGAAGTGGGGGGAAACAGTGGGGGTATGGTTTCACTCTGGAAGAGAGGGTTCTATAGAAAAAATGGTGCCAGAGAGAAAACATACAGATCACTACGCGCTCGAGAAGTGGAGCGTGGCGGAGCAGGCGAAAAAGGGACTCACTTAATGGAAGTTACAAGAGGAGGAAAATGCATCTCTTGAAGTGGTCTCAACATGATTTAGGAAGGGAAGGAGGGCTCTACTGATGAAAGGATACAGTCAAGAGGGAGAGGGAGCAGGGGGGGGTCTTGATCCTAAAATCTGAAACTTTTGACAAGAGAGGAAATAACTCGCGTCATTTCGGGAAAAGGACTAGCACATACGGAATCGGAATTCGCGGGTGCGCTGCTGTTCATACTAAGAACTCAACTGAGAAAAAATGTGGGGGGCCAGAGATTGTTTCCTGTAAAAGAAAAAGCCGGTACAGGGAGGGGAAGGGGGGGGGCAGTCAATCTCTTTTACTGGGGACGGAGGAGGAGAACTTAAGCTGAACGGTTGGGGTATCGATCACTGATCTGCGTCAGCATCGAGCCATTCACACTGACGTCTCATCGGGGAAGAAGAAGTGTCAGGAAACGCAAAAAAAGCAGTAAAGGGTGCGGAAAATCAGAAAGTCTCAAAAAGAACGATTTACTTAAGGGAAAAACATGGTAGAGTCTAACAACAAAAAAAGGGAGGAAAAGAGGAAAAGAGAGAAACGGGATGGGGCTGACAATTCGGGTGGGTGAAGACTCTCGTCATCACAAGTGAATGGTCGTCCTTTGGCTTGGGAGCTAAAGGATGATAACTACAAAATTAAGAAGGAGAGGTGGGATTTGTATGAAATGTCTGCGAGTACTCAGATAATACTTCTAAAAAGGGCACATGAAAGAAGGGCAATGGGAACATTCTGCCTACTGCGTAAAATGTAGAAGACTCGGGGGAAGGAAAAAATGCTGGACCGTAAAGGGAAGGGATTCAGAAAGAAAACATTCCACGTGGTCTTGAATTCAAGAAAGATCATGAAGAGAAAAAGCGGCACTCTATCCACGTGTAGAGGGGGGAGTTGGGTCCTACACCACACAAAATCCGGGAGAGAGTCCGACAGGGGAAAAAAGGGTAGCCGATCGAGTATCGTTGTAAAAAAAAAGAAGGAAAAAGAAAAGCGAGAGGGAGCGCCACGAACATCTTAAAATCCAGCAGGTTGATCACCTCTAGAGGATCTCAGTGGAAGAAGGTAAGCATGTCTGGTTAGAAGGGGGGTGGCAGAAAAAAAGCTGCTCCACTTCAGAAGACTGATTTAGAGGGGAGTGGGTCCGGTCACAAGATTGGGAAACAACTGAGAAAAAAAAGAGAAGAAAGAAAAAGAAGTGACGCGTACCTACACACTTTGAACCCACGGTTGTCTCAAGAACTAAAGAGAAAGGTGGAAAATGGACCTCCCCCTCTTTTTTCTTTTGGGAATGAAGAATCACGTCTTCGGACGACTGAAGGAGAGGAGGGCTACGGCATGGTCGCTGGGAGATGGGTAGGATGCGTAGTAGTCGGTCGACTACTTTTTTCATCGGAGAAAAAGAGAGGCAAGAGGAAAAAAAAGGGCTCGACCGGAAGGAAGGAGAAGAAGACAACAACGGAAAACAGCAAGGACCACCTTCACCTTTGGGAGGTACAGTCTTGGTATGAAAGGTGAAATAACGGACTACTCAGAAAATGGTCTTTGGTTGTCACGGAATACAAGAAAACTCTAGAAGGGACTAGGAAGGAAAACAAATTCCGAGAAATGCCCGATTCATCAAAGCCGACAATCTTGAAGCAAGTCGGATTACAAGTAGCTCAGAGGAAAATAGGGGGGGAAAAAGCCACTTGCAAGAGGAGGAGGGGGCAAGTTTAATGAGGCCCCCCGCTTCCGGGGAGGATTTGGAGGCCATTAGGAAAAAGTACCCAGGCCAATCCTTGAGTGAAGTCGGTCTCTCCGAAAGGTAACGGACGGGAAAGGGACGCGCCGTATTACTCCGTTCCAGAAGCTGGGCTTTCTGCAATAAACCGAGGAGTTTCTGTCGGAGGAAAGGTGTCTGTGATGGCTGGACGGAAAAGAGAAGCGGCTGGTCAAACAAAAAACGGCAGCGTAATTGGAGGTAAAAAACTCCCCATGGAAAAAAAGTGGAAATCAGGAAAAGGCGAAGGAGGAAAGGTCGATCATCTCCTCTCGCGGCTCATTGGGAGGGGAACGGACCAGTGATAAGGTGCGAAAAAACTCTCTAAGCCTTCATTACCTGGTAGAAAAAGAGAAACGCTAAGAAGCAGGGAAAAAAGAGGAGAGGTGAAACACAAAAGCTGGGGAATCGAGGTTGATGTCCTCCAAGAGGAAACGACTACTTAACAACGAAGAGATAAGGGTAGATACAAACCCCTTGTTCTGGTGGAGGAATATAAAGAAGTGTTTGTACCCTCGGGCGGCGCGGGCGGTGAACCTGGCCGCGCTGAGGAGTGCAACGATCGACGTCTTGCAGGGACGTTCGAGAGAAGATCGTCAGCGTTTATGGAGTGAGGGAGCTCTTAAAAGAATTCGCGGAATAGAAAAGGGAAAGTAGAAGGTACTATCAAAGGGGTTAGGCACCCGACTGTGGTAAAAGATTTCGAGGCACCACAGGGAGGGGGAAAGAGTGTGCCGCCAAATCAATGAGAGAGAAGAAGACAAGACAAGTTGCGGGGGGCCCAGGGGCAACTGTCCAGAGCAAGGTTTGGTTCCAGGCCAAACTCCGCGGGGAAAGGAAAGACATTCGTGTGGGGGGCCGTAAACGGCGAGCCGGGGAGAGAGAAGCGGAAAAAGCGCATCACCTAAAGAATCTGAACCCTTTTGGTAAGAAAATCAGAAAAGGTGAAGCGCGAGGGAAAGATAGGAGGGAGGTTCGGGAAAATAAAACTGAGGAGGGGAAAAAATGTGGGCCCACGAACCGGCGGAACCGGGTAGTCCCTGAATGGGGAAACTCGCTGAAGAAGAAGTTCCACGGTAAGATCTCTAGGAAGCGAAGGGGACGGGGAAGACGGGAGAAAAAAGGTGCTATGAAGGTTGAAGGAGAAAAAGAAACTTTAGGCTATTATCCCAGTAAGCTTCGAGACTATCTCTTGGGGATTGATCGTAGGAGTGCACTAAAGACAGAGAAAGAGAGATCGTATTCGAGCTTCTAGAGAAATAAATTGAAAAGCATAAGGCCTGAAATAGGGGGAACTGACGGGATCCAAAAAGATCTTCGGGAGTAGGAAGGGATCGAGAGTCTCCCTCATAGGAGGGAGAATAGGACTGGGGTTGTCCCTTGAAACAGACGAGAGCTGCTAGGGAAGAAAAGAGTCGACAAAACTACCCGTTAATGGAAAAACAGAGAGTTCCTCACCCAGTCTCGAAAAGAATAACCACTGGGACGTTCTGCAGTTTTAGTTCTCGGGAGGAGTTTGGGCTGAAGGGAGAAAGGGGGTTCTGAGATCTAGTGATATGCGCTAATCCTCTATAGGGCCTGCGACAGGACAAGGCGAGAAATCCACACTTTCTCGAGAGGGGGATGCGTTGAAAGACTTCACTCAGAGGAGAAGGGTCAAAGAACGAATGTCTAAGAATGTTAAAATCTTCCAGGACAAGGATACGCCAACCTAGAAGGCATCTTGCCAAGAGGGAGAAGTGAAAAGATCGTCCAAGAGTATGATGAAAAGGAGAAGAGGGAAAAGGTAAGGAAAAAAATAGAGTACACTGCTAGGAAAGAGCTCATTTACTTGAGTGTGGGACGAACTATTTGAAAAACGAATAGAAGAGGATTCTACACTCTCTCGAGTTAAAACACTAGAAGAAGACAAGGGAAGACGTCCGGCGCTAGAAGCTTTATGGGAGGGTCTCACGGACTAATGTCTCGAAGGGAGGAAAGAGAGGTAGGCGGACGCATTATCACTAAGAATGGGAGAAAAACCAAAAAAGAAGAAACCTCCGCGAAGGCAGGCCAAATTGTAAAAAGGAAAAGGGGACTGTCGGAAGGAAAACCGAGTCCTTAAATAATATTTTCTCTTATATTTCACGAGGGAAGGGGAGGGGGAGATTCAGATGGAGAACTGGAAGGAAGGACCGGTAGAACCCAGCTCTTAAAAAGGAGGGAGACAGGAATCATAATCAAAGGGAAGGAGAACCATCGTAGACCGGGAATTTATAAGCGTCAGACCTCCTTTGACTAAAAGACCTTCTATCACGGGATTATTGAGAAGCACCAGAATTCCCAACAGAGAGAGAGGTATCGAATAAGAGAAGAAAGAAAAAGTCACTACTAGTCGCAAAAAAGCCTTTCAATCAAGGCCAGCCTCAGTCCAGAAAAAAGGAAAAAGAGAAACGCCTTCATTAGAGATAAAAGAAGGGAACACTCAAAAGGCACAAAGGTGGAAAAAAAGAGAGGAACTCCAGAGAGCTCGACCTTCCAAGGGACGAAAGAGTTCCTAAAGGGAGGGGGAAGCCTATGTCTCTCATCTAGCTTGAACTCATGGGAGAGTAAGAGAGGATATCGAAACCAAAGGGAAAAAGTAACAACGAAAAGGAAGATAGATCAGGGTAGAATGTGTTTTCCGGCGCAGCGGGGAGAACGTCCGAAAGGAAAAGTCCACGAGAGAAAATGAGATTTCTGGGGTTATCTCGGATGATGAAGGAAAAGGGGAAATTCAAAAGAACATCTTGCTATGGAGAAGCGGAATGATCGAAGGGGGGCAGGCACAAGCGTTTTTATTGCCGTACCCCGGGAAGAAAGGGGGGTCTGGCAGAAGAATAGGGGAGAAGGAAACCTGTGGGAAGACTCAAGGTAATTATATAAAAGGACGATGAACCTTCCCGCTAGAAAAAAAGAATAGGGAAAATGCAGAGCTGACAAAAAATTGCCTGAAGGATCGAGAAAGATGTAAGACGTCGATCGCGATCCAAAGAAACCGCTGAAACAAACCAAGAGCAGGAAAGAGCGAAAACTACCACCGCGAACAATCTGCTGCATATTCGAATCTAGCACTGGGGAGGGTGTCGATAAAAAAAAGAGTTTAAGGGGAGAAGGGGAGACTTCGGGGGGGAAGCACATTCAAGGACGAACCACCGGGTCTTGTGGGGGGCTCTTTTTTACCTTCTGGCTCGGAGGGAGATGATTCTCAAAACCGCTAGAGGGGGGGGGGGACTAAACAGATAAGGGGGGTAAGATTAACTAATTCTTATCCTCCGAAGAGCGAAAGTACGCCATCGTAATCGACGCTAGGGAGAGGGGGATCCACTAACCTGTGGGAGTTGTGGAAAATACCTAAGGGCTGAGGGAAGGGGGACGAAATCTTGAGGTTTCTACCAGTGAGTAGAAAAGTACAAAGAGCATAATCTCCAAAAAAAAAAAAAAAAAAAGAACTAAAATCAAAGGAGTGAAACTCAACTATGGGGTACTCTAAAACGTCTTGCGGGCCAGCGGTCAACCCAAGCGGAACTGCCAGCCGCACAAAATTCCAGAAGATTGGAGGACTTGTTCAAAACGGGAGAGAAAAAACGCAAAAAAAAAAGCCGGGAGGAGGGGGAACTAATGCACAGCTAACGACCCGCAGCAAGCGGTGGTAGTAAGGGGAAAATAAGAGGTTATAGATACTGGGAGGAAGTCCGTCCATGGGTACTTGGGGATAAAGAGGGCCGGAGCTGTTAGCCTCTGCGCCTTCGCGCGCGGGGCGTCCCTAGGGGAGGTGGTATTTCAGGGAAAAAACCGGAGAAAAGGGAGAAAGGAAGGGGTTGAGGGTGGGGGGAGAGGGGATCGCTCCAACTAAACCCAAATGGGAAGGGAATCTCTGGGTTAAGTGGGGAGATAGGAAAATTATCATTAACTCAAAGAAAAAAGGGTTCGCAAAAACTGAGTGAGGTGTGAGATGAACCTCTCAAAAAACAAAAAGAGAAGACAGAAATGCTTGAGTCAAGCCTCTCCTATCGACCATACTGACCCTAATATTCTTGATTTTTCTGGTAGAAGATAACTTCGTGATGGTTCAAAAAACCCCTAACAGAGGGGCTTCAGACAGGAATGAAAATTTTGCCGTCATATAGGAGGGGGCTGTCATCAGAAAAAAAACCAGGGAGTAATTGGGGGAGGACTACTTGCCCGCGTGGGGAAGGAGCTGGGGTGGCAAAAGTTTTAACCGGAAGCGAACACCCCCAAAAAACTCCGCGCGAGAAGTGCATATTTTCGGCAGGAAACCCTCGAACGACTGATCAAACCTCTAGATGCTCGAGAAGGTCACGGGAAAATGATTTTACTTGGAAAAGGTCAT
>Ga0179591_1331029_pt1 | contig 11774 bp, 17 predicted proteins | sample CZOMad2_1_08_16f_FD_182891 | JGI IMG/M metagenome (GOLD analysis project Ga0179591, IMG submission 182891) | Vadose zone soil fungal communities from Angelo Coast Range Reserve, California, USA - CZOMad2_1_08_16fungal (PacBio error correction) | ecosystem: Environmental > Terrestrial > Soil >...
GGAGAGGGAGTGGAAAGGAGAATGGGGGATGAAGGGGGAGTTGGTGGAAGGGTGGGGAGGGGAGGGAAGCGAAGAAGATGTAGAGGGTGGGTAGGGTGAGAGGAAGGCGTGGGGAGTGCCAATGGCGGGGGTAGGGGGGGGGGGAAAAGCTGAGGCTGATGATAGCAGGTGAAGAAGAAGAAGGGGGAGGCGTGTGGGTAGTGGAGGAGGGGGGGGGCGAATGAGGGAAGGGGGAATAGATGGAGAGAGGGGAGAGGTGGGTAGGGTAGAGGAAGAGAGGACGGGGCGAGGGACGGGAGAGAGGAAGGGGGTTGAAGATGGGGAAGGGGAGGGGGGGGCGAGACTGTAAGAAGGAGTAGAGAGTGGGGGGGGTGGGAGGCACGGAGTGAGGGGGGGAAGAGCGTGAGGGGAAGGGGTGAGGTGGAAGAGGGGTGAGGGGTAGAGAATGAGGAAGGAGTTGAGAGGGTGGAAATACCAAGTGAAAAGAGTGGTGGTATGGTGAGAGGTTGGGGGGGAGATGGCGGGGCGAGATAGGGGTGGGGTGCGGGGTGTGGATATATGAGGAGGGCGGAGGCTAGGGAAGGAGGGTGAAGTGCGGGGGAGGGAAGGAGAGCGAGGAGGGGGGGGGCTGGCGTCGGTGGAATGGGGGTGAGGTGGGAAGGTGGAGTAGGGTGGAGGGGCGGGGAGAGAAGAAGGACAGGTGTGGATATGGTTGGTGGAGGATGTGAAGGAAGGGTAGTGAGTGGCGGAGAGGGGGTAGCCGTGGGTGGGGGGGGAGGTGTTAGGATAAGCGGTGGGAAAGAGGCGGGCAGGACGGGATGTTTTGTGGTTGATATGTGGGGGGGAGATGATAATGGGAAGGGGTTGGGGAAGGAGTGGGGGGATGGGGGGGATGATAGAGGGGTGGGGTGGGGAGGGGGGGAGGGACGAAGTGGGCGGGGAAGGGGGTGGCGGGGAGGGGATGGATTATGGAGGGAACGGAAAGGGTGAGGGGTAGGGGGGCGAAAGGAGGAGTGGAGGGGGACTGGGGGGGGTGTGGGGGGAGAGAGGAGGGGGGGGGTGGGGGGGGATAGTGAGGGAGAGGAAATTAAAGGGTAGAATGGGGAGGAGGGTGGGCGGGAGGGGGGAGGCGGGGGGTGGAGAGGGGCGTGAAGTGTTAATCTAGGAGGGGGGAGGGAGGAGGGAGGCAGGAGATGGAGGGATCGGGAGCGGATGGGTGGGTAGAGGTGATTTAGGCGGAGTTATGCGGGGGGAAAGAAGTAGGGCAGAGGGGGAAAGGAGGGGGGGGAGTGAAGCCCGTAAAGGGAAGAGGGAAGGGGGGGGTACAAAGTTAGACAAGAGTGTGGGAGGGGGGGGATTGTTTGTGGGAAGGTGGGGGAAGACGGGGGGGGCGAAGGAGGGTGGGGGTTTGGAGTAGGGTTGAAGAGGGAGGGGGGGGGGATATAAGGGGTGGGTGAAAGGGGATAGGGGAGGGATGGGGGAGGAGGTGTCATAGAAGGTCAGGTGGGTAGTTGGATAAAGAGTGTTGGGTAGGAACGTAAAGGACGGAGGAGAAAGATGGAAGGGAGGGAGGGAGGGGGGGGGGGGAACAGGGGGAAGGGGGGAGGGCGGGAGCGAGGGGCGGTAAGGAGGGAGTTTGGGGAGGGGGGGATGGGAAGAGGGAGGAATTGGCGAAAGGGGGGAGGGAGGAAAATGAAAGGGAGGGGCGAGAGTTGCTGGGGGGCTTGGGGGAGAGATAAGAGGATGTGGGTGAGGGGGGAAAGTTGGTCCGTGGGGGGGGGGGGGAGTCATTGGAGGGAAAGGGGGGAAGGTAGAAGGTTAGTTTGTAAAGAAGTGGTGCGAGGGGTGTGTAAAAGGAGAGGGAGGATATATGGGGGGGGGTAGAGTAGGAGGGGGTAAAAATGAGAGGTTAAAGGAAGTCGGGGCGGTCGAGTGGGTGGGGGCGGTGAGTGGGTGGGTGGTGGGGGGGGGGAGAAGGGGGGGAGTGAGGGGGGAGGGGGGATAGATGGGAGGGGGCGGAGATCGGCGGGGGGGGGGTGGGGATGAAAGGGGGGATGGAAGTGTGGGGAGGGGGGGGGAGGGGGGGTGAGGGGGGGGGGGTGCGACCGGGGAAAAGAAGGGGGGGGATGGTATGGCGGGTAAGGGGGGGGGGGGAGGAGGAAGGGGGGGAGAGGTAGTGGGGAGAGAGTGGAGGGGTCGTAGAGTGAAAAAGGGAGGTGGGAGGTGAGTGGGGTGGAGGTTGTAGGTCAGGGGGGCGGGGAGAGGGGAGGAGGACGAAGGAGGGGGATATGAGAGGGGGGGTGGGTGGAGTTGAAGGGGGGTTGAGGGGGGGGTGTGGGGGGGAGCTCGGGGGGGGGCGGTGAGGGTATGTGAGGGGGGAGAGAGCGGAAAATGTATGGAAGCGGAGTGCGGGGGGGTGTGGGGTGGGGGATAGAGGGGAGTAAAGTGGGGGGCGGGGGGCAAAAGAAGTGGGGGGTGGGGGGGAATGGTGGAGAGCGCGAAGGGGGGTGGGGGCAAAGTGGAGTGAGAGGGATATTGACGGTTCCGGGCGAGAGTGGAGATTGAGGGGAGTAGTAGGTCGAGGGGAAGGGGCATGGAGAACAGTCGTAATTGGAGAGAGTTGGGGGGTACGAAGTTGGGGAGGGAGAACGGGAGGGGGCGGGTATTAGCGAGGGGGGGGGTGGAGGGGGGTGGGGGGAGGGGGGTGGTAAGGAAGGGTGGGGGGGAGAAGTGTGGGGGGGGGGAATTGGTGGAGAGTGAAGTGAGGGAGTAAGGGGAGAGAGAAGTGGGACCCCAAGGAGGGAAAGCAATCCTTGGTTGGAACGAAAGGACAAGCAGCAGGAGTCGGGATCAGAGGTAAGTGAGATTCATCTGGTTGGGGAAAGAGGTCACCCTCGTAAGAGCAAAAAAAAAGGGAACACACTTTTGGACCCGAAAAAGGAGGGGGTTTTGTCGACGGGAAAGCACAGGGTCGGCGGGAAAAGTTCGTTCTAGGAGGGGGGAGTAGGTCCTACCTCTCCAGGGGGAGGAAAAACTAGACCGGAACGGGGGATTAAGCATGCAAAATTCGGCTTCGAGGCCACGATTCGCCTTCTGCTCAAAAAAGGGGAAAGGCAGGGAAGATCTGAAAACAACCTCACTGGGAAGGGGCTTCGCGCAAAACGGAGAAAGATTGGGAGCAACGCCTTGCATGCAGTGGGGGACAGTGCCACATGGCCAAGTGCGCCAATGAAAAAGAAAAAAAAAGAAATCTTTAAAAAAAAAAGAGGAAGCCCCGATTTCCAACAAAGAAAGTCGGACTTGGGGTATCGCAAGTGGACGCCAGAGGAAAAGCGAAAACTGCAATTATCGACCCGGTGACAGAACCCGTGCGGAAGAATCTAAAAAAAAAAAAAAAAAACTACAGGGACCACTATGGTCGGCACACCATAAAAAGGGAATCGATGGGACATTATCAAACTCAATAACAGAAAAAATCCCTCCGCAAATTCGGGGAACGTGTTGAAAGGGGAAAAGAAACGGTTGGTTTCGATGGGAAAATGGGGAGGAAGAGAACCGGCTGCCCAGTGAGAAAGTGATCGTAGGCGGACGCAGCCAATGACCAAGCACCTGAACAATTTTTTTGCAACGGCTAAGGGGGGAAAGGTTTGCCCTGCAAGCATCCAAAAAAGTAAAAAAAAAAAAATTAAAACCGACGGAAGGCGAGTAAGCCACCAAAAAGGAAAGAGAACCCAATCAAGAAGGGCCTCAACCCTGACTCGGAACCCGGGTTGAAGAGAAAAGATAGGCCGGAAACTGGAAAAAAAAAAAAAAGGACAAAAGCACGCATAGACCCTCAACATATCTCAGCACAACCGCCTGGGCCGTCTTCTTCCCTCCTCGGGAAGTCGGTAAACCGTCCCCAGAACGAAAAAAAACTGAAAAAGTCCCTTGAGGCGAAAAAGGAAAACAGAGGGGACGGAAGAGCACAATTTGGACTGGAACACGGACATCTTCCAACTCAAAAAGGCAACTCCCCAGCAGAAAGTCAGAAGGAATGGATTGTTTGCTGGGAAAAGGAGAGGATCTATGACGCGAGGCGGACACTTCACGGGAGCGTCGCGGTATTAGACAAGTTCAACAGAAAAAAAAAGCCCGTTCATGGATTTTTTGGGATGATAGAAAAGCATCGGGCAAAGTGGTAGTAGATGGGGGGGCGGGGGGGAAAGGGCACCAGGGGTTTTTTTCCCTGAATTGAGGAAATTCGAGGTCCTCAGTAAGGATCCGGTTTATTTTCGGTAAAAAAAAGGGGGGGGGGGCGCCATTCCTCACCAAATAAAACCAAAGGGGGATAAACGGACAGGCAGAGGGAAACCCAGAAAAAGATTACACCGAGAGAACCGTCTAGTCTCACAATGCCCGCATCTGGAAAGCGGAAAGGCTATCTGCCAGCGAGCCGACATCGCACCCGCTTGCGGAAGTAAAAGAAGAATAAGACCGACGAATGGCGCTTGACTATTGTAATGGTCTGGCACCGCACGCGATCAGATTCCGTCCAGGACCTAAAAAAAAAGAAAAGGGGGAAAGAGGCTCCAACTAAAGAAAAAAAGGGAAAATGGGAAATAAAGCTAAAGGGGGAATCAGGAAAAAAACACGGGTCAATTTTGCGAAGGGGTGGAAGTGAAATACCACAACTGGTGCGACCTCAAACAACAACAAAATTCTGATGAAGAGTGGCAACGTGTGTGCACTGGGGGAAAAAAAAAAACACAAAAAAAGAAAAAGTCGCAAATCAACGTTTAAAAGATTTTTTGGGTAAGATTGCCCCCTTGGGGACCCGGGAGCAAAAGCTGCTGAACCTTTCTTACCAAGGGGGAGGGGGTTTGGCAAAGAACTGGAAAGATTCAAAAAAAGGAAAAAAAAAGGGGACTAGCGCTCTCCAAAAAGGAGGAGACTAAACAAATCCATCCCGCGGGGTTTTAGTTCAACTGAGTCCTTCTGGGGGGCACCTCGCCAGAGGCGAAAGTCAAAGAAAAGGAAACGGTCGAAAGAGCTGCAATCATCGCCATCTCCATCGTTAGCTCACGGGGAAAAGGATTAACTCGGGTGTAAAGTGTGAGTTAAGGGGAAAAGAAGGACGGGGCAGGGGCCTACAAAAAGTGGGGAGGTGCAGGCCAATTGACTAAACTGAACCGACGGCATGTAAAGGACCTCAATCTTCGGAAGGAAAAAGAGAGACACGAAAAGGAAAAAGGAAAACCACGGTGGACAAATGTCCGCAAAAAAATCAAGACTATCCCACCCTGATGTCCACTAGCAAGAAAAAGAAGTCTGCGAAAACATATGCACCGCAGGGATGACGGAGATCACCGCGACCTCCAGATGAACTTCAACCCGACCTCTGCTAAAAAAAAAAAAAAGGCGAAAAGTCCCAATGAAAAACGGTACAAAAACACTCTAAGGGGGGGAAGTCGGAGGTGGCACGCTGGAGTGTAATTCGTGGGAAAATGACAAGTTAAAAAGAAAAATTGTCAAAGTAAAACGAAGAAAAATTAAAGTGGTTCACAGACGTGGGTCCAAGGGGCAGGCGAGGGCCCGGTAATGTTACTCCATGTTGAGGGAAAAAGGGAAGAGGGAGGCCTATAGTTGAAAGAAGTAACGATTTGTTAAGGGAAAAGGGGGGGGTCCTACGGGCCAAGGGGGGGGTTGCGATTACCGGAATCATACTATGCCCTTTGGGGGAATTTGGGAAGGTGGGTTTATCGGGCACAGGGGAAAGGGGGAACTGAATTCCCCCACCTTCGGTTTGAAAAAAAAAGTCGCGACCCGGTCCTTTGCAGTTCGGGCCATCACTTTTTAACGAAGGGAGTGGGGGGACTTTGGTGACCACCTCAGAAAAGGGGGAGGAAAAAACCGGGAGAGATGGAATCGGGCCCGGCACCAGCGGGCGTTCAAAAACTACAGGGGGTCCATCTGTACCCAAAACACCATCCGCTGGTTTGGGTCAAAAAAAACAAACTGGCTTCCCAATAGAGGTTTGTCAAAAGGCGAAATGCTCCCAAAAGAAAAAGTGCCCTTTTCGTGTATATGGGAAAAAAAAGGAAAAAAAAAAAAAAAGGAGAATGAGAAGTTACGGACCATCGGACAAGAGGAGGGTTGGGGGCCAGGAGATTCCTGTGCCGCACGGGGGAACTTCAACCGGAGGTGAAAAAAAAAAAAAAAAGTAAGTTGATGAAAGTGGGATCGGTCACTACTTTGCGATACAAAACTTTGGAAAAAAAAAGCAATCCGTGGGGTGAGTTCAGGGGGGGGCCGGTAGGAATGAAGAGGAACAAAACGCGGGCTTGGGTCCTGGGAAGGCAGAGAACTCTTGGACGCTTGCAAAAAACAGGGACCTGCAGTCGCCTAACGAAAAAGTCTAAAAAAAGAAGGAGAGCCCGAACCGAAAGGGCGGGGGGGGGGGGGGCTAAGAATCCCAAAACATCACATGAAAGGAAACGAGAAAGGATAAGGACGCGCGAATCACCTACAAAAGAAGACCCCCGTAAGTTGCAACTGGCATAACGAAAAGGCCGTTCGCCACTAATAAAAAAAAAAGGAAAAGAGTATCAAAGGATCACACTTAAAAAAAAAAAACACGTACTAGGCACAAAAAAAAAAGAAGAACGAAGACTTGGCAAAATGGAACCTTCCCCAGTCGGAAAAAACAGCCGAATGGGGGTGCGTCAAATTTGGTGAAAGAAGGGGAAACTGTCGTACGAGTTGAAGGGGGGAAAAAAAAACATTGACCTCCCAGCAAGACACGCGGGCAAGACCTTGGCAAACGCACTGGCTTTTTGGTAAAAAAAAAAGGTCACCACACGGCCTTTTGGGATGGGGGGGGTGTGAGGGATGGCAGCTGAAGGCTGTTCCTGGGTTCTCACCGTAAAACAAACGAAGAGTAAAAAGGGGGATGAACGCGCAGGGAATTGCGCCGAAAGCCAGGCCAGACCGAATTGAATCCGGTTCAAAAAAAACCTTTTTGGGGGGAAAAAAGTCAGATTTGGGCTCAAGGGGAGGGGGGGGGGCATCAACGTCTTGGCCTTGGCGGAGGGGTCAAAAGGAAAGAAGTAAAGAAAAAAATCGGCACAAAAGTGGTGAAAGGGGGGAGCTTGCCCAAAGGGGGGAATCCACCCGCATCTTTCTGTGTCCACTCCAGACGCGCGATCAAAAATGACAAAGTTCCACCCACAAGTAAAAGGGGAAGCTCCTGGAAAAGGGACCTGTCGGTGGCAAAAGTTAAAAAAGGTTTCAAATTCCCAACAAAAAACTTGGTGCAGCACGGTGCTCCCAAGCAGAAACTTATTTCCGCAAAAAGGATCCAACCGGAACCGAGGGGCAAGCTTTTGTAGGAAGTCAAAAATAGAGGGGCGCAAAATGACGCAAAGCTAACAAAAAGGGGGATAAATCTTCTTCCTACGGGGGGAGGCGAAATTGAGAATAAATAACTTACTCTCGCGAAGGGAAGTGCTGCCCTTCTCGAGATCATCCGCTAGGGGGAAAGTGGCCTACCCAAAGGAGGCAGGGGGACGGGAACTGCATTGGGGGACTGAAAATCTTGGGTATCTTTTTGGGTTGCAAGAAGGAAACCAAAGGAAAGTTTCCCAGATCGAGGGAAAGGGCCGGTCACCGGATTTTGTCAGGCGAGGGGGGAACGACAGTTTCGAAAAACTATCAAAAAGGGCGCGGCAAAAGCCAATGCGACCAAGAAGGAAAGGTGATTCCTTGCCAACCCAGAAGAAGGGGGGGGGGTTTTAGAGAAAAACCGTAAAGACTGTGGAGCTGGAAGCCTTCCTTGGGGGGAGGACAAAAAATACGTCTCAAATAGGAAGGGGGGGGAAAAAGAGAAAAAAGTAAGCAACGTGGTTTGCAGGGGGGGTCAGGTGGTTTCCCATTCCTTTGACCAGGAAGGAAAAAAGGTTTTGAATACGTGTTAAGGAAGCTTTGGGTCGGGGCAGGAAAATATCCGTTGTCTAAACGTGCTATCATCCAAGGGTAAAAAGATTAAAAATACCCAAGGGCAAGCCAGGCGAGACCCTCCTTCCGCTATTAATGCACCGGCGAAGCAAGTGAGGGGCTGCCCTGGAAAAAAGGCCCGGGTTTTCGAGTGTTTCTGGGGGAGGGGGAACAGAAACAAAGCCTGAAACCCAATTGCACGCAGGGCCCCAAGGTAGACTGCGTGGCGGGGGCAAGAGAACCCAGGGCGGAAAAGGCGTTAAGTTGATTAAACTGTATGAAAAAAGTTTTCGGGATCGTATAAAAATCGAAGGGAAGGCATGCTTCAAAAAAAAGAGGGAAGGTAACGCAAGCCTGGCCTCGTACTTAGGAAATGGTGTGGGGGTTCAGGTGTTTGGGGGGGGAAAAGTGCTCAAAGGTTAAAGGGGGAAGGGGGAACATCTGGGCGAGGAAAAAATAAGGACGACTGCAATTCAAAAAAAAGAAAAACCATCCGTAAAAAAAAGACTGGGGGGTGGAGGTGGGGAAAGGTTTCTGTAAAAAAGGAGTCTTGGGGAGAGTCACTATCAAGGGGGGGAAAGTGGTGTTACAATCAACGGAGGGGGACAGTTTTCGAGAGAGCGATTTGGGTACGTTGCAAATGGAAGGAAAACAAAAAACAACAAACGGAGGATGAGGAAAGATAAAAGACGAAATCTGAACTTCATGGAAGGACCACCACACCTCCCGGGGAGGTGCTACCTGGGTAACCGGCTCCGGACCAGAAAAAAAGCCGTTAAACCTTTACATCTATCGAAAAAAAAAAACAAATAGGATGTGGGAAAGAAAGAAAAAAAAAACAACGTCCAGAGGGCGCCGCCAAACAAAAAATGTTCAACAGTTGCCCCAGGAAAACACCCCGGAAAAAAAAAGAAAAAACGAGGGAGCAATCTTGACGGGCCTCAAGAGGAAAAAAAAAAGGGACAGGGCGGAGGGCTCGCAGAAAAAAGGTTGCGCAGGGATGGCAGCCTCAGGCCTTGTTTGCCAGAAGGGAAAACCCCTCGAAAGACAAAAATCCCCGGCACAGCGCTGGGGGGAAACCGTACTTGGGTAAAGGAAAAAACACTCCACAGCCCCTAAAAATAACATAAAGCGGATCGCTCCCCTGGGCTCCTAAAAACCCTCGAGTATTGACTGAGGGCAGGTGACAAGAAAAATCCTGCTGGGGAGCAGGGGAGGGTGGGGTCGAGACACCGTAGTTCCGTCGCCTTGAATCGAAGGGGCACATCCCTAGTGAGGAAAAAAAATCAGACTACAAGGCATGGAAAAAAGACACCCCAAACTGGGTCCATGTCCAATAGTGTCGCAAAACCGTGTCTCTTGTAAGGGGAAGGGTCTCACATCTGTCGCGCCGAGAAAAAAAAAACTACGATTCTCACACACCGAGGTGGGGAATGAGTCGAAGCCTGCTTCTAGTAAGGGGGGGGGGGGGGTGTTGGGAACGAAAGAAAGTTAACTGCCTCCCAAGGGGAACCGAACGGCGGGCAAGGGGGATGTTAAATCAGTGGGTACGCCGGTTCACCAGCAAAGAAAAAAAGAATTGGAAATTCAGGTTTCCAAGGGAAAAAAAGCTTTTGTAGGCCAGGGGATCGAGGAGAAAAAAATCGCGTCAGGCCGTAGTAAAAAGTTGCAAGAGAACATAATTTAAGAGGGGGGAAAAACCAGAAATTTCGCCGCTGGGAGAGCAATCGCGGGAGTTCGCGGTCAGCCAGAAAAAAAAAATCTGCAGAAAAACCTGCACGCCAGGGGGTGTCAAAGCGCCAGTCGAGGGACGCACGGACTGTCCACCGGTCCCCAAAGGGGAGGGGGGGGTGAATTCCCGCGGGGGGGGGAATTCTGCACCGAACAGAAAGGGCCTTCCTATGCCCCCCGGAACAAAAGGGTAAGTGGCAACTCAGTAAAAAAAAAAAATCGTTGGCGGGAATGGACGTACACGAACAGTCGGGAAATCATTGGACACGGGGAGGAGCGAAGAAAAAAGTACGTGGCCTAAACGCGACCGTTCGTCCTTTCCCCTACCCTCGCCAATGCCAAGAGGCAGAAAGGTCGCATAAGAAGGTGACCTGAGCCAAGCTGACGTACAAGGGGGGGACTCGAAACAGGGGAAAGGCAAAGAGCCAAGGGCTGGGGGATATTGGGGACCACATCAAAGCAGCTTTAAACGAAAAAACCGAGTCGTGAGCGACGACCAGGGGGGGAAGGAAAAAAACGTCAAGCGCCCATGTGAAGAGAAAGAAAGGAGACCAAGCCCGGTTACGTACAATGAGGGTCGTGCGGGAAGGACAAAGAAAAAACAGGAAGGCATCTGGCGTGAAAAAGGTTAAAATCTGGAAAAAAAACATTCAAGCAGGCCTGGCATGGGGGGGTCAAAAGCGCGAGGTGTTTTTAAAAAAGGTGCTGATTAAGGGGGGGCGGTCGACGCTCTAGACGACTCAAAAAAGGATACGGGGGGGGGACATCCCGAAAAAAAAGCCAAAGGAAAACGGCGGGAAGCTACATATTCTTAGAGGGGCCTGGCTCGGCGTCAAGGGAAAAAACTCCACCTGTCCTGGAAGAAAAGAAAGGATAAAGGGGGGGGGGGCCAAACCCCGGCACAATGGGAGAATTTCGCAATCCGCCCTGGCCCTTAAAAAGGGTAGTGGCAGGCAGGCCATGGCTTTTAAAAACAAAACAAGTGTCGGATCAGGAAGGGAAAAAGCAAAATTGTCAATGACCTCGCGAGTGGGAAAATGAAACCAGCCGTGAAATCCAAACAGGGGTGTATCGCAAAGGCTAAAAGAATCCAATGAGGCGGGAAAAAAAAAAGAGGGGTGGGACAGAAAAAGGCAAAAGAAAAGAAAGGAAAACCTAAAAATCGGCCTATTGTTCCAGGGCCCACGGCGGGGAAAAGTCGCGCGGCAAATCCAACAAAACAAAGGGGTGGTTTGCGACACAAACCCCAGGTAAAAAAAAAAAAAGGGACTACGCCAGGGGGAAAGGTCAAAGGGGGCAAATCGGATCGGCAACTCCAGGAAAGGGAAGCCTTCACTCCTTTTATAAAGGGGGGGACGTAAATCCACCCAGCACCTTCGCCAAAAAGGGCCAAAAAGGGACAGAAAAGCCGTTCGCAAGCGACTAAAAAAAAAGTCACTAGGAGGAATCCGAGATAGAAAAAAAACCCTACTCCTGACAAATTCCCTAGAGAGGCTTCCCGTTCATACGGAACAAGACGTACGGAAACGCGCCCTTCATAAAAGCTCGGAAGAACATTCCCATCAGATGCGTCAAGGGGAAAAAATGGCTCAATCACATAAAACAACTGATATAAACATTCGAACTAGGGGGGGGAGTCCAAAATCGCCCTTGAAGGAAGTTGCGTCCGGGAGGGGGGACATGGTCAACAGGGTCATCTAGTATCTCTCACCATGAACAGCCTTTGTTGGAGCACACTGTGGACGGTTTAACAAATCTGTCCCTACACCTGAGGAAGGGAAGAACGGAAAAGGGTACCAACCCAAGGGACGAATAAAAAAATCGGTGCCCGGAAGAAGGAAACCTGCCCCTGCTGCGCAAGGGAGTGGGGGGCTATATGGAAAAAGTTCGAGTTACGCTTGGGTGCCTCGTTCACTTGATAGCAGTCACCGTCACTGCAGGTCGGTCTTCAGGCTATGGAAAAAGGGGGGAAAAAAAAAAAACCAAGACACTGGTGCCAAGGTGTGGGGGAAAAGCCTAAACGGCAGGGGCGTACAGACCAGAGGAGTATAACCCTGGCTATTTAGACT
>Ga0179591_1343069_pt1 | contig 11773 bp, 17 predicted proteins | sample CZOMad2_1_08_16f_FD_182891 | JGI IMG/M metagenome (GOLD analysis project Ga0179591, IMG submission 182891) | Vadose zone soil fungal communities from Angelo Coast Range Reserve, California, USA - CZOMad2_1_08_16fungal (PacBio error correction) | ecosystem: Environmental > Terrestrial > Soil >...
CGAAGAGGATGAAGAGAAAAGTAAAGGTCTACTATATCAGGTCAAAAAAAGGGGCCGTACTAACTTGTCCGTCCTTCTATAAATCGGGGGAAGAAGGAGAGGAAAATCAGGAGGGGCTCACAATCCCAGTGTGGGTTGGGGGTTAAAAATGAAGTCATTACCACGGAGGAGGGGGGAGGGATACAGTGTGAGTCTCTCACAAGCAAAGAGGTGTATAATATTTAGGGGTAGAGGACGCGAATGAAGTTGAGTGCAAGTATCTCCGAAAAAAACCAACAAATTGTAAACATTCTCATCCTAAACTTCCTGGCGGAAAGAGGGAAGAAGAGAGCTTTGAGATGACCTCATACCAAACAGTGCAGTTCGTGTATGTAAAAAAAAAAAAGGAGAAGGGACGAAGTCTCTTGATCGAGGCAAGGGAGGCCCGGACGGGCATAAACAACAGCAGCGTCTTCTTGGGGGGGGGTGGGCAGGGACAAGGAAGGGAACCAAAAAACCCAAGAAAAAAAGGGAAGAGGTCAAGGATGCCAGAGTTAGACGGTTCAATGAAAGAAGGAAGAACTATCTCATCCTGAGAAAGAGGGACTGCGGAGAAATTTAATCGCAAGACTGCCTCGGTGGCCCTCTGTTGTGGATAAGGTAAGAAAGGAAGGGCAAAGACAGATGGAGGTGATGGGCTCAAGGGGGGCGACAAAAGTAGAAGCCGAGGAGTCATCAACTAGGGACCTCGCAATGGGAGGACGGGGGGATACAAAGGGGTATTCCCGAAGCCGGAACGCCGAAAACATCATTCAATGGAACTGTTGGGAGAGGCCACCTCAATGGGAGGGAAAAAACAAGAACGAAGACCTGAGGAGGGGGTGCCAAAAGAATCGTCTTTCGATACGAAGGAGAGGGCACGTGAGGCACCTCCGGGAGTCAGGAGAGCTCTTGGAAGGGAGAAGAAAGAGAGGAGGAAGAGTTTTGATCACGGATCTAGTCTTTCGACAGAGTAACTGCTAGTCCGCCACCTTCCAGGGAAGGGAGGAGGTGTGTAAGGTTTACTGCTGAGTGAGCTGCAAATGAGAATATAATAGGACCTATCACGGGGAATCTTACACTGAAGGGCTGTCTGATCGAGCTTGGTCAGTTTCTAATCAAAGGGGGGAAGGCGGTTCTATCCATTTAGTCCGTATTGCTTAGGGGGAAGGAAGGGGGGCTGGAGGAAGGAGAAAAAAGGGAAAGAAGGTTGTAATGAGGAAATGAAGCCCCCTATCGGGGGGACAAAATGGACGCTAATAAAGCACTGCGAACAAAAAAAAAAAGGGGACAAAGGTGGGAAGAAGTTCAGAGTGCAAAAAGGGGGAGGTCTACTACAAAAGGCAAATCTGAAAGGAAAAGGTAGCTGACATGTACATCTTGTTGGAGCCTTGGGGGAGGGGGGAAAACTTGGGGAATGGAAAAGGGGCATGTGGGGGGAGATTAAATCGTCAACCAGGCGAAGGGAAAGGGGCTTCGCCCACTCTTCAATGGATACTAAGCCACGGAATAGAGTAAACTTTTCACAAAAGTACTTAATGTCTGTCGTGGGAAGGCCGGTTAAGAGGGGAGGGGCAAACTTTTCTTTACTATATCTAGAACTTTGAGGGTTTCGAATTCGACTGGGAGGGGAAAATTCAATGGATCATTCTGTGTTTCTAAATGCAATTGGAAGGAAAAGAGAGCATAGGGAGTAAATCTGGAAAGAAACTGATGCGTCTTATCTCAATAGGCATATGGGGAGCAAACTGAGAAGCTTCTTTGCACTATCTCAGGAAAAATGAAAAGGATCTGGGGGGGGGACAAGGGAAAAGGTAAGGCAAAGGGGAGAAAGGAAGTGAAAACTTAAACTCTTTCAAATTACATCAACAAAGAAGGACTTATTATAAAAAAAGAAGAGGGTCCATGATGAAAGAGTTCTTCAATGGGTTTTTTTCATTGGAAGGAAACAAAGGGAAAGGTACCGGGAGAAAGGGTAGAGGAAAAGTCCTGGAAGTCCTGTTCTTGACAAACCACAAAAAACCATAGAAACAAAGAAAAGCCCACCATCAAGCTTGGGGTCATAGAGCAGGGAAAACTCTTGTTTGTAATAAACCAGGCGTCTTAAGAGAGAAAAGTGGGATAAACATAATAAGTATCCGCAAGTTGACAATAGATCATACAGCAAAATAAAAGGGGGGGGAGAGGAGGGGTCTGAGAAAAATGGGCATATGCAGAAAGTGAAATTAAAGAGAAAAGACGCTCGGTGTGTAAGGGACTCAAAAGACTCGGATGTTGCTAGGGGAAATTAAATAAGGGAAATGCAGTAAAAAGATCTAACAATTTTAAACATCTTAAGATGGGTTGAAAGTGGGTGGGGTGATACTCCGCGAAGGTTCTGAGGACTCATGGGCCCGACGTTGATATTAAAAGAACGGGGTAAATTGACTGAAAAAAATATCATAGGCAAAGTAGAGAAGGGTGCCCTAAACTTCTCTCCAACAACCCGTTCCTCCAAAATTTGGAAGGTCAAGAGGAAGAGGGGAGGTAGGGAAGAGAAGAAGTGAAAAAGATCTTAACTTGAGGGAAAAAAATGAAACCACGGGAAAGTCGAGGTTTGGCGCCGACGCGAGGGGGCTAGAATCGAGGTAGGTTTGTGGAAGAAAGAGATAGGAGGCCCGAAAGGACGTTGGTGGGGTAAAAAAAGGGGGGGGAGGAAAAAGGTGGCAAGCTCTTTTTGGGCCCACAGGTTGGGCCTGGGGTTTCGTCTGTTGGCGGGGGGGGAGGGGGGGTTTGTTTGCCTGCAAGGCAGTCTCAGGCCTCCACTCAAAGCCTCCCGAAAAAGAGCAATTCGCCCTCCGCAGGGCACAAGGGGCGCGATAGACAGGAAAACAAGCTTCGGAATAGCAAAATGCTTCAGGAAAGGATGAGTAGGGGAACTCGAAGAGATACGGAAAGGAATAGGGAACAGGAATCAAAGAGCTGGGAAACGGGGACTCGCCCCTTTCGTCGGAAGGTGGGGGCACAGAATCGAGATACTCTTAAAGGGTATAAGGGGGGGAGGGTGGTGGACGTCCTAAACTGAATCTGTTGGATGAAAAAGAGAGACTGAAAATCGCTGAATGGGGAAAGGAGGAGGTACCGGGGGGAACTACAGAAAGGGTCACTGCAGAATCTTGACATTAGAAAATCGACTATATTATTACTAGAGGAGCAAGTTAGTATATCTAGGGATCACTAGGACACCAACAAAAGTGGCGGCGGCCGTATTAAAAACTGGACCGGAAAAAGGTCCCCTGATGGTAGGTCGGCGTGTTTTCGTGGAAAAGAAAAAAGGGGGGGGAAGAAACAGATTTGGTACTGGGCCATCAACGGAAGATAATGAAGGGTAGCTCGAAAATACAGTTTTAGGGGGAAGGAAAACGGAATTTATGCTCCAGGCTTGAATAACTGTGTGAAACACCCCCCTCCACTTTTATCCAAATCAATGGGAAAAAAGGGGGGGGGGGGGACCCACAACGAAAAAGTATATTCTGTGGTGTTATTCGATGTTTCAATTTGGCGGCCATCTATCGCCCTCCTGAATTTCTCTAGATTCTGTGAATAAGGAGTCGTGGTATATTAAGCTTATTTCAGAAGGAGGAGCTCTTATTTCCGCATAAAGGGTCGGCCTAGAGGTGTAATTAACTCAAATTATTAGGGGGGTATTTTTGCAGGTTCTTTCCCGGAGAGAAAAAGGGAAGATTTACATTCGCCAACGGGTATCGGTTGTGACTTAATTGGTACAAGAACTGGAATTAAAAGGGGTGGGATGTTAATCTGGCAAGTTCTCTCTACCGAATTCCGGGACTAATGGGGGGGGGGTTTGTGGAGAAGGAAACTCCGGGTGTGGCAGATCTTCCTCTCACGGCAGGGAGGGATGAGATAACCCATGATAGTTGTTCGAAAAAAGGGGCAAAAACTCTATGATTCCGAATTCAAAAAATCAGCAGGGTGGTACAGACTTCATTATGTGGACAACGGGGCAAAAAGGGAGAAAGGAAAAAGAAATGGACTTATCCGAGGGAACGCAGGAAAGACAATTTAGGCGCCCTTTGGAGAAAACAAGAGAGAGAAGCCAGACGGGGGGAGAGTACGCGACTTAAAAGGACCAGGAAGAGGTCCGGAAGGAATTGACGATCCTCGACTGTCGGAAATTGGAAAAAGGGAAACGAAAGCAATCATCAACCAGGACACTACTAAGAGAGTGGTAGAAAAACTATATGGGGGGTCCTAGAGAATAGAAAAAACAAAGGGGTCAGGGGAGTTTCTGAGAAAGCCCTTGTAAGTAACAGGGACTTTGAATAATCCTAGGGAGGAATTAGACAGAAGTAGGAAGTGCAACCTAAACATTAGGAAAAAAGAGGGCGGTTGGGTCAGCTGGGACTAAATGGCTACAGGCACGGAGAGGAAAGGGGAGCACGAGTTACAGCACCCGAAGTATCAGGGGTAGGCAAAAGGTATGACGCACAGCATGGTAAGGGGCGGATCACTTGGACTGAAGAAAAGAGAAGGGGAAGAAAAAAGGAGGGGGAGGGGAAGCTTGGGGGAGGGAGGGTGGTGATCAGCAATCCAAGGAGGAGGTGAACCAAACCGGGGGGAGAGAAACCGTCCTGCTCCCGTTTTTGATATTTTACACAGGGGAAGATTCCGACCGTAGAGAGAGAGAAAAAAAAAAAAAATGAGGAAAAGAAGGAAGGGGAAAGAGGGGAGAGAAGGAAGCGAGCGGAAGAATAACGGGGGGTTATGAAAAAGTTGTGGGGCCGGGGGAGGGTGAACACCCGAAAAAATCCTAATCTGGGGGGGAGTGAAGGGGGAGGAGGGTCAGAAAAAATTCAAGACTAAAGGAAGACGCATACAAGTTCAGTCATAAGTGCTAAGATCATGATCGCGGGTGCCTCTGACAAGCCGGGTACAATGATCGCCTTCAACTGGAAAATTGGGGAACTTAAAGGAACCAGGGAACATATGAAGAAAATGAAATAGGGGAAGGTTCTCCTGAAAGGGGGCATATCGCGCAGCTGGTAGGGAAAATGCCGTGCTTGAAAGGCGACAAAGGGGGATTTGGTGGACTTTAGAAATAACCGGTGGGGGGGAAAAAGAGGCCCACTACTTACGTTTGGGGTAAAAAATTAGCCGGAGGCGCGTGCAAATGGTATGGACGAAGGGAAGTGTTGCGGGTAAAAGAAAGGAACACGGAGAGAATCTGAACGTGGTCAACGCAGAGGTCTAGGGGAAGGGGGGGAAAATTATTGGTCGAAAAGTAGAATCCTCTCCTAATGAGAAAAGCGGCAGAGAAATGAGGGGGAATAAAATTATAATGAAACTTGAGTCCGCAATCAGGACGTCATAAGGAGGGGGAGGAGATTTGGGACGGAAAATGTGCAAAGTTGGGGCAAACTACTTACTCATTAACCAAAAAAAAAGGAGGGAGAGTTGGGACCTAATCATAGTTTTAGTAAACCGAACAGGTGGGGGGGGTGTAACCACGCAGAAAGGAATTGAAGAGTAATTGAAAGTTAGTGGAGAAGATTAAAAACGAAAATCGCCAACCTTCTCCTAAATGGCATAGAAAGAAGGGCGGAGATTTGGGACGAGAACCTCCACGGGGGGAGGGGAAGGATATTTGGGGGGAACTGAAACCTTTAAAAACTCACTTTCAAAAAAAAAGGTCGAGACAGGAGAGGGGGAAGGGGGGAGTTTCTGGGGGAAAGTGAGGCACTAAAAATTTAACGGGGGAGAGAGAAGTACCAGTCTCGGCTAGCGGAAAAGAACAAGTGGGAAAAGGGTCAACAAGGCATTTGCGAAAACTTGTTCTGGGCAAAGTAAGAATGCAACTAAAACGCAAAGCAAGAGGGATTAGCGGGAACGGAAGACCAGGGGATTTCGCTGACTTTTGTTTCAAATTACTCCCGTCAGGCAATGGAAGGGGAGTTCTTTAGCCGCGAAAAACATCCTAAGGGGAGGGAATAAAAATATTTCTCGTCCTTGGTGGGACAGAGGAAAAAAGAGAGGGTAGGACGCAAAGACACCGAAAGACGATCAAAGACGGGCAATTTGCTGCCACTTTGAGGGGGGGGACCAGAACTCCAGGTGAGTGAAAGAGTAAATGCGAAGTGATTCGGGACATAAATATCTATTAGGGGGTTTCTGAGAGGGGGAACTGGCCGCGGGAGAGTCTCTAAAATCAACGTGTCGTCTAACCTCTTCAAGCGGGAGAAGGACTAGGAACAGGTCATCCAATAGGCCAGTGAATATCCGCAATGAACCAGGAAGAATTCTGCAAAGGGGAAAGGAGGACGGAGGGAAGCAAGGTAACCCGGAAAGGTCAATCCTAGTCCTGAACTAAACTGTCGTATCTAGATAGAGGAGGGACCTAGGGAAGGGGGTGAAGGCTGCACACTTAAGGGGGATTCAGGAGTTGTCGTGCCAAATGTTCCGGGGCGGCGGGATTGGGGGGGGAAGGGGAGGGGCGGATGGGGCCAGGGTACTTCTCGCTGGCGTAGTGAACCAGCAGAAACAAATTCAAGGCCTGTTTAAGAGAAAAAAGGAAGTAGGGACCCTCTGACAAATTGTGGATATAAAGCAGAAGGAAAAGATGCGAAAAAAAATAATACGACGTTGGGGAAAGGTTAAGAGTTCAAAGCAGTGGGAGGTCGAAAAAACTCACTAGGGACACTCGAATGTAGCGGAAGAGTCGAGGGAAGGGTAAAAGGGGGGGGGTGGACGGAAGGCCACACTGGATGCTGCTATGGGGAGATTACGGTCACCCCCGGCGAAGATCCGCATGAGGGGGAAAAGGGAAGAAAGGGAAAGACGCTTCAGGAGTGTGCCGAACAAAACGTTCAACGGCTATTCCAGAGAAGGGGGGACAAGATGGAAAGGCCGGGGGGAGGGAGGAAAAAGGGAGTAAACGCAGTGAAAAGAAGGTGAGGAGGAAGGGGAAGGGGGGGAGATCAATCTTTTGGTAAAAGAGCCATTTGAGAAAGGTCGGGGGGGGGAAGGACAATTCCGGGAGAAAAAATCGCGACAGCCTGAGCTGAGAACTGATCGAAAGGTGGAGTCTTCAAGGATAAAAACTCAAGGACAAAAGGAGAGGGGTCTGAGGAAACAGAAGAGTCTACTCTTGAAGTAAAAGCGGAAGAAGCAAGGAGAGGGACGAAATCACTTTCGAAACAGGGCCCAAGGGCGAACTTGTTGAGAATAAGAAGGGGGGGAAAAAGATATGAAAAAAAAAAAACTTAGGGGAATAGAGTCTTCTGAACGGGCTGAAAGGGGGGTCAGTAGTCGGCCAATTTCCTCCCGGCTGAAATGGGAGGAAAAGGAAATCAAGAGGCTCTATAGTCAAGGAAGGGAGATGGGAGATGCGTTTTGAAACCGGGCGCTTAAGGGAGGGAGAGGGGGGGGGGAGATAGCCCAGAAGACGCAAGTACAAGATCTTGCTAAATATCAGCTATACGGGGGCTCCCAGGGCAGAGGGGAGGAACAAAGAATGAAGAATGGGGAAGGGGAAACAATCTTGAAGACAAAAACCTATGAAAAGCGAAGTGTCCCGGTTTGCGAAAGGGACTACAGAAAAAAGGAAAAAGCGCAAAGGGAGTCTGGGACAAGATGGAGTTTTTGGGGGCCACACGCGAAACGCGTACGTCTTCATTGCGAGGGGGCGAAAAAGAAGGGGAAGGGGGAAAGAGTAAAACAAAACACGCCATAAGTCCTTTGCCCGTACCAAGGCTCTAAAAAAAAAAGGAGACATACGAGGGAAGTCAAGATAAAAGGGCCAAGCTGACACTGGAGTCTTTGAGAAAAAAACTGAAAGGGGGAAACCTGAATTTATTTCAAGAGGCACTCCAGGGGGGGGGGGGGCGAAGGTTAAGGGAGGGAGGAGGATGTCAAAGTTCGCGAGGAGCTAAGGGCATGGGGAAAAAGATGTCCGCTGGGGGGGGGAGCCGCGAAGAAAGGGGAAAAGGGGGTAGAAAGGATATCACGAAAAAAAAAAAATTAAAAAGAAGGATCTCGACCGGGGGGGGGGGGGGGGGGCTCCAGGGCTCTCACTGAGAGGAAAGACAAGGAAAATCCTTAGAGAAGGAGCGGGGTCAAGAGTCTCAGGTCCTAGCTCTCTCGGGAGTGCATGCTCATAAAAAGAGGAAGGAACTCTCAACGGAAAAGCTTAATAGGTTCGCTTGACTCTGGGAGGTAGCTTCCCAAAATAGAGATAAGTGTCGGCCCCTCTAAAGGAGCGCCGTGCTTTATAAAGGGCTCGGAGAAGCTTAGAAGAAGAAGCATTCTCTTTAAGGGAAATCCTCTTAAGATTCGTCAAAAGTAGAGAGAAGGGGGGGAAGGTGAAAAAATCAGTAGAGGAAAAGATCTAGAATCTTCAAACATTTTGGGCCAACTGAAAAAAAGGGGGACCTGACAAAAGGTCAAAAGGAAGGGAAGTTAGGATTTGGGAAAGGTTTATTGAAGACGTTAAGCTTGAAAGAAGAATGGTAACGAAAAGGGATATCTCCTCGGGGGATAATTCCGGGAGGAAAGAAAAAAGGGAAATATGTTCTGAACGGGAGTCCATTTGTAAAGCTTTCAAAGGGAGAAACGATCCAGTTCGGGGAGTGATCAATGTAATTCCCAACTAGGGGGAAGGAGGCCTCGGACTTTCACCTTAGAGGGTTAGAAGTTCAGGGGGTAAGAGGGAAGAAAAAATGAAACCTGAAAAGTTGAATATTGCGGCAATAGAGGTTAATAGAACCACTAACTCTGTTTTTAGGAGTGTAACGGGCGTCCTGTTAGGAAGGGAGAGGGGAAAATGGTCGGAAAGTACGAATGAAATGATTACCCCAAATCTCCTGAAAGGGGTGTGGGGTGGGGGAGGGTAGAGAATCTCAAAATACTCGTAATGCCAGTGAGGGGGCCTGGAGTCGGGAGGGGGGGAGTGGTGGGTGGTAGAAAAAAAGCTCTCCTTTTCAAAGTTTCGTAAGAGGGGGGGGGGAAGGCAAAGAAGGGGAGAAATGGGGGGTTGAAAGTGGTTTCATAAGGAAAAAATCAACACGAAAGGGAAAGGATCTGACCTCATGTTTTAAAGGTAACTTGGGGGGAAAAAAGTTGCAACAAAAGGGGCCGACAAAAGAGAATTAATTAACCAGAGAATATATGCCGGAGGGGGGAAAGGAAAAGGAGACCTGATAAGGGGGGGAAGAAACCAGACATAGGAGAGGCCCGTGTAGGGGACCGTTGGGGAGAAAAAAAATAAAAAAAAAGGAGGAAAGTGGGCGCGCTTTAAATCAGGGGTGCATATCCCAGTGCGATACTTGGGGGGGAGTAAGGGAAGGAAACCTAGGACGCCGACCCAATTAAGGGAAATCAGAAAAGGTTTAAACTTGGGACCGACCTGAAGGTCAAAAAAAAAGGGGGGGCTCTTGAAACGGCAAAGCCGTTGTGAAGCCATCACCTGCCGGTTGCGGGAAAAAGAGACGGAGATTTGGAAGGAAAGCATTCATCATGCGCACCGAGTCGAAACATTGTATAGGAAGAGGGGATGGGCCTCTTGCGGGAAATGTCGAAGGTGGAAGAGGTTCAACGGTGTGGGAAGCACAGGAATAGGCACTCTGCGAGGGAGTAGAGAGGCCACCAGGACCTCCATCAGGTAGGAGTACTGTCGGGGGAGGGGGGATGAAAAATCCTGTGAGGGGAGGAATCAGGCAGAAGCTCATTGGGGGAGGAGCTTTCGGACAGTCCTTCTGAAAAAAAGGAAGGGAAGAGAACGTTGGGTAAGGGGGGAAAATTAGGCAAGGAATCACAAAAACGGAGAGGAAATAGGAAAGGAGAAAGGGAAAGGTAAAGAAGGGGTAAATAACTTTATCTTAGGGGTGTGGGGAATTTCATGGAAGGGGAAAAGGGATGGGGAGGGAGACCAAGGGCTCCTACTTCTTTCCAGGTAGGTGTCCGTCAACATCATAACCGTACTTCCTACCAATGTGCTGAAATAACGGGGGAAGCAGTCAGAGATAGCAGGGAAGAGCTCCTGATTGGATCGAAGACAACGTCGGAAAAAACTTGCATGAAATAGACAAAGAAAGATAGAAAGAGGGCTCTGGTCTCATAGTTAGAGCTCAGCAAGAGCGCACGATAAAACATGTTCTGGAATGCAGGACAACCGGATTCGGCAATTGCACAAAAAAAAAAAACCAGAAAGGGGGGGGGGGGATCATGTAGGGAAAATAAATCATTTATCCGAAGTGGAAAAGAGAGGCGTTAAGGTTGGGGCGGGATAGCATTTAAAGAAACAGGCGCAGTAGCGGGAGGGCCTCGCCCGTCTGGGAAAAAAAAGGGGGGACAGAGTTAAGAGTAAGGGTGGAGAATTTAGAATTGAGCCGAACGAGACACCTTCAGGGTACTATGTTTGAAGGGGAAAAAAGGGGGCAGGACGAAATGAGGGTAACGGGTAGATCGCCGAGTCATTCTGCGAGAGGGGGGGGAGGGGGAAACAACTGGTGAAAAGTGTTTGTAAACCCAAAGGAAGAAAACAGGGGAGGTGGTCATCAACTCGGCGGGGGGGAGTCAGGAGAAAAAACTCAGGGTTTTCGTGACCTCAAAATCAAACCGCGAGGGGTCCTAAGAAGAAAAGAGGGGAAAAGGGGCGAAGAAGTCCGTGAAAATCGACGGGCTCGCCGGGATCAGGCATAGCGCTTTTCCGGTGTCTTTGGTAAAGGCAGAGAAAAAAAACGAAAATTGGACACGAGGTTTTAACACAATGAAGGAAAACCTTCACTTCTAGACCTTATAATGAGGTCCTTCTGGGAAAGTTACCGCGTGGACACCATTTTAGGTTTTTTCACTAATTGGCGCTCTTAGCTGCACTCCAAACAATCTGGGACAGTCGCGGATCAAGGTCGAAGTCAAGATACCTCCGGGAAGAAGGGAGAACTAAGGGCAGAGGGCAGAACCACATTTAATCTCCAGAAGGGGGAACGTAGGGAATTACCTTTGGGTCAAGGGACTCCCGACGAGGCCCAGATATTTATCACGGAGGAAGGATAAGTAAGAAAACCAAGGCGTCATATAAGAAACATTCCCGTCCGATTCGTTGGGGGGGTGAAAAAGGAAACCATTAGGAGGAGCCCGAAGCCTAGTCATGGGGGAAAGGTTGTGAATTCACGATTTGAGGAAGAACTATAGGAAAGAAAAGCAGAGAAACTAAGATGGATCGCCTAACGTCTCAATCTCGGGGCCTGTTGAGAAAGGTTGCACCTTCAAAAAAGGAAAAAGGAAGGGGTAGTAGGAAGAAGAGGTAGCAGTCACCCGTGGTCACAAGGATAACAAAAGGGCTATCGGTTATAAGAAAGGGGGGAGAGAGTCTCTTTTGAAAGAGACCCGCCTTTCGCGCCACGGCGAGGAAAAGACGGCGGGATTCCTGTTAACAGATGCTTAAAGAAAGGAAGAGAGGGAAATGGATCCGGGGACACGAAGTAGGCAGCGCTCGAATCTTCGAGAGTTCATTGGGGAGAGAAAGGCCGGAGGGGGGAACTCAGGGGAAAGGGGTAACGGAGGTGTGATAAGGGAGGGAGGAGAGGCTCACCATATTACTGCCTTTGAAGACGCCAAATAGGGGGGAACCCAACCCTATCGAGGTAAAGGGGAAAACTAGGGTAAGGCAAAAGGAACAGGGGTCCAAATCTCAGGGGGCTTACGTTGGGGGGGAAAAATTTCATAGTTCAATCTGGGGTCGCAAAAGACAAAGCTGAGA
>Ga0179591_1350585_pt1 | contig 11772 bp, 13 predicted proteins | sample CZOMad2_1_08_16f_FD_182891 | JGI IMG/M metagenome (GOLD analysis project Ga0179591, IMG submission 182891) | Vadose zone soil fungal communities from Angelo Coast Range Reserve, California, USA - CZOMad2_1_08_16fungal (PacBio error correction) | ecosystem: Environmental > Terrestrial > Soil >...
AAGGCGGCGACAGAGTCGATCGGGGGGAAGGAGAGAAAAAGGGTTGGACCAAGTCGAAAGAGCTGGAACGAAGCAAGGGGGAGACGGGCGGATGGGAAATTTGTGGGCTCAAAATCGATACGGGAAGCAGATGAGGTAGAGCGAAGGGAGAGGGGGGGGAGACAAACGTCAGACTTGAGTAACAATAAAGTGGCACCGTCAGGGAACGCGAAGTCTTAAAGACTGGCCCCATGTGCTCCTGAAAGAATAAAGATACGAGGGTAGAACCTAGCGCAAAAAGGGGGAGGGAAGGGCGAAAGAGCCAGAACGAAATCCTTGAAGCCGGAAAGGTAACAAGAACAGAAGGAAAATCAGTCGATTTTGTCTAGGCCGCTGCTCTGTCAGGAAAAGGGCCCGGAGGGGGGGCAAGGGAAGAAAGCGGGGTCTTTCAGCAAGGAGGCCGAGCATGATCCAACCACTTCCCAAAAAGATGGAGGGCGAGAGGGGAAAAAGGCAAAAAAAAAGTCGGAGAAGAGTTTGCATAGCCGTCAGACCGAAAGAAACAGGGGGGTAATCGAAGAATGCAGACGAGTCTCGGGGGGAAAAGAAAATTCAAGATGCCTTCCCAAAACGATCCGAAAGTCCGACGACAAACTTCTGAGAACCGTTGAGGGAATGGGTCATAAAACGACGGCGGGAAAACCGGGGAAAACCAGGTTAGGTGAAAACGCTGGATATTTGAGTGCCTCTCGCGAAGAAAGACTTCTATCGGAGGTCACTAGCGCTAGGACGATACGTAAAGCTGAGGGAGGGGGTGAGTCATTGAAAAGGAGAGTTAGTCTAAGGTCTCGTCGGCCCGTCGCGGAAAGGAAGGAAGCTGTAGTGGCTCTGCCGACGAGGAAAGACGGAAAGGTGGAAAAAAAGAGCGTATCAAAGGAACAGACGGAAGAGTGAAAGGACGAGGAGCCATATTTAAGGGCTTCCATCGCTACTAATGCCGGGAAAAGAAAGACGAGGGGTGGGACGGTGGTTGGGGGGGCCAGGACCTGAACTTTCTCGGGCGCCGACGCTTTTCCATAAGGGGGTCTACAAACTTAAACGAACGATTGGGAAGGAGAATGTCTTGCGGGGAGCGTCCGGGGGGAGGGGAGTGTCAGTAGAAAAAGCTACAAGCTCCCTAGAAGGCGGGGAGAACAAGTGAGGAATGGATTTGAAGAGAAGAGAGACATTGGTCTATACGAGGGAGAAACATTTACCTATAAAGAGCCAGTTGCGCTCATGTTCTAAAATGGCTAAAGGGGGGCGGGCAAAAAGGCGCTGCCCTAAAGGGAAGAGAGCGTCATGAAGACAGTTATGAAACGAGCGAGATTCGCTATATCAACGGGAAAAACAAGGAGTTGGGGGGAAAGGGGGGGAAGGGGGGAGGCGAAAAAAAAAAGGCGACGTTTGGTTGATGAACGGCGAAGCGGCGTCGCTAATGACCCTGTGAATCGAACGAAGAAAAGGATGCGAGCTGGGAATCGACGAAGCAAAGGAAACCAGGTAAAAAAAAGAATATTCAGACGCGGAGCCTCTGAAAGCCGTGGAATGATCTATCAATTCAGAAGGGTAAGAAAAAAAGCTCAGCGAGGAGAAGAGGGGGGGAGAGAAAAAATCAAGGGGAGACCACTTAGAAGCAGACTACTAAAGTATTTCCGAGGCAATTGCGGGACGTTCTCGAAGGGGAGAGAGACCGACTAAGGAAGGAAGGAAATGTAAAATAAAAAAAAATAGGGGAGGATCGCTCTCTCGGAAACTGTCCAGCTATGCTGGCCCGACGCGCCGGAAGAAAGGGGAAAGGAAGGAAATTACAGACTAAAGACGAGGTACGATCTGACGGTTCATGGGAGGTCAGCTATTACATATTCCATAGAGGAAAGCAAAACTCAGTGGAAGGGTGAGAAACAAAGGTTTAATCAAGGGAGCAATTTCTTTACTCCAAAGGGCGGAACTGACTCTCTAGAAGCCTTCCGACAGTTGGCCAAAGGGAAAGAAAATGGGGGAGGCACGATAAGCGGATTGAGGGGACTGTCTCGCCTCTACCTCAGTTTTGAAAGTTTGAGGAAGAAAACGAAAATGACGAAAAGTCCTTCAAACTGCTTTACAGGGGTTTTAGTGGTGAAAAGGTTCGACCGGCCGCGGGGGAGGGAGAAAAAATGGTTGTTCCTGAGGGGAGAAAAAAAGTGGGTTGGAAAAAAAAAAGGGGTCACTACCGGTCACGAGGAAGCGGCCGTTGGCGAGCAGGTGAACCACGTCATTTTATTCCGAGAAAAAAAAAACAACGGAAGATGAAAAGATTATAGAAGAATTACCGTTCAGGACTGTTAGGTCAAACGGGGCAGGAGATCGACGTTGGCGTAGTCACCGAGAAAAAAACGGTTGGAGGACGGCCAGGGGAAAAATTATAAGGGAAGAGGGACCAAGCGGAGCTCCACTAAAAGTCAAGCAACAAAAACGACCGCATTGGAAATGACAAAAAAAATCTGGAAGGAGCCGGAAATGTAAAGAAGCGAGGTGCTCGGGCCAACGGGAAATCAGGGAAAGTGCAGGAGGGAGGTATGGAAAAATATTAAGGATAAGGAACACCGGTGAAAGGGAAGGTCAAGCGTCCTCTCTTGACTTGCGGAGTCGTCCCGCAAATCCGCCAAAAAAGCGGGGAGAACGACTAAAAGCTGGTATCATGGAGCGGAAGGGAAGAAAAGGAAGGGCAGTGTAATCACGGAAAAGCGTATCCTGAAGTTCATCCGGCTGTGCGGTCTTGAGGGCACAACAAGAGGGAGTGTAAGAGAACTCTATGGACCTACCCGGGAGACGACCCAGACAATTCTCCGTAGGTCTAGAGAGGAGGGCGGGGGCGAGACAGGGGATCGCGTCTCCGCGAAGAGAGTCTGTCTGGAGGGGTCGACCTGAAGAGGGGGAGAGAAAGTGAGAGACAAATGGAACGTTCAGCAATTAGAATTGTAATGACATCCAAAATCGGGCTCATCAGTCTGAGCGATGCAAGGGAAAAAAAGGTGTGAAGCATCGAGGGTTTTCCCAAAGGTGAATTGAAGACGAGCAATTGACAAAGCTTGGAGGATCTCGCCAAGACCAGGCATCGCTAAGAGAGAAGATCTGAAAAAGGGAGCAACTAGGGAGGAAAAAGGTCCTTGGAGTCAGAAAAGTGGTTCTAGTCCCCCGACTACATTCATCATCATAGGTAGAAAAAAAAAACACCGTTAAGCCGAGGACTTTTATGGACTGTCGAAAAGAGCCGATCAATCGGGCAAATGAGGAAAATCAGTCCCGCTCCGTCCAAGGTCGAAAACGGCCGGTCGGCCAAGCGAACTAGGGGAGGGAACAAAAGGGAAGATACCGACAAGATTCCCCTCCCTACAGGAACCACGTACTGGAAACGCATCGCCGAAGACTGAAGTAGGGGAGGGACGCGGCGGGCGGAAGCCAAGGTGTGAAAGAAGGGAAAAATATCGGAAAATTAACTTGAATCGGCTTTTTAGGATATTTCAGAGATGCGCATTGCAGCGGAAAGATATGGGAACCTCCTCACTCAGGAGGGTAGAAAGTTCGACGGGGTTTCGTTGTCCTACCGGGAAAACGGGAGTGATGACGACACGACGAAGGTCAACGGAACAGAAGACTAGGGGAACTAACTCTACGATTACCACGAAGGCAAAACCGCGCGCGCGCTGATCTTCAAGAGGAGGGAAATCGATATAAGAGAGGAGGGGTACTTGACGGAGGGTACACAGACATCTAGTACATCTTTTGTCCATCACGGAACTTTAGGGATGGTGTCGACGCGTCGATAAAATTCAGCCACGCTTTTAAAAAAAGCAAAGTAAGTGAAAGGGAGGGGGAATCAGGGCAGGGGGGGGGGGGACGGGGAAAATAGATTCCATCTTAGAAGAAGACCGCAGATTGAACCAGGAGGTGACGGAAAAACGTACGACTTAAGAAAGGAGGACACAAGGAAATTTTGGGGCGGTAGTCATAGCTTCGGATTGTGTTCTGAGCACTTGGTCGTCCCTTTGGAGAGGAAAACGACGTAAATCCGAAAAATTACGGAGAGAAAACCCAAAAATTATACGTAAGACGGCGAGAACAAATCGATAACTTGAGGCCGGTATGGGAAGGTCAGCCGGTCGGAGGGTTGAACGGAAGCGTGGGGGGGACGGTTGAAGAAAGGAAGAAAAAGGAATTTGCAGCAGGACTACGATCAGCCATGTTTTGTGAGGAAAAGATCATTCATGGTTTCAAAATCCGTGCATTGTCGAGAAGAGGGAGTGGGGATGAATATTAGGGGGATCTTAGGAAGGGAGGAAAGTTGAAGAAAAGTTCCGATAGGGAAAAACTTCGTCCGTCTTCCGGCTCATCGAATACCCCTGCAGAAAAAAAAAATTATGAAAGTGTGATACACTCTCCTCAACAGGAAAAGAAAAAAAACCCGGAAACCGGGGAAAAGTAGGAGGAGGGAAGGAAAAGAAAGGGGGGAGAGAATTGGGGAAGGGAAGGGGCACCGATAGGCCTTGTTAGGGGACTCTCTCGAAAAAACCTGGGAGTATAAATATATATAATTAAGGGGAGGGGGGGCTAAAGGAGCGATAAAGACGGCAAGGAAGAAAAAGGAGTTGCTTCATCTAGAAAGAAAAGACCAAAGTCGTTTAGGTGGTTATCAAGTCTTAGTATTTTATATCAAGGGGTCGCACAAAAGGAGGGCAAGGTTGAGGAAAAGCTCGATGGAAAAAAGGTCCTGAAGGCATCTTGAAGACGTTTAGAAAAAAGGGGGGAGAAAGGTCTACGTTGAAGATCCCCGGTCTCATAACCTCTATGCCTTAGGGCAAAACGGAGCATGCAGGCGACTGATCGGAAAAGAACTCTCAATTTCGGGAGGATGAAGGACGAAACAAGAAAAAATCAGATGCAAAGGCAAAGAGGAAGCCTCGGCGACGACAGACTGATCGAAATGGAGTCCGAAGCCGACTAAGGGACAAGAAAGGATGAAGTGTGGGGGGGGGGTGTCTAGGGGGACGAGCGAGGAAAAAGTCTGAATTCAGGAGGGCTGGCGAGGAAGAAATGGCGGGGAAGGAAGGAGTTCGCACGACAATAGAAGATCACAGGTACCAAAAAAAAGAAAAGAAGGGGGCTGAGGTCATATGCAAAACAGGGACTTCAAAAGAAGGGGGGGAAGGAAGGTTGCACCCGTCAACGGAAACAAAGAAGACGGGGATGAAGGGGTGTCCTCTTCCTATTTTTACGGGAAACATGAAAACCTTTCACCTAAAAGGAAAGAAGAGTTGAAAAAAACTAATAATTGAGTAAGTGGGAAGGCGGGGGGGGTTCCGAGCCAGAAACAACAGTGGGAAGGAGGTGAAAAAGATGGAGGGAGGAAAGGTCGCAGAAAAACTCACTCTCGTCTAATCACGCGAGAGAATACAACTCTCACTTACGGGGTTAGCCCTTCAGGTGGGAGGGCGGGGAGGAGGGGAGGGAGCATCGAGCGCGAAGGGAAGTCGAATCTCGTGAGAGCTGCACAACCCTATTGGAGGGGGAGGGGGGAAGTGATGAACAAGGACGGCTAGAGGCAGTCAATAAAAAAATACAGGACTTAGGGCGAAATTATCGGGAGGTGTATTCCGAGGAATATCCTGAAAAAGGGCAACAACGGCATACTTGGGAGGGGCCGATGATGGGACCACACCGGGATAGCGAACAAAAGTTTGAACAGTAAGGAGGCTTCCTGTACGGTAGCGTTGGGGCCGTCGATCGGCGGAAAGAGGGAGATATCGTCGGAATCGAAAAGCTAAAAGGAGAAGCTGTCCTTGGACAACCTCGGGGGGGGGATCGGGGGACGATAAATCCCTTCTTGGAGGAGGTTATAAAAAGAGAGTTATCGCGATAGGGGGCTGAAAAAAAGATATTCGAAGGGAAAGAACCATCGTCCTCGGCATTCTTCTAAAATGTATTTGCGCTAGTGACGGATGTAAGAAAAATAGGACAGGGAAGTAATCTAAAAGCGTTTTTTTACAAATGGACTCAAACGTCACGAGAAAGGTGGGGTTCCCTCCTGATAAGGGAACTGAGCTGCCGGTCAGGGAGGGAAAGAGAAGGGAGGGGGGGGTCAAAAGCGGACTCTCTACTCGTACTAATCACATCGGAAAAAGGACGGCAAGGATAGTTGTGGGAGGGGGTAAAAAAAACAGGAGGGAGACGCCTGGGGGGAAAGGATGAAAAAACGTCCTGCCTTATTATAAGAAGAATGAGCGTCTATAAACAATAAAGGCTCAGGGCCAAATTACAAGAACATTGACGGTGGGTTCTAAGCTCTTATGCCCTCGGGAGAACTACTAATAAGCCTGATCTTACTTCCGTACGCCGGGAGGGGAAAACGCAGGTCGGGGGGGTGGGGTCGGGTTCACTTTCCCCTAGATGTGCTGGCCTCCTAGCCGACCCCGAGAGGGCATGCAGGTAAGGGAAAACGGGGATGTTAAAAAGGAAAAAAATACTCGCTTTAACATTCTGAATCGAGAACGAGGGGAACAAATCGCGGACGACGCGTGCGGTATAAAAGGGGAAAGTCTAGTGAAAGTCAGGTGCGTTGTAAAGAATCAATCTAACTTTCTCATGAGAAAAGACTTGGAAACAAACAACGAAATGGAGGCTGAAAAATCAGGTGGTTTTTTGAACCTAGGCGGGATTTGGGTCAGGTAGGCGTGAAAAAAAAACAGGGGAATCAGCCAGGAAAGGTCGTGGTCCTTTTTGGGGCGAAGAGCACGCAAACCGCGGACATGTTGGAAAGCATCTAAACATGGGGTGAAGGGGGGACGACGAACTTACCCAAGTAGGTTGCTTAAGATTGGCGGAAAAGGTGATACCCATAGGGGAAAGTTGAAAAGGAAGGGGATCATCAGGAAAAAAAAACAACACAAGGGAGAGGAGGAAAGCGAGAGAGGGAGAAAATCACCTGGAAGGGGGCCGGGGGCTGCGTATGGCCATTGGGGAAAAGGGGGAGGCGACACGGAGAGAAGTACGAGAGTTTTGGCAACACCACCTTTCAAAGGTTCGCCTACGGAAGTAACCAACATGGTCCGTCGGGAGAAACTGAGATGCAGGACAAAATACAGAAAAGCGACCTCAAAGGCGACGGACCTCGCCGTCCATCGGGGTAAGTAAAAAAATCTACGAAGGAAGAAAGACGCCACTGAATTCATGACTGAGAAAGCGGGGAGGGCGTGGGAAACCCTTACTCCTTAGCATAACTAGATAGGGATCTTGGAACGCCTGCAAGGGGATGGAAAAAAAAAGGAAAAAGCGAAAGAAAAAGGAGGGGTCGAAAAAAGCAAACAAACAGCGGTTCGCTTACGAATTTCATCGAGGCCGCATAAAGGGGGAGAGGTCGGAGCGTCTCAGGAAATCTCCTGGAAGGAGGGAATCTAGCAACGTCGAAAGAACGGGAGGTGGAAGAAGAGAAACGAGAGACAAAAAAGAGGAAAAGCTGGGGACCTCCCGGACATTCTTAGGCTCTATCTAGAAGGACGGGAAACCCGGATGGAGAATCTTGCTCACCTGTCGGCTGCGGTAAAATTCGGAAGTAGCTTTAACGGGAACTTTATCCAGCAAGAATCAGGGAATCTTAAATTGAGCGTAGGCAGAAAGGAGGACAGTTAAAAAAATGGGCAGCTTAAGCGTCATGACGCGAAAAGTGCAGAAAATTTGGTCCGCCCTGTACGAAAAGGCAGCGAAGGGGGCGCGCTAATGTCCCTGCTCAAACTAATTGGAACAGGAAGAGCTAAGAGCGAAAAAGCGTCGTATCAAAAAAAAAAATTCCTAGAGTGGAGGGAAGTCTTGGACTAACCATTAACCCAATTACTTTGTGCTAGTAGAAAAGAGAACTATAGTCCAAAAGAAGGGTCACAGAGAGGAGAAATTCTAGAGGCTTCAAGAATATCGCTTTCTCCTCTATCCAGAGTCTCGCAATGAAGGCCAATAATAAAGGTAAGATTGAGTCGCCGCTTCTAAAGAGGCGGTAAAAGTTGTACTCTGCAGAAAAGGACTACAACTAGGGAAAAAATACAACGCCTCCTCGCCCCCTCCCTACTGAATCGGCAAATACTCAATATGGAATTACTCTACCGGAAAGAAAAAGTCAAAGATTCAGGGTAAAAAGGACGGACCGGGGAAACTAAAATTCTCTAGTGTATTGATGATATTGAAACTCGTGGGAAGAAGGAACCCGATATTTCGCGAAAAGGAAGGGAACAGATAGGTGGACTAGGAAGAAGGGTTAAGAACGAAGGTAAGGAAAACGGGCAGTGGTCCTGATGAGTCACGACTCTAATTCCAAGGCCCATTGGCCTAGGGCACGAACTCGCAATAAAAAGACCAATAGAAAAAAAAGAAAGAGAGAAAGGATGGGAAAAAATCTACGTCAGGGATAAAGGGATCTTTCTGCTAACAGCCGACAACTGAAAAAGAAAGTGCTGTTTTGGTCAAACCGCACGGTCGGCGGGGAAGGCAACAGTCTAGAAAATTCACGCCACGAGGGGAAGGAAGATAGGGGGACGGAAAAGGAAAAAAAAATAGGCTCAGGTATTGACTGTTCAGATCGTAATCCACGCATAGTAGAAGATTAAGCCGGGGGGGGGGCCCACACCCCCACCCCCAAACCAACAAACCTAAAAAGCGTACCGGCTTGGGAGGGACGGGAAAATGGATGGAAGCTCTGTCTAATTTAAGCTCCTTTGGTCCTATCTCAGTATCACTCGGGGGGGACAGGGGTCTGGAGGAAAAAAATTAGTCGGACATGGGGGGAAAAAAAGACACTAACGGCATTGTCGCCCTTCTGAGAAAAAAAAGAGGAACCAGTCAGAACCGAGAAGAAAAAAATAACTGATTGGAAGGAGTAGGAATGGCGGGGAAAATTTAGTCAGCGTCTTGAATACCCCGCGGCTATTTAGGGGGTGAGCCATAGGCCGAGGGGAAGTTTGCTCGACGAAAGAAGCACAGATTAAGGGGAGAGAAGAGAGAAGAACAGCACTTCAAATTGCTTCATTCGGGTAGTACGGAGTTGAAGGCCACCTTACTGGGTACAGTGGGGGAGAACGTCCATTGGGGGGGGAGACGCTGAAGAAGGAAGAGGGGGGGGAAAAGAGAGACCGCATCCCAACCGTGGTCGCGGGTAGTCAATGAAAAAATCCTCACCTCTCCGAAGCACCCCCGGAAAAAGGGGGGGAGCCAGCCTTGGGGGAGCCGCCGGGAAACTTTGAGCGTAAAGGGAAGATTCGAGAGAGAGGGGGGGCCTTGAAGGGGAAGAAAGAAGGAACAAACAAAGAGATTAAAAGATAAAGAAAGGGACGGGGTGCGACAATAGATACGCAGTCCGAAAAATAAATCTGTCTCAAGGAATCCTCCCCAAGCAGGGGGAGAAAAATGGGGTCGAAAAATGTTAAGAGGAGGGGGAAGGGGGGGGGGGGGGGGGGGGGCAAAAAAAAAGGGAGGTAAAAGGTGGGGAGGAAAATTCTCAAGAGTCAAAACGAGCGAGGAAGGGCAGCGTGATGCTTCAGAAAAAAGTAGGGAAACTTTACACACTCAAAAGTGCTCCAATAGGAAGAAGAGCACGAGAAAGGCTGAATAGGGGGGGGGAAAATGATCCTCATCTTTCTGTAAGAAAAATCACTCTCCAATCGTGGGGGGAGGGGCTTCCCTTCCCATGAGCGCCAATAAATAGTAATCGGAGTCCCGGCCGGGGAGAAAAAAAGATGACCGTAAACAGCCAGAGAAGAATGGAAATCTCTTTTATCGATTGGGAACCGAGTTCTTTGAAAGAAGATTGTCCAGGGGGGGGGGATACTGGGGGAAAGAAAGGACGGTGATCTTCCGACTCGTACAATTATTGCAGGGATCACAATACCACTGCAACAGGTAAGGGAAACGAACGAAATTGAGATGAAAAGGTACCAGATCTGGATAATTTTTAGCCGTCCCGGGGGGGTAAACGCAAATCAGAAAGGAAAGCGAAGTCCTGTGCCTCCGTGTCCCCGAGGGGACCCTAGGGGTACGGGATTCCGATGAACCCGGGGTCCCATACGAAAGGGGGGAAAAGAAGGGAGAAGAGAAGGAAAAACCGGTTTTCCGCGCGCAAAGCAGAAAAAAGACGGTGGGAAGGGAAACCTTTCGGGGGAGAAAGAGGTGAGGAAAAAATGCATGAGGGAAGACCGATAGGATCAGACTTCAGGGAAAAAGCGCGAGGGAAAAAAAGAAACGACTCGCGCGTCGGGTTGGAGGTGGTAGGTGGAAGGGAGTCCGGCGCCCTAGGGATCAAGGAGTTTCGGAAGAAGGCGGGTAGGGAAAAGAACTCTGCCCGGTACAGACCGCGGTTGAGGTGACTGAAAAACAGAAAAGCCCAAGAAATAGGGAGGGCCGTCTGGAGGAGGGAAGACCAGGTTATGGGGATGGATCCTGGGATCGCTTCCCTATCACATCATTAAGGGGGTCATGTGGGAGTGGGACTTCAAGGCCACAAGACATTGGAATCTCAGAGTTTCTCGATCATTTCTGGGGACCTTCCAAGAATCAGTTTACTGGGGGTCGGGGGGATCGTCTCTGTAAGGGGGGAGAACATCTTCGAGATCAAGAGTCTCAATACAAACCTACCTATATTAATACTAACTAGGGAGGTAAATGGACCTGTACTCATGCTTGTCGATCTTTGGAGAAGTGGAGAGGAGCTTGGTAAACGGTAACCGTCCTGAACGCCGCCCGAGAGATCGTGCTAAAGGGGGGCGGATAGAAAAAGCTGTCATATCACTGGACGCAGCAAAAGGGGTGGAGGCTAAGGGTCGTCGCGCTCAAGACCGGCGACGGGTGATTCGACGCAGGGTGAGAGTAATAAGGACGTGAGACAGGAGGAGGAGCAAAATGTAACGATTCTCTACTCGCAGGGATTCGGAAAAAACAGCGGAAAAGGGAATTCAAAACCTTAACAATCAGAGTCGACGGAGAAAAGGGACGGAAAAAAAAGGCCGGTTTGGATGATTCTTCCCTCCGGATGACAGAACTAAGGGCGAACGTGGCGAGAAGCGAGAGGATATGCAAAAGGGGAAAATCAGACGAAAAAGATTCTTCAAGCTAATGATTGCGACCTTCTCGATCCGAAGAGAGATTTAAGAAGAATTGGAGGGATGAAACAGCAGGGGAGGGGTCGATAGGCGTCTAGTCTTGACAAGGGAAAAAGAGAGGTTTCGTTCAGACAGAAAAGAAAAAAGGGGGGATGAGAAAGGTCAGAATCGTGTCCTACTTTCTGTCAGGTCCCCGAAAGGGGAAAGTCAGCTCTACTATCCAGGGATAGGGGAGCTTGACAAACTTTCTGGGGAAGAATTTCAGGGTGTGCTGGGATTCTTTCAGGGCCGGGGGTAGACGAGAGACTACTAATGTCTCAAAGGAGCAGGAATTTTTAAAAAGCAAGAAAAAAAAAAGCTGGGGAGTCAGCATTTCTATAGGACTTTGGGGGGCTTTAGCCGCGAACGTATATTGGTGGGGGGGCATTAAAAAAATTAGGGAGAACGAAAAATATAAGGAGGGGCCTCCATTTTTCTATTGGGCAGTGGGGAGAGGTTTCCTTTAAGAGACACCGTTCGGAGAAGTGGGGGGGGGCAAGGACTGAGAAAGGGTTTGGGGGGGAAAGAGGGTGTAGAAAGAAAAAAAAGTTGACGCTCCCTGCTAACCGTTGATACTAGAAACCGAACCGGGAGGGGGGTG
>Ga0179591_1268266_pt1 | contig 11770 bp, 8 predicted proteins | sample CZOMad2_1_08_16f_FD_182891 | JGI IMG/M metagenome (GOLD analysis project Ga0179591, IMG submission 182891) | Vadose zone soil fungal communities from Angelo Coast Range Reserve, California, USA - CZOMad2_1_08_16fungal (PacBio error correction) | ecosystem: Environmental > Terrestrial > Soil >...
GAGGAGGGGATGCAGATAATGGAAGACGGCCCTGCCACCTCTTTATAGATCAGCTCCGTTGAGAGACAAATCATGAAGGTAGTCTCTGAGTAAAACAAATGGGTCACATGTGCTCAAAAAAAAAGAATCAGCTAGAGGTGAAGTGACACTCCTGGTCCTTCAAGAGGAAGGCGCTCAGCGAGTATGATTTTCGTGACTAATGTCAACCAAAGGTCGTTGCCAAAACGGGAAAGAAAATCATCAATTACGAACCGGTAGCCAAAGGCAAAACTCGAGAGGGGAGGTGAGTTGATCAGGAGGCCTCGTCGTTATAATGCGCGCCACCTAAACGGATGAGGGAAAAGAGGCGACGCTCGACCAATAAAACCGACGATCACTGCGAAACGGTCGGAGGCCGCCAAGCGCTTCTGAAGGGATTAATCCGTTAGTACCGCGACCCTACCCTAAATGTTCTAGCGTTTGCTTGGGGAAAAACGTTCTCTGACCCAAGCGGGGCTTCGCAGGAAAAAAACTTCAAGATATAAATTCAGCCTCCGGACCTAGGGTGGATCAGCTTGGGAGCGCGTACTCCTTAATCTAAACTTACCTTAAAGAGACTTATGAAACTGTTAACATGTTTTCATCGGGAAATTGCCTCTCGGAAAAACAGAGTAGAGAGCTTAAACGACCCCTCGTCTCGCGACGGGTGGAAGACTTCGGAGTACTCCTGACGGGGATGATCACTAGCGGGGGAGTCAAGAAGCCCTCCCCCTTTATTAGAAGACTTGGAAGGTGGGGTTGGTCAGTAAGCGGGAGAAAACGACGAGAATCTCCTTATACTCAAAACAAAAATGGCCCGAAGTCTACATGGCAGAACAAGATTTTGCCGATATCGAGCTCAAGTCAAACGGAGAGCGTGGCGCGAGGGGGAAGGCAAGTGAGGTCACCTTTTTGTAAAATCGTTCCATGGGTACCTGGTTTCGGGGCCGCGAGGCCGCCTGGTCAGAAAGGAAATACTAATTCCTTCAAGGGGAGGGCGCTCGTGAAGGCCTCTTAATAGGCTACGGAGGGATTGAAAAATCTCTTGTCAAAGATAGGAACGCCTGACCCCAAGAAGAAACTCACAGTCACCTCGCGTCAACGGCGAACGGGGAAGGGTGCCAAACGCTTCAGAACGCCACGAGGCTGCATCTCGCCGGTCGTTCAGAGGAAAGGAGCATCCAACACTCGTGAGCTTCTAATAAGGAGGGGAAAAAAAGTCGTCGAGCGAGGCTACATACGACTTCGACTTCGACCCCCCACTATGACCCGCTAGCGCCAAAGGGGGGAAAAGTCGAAACTACAAGGTTGTGGATGCTTCGCTACCAGCAAAGCGGGCGCTCGTTCATAGTGTGACAATCTGACTTTGAATTCGAGAAGAAGGGAGTAGCGCGAATCAACGACGCCGGCTCATCTGCGGAGAAAAGGAGAACATTACAAATGGGAGAACTGTAGAGAATCCAAGGACGGGTCGAAAAGATTCTTTAAGACAGAGGGGGCCTTTCGTCAAGCGAGAAAGCCAAAAAGAAGTCGACATGAGACACGCCGACCTGTTCAGACAACAAGTACAGCAGACCGTCCCATCTTTACTACACTCAGTGAGAAAGGGGAAGCCTGAAGCACTGTTATGAGCGGCTCAAAAGAGGGACAAAATAACCCAGATATCGAACGGTATCAAGAATCGGCAAGGAGACAAGCCGGGGTCGACGCGGTAAAAAGATTCGTCTCTCTAAACAACACAACTTAATAAGTAAAGAGATCCGCAAACGCGCCTACTCAAGGCCTTTCTGCAAAACTAATAGATAGGAGAATTGGTCGACGTCATGGATTCATAAGGATCTTATCGTGACCTGCCTTTACAGAATCTTCTCTCTAGGGAGCGGAAAGAGGGGTGAATGTTAGGGACTGACAAGAGTCCGTGGGAAGCATGTCGACTGGTTTTCCTAGGTCGACTTAAAGAAATCGGTCGGCATGAATATGTAAATCCGAATAAAATGAAAAAATATGAAGCTAAGTCCCTTGGAGAAGGCGATCCACTTTTTTTCCACCGCAGTAGCTTCAGCGAGTCCCTTGCGGGTCAGAGAACGCCTGCTTTCTCGGAAAAAAGAAACGAAGGAATGAAAAAACAATTCCGAGCTCCAAAGGGGAAAATGAGAACTTGGCTGCGAAAGAAAGAAGCCATGAAATCCGTGAATAAAACGGCTGCGGGGACAATCTGGATAAGGGGGGACGAAAGAATTCGACTTCTGGGGGAAAAATAGGCCGGCGCCCGACCCTCTACCTCGTATTGCAAAGACCCGCCCATCTGGTGTAGGTCCTGGTGCATTCCCTGGATCTCTATCAAACTACTGGCGTTAATCTTTTTTTTGTACCCATCGGGCCGTTTGACGTCGAGAATGGAAGGAGGCGGGGGGGGCGGGTGGTCGGCGCTGCAAAAAGACGAAGCGATCTTGCTGAACAATTCCCGCGAGGGAACATTCGCTTTCCAACTTATAGGAGACACGACCCGATCTTTCGCGGACGTAGGAGTCCTCCCACAAGCAGCTAGGGGGTCCCCTCCATGACGATAACCCGTGGAAAGTAACATCTTTCCGACAACTCCGCTACGTTCACCAACGAGGTTCAAAAGCAGCTCAGCGACAGAGTGCAGAATGGTATAAACATGAACGGTGGTCAGGGGGTGCGAAATTATCCGGCGGTGGACAGTCATATTAAGGTCAAGACAAAGTACCGAAGGCAAAACTTATTTACTCGGCTCAACTTGGGGCGTGTTATCGATACAAAGGGAAAGCCCCAGGATCAAATCGAACTAGGTTTCTAGTGGACATTCGCGCGACTTGCAATTTGGGTGTCCTCGAGGAAATATGAAATCCCAGGAACGCGGTCTGGATTTAATAGCAATTCAGCGTGCGTGGGGGATTTGAGGAAGCTCTGCTAAGAAGAAATACAACTCATAAAATTCGCTGGTCGACATAGGGGGTTTCAGGCTTGGGGGCATTCAAAAAAATAAACTGTGGAAGTAGGCTCCGCGGTCTTGGGACACGGCGCGCCAAATAGGCGCTAGATCCATAAAACGCGTGGACGAACTAAAGCCGCAAGTAGCTGAGGGACTGCGAAGAGTTGAAAAAAAGTTCCGCTAGGTGAGGTTTTCGAGGACGTAAAAAAAGAGTAGGGTACCTCTTCATCGGGAGTTGTAAAATGGTAAACTAAGAATACACCCACCGCGACTGAAAAAACTCTCATGGGGGGAAGGTGTTCAAAGATCGCCGTGAGTCCTTCTTATCTGGGCATGCACACCCCTTGCAAGGGGTCACTCTGCGGCGCGAATACAGACATTCATCTAACAAGGCGTTTCTCCATCCATCTCCTCGCTAAAAGCGGAAAGGAAGACATGTATAAATTACTTTTGGAACGAGAGGCGTCAACCATCTCGACAGAAGTTCGAAGTCATGCTCTTGCTCTGTCCAAGAGTCACGACCTGAAAAGACAGGCGCAACGCACCCCCAGCCACCAGCCAAGCTAGGCAATGTCGCGACAGGGGGTGAAAAATGGGAGGAGTTCTCGTTATGGTTTCAAAGTAGCAGCTGGACTAACGCCACGGTGAATTGTTGGAATCCTCGGGGCAAGGCTGCCGCGGCCCGAACGGGGACCTTGGGATAGGGGGTCTCGGGCGCAAAACACAAGCATTTGTGCGCCAAACCCGCTCTTTCAAGCGTTGGCCTATAGACAAAACGTAACAAGTTCCATGTGAACAGGTTGGGTCTCTCAGGGTTCTCGGTTTCTTTCCTCGAGACGGGGACCGAAGGGAGGGGGGGGGGATCGGCTCCTGAAGGAAAAAGGTCCGGAGGGAAAAATCATCCAAAGAAATGACTTGAAGGGAGATGCCGGCCTCGCCTCCACTAACCGTCCGATTGGTTTTGTAGGGGAAGCGAAAAAACCTGCACCTCGATTTGAGTACGGGGAAGGGGATACATGGACAAATTAGGCGAATCATAGGGAAGAGAGGGACTGAATTGCGGCGTGCGTATCCTAGCGGCCATCGGGGACTGGAGGGCGATTTTCGAAGAGGATGCGCTCTCAATAAAATGTGCTTTAGTGTATCGCGCTCGACAACCGGGAATGTAAGGTGCAGCAATGGATTGTACTGTTCGTCATCGGGGAAAAAACACACGTCGGTCCTTAAATAAGAGACAGCTTAAGATGAGTCAATTTCGTTTTTATAAAGGTTGGCGGATTAGGGCATTTGATGAAAGAAGAACAAGCAAGGTTGTTAGTCCAAGCATACGAGGGGGGGGAAAAGCTAAATCGGTATCAAGTGCATAGGAGTGCCGAGCCGAGCAAGCGTTGTTCTATCCCGTGCAGACGTTCTCTATTCTGAAGGTCATTTCGGAACATCGTCAGGTGTAAGGGGGCATCTTTTGCAACCTCGCTCACCGGGTAGAGCGGAACCGGGTAGTCTCAGAGTCCGAGGCACCGGTGGAAATCATGGGGAAGGAGTCGCGGATAGTGGGGCTCACGAACGGGGAAAAAAGCGGATTTGTCGACCGTTGGGTCAAACCTTGATTTAGTAGGGGCCGGCCGGGACCTGCTGTTAACTTCTTGGGGGAGTTGTGGAACCATGTATGAGGAAAAGTGTGCACTCCATCTGGGAGGAACGGGGTCTATACCTCGAAATGCTTGACATGGGGGGGGCTGAGAGCGATTGCTCGAAAATCTAATTAAAGTACCAGATGGAAGAGAGGGAAGCTTACCTCGATGCCGACCGGCACTAGGAAAAACCCTCTCTTTCGGCCTTCGTCTCAAAGAATGCTGTCCCCTTTTATAACTATGAAGGGAAGTCCTAGGGGGAAATCAGTTTCGAGGTTCTTAAGGACCCTACCGCCAGCACGCTCCCGTTCGTTTCCTGGTTCGTTCCTGTGGTCACACAGCCACTCGCCTCACCGGTGTTTTTTGTAACGAGGGGGGGAAAACATTTCTTGAAGCTCTTGGAGGAAAATCAATCTACCCGTAGAACAAGACGGAACCCTAGAGGGCGAGACTCGATCTCTGGCGTAAGAGGCGATGAATATATCTCAGAACCAGACTGAGACGGAAGTAGGGACCTGTGGATCTTGTTCTTAGAAGCTCTCCGTTGCCTAGTGAACTTGGGGCTCAACTGGGGTTCCTGCATAACTGATTGGCCTACTGGGGGGAAGAAGAACATTTGCTGCAGCTAAGCAACACAAGGGTTGAAAGAAGAGAGTTGGAAACGAACTCTCCTCAAGGGGGACTGTTCAATAAGTGCTTAAAACGTGGAACAGGAGAAGTCCTATCAGCACGGCGAGAAGAGAGGGACGGGAAAAGATCCCAGGGAAGGTCGAACTCGGGAAACAGTAGAGACTAGACGAATTCGAAAAACTTAAAGGGCGAGAAGTGAAGCGTGGGAACTCGTGGCTCGGCTCCATTTTGATTTGTCGTGGGCAACCGAAAGTCCAAGAAAAGCACTGGTGTCCATTCCCTCAGCCTTCAAAAAACAAACAATTAGGAAGCGTGGCATGGCTGAAACTCACTGGAAGATCTGAAATGGCGGGGGTCCGGAAAGGAGGAAAACAGGGGGCGAAAAAGAAAACGTGAAACGGGGGAGACGTCACTCTGACCCATGGGTGCACAAAAGAAAACTGGCCGGAGGCGGCAAAGGGAAAAAAGGTTGATAAACGGGGGGGTTGGGGGGGGGGGGGTGTGGTTGAGGTGGGTGGTGTATGGGGGGGGTGTGGGTGTGGGTGGTGGGTGGGGGGTGGGGGTTGGTGGGGGGTTGGTGAGTTGGGGTTGTGGGGTTGGGGGTTGTGGTGGGTGTGTGGGGTGGTGTACTGTTTGGGGTACGCTCCCTCCTAGACAGGAACGGAAGATGCCCTGCACATTTTCTTAGCTTGCGTAAGCAATCGAGAAAATCCTAAAGACTACCTGCACGCATCTAAACCTATAAAACGGTTAAGAGAGTTGCGACAAAGGGCCAGACGAAATCTTGTGCCGAAAAATCGGAACAATACTACAGGGTCGACCTATAAGAAACGCGTTTTTCATTAAAAAATTGAGAAGACGAGGTCAGTGGGAGAAAAAAAAAAGCCCGCTGGTCCCAGGTTATCAATGGCAAGGAAGACAAACTCCGAGACGACCCAGAGAGAGAGGAAATCACCGGATAAGAGTTGTTCTATTTTTACCGGGATCAAGAAACCCCTGAAAGAAAAAGCCGACTAGGAAAATGAAAAAGAACCGCAAGATAGAGCAAAAAGTCGATCTCCGGCAACTATCAATGATCTGCACTATAGGGGTCTATTTCCAGAATTCACTGAGGTCACAGCGAGCGAACTAGGCTGACAAGAGCACGTGGCGCCCACGCAACAGCACAGCCACAATCAGCAAAAATTACTGAAGGAGCTCTCGCAAAGGAAGTCGGGGAAGACGAGGGTAATCGCCTCGCGTCTCCAAATCGAAAAAAAACATCAGCTCGAGGGGAGGGGGAGCTCTAACTCCAGGAAACAGTAGCAGCGAAAGATTACGGGAACCGAGATTGATTCAAAAGAATCAGGGGGGGGGTCCTACTGCAGGTAAAAGCAGCAGTAAAGACTTCATCACGAAGACCAGAGACCACCTGCCATGAGGTACCGACTTTTCAAGAGGGGAGGGGCACACTAAACTAGTGACCAGCTGAAAAGAAGGAGGGAACTTTCAAAACTACTTCGCCTAAGGCCTACGGAGTTTCAAGGCTGGGGTTTCCATGATTGACGCCTGGTTCCTTTTAAGGGGAAAATGAGCGACCTCCTCCATACGCCTGAGAAAGTAGAAGGAAGTCTATACAACGCACCGGGAGGGGGCATTATTTCAATACACGAAGAAGAAAGTTTCTCCTCAAAATAAATGAAGGGGAGGGAAAACTCTGCGCAGAGACCACTGCCAAAAGGTCAAAGGGGGGGGTTCTAATTCCATGTCACTAGCTCAAACATCCCCGCGTAGAAAAATAATTGAAACCAAAAAAAGTCGCACGTTTCATAGCCAAAGTGGAAGGTCCTAGGTCTCGGGGTTGATTCTCACTAGGTCGATCAGGCGCTATAATTGGAATACGGCAAGCAAAGGTATCATAGCATCTGGAAAGGAGGGGACGGTCGAGCAATCAGATGGCTCGAGTTGCTACCACAGGTATTAGGAAAGTAGCTCGCGCTGAAAGGATATAGTAAAGTTTAGAAAAAAGCGGAAGAAGTTACATTAGAAGATGACTCTAGCGCAGGCACGGGGATAGGTGGGTAATGTACCCTTCTTTCCGCTCTCAAAAGGGGGAATCACTTATGTATGCGAATCGAATTCAATCGGGATTGCGTTTACAGTCGGGTCATGAGAACGGCTTAAACACTAAAAGAAATAAGATTACTAGAGGCTGTGCTCGACAAAAAAGGGACCTCTGATCATATGTCAAACTTTAGGGAAATTACCAGTCCACGCTTAAGGAGGGAGTGCGCGGGATTCCAAGGGAACAAATCACGCCGGCAGCTGAAGAGAGGTTGTGGCACGGGCGGGACGCCAAAGGCGCAAAAAAAAGACTGCAATGCCGCTCCATCCGAGGTTAGACATTCCTGAGACGCTCGAGGCGCCCTCCTCGTACTAGCTCAGCGGACTGATGATAAATCTATAAAAATTGGCCTGTTGCCGGACATAGTTCGTGTCAACCCTCTGCTGCGCGTAGAAAAAAGCTCCACCAAAACGTTATAGTTGGGGACCGCCTGGGTGAAGTCCCGGGCTCGCAATACCTCAAAGCCGAATGTGGCCGTTCAGCCCTCCCCCAATGTGGACCTTGAGGGAGGGGAGGGGAATTAAAAGGACGTATCAGAATACGACTCACGGAGAATGGAGACAACAAAATTGCCAGCAGGGTTATCAGGAAGTCAGGGTTCCCATATGAGTCAAATACGAACGTCGCGCCAATCAGGAGATGGGATTCCAGACTAGAGCCGTCGTGGTCCTCGGCCTTGCCCTACCTCGGTTGGTACCTGTGCCAATGGTTTGGGGTTGGTCTCGGGAATCCGACTTACGACGCGGTCGGTTCCAGCCCTCCAGGTGAGCCCGGAGGAACAGAGGTGCTCGAGGGTTGGTTGCAACCGATCGATCCTGGAAAAAGACCGGTATACCTCATCCGCCGAAAACATCCTCAATCACGGCGCCAATGGGTCAAAAAAAACTCTGAACAAAAATCTGGAAAACTTTTAGCTTACGAAAAAGTGGAAAGGTCCTGAATAAAAAACCGGGTGGCCCTACGGACCGCCGGCGAGTCGCTGATCCAGTGCGCGAGAAGCGCTAAAACGAGAACGACTGTAAATAGACGGCGGTGGAAGAGATACCATCGTTGCGAAAACAAGAGCTCCGGGACTAGTCTCGTGAAGGATCTCTCTCATGGGGATGCCAAGTGAGTCAAATGGGAGAGAGTAGAAACTCTTGTTATCTTCTTAGTAAGATAGAATAATCTTATAGACCGAAAAGGGACGCTGAAGGGAAGCTCTGAGTCTAGAGAGAACAGGTCTTCAGGTAGACCACTATACTAGGGGCTCATATCTCGATTCGACGCTGCATGGATATCCCATTGCAGTCCTAAAGGTCGGTCCCGGCGAGGAAGAGCACATTAAAAAGGACAGAAATATCGGCCGACGGGCGACCACCTCAAATTGAAAGGACCATAGTCGAAACGACGAGACGCTGACAAGGAAGGGAAGTGGCAGCTGTCGAGCGGGACTCCTACGGCTCAAAGGACGTCTCCGTGAGTCTCAACATGCAATGGTCTCCGCTAGTAGGGACGGCGGTCCTCTCATCAACAAGAGGATAAAGTATCCTAAGGAAGGAACAGGACGCGGCACCCAGAAAGGCTGGCCGCGCCGATGCCAAAACTGATCTTCGTGGACAGGAAAAAACTAAGGACATACTTTACCTGAACCGGCATAGTCTGACTTTGAGGAGAGGGGGGGGGAGTAGAGAGGAAGGAAATGTCAGTTGTCCGCCACCGTCTGCCTAGACGTCTGCACGATCAGGAAACGGTGTAATGTTTTAAGAATTGGAACCGAAAATGGCTTGGCTATCCGAAAGTAGTATCGAGAGTATAAGATCCTTGAGAAGTCGAGACCTTTTTCAAAAATCGAAAAAGAAAAAGAGCCGCAGGAGGAGGAGTGTTTCACCGGAGGTCCGGTGCGGTCGATGTCTCAAAGCGGAGCTAAAAGCGCACACTATGCAAAAACCTCCTGCTCACTGCGCTCACTTAGAGAGACGAAAAACGCCAGAAGAAAAAAGAAGCGTCCGTGTCAGATGGATTGGAACACGCGGGATGAGCGTTCGGGTAGGGACGTCTCTAGATTCGCTATTAGCCCACGACCGGGGAAACGCCGCGCCCAAAGCGGTTATTGAGAGGTCTCCTTGGAAAAACTGTAATAAGGCTAGCACGCGACCTCGGGGGCTTTAAGCGGGGTACGCATCGAGCGCCGTTGATTCTGGGAGTGAGGAGGAATTGGTCGGTCCACGAATGCAAGCCCTGAAGGCGAGCGGGACGCAAAAAAATATCCCTCGCATCGGCAAATACTGAGTTAAAAAAGACTGTCGCGTTTGTAGTGAAATTTCGTCGCACCAGCAACCAGACTTTTAAACGGCATGTCCGGAGAAAAAGACACGGCGACAGCTGAAACCGCATCAAACTCGGAAGTGAAGGGGGGCTAGCAACGGAATAAAAGGACGTATCTTAACAAGAGTGCCCGGGGGGGATAAAAGTGGAAAGCTGGGGGGGTTTTAAACTTGGAAGTAGGGTAAATCGATTAATTGATCTTTACGGAATCATAGACAAGAAAAATTATAACCTGGTTTAGAATGCCGAAGGGGGGTAACTGTGGAGAAGGATCGGGGAGAAGAAGAACCGCGCAAAACGTGGAAATACTTAGTTGGTTCTTGTTCAAAGTACAACAATGAACGCAGGAGGGGGCGATTTGTATCCGAGAGGAAAGTTCCCTATGAGGCAAGGGTTCAACCCGTTGCGCTAGGGCAGAATTCGGACCGCGGAAAGCCATTTTTCACAAGGGGGGAGCGGGACCTGATTCACGAACCTTTCCTTATCGGTGTCACAGGGGCGGCGGGGTAGGAATTTATCTCTAAGGTGGAGCTCGTGGGCCATCTTGTGGCGCCGAAAGCAGTCGCCTCGGAGGCGGAGAACTGAAAAATGCATAGTCGAGGCGCCGTGTATCTCAGAAATAACGAAGCGCTGGACTCAAGCGGTGCGCTGTGGCGAAGCGAGGAAGTCTGACGTCGCCTGCTCTTCGAGGGGATTTCGAAGGGCAAGCCCGGAAGGCCTCTTCACAGGAGAACCGCCACGCCCAAGATTTGGGCCTGGGCCGATAGTAGAAGACGAGTATCATGCGTGAGAAAGCCCGCACCAGGGTTGACAAGAGGCACGCCAACGAATGGGCGGATCTATTCTGAACATGGAACACGGAACATAATAGACTGAGGGGGGGGAGACAAGAAAACCCTCCGATCCTTAGTGAGGGGGTACATGGGACATAACATGGGAAAGAATGTCGTCTAAACAGCGTTGTCTCAACAGTCCATTTCAAGGAGAGTAGCCTGAATCGTCTGGAAGGCTGACCAAATATCGCTAGTTGCCTGGGCCTCCGCGCAGCAAGGGCGCAACTCCACCACAGCAGCTGACTACCGCCAAGCTCGCCTGGGTGAAACGAAAACGTAGCGATTAAATAGGGTCAAAGGAGCAGATCTTATCTTCCTCTAGTGGTGTGAGCGAAGGAAAGGGACTGGGCGGCCAACGTGGGGGTAACCGATTGGGGGGGGGGTAAAAAGCTTGCTCTTAAATCGGAGACAACGCCAGGCTTGCGGCCATGACCCCCTCTCTTCTTGTCGGCGTGGTATGAAAGCCGAACATTTGGGAACAGGGGGGTCGGGAGCGTATTTCGACAGTAGACTGGGGGGTACTGGCGGGGCTAGAAGCCGCCACCTCAGGCGTCAGCAGCCCATAAATCGGGACTCTTCCCAGCTTGACCGACGACTCGGCCTCGGACATAATGCATCCATTCTCGTACCGCTGACCATTCGCGGCTCGATGACTCCCCTCTGGTTTTTAAGCTTAACATATCGTACGTACAGGGTGGGTCGGCTTGATGCAGGGTAGGTGTTGTGCGGATTCAGAGACCCTTATGTCGTCCAATACGTCTCTCCTTCGGAAACTAGTGGGGACCTGGCATCATGTATCGTCTTGGTTCTTCGTGCGGGAATGAAACAGTAGACCGGTGAAGCGAGCGTGCGAAGGCGGGATGGGAAATGTTCAAGACAGGTATAAAAAAGGAGAGAGCAACATCAGGGAATCCGTCGGCACTGGAATGATTGTGATCGAGTGGCGCGGGGAGGGGGGGGCTAAGGGGGGAAGGAGTACAGCCTAGTGGGCAAGGAAGTGAGAGGGGGGCAGAACTCGATCCCGACCTCGGGAAATCTCATTGGGGCCGGGAGCTGGTGGCTTCGCCGGAGGGGACCTGGGGGGGAAATCTCCATGGGGCATCTGGCGCCTTTCGGGGATGGCAGATTGCGGCATCCGGATCAAGTGGGGACGCGAAGGTCAATAATCTGGGGGGGGAGAAACGCCTCTAAGGGCTCAAATCGAAGAGGGTTTCTTTCGTGGCAAGAAATATTGGCAGTTGAGGCTCAAGGAGCGTTTTTTGCACCTACAAGGGGTTACATCAGCTCGGTT
>Ga0179591_1258425_pt1 | contig 11769 bp, 15 predicted proteins | sample CZOMad2_1_08_16f_FD_182891 | JGI IMG/M metagenome (GOLD analysis project Ga0179591, IMG submission 182891) | Vadose zone soil fungal communities from Angelo Coast Range Reserve, California, USA - CZOMad2_1_08_16fungal (PacBio error correction) | ecosystem: Environmental > Terrestrial > Soil >...
AGCGCTCAACCGGTCCTAAGGTTGAACGCAAGGCAGAAAAGGGTTGGTCTCAGAAGAACTTTTCGATGCAAAGAACGTCGAAAAACTCTTCTTTTATGGACAACTTGAAAGCTGTGAAAAATTGTTACCTTTCTAAAACGGGGCGTCAGTTGGGGGGGGGGGAGGGAAGTGAGAAAGTGAAACCGTGAACACGAAAAGGGGGAAAACGGGAGAGGAAGGGACCGTCTAGCCTATTTCGAAAAGCAAGGGAAACTTGGTGCCAAGACGGGGAAATTGTTGTGTAGGGGACAAGTTGCAGGGGATCACAAAGTCCCGCCAAGCTCCAATCAACAGCATTCGTCTCCGGTAAGCGTTCGTGGGAATCAATGGGGGATCTGGGGGAACAAGCGGCGGAAGAGAACATTTGGCCCAAACGAGAGGGGGGACCAAAACTCGGGATTCTTTGAGGTACAAGATAAAAAAGTTTGTCCCGAGCAGCATTATGTCTGCGGTGAAAACCGGTCGTTCACGGATTCATGCTGAATCACTCGAGGAAAGGGGGTCCCGTGGCCGAAAGGCACGGAGAACGATGGGGCAAAACTGTACAATAACCAACGATATATCCAAATCCGCTATTCAAGAAACCGAAAAATTGATCTTCAAATGCCGACATAACCTGTTGGAAAAGGGGGAGATGCCCGAGGGACAGAAAAAAAAAAAAAAGGCAAAAGAAACGGAAAAAAACTCGTCCCGGCTATTAATAAAAACCCACAGAGTCATAGTCACTGTCAGTAGGTTTACCCGACTTTCCAATAAAATAAAAGAGGGCTGGAAAGGGGAAGTGGCTATTCTTGAGAAAAGAGGAGGAACATAGGCTGATGGAGTGTGTGGGGGAATTGGAACATTACGCACGCTCGTCAAAAAGGGAGCTGCGTTATTGTATATTAAGACCCGCTGCAATTGGAAACTGAGGGAAGGAAGAAAGGTTTTGAGAGTTCTACATGGGAAAGGAAGGAAGGAGGACGGAAATAATCAATAACGGTTGAAATCTTGTAGACCGCGATACAGACAAGCCAAACGGGGGATTGTGTGGTTTTAAGTTAAATTTAGGAACTGGGGGAAAAAAGTGGCGGTTGGTCGTCCCTTTCAAGAAAGGGGGAAGCGCACTAATCACCGTATCTCTGAAGTTGAGCCAAGATGGAAAGACCGAGTTCTGAAGTTTAGAAGAACAGATGAAGGAAAGAATCTGGGGGGGGGGGGTAAGAGAAAAAAAACCACGAAAGGGAAAAGTTATTTAATTGACATCAGTAAGAGTAGACAGGAGAGGACGCCGGTAAAATTCACGATCAGGGCAAACGGTCAAAAAGGCGAGTATGGGCCCTGGTCAGTTTTTTTAGGGAAAAAAGAAAAGAGTTGTCGAAAGTGGGCTTGCACTGCGGGTCAACTGCACCCAAAGTTGGGGACGCCATCTCCAAGAGCGTGGTTATGGAACTTGCAGAAGGAACAACTTCATCAATGCAGAGGCGGGATCAGGTCAAATTAAAGGGGGTTGGGGTTTTTTTTGTGGGCGATTGAGCAAGTTAACTTGCGACACCAGGGATGACAAGCCGCATGCATCACCGGTGGGAGGGAAGGGCAGGGTCGGAGCTCAAGGACCGGTATAGAGGGTCGGTCTGATTCCGGAAGGGGGGTCGGGTTGTGCTCAGCATCTCGCTGCTTAACCACTAAGTAAGAACCTTGTCCGTATATTGCCCACAGAAGGACAATCCCAAATGAGGAAGGGGGTCTGAAAGGGAAAGTCAGACCGTAAACCCCGCTCCTTAAACATCATTCGGGCTGGCCCAAGGCGGTCCTGGTAACGGCATGAAGGGGGGGTACAATGGAGACACAATGCGGGACGGGGGGAAAAAAAAAAATTGGTCAAAAGAAATTTGAGTGAGTACTGTTACCTTGTGCTGGGGCGGATGAACGGCAGAGGGGCTAAACACAGACATTTTAAAACAAGAGTTGGAAATTTGAATAAAAGAAAAGGAAGTGGAGAAATCGTGGGTGGGCCTTGGTCTCTAATGTGGTACGGGCCAAGACCGGGCGGACCGAAGCCAGCCTCTCCGCGAAGGGGTAAAAGGTTTCCTAGCAGAGCGTCATTATCGGTCTGCCTTCAGACAAGGTAGGGATAATTAAGAGAATTGTGTAAAGACGTCGGAGGAAAAGAGTGGGAGGAAGATCTTTGGAGGGGGAAAGAAAAGGGTTTTCGACGTGTGGACGCAGAAAGAGGAAAAATGTTTGGGGAACACCTCGTAAAGAAAAGGCCTGGAGGTATCACTTAAACAGGTAAAACAAAAATCATGAGGCGAAACTGAAAGTGAGATCTCTGAAAGTGTTGTACGCGGAAATTCGTCCCCCGGTTGGCACGGACGCAACGGGGAACATCCCAGTCCATACGGAAAACGAAGGGGACGCCGTCGTTGTAAGCGGAACTGTGCGTAACACCAACTCTCCTGATCAAACACACAGCAAAACCAATACCAGGAGGAAGGCAGAAGGGAAAATCCCTCAGGAGCAAGAGAATTTTGGTCCTGGTTGAAAAAGAAGGTGTGGAAACGCATATTACCGGTCCTGGTTTCGGTCAACAGACAGAAGTGGTAAGCGGATCAATAGCGAAGGGAAAGACAAAAAAAAGGAAGACGCTATTAGGAGATAGTGGGGCAATAAATTGCAAAAAGAAAGAGTGTCTTTGTGAAAGGAGGGGGAAAATTTACCTATTTCAACAGGGAAACGAATTGGGGACTAATCATTACACAACAAGGAAGAGAAGGGAGAAATACATTCCCGACAATTGGGGCCCCTCGGATCGAGGAAAAGAGGAAACAGCTTGGGTGGGGAAGGACTAAACTGGCCCGACCTCGGCTGAGGAAAAGCCGCAGTGGGAGTAGGGGACCCCTTTGGGGGGTTAGATGGGGGAAGTGAAAAGTGTCCCGCCGTCAAACCAGGAGGACCCAAAAGAGCCAGAAGCGATCAACAACAAAAAAGTGGGAGAGAGAGATGCATCAGGAGGGGGCCAGGGGGGTTGGTGGGGCTGAATCAAGAAAGGAGAAATGGGGGGGGGAATCCTTTCACCAGGCGTCTATTATGTTATACCAGCATCAAGGTCTGGCCACTCAGGAAGGAGACGGAACCAACAAAGGTTAATGACTTAAGGAATAAATCAAACACCGTAGTGGGGTCCAGAAAAAGAAAAACGGAAGTGGGGAAGAGTAGTTCAATTCGGGTGGGGGGGGGTCGTGGAAGAACTGGTAAGGGGAAACAAGCAGGTAAAAAAGAAGGATTGATGAAAAGTCCTAGAGCTAGCCGGGGGGAGGAAGACGATCAAGGCAATGGATTCCGGCGAAGAAAAGTCTCCCAACTCATTCTCTCAAAAAGACTAGGGAAAACCAACAGAGCAAAAAGTCCACAAGGGTCTCTGGATTAAGTAGGACGAAGAATAAGAGACTATGGTATTGGGGGTGGGGCGGGGGCTGGTTGATAAAGGGGTGTCTGTGCTGGGACGGCCCAGGACCTCAGAAAAAGACACCTACGGCGTAAATCTGTGGGAAAGGCCAGAAGCTCCAATAAGGACGCGATGACCCTAGAACGGAGAAAGAAAAACAAACAAGACGGTGGGAAGGACACAGTTTTTGAGACATTAGCTGGTTTACCTCAGCGTATCAAGCCAGAAGGAAGGGGGAAGAGGTGGGGAGCAAACATCAAGAGGCTGTCAGTTAGCGCAAAAGCAGTGAAAAAAAAAAAAGCGAGAAGTGTAAGGCGCCGAAGGAGGGAAAAAACGGGGGGAAAGGATACAACCCGGTGTGAGTAAAGATGAGGTATTACTGTGCAAAAACTTTGGATAGGACCAGGTTTGTGAACAAGAGGGGACTGGAAAGGCGGGCGAAGGTAGCGGACCGAAGCGGAAGACCACAAGAGACAAAGGGACCAACGTTCTCAACTAAGAAGGGATGGGACAATGGCAGGGATTGTCATTCAGAAGGTGAAAACAACGAAAAAAAAAAACGCTGCCGTTCAAGCAGCCAGAAAAGGAGGTCACAGTAGCAAAAAATTCCGAAATTTGGGGATTCGAAAAAACACTGACAAAAAAGGTGGTGAGACAGGTCAAAAAAACTGGCATGTCCAGGGTTCGTAATAACTAAACGCATGGGCATAGAATGACTGGGGGTGACGCCACGGGGTGATTGAACTACTCGGACAGGGTGTCGTGGGGACAGGAAGGAGGGGGGGGGAGGACTGGGGGAGAATTGGTGCGAGACACCAAGGGGGGAACAACGCAAGGGGGGACTAAACCTACACATAAACAGGTTGCCAGCGCACTAGAACAGGTGCACTTTTAAAGACAATCAAGGAATTCGATAAACTGGGAACGGGAGAAAAGGAAAAGCCACAGGAGAGGTCAAGAGGAGGACCTCCGCAAAATGCAACATTGGTGAGTGATGTCAACTGCCAAGTGAGTAAAAAGGAAGCGTGGATCCAGGGGGGTCAATGTTTGAACAGTGGGGGATAATACTCTCAGGGGTGAAAAAAGGGAGGTTGACTAAAAAAAGGAAAACCCGCACAATAGGTCATGGGCGTGGAACTGGAATCAGGAATTGTGGACAGGGGGGGCCGGAACCTCGCGTTGTACATAAACCGCGTTTATACACAGTAAGAAGCGGGGAATTCAAACGAGGGGAAATGGAGGGGGGAGCCCAGAGGAAAATCACAAAACTACCGGTCGGAGGAAAGCCTAGATTTGGGGAGGGGGGCATCAAGGAACAGAAAAATTCGGGAGGAGGTCGTTGCTCAACTTAGGACTATATCTCGGAGGATTGAAGTGACAAGCTGCCTGATCCCACAGTGGACGTAACCGGGAACTACAAACCACACGCACTGTGGAAAGGTTCTCGACAATGCGAAAGGTTTACAAAGGAACCACCAAGTCAAGTTGTGTATCTGGAAGAGAGGAGAAAATTGGAACAACAGTCATTAGGAAAGGAGAATTTACTGAGTCGCCATGGAGAAGCGGTCACACCCAAAGTAACTGTGGGGCCGACCTCAAGGGCAAAAAAGTTCAGAGGGGACCTGAAGGGGAGAAAGAAACGGCATCGGTTACGCGGGCATGTTGAGTTCCGGAAAAATTCAAGAGAAGGAAACAAGGGAGAAGAGGACCAGAAGAAAGCTACAACACGGGAAAAGAAAAGAAACGATGTATGCAAGTGACGGCAACCCGGATTAGTGAGGATGACGTTGGGGAGGAAGAGAGACGGGCTGTTTATGCAGGAAGGTCAAGAAGGGTCTCTCAAACCGGGGGTCGGGTCGGCGACTAGCCGGGGGAGGTTAGAAAAGTCCGCCTTGTCGCTGTGAGGGGAAGTGAAAGCGTGGGACTCAAAAAATTATCCCAGTCTTAAACGCCTACCTAGTCCGCGGCGGGATATGATAGGGCTACGCTTTTTTCAAATAAACGATCATGAAAAACGGAAACACGGAGGACGCGACCTCACAGAAGAAGTAAACTAGGGGAAATCCAGAGCCAATTGTCGGCGGCGCCGCCTTGCCAGATCCCCTTTACTAATGACACTCACCAAAAAGAAAGGGAAACAGGCCGGCGCGGGGAGGAATTGGATATTGGGATATGGGGGGAGACAAAAGGGGAAACCGCAAAAGAAAAATGAACCTAAGAAACAAAAAATCCTTAAGGCACGAATCGTTGCAAGTCAGGACGTGGAGAATCACCGTGGACTGTTACGGCGACTCCGTGAAACAACTACAGGGAGTTCACAACGGGAAAAATGGTGGGGTCACAGTGTCAAACAGTCTTAGTGTCGGAAAGGAGTGGGAGGCCTCGGGAAAGCCATTCAGGCATCGTATAATTGCGAGAGATTTTCAAAAAAGGAAATTCAGGGCGCTAGCGACAACAACACCACCGGAGGGTAAATATAATGCGATAAGAATAATCTCGTTTTAACTCATGCATTCATTTGGAAACTCAATTAATAAAAAACTGTTCGATGAAACTGCCTGGAGGAAAAAAAAAGAGCGACTCTAAGTCACTGGGAAAAATCCTGGGGAGTTGAAACCAGGAGAAGATGGGGGGCAGGGTCAGTCCTCTCGACATTCAAAAAACTTTATTTAAAAAAGTAGAGTGGACAAGATTGGATTCAAAGCAATGTCCAGACTGCCGATTAGGTCCATGCTGAGTTTGGGTCAGTCGGGGAGATCCCAAGACGCCAAGATTACAATACCATCTCCGTGAAATTCTGGCGATTGATTGTTGGGAGGTCGTGTCGAAGTCAAGGGGTGTAAAAAAAAAAAACGGAACAATGGGGAAGCATAGGAAGACACAAGAAAAGAGGGTTAGGCTGTTGGGAAAAGAAAAAAACAAACGTGTTTACCGCAGGAAGAGAGTCGCGGCGGTGAAAAAATAGTCAAGGTTCAAGAATGCTCAGGGAAAGAAGCCGGAAGAAAAGGGCCGCATTCTAAACCGATTTGCGAAAAACTAGTGAACATAACAAATAAGACCACTTCCTGAGTGCTCCCAAAAATGGAAATAGGGGGGGGGGGTCAGCTGGAAAACCAGCCCTTGAGGTGACGATAACTGCGGGGAAATACGCAACAAGCAACCGACCCGGAGATCTCAAGGTCAAAACAGAGTCCAGAATACCGGCAATGAAGGGGGGGGAAAGAAGATGTCCAGGAGAAGTCGCTTACTTTTCTTTCGGTATTCTAGGGAGAACTAAAACCTTATCCAGAGGAAGGGAATCGGAGCCAAGGGAAGGTTGGGTGAGAGGGGGGAACTCATGCCCTCAACACAGGCGACGACGGACAGTCCAAAAACTACATTTTAACCGAGGGAAAAAGATACAGTTGGTCTTAACAAAAATTGTCCACTGAAGCAAAAGGCGTAGGTCGAACATCGACGGCGGAAAATCTGGAAAAAGAAAAAAACGAACGGGTTGGTGGGGGGAACCTTTGTAAAACTCGCTTGTGTCGAAAAAAATTCGGTTGGTGGAGCAAGGGGGAAAGAAAAGTGGGATCACAAGCCAACTGAAGGCGACACAAAAGTTGTGGGAAAGATGTAACTCAGGGAGGCAGGGGAGAAAAATCCCGGGAAACGAGTGAATCCTAACCGTACTGAGGTGGTGGAGTGTTCCCGTGGCTCGCAAAACGAGTCCTCCAGGCAGTTAAGTCTTTCTAAAAGAGGATCGTAGAAGGGAGGGGGGAGGGGACGCTGGCCAAAACTTCACGTTCCAGGCAACACAGGTCCAGTGGACGTATGTGTACGGGGGAGTAAACCATATTAGTGGTTTAAAAGGGGCTGGGCAAGGGTAAACAACAACAGCAGCTATTCCATCTAAAAAGAACTGAGGGACTTGGCAGCTGGGAATAAAAGGAATCACCCGGCTCGCGGGTCCAACGCGTAGGGTTCGGGGGTCCGGGGTTTACGAGGAAGAAAAAAACTAAAAAAAAAACACGAACGAGGAGTTGACACAAAACACACCTAGGCGAAGGAGAGAAGACACCGATTGCATCAACCGTTTTGTATTAGGGAGGGGGACGGCGACGGTACGGGGCGGATATCATGGGGAGCTGATACGACGAGGGGGTTGTTCACTTTGGCGAACCTAATAGACCCGTAAATGAAAAAAGGGGCATGAAGATTGGCCCAACAAAGATTCCAAAACCATGGAGTAGGAACCCAAAAACATGAAAACCAGGAACTTCAGAAAAGAGGGAGGACCGGTATTAAACAAAAAAAAGGCCATTCCGTGTGGTCCCAAGGAGTAACAAGAGAAGGGAAAAAAAAAGAAACCGCACACCGGGACACAACATATTGGATTAATCTTGTTCGGGGGGGGGGGAGAGAATAGGGAGGGGAATACAGGCCAAAGTGACCGATGTTGGTCTTAGATCAAGACAGAGGAAGGTAAATACGTGGTCCTTTGAATCTCACCGTGGGTTTGAGAACTGATTCGCAGGAAATTGGGGAAAACCCGCCGAAAAAGAAATGTTCAAGGGAATATCCAAGCGTCACCGAGATCTTCTTACGGTCCCACCGGGCTGTATTAGAAGTATCCGGTGTGTTCAATACTGAGGGAGAAAAGGCAGTGATGGAGTGGCATCGGTTGTGGCTGACAAAGGGGGGACGAGATGTGGGGGGAGACCACGCTTCAGAAAGGCTTGCTTATAACGACGCGGGGAAGAAGATAGAAAGGCTACGAAAAGGAAAGAAACAGTAGGCTTGTGTGGTACCGGTGAGACCAATGTTCATGTGGGCATTGCTCTCCTTACCAAGTCCAAGGAGGACAAAAACTTCATCCCAAAAGGGAAGAAGGGCGTTGTCTGCGCCGGAAAGGTGGGCCGCAACGCTCACTAGAAATCAAAACCACAAAAACGACCAAAGGAAACTGAGTATCCAGGGAAACCTCAATTGTATTGGCCGGGGGGTGGCGCTGTTGGGGGGAAATCCCGTCTGGTGGAGAAAAACAATGGGTTTGGAAGAAATTTTCTCTACAACAAGACCAGGAAGGAAAGGGGATCACCAGCGATATACATGAGACGATCGTTTCAATCAATGGCACAATCAAAGGGCTTTGTTAAATGAGTGTACCTTAATCCTTATTCAAAAGCAGGACAGCAAGAAGAACAAGAAAAGGGAAAAACCTTAGAGAGAAAAAAAGAAGATCCCGAAAAGTGGGGAGAACCTCTCACATTACTCATTTCAAGCTGGGTTTGTCCAGGAGCGGAAGCTGGCACGCCCGAGGCGGGAGGGAGGAAGAAGACCTGGGGGAGTGAGAAGGGAATTTGAAAGGGAAAAGCAGAACCTCTAAAAAAAAAGAGCCATGGCAAAACACAAAGGGGGAAAAGAGGAATCTTTCGGGGTTTGGTGTTGGTTGGGGGGGAGGGAGGGGAAAAGGGGGACAGGGTTAAAAGGAAACCACCACAGCATGGGGACAGGTAACCAGCTGAGATGTCGCCATCTTCCTGAAAAGGAAAAATGAGGGGGCCCTAGACGCTAGGGAAGTAAAATTCAACTTATTTAAGATAAGCGGTAGAGGAGTAATTTCTGGAAAGGAGGAAGTGAAATGAGGGCGTATATCGTTGAATAGAATGTGTTGATGAAATAAAATAGGGGGGGGTTACCTTTAAGGAAAAAGGGCTAGAGGAGAGGGGAGTAGCTGTGATCTCGAACCGGGTCAAGGGAGAGCTAGTCTCAAAAAGAAGGAGGGGAATACGGGGGGGATTGGGGTCCCACATCAGAAGCCAACAAAATTTCTAGGGAAAGAAGGAGACGAATGGGATAATCAGGCTACCTATTTTTCGTTTTGTGTTGGGGGGTTGCGGTGGGGGAGGGAGAGGAGCAAAGTTGCCGGCCAAGTTGACGCAGACCCGAGTCAATAAATTTGAAATCCATGAAGAAAGGGATTACCATTGATGCGGAACTACTGAAACCCTAGAACCAGTGGACGAATAAACTGGAACAAAATCAAGAAAGTCAGTGTCAGAAAAAAAGGGTCTAAAAGGACGTGGAAGTATCAACCCGAATTTCAAGATCGGGTTCTCACATCAGATGGATTCTTAAAACAAATTTTATGAGTTGGTCCGCAGATTTTTCTAGAAAAGTGGAAGCATTGTGACACAAGATACGGAGTAGAAAAGGTGGGAAAAGAAGCAATCGAAGATTGAATGAGGGGGAGAGGGACCGGGGAACATTCAGGGGGGGGAGGGAGGAGGAGGAAAGGGGGTCAAATAAGGTAGCGGTGAAACAGATCAAGGCAGGACTCCCACTGATGTCAGCTGGATGTCAAGGTCAATTACAATTTAGCAGGGGGAAAAATGGCCAGGATGGAAGAAGAAGAGGCCGTACCTCAAAAGAAAAAGAGGAAAAGAACACCATTCGGGGGGTGGGAAAATTGTGGTGAGGAAAAGGCATTGGGGAAACCAAAGGGGACAAAAAGGGAAGGGTCTGGAAGCGGCAGCATTCTTGGGTGGGAAATAAGAAGGGGGAGGCCTTTTGACTGGGGACAGACTCAACCTTCATGTGTTGAGTGAAAGGGGGGGGGGGGGGGGGACAAGACGGAGGAAAAAAGGGGGGGAAAGTGAGGATGTGCTCGGGCTGAGAACACGTACACTAAACATCAGCCGACCATATAGAAGGGAGGGGACAATCTCGACTAAAAACCCTTGAAATGGACACCTGGGTTGGTAGAAGCGGGAATGAAAGAAGGCTGAGACTGTGATTGGATCAACTTCCAAAAACTGAAAGAATGTCAAACGCGATCCCGGGCAGGGGATGAAGTTTATTCCATCGTCCAAGGTCACGACCCGCTCTTGGTATTGGAGGGGAGTAGCTGGGGTAACAGTGGAAAAAACACTAACTTGACATGGTGCAGTGGCTCACTCCGGCAGACGATCACTGGGAAAAGGGGGCCTGGAATCGTGATTGGGTAAAAGGAAGTACATTAATTTCGTAAGGAGAACAGGGTTTCTCTGGTTCGCAATAAGAAAGCGGGGGGGGAGGTCATAAAGAGTCACGGGGCTGGATGTGTAGTCCACTCTAAAAACAAAAACTTACGGGGGGTGAGGATGCCCAGATCAAGAGTGTTATGTGGACCAAATGCGGGGGGGGACATAGTGGAGAAAAAGGATTCCGAGAGGGGGGGGGCGACTTGGACCAGGGAAGAAAACTTCCAAAAGTGGGGCACACCATTGAACTAAAACCACCCGAAAAAGGGGACCCGGGGAGATCACAATGGAAAGTTTTAAAAAGGGAACCACAAAAGCAAGGGCGGGTAAAGGTATAGCGTTGTAACAAAAAGGGGATCTCACGCGGGGGGAGTCCATTCTTCCAGGGGAGAATAGTCACAAAAAGTGCTTCCGGCCGCAGGTGCAAATGGAAGGGGGCGTTTAACAATAACGCAGCACAATTGGTTTGGAGAGCAAGTGGAGGTCCGGATCAAAAACGGCGAATGGGAAAGAAAACTGATAAAAAGGACTCACATAATCAGGGAAACGACAACGACAGACTACGCGATTATTGCGACATCTGAGGGGAAAAAAAAGGATCAGAGTATGGACTTCGTGGGAGAACTGGAAATTGATGAGAGAGAGAGGGTTCAGGGGGAAAAAAGGGACACAAGGGGGATATCTACATCAAAAGGTCTGTTCGGAAATTCAAGAGAGAAGGGTTGGGGAGGGGGATTAATTCCTACGTGGGTAAGGTTGTGAGGGTCAGGGGGGTCCGGAAAAAAATAGGGGGAATCCATGAGCACGATCCTCCTTAAATAGCGAAGGAATTTCCCAAGAGTTCAAAGCCGAGAAAGAAGTCCTGCTGGTAAACGTATTATCGCTACCGAAAAAGACAAGAGTTAGGGGTCCACAGAATCAAATTGAAGTTTGCTCGGGGGGGAGTGAGCTTTACAGATCAAGTTACTTCGAAAACGAAATCAGGCGAACTAAGGAAAACTCGGCCGGAAGCTTGGAAGGAAGGGTTACATAGAAAATTGCAAGCCGAAAAAATCCCGCTGGAACAAAAACTAATCTTGCAAGGAGAAATCCGTCTGGGAAAGACATCGGTGCAAGGCAGAGACTGCAAAAGGCGGGAAAAGAGAACTAAAGGAAAAACCAGGAAGGGACAGTGGCTTCACGGGAAAGGGGGGGAACAAACTTTCCAGGCTGGCAAGGAGAAATTCGCCTCAATGCCCGAAGGGAAGGGGAAGAGACCCGTTTGTATGAATGAAACAAGATCGTCAAACGGATCTGCGG
>Ga0179591_1271750_pt1 | contig 11769 bp, 5 predicted proteins | sample CZOMad2_1_08_16f_FD_182891 | JGI IMG/M metagenome (GOLD analysis project Ga0179591, IMG submission 182891) | Vadose zone soil fungal communities from Angelo Coast Range Reserve, California, USA - CZOMad2_1_08_16fungal (PacBio error correction) | ecosystem: Environmental > Terrestrial > Soil >...
GTAGACGGCCCTGTCTACTGGAAATGGGCAATTAAGGCTTAAAACTGTCCACGATGACTCCAGAGTCATGTGCGCTCAGCTTTCAATGGGTCGGCCCGAACTCAACTACACCGGGCAGCTCGAGGCAAGGAGGGCGGGAAGTAAACGCAAAAGATCCAGTTGGAAAAAGGGAGAGAGAAAAAGCGCAGGGTATCATCTCATAGCCTTGAAACAACAGAAAAAGCGCCCCTGTTACACAGCATTCTGGGGTGAAAGGAAAGCCTGATCCGGGGGACATGTGAGCAGTGTAGGCTGTCTAATCCTGGATGGTCACAAAAAACCTTCCCGAGACTGGCCGAACACAAATATTTATAGGGAAGGAAGGCAGTGTGGGAAAGCAAGCGGAAAAAGAATTCTCACTCTTACCATTGTGGGTGAACTACTTTCAACCCAATGCCAATGATTGAACAAGGCTGGTCATCGGGGTGTCGAGAGTGGCAGGGAAAACGGCGATCCTTCACAGTCATCTCGAAAGGGGACTTTGGATCGGTGCGGAAAGAAAAAACAGGAGGGCCGGAAAAGGAAAGGGGTGGGCAACGGAGAGCGGGGAGGGCATAAGGAAGGAAATTAGAACACGTCGTTTACATTGAAATGGTGTTCGCGGGATCCTGCTGGGGGAAAAACGGGGAGAGAAAAGAGGAGCGAGGAGTAGACACAAGAGTTGGGCACCCGCCAAAACCCTGTTGGAAGGATTGGATCTAGCTCATCCGGAATGGATATGAAATCCGATTGATTATCTCGAAAGCAATCAGGGTGCTGCGAGGCTGGGGGAAACAAAAAATTGGTCACGTCAAGACCAGAACCAGTGAGCGCAAGGGGCCACTTATCCTTGTTTCGGCACGCAGGCTGCACGAATATCAGAGCCCCAAAAATAAACGGGGCAAAACAAGCGAATGAGAGCCGGAGGGAGCTTGCCCAAGAAAAGGGGTGGCGCTGATCGTTGGAGGCGAATGCTGGCCTTTTGGGCGGACCGAGCGTAGAGGCGCTGTAAAGACGTAAGGATGAGAGACCAATTCCTGCTCTCTCGATCAAAACCAAGGGCAAGTCCTGCACGCGACAAATTTCTTGGGGGCTACGGTTAACAAGTGGGGAGAGGAGACTGATGGGAGGTTGGCAGGCCAAAGAAGCAAGACCCCACTTAAGGGAATGAGTCACCTTCGCGACAGCACGAGAGATGGGCAAACGCAAGGACCTGCGGTCAAAAGTGGAAACCCAACGCTTGTTCCTTTACAATTCTACGCGAAAGAAGAGAGGGGGAGGAATAGGAGGTTGTGGAGAGAAAAAGACTGTCCTGCCATATAGAACACAAACGTATGAGGTTGAATTATGGGAAAGTGACTCGTGGAAGAGGCAGCAGGACGAATAAAAAAAAAGAGAGGGGAGCTAGACGACGTTATGAAACAGTGTTAATCACATGTCAGCGGGAGACTCTCGGCAGGCCAGCGCGAAAAAGAAAGGACTGGGGAAGAACTACTTCAAACAACTTTGGGGATCAGGAGAGTCTCTGCAACCACATCAGATTCAGATCAACCTTTCTTCAACGGCAAACAAGAAAAGGGCGCGTTGAAGGAACGGAAGAGATCGCAAAAAAAGGGAAAGAGAGAGAAGAAGAGACGCTCGGATAGAGCCCGCAGCGTAGACCCTCAGAATCCCTAATATGACGCCGAAGAAGACGAAAAAAAGTAAAATTGAAGGAAAAAAAACGGAGACGGCGCAAAAAAAGGGATGTTAAGAGGGAGGAAGATGGCGCAGACAAATGTCTATCCTACAAGTTCTGACTGACTTCAGATCTGGTGTTCTACAGGTCTCAAGGGTGGGGAATGTACGTGAACAACAAGAAAACAAAAAGAAGCGAAAAGGACAACAAATAAGGGGCCAAATAGAGGAAAAAAGAGAGGGAGCCGAGATATGAAGGTCGGGGGACCTGGCCGATCACCAGAATTCTTCCACCGAATGAACCACTATCAACTCATAGCTAGAGGAGGGAGGGGGGGAACGATAGGTATGGAAAGAGCTATGAAAGAGAGAAAAAAAAAAAACAGGAGCGACAATTTGGGGTGTCCGCTTCTTCAACTCTCGTCACTCCTTCCCCCCGTGCATTGATACCCAGACGAAGGGTTCAGAAAGAAGCACAGAAGGTAGAAGGGAAGAAGATGTTGACGAAACAGGGATACGGGCCATTCTTCGTGTACCTATTGACCCTGGGTTTCATCCTGCAGTGATTAGGAAAAAGGTCCTCAAGAAACACCTAACGAAAGGGGGCAAGAAAGGGAGATCCGGAGAGATAGTCCAAGTAGGTTAAGGAAAACACGAAGTCGCAGTCCTTGGCACTCTGTGTCGCGGAAGTGGCTGCATCTTGGGCCATCAGGATCAAAACATTACGTGAAGGAACGAAAAAAGGTGACGAACACGTTTAACCCGAGCATTGAGGGGGCAACCACCAGCACGAATTTTCATTATCCCCTAGCGTATCTCGTTTTCCCCCCGATGCAAGCCGTATGATCTCGAAAATCCGAGAGCAATAAAAGGAAAAATCGGGATGGGAGGACATTGATCGCAAGGATCGGTCCATTTCTTCTCCACGCCCTTGGCCTTGTAACGTACTCACGTAGCTCCTAAGGTGGCGGGAAAAAAAGCTTGGAAAACTTGGGGGGAAAAAGCGAAGCCGAAGGAGGGGAGGGTAACGCACTTAAAACGTTCGAAAAGGGCAACGAAAAAACAAAAGGGCATGCCGTAATTGCCTGAACAGACGGAAAACATATGTAAAAACCGCACAACGTACGGGACTCAATAAAGGAGAACGCAACACGTGAAAAAAGCGCGGGTTTCCACCTACTCGTCCCATAAAACCCACACCCTCACCTTGATACTTCACTGACACCTAGAGAGGTGGAGTTCCGACCGGTCAACGCTTGGGAAAACCCGGTTGGAAAAAAAAGGAGCTGAGCTCCACATCGTCCGGAGGATTTCCATTTAACACGCCGGTTGGTAGGCCTCGTGGGACGAAAAAGAGGGAGTGAAAAGAAATTAAGATTCGCGTCGAAGGCGATGTGATAGAAGGGGAAGGATGAATTGGTTGATACAGGATTTCATGAAAAGAATCTAAGACTGGGACCAGATAATCCGGCCCGGACATCCTACAGGCCGAGCCAGGGATCGGGAGCCCGTAGAAAGTGAATTGGAAAACTGTCTCGGGAACCCGGCCTCTAGGGCTGGGGGTGGATGCTGGGGCAACGCGGATCAAGGTCCCGGGGTAGGAAGCACTCACCGGTGGAGGAGAGGGAGAGTGCCAAACTTGTTAAGCCGACTCGGAGGGAGAGACTGGATTGGTGGAGGTGGGGGGGGACACTCGAAAGGACGGCCGGAAACTGACCAAGAGGAAACACCGTTGGCTGATTTTTTTTGGTTTGTGTCCACGTAAAAGTGATCTCGCCGTCAAGGGAAAGGAGAGAGAGTGAGCGACTTCGGGGGGAAAGAACGGATGTCCAAGCTCGCCTTCTGTAATCGACTGGAACTGGCCCCGTCTGAATATAAATGGATGGCATTTGTCCTCATCAAGGAGCAGTGGAAAAGTCGAGCAGGTCCAAGAGGTGAATGTCGTTGTAGACAAAAGAGGAAGTGAAATATTCACCTCTTGATTACGGCTTTGCCGGGGATCGGCCTCAACAAAATTGCCCGTCCCTTACTAAACGGACCCGCTCCTCCCGGTGGCTAAAGGTATCGCGCAGCGAACCAGACGAAGAACGAGAGGAAGAGGGGGATGAGGGTACCTACGATCATCGAATATCGCTTGAGAACTGCCCAATTTCGTTAAGTTAGTCGGTCGTACCACTTCAGCCCTACATTCTAGCAGCTAAAATTTTAGACACAGGCGTCAAGCTTTGGAGGGGGATAGGCGGAACCCGAAAGGTGGGCTAGGCGAGGTTCCAGGCATCGAACGAGTTCGGCCGCCTCGGTGCCGTATAATTGAGACCTTCTGAATGAGAAGGTCTCGCGGGGTCCTGTTTTCTATCTTCTGGCCAGTGGGGGGGGCAAGGGGTCAACCGGTCGGAGCGGACTAGATGGGAGGGGAAGGAGTTGTCGAGACTTTCCGGCCTGAGACTTTTTTGAATATGGGGAATGGTTGTCTTATCGAAAAAAAAAAAGAGAACGAGGGACGGAGTGAAAGTCGGGGAGCCCGGACTGGCTGAGCCCTTTCCCTCCGCCTCCCCCGACCCAGCCAGCGCTCCCCGTACTCAACCGAAAGGACTCGGATGGATCAAGACTTAAGACGCTCCCTCACAAAGGGGTGGGCGAGAATCTCTTTATTTTGCCATCTCGGTTCGTGGTCATGGAAAACGACGGTTCGTTGGAAAACTTCTGCACGAAATTCGCAGGGGTCAGGTCCAGTCCCAGAAAGGAGGGGAAAGACAAAACGCCCCCAACGAAAGGCACTCCAGAGATATAAAGTCTTGTGCAGCCTGTTCGATAACCAGCTGCTGGGAGGGGGGGAGAATCGCAAAAAGGGAAGTGGAAGCGCACCAATCTTCCAATGTCTGCCTCCAGTGCCGTCTCAAAACAGCTCTTCCTCATCTAAGCAGAGGAGGACTCTGGAGCCCCACAAAAACCCACACCAAAGCCCAAAAACGCCCCGCCCGCCCAGAGAACCGGCGTCGTAGGCCGGGCCAAAGCGGCAAGGGAACTCTTTTTCGAGTGGTTGACCAGTGCCGAAAAGGCTCGGTTGGCGAGACAATATTCTTCTCTCTTAAAAGCCGTTAGAGAAACGCGGAATCAAAAGACCCCAAGGCGAAGAAAAGGGGAAAGGTGATCTAGAGAAAAACAAAACGGAGGAGTTGCAAAGAGAGATCCCTGCGGTCACTTTTTTCGCCTCCTTGGGTTTTAGACTCTACAGCCGCAGGGAACATTCTGATCAAAAGAATGGCAAATCGCTCGGGCCAAAAAACTCACAAGAAAGGAAAGAGCTTGCCCGGTCCAGCGCCTTCGAGGGATTCGCGCAGGCATGGCCTGGAGTACTGAATTCGTTTTCGCCCCCCGAGGCAAATCAGGATTGTGGCTGCAACAGTCGGCGGTGGAAGGAAGGGACGAACGAGGGAGCAGAGAATGCGCAGACAGGGAACCGAAGGGGATGAGTCCTCCGCAGTGTCAAATAGGCGGACCTACGGAAGAAGTGAGGGTTCCGCTCAAAGAGGGGGGGAAAAGAGACTAAAGAAAAAAGTATCAAGGACTGACCTTAGAAGGCAAAGAGAGAACTCTCCAATCTCTTTGGCCGGTTTGGTGTAGCGTCTGAAGCTGGTCCCAAGAGGACGAGTGAGCAGGTTTGCTGGGAGGGGGGGGGTCGCCGGAAGGGGGGGGAGGGGGCGGGCGCTTCGTATTAACATCGGGAGAGAACTTATACCGTCGACTCCGTCCATCCTCGATACGGTGTCGGGGTGACCACAGGATTATAAAGGACAAACGAGACTGCGGCACGAATCCTTCGGGGACCAATCACATCCAATCTAGACACTTGAAGGATCCTATAAGGGGAGCGGCCGATTGACAAAGTGAAAGGAGAAGACAAGAAAAAGACTCAAAAGGGGGGGATCAGTGCGACGCAGGACTGAGGTCAAGCCAAGAGAAGTCATTCCTTTCACTCAGGGCCGAAGCACTCTGTCTCGATTCTCCACCGAGGCTATTACACGAATTACGGGGGAGGGAGAGAAGATGTGGAAGCTAAGTTGGTAGCGAACACTTCAAAAATGGGGAAGTGTCCTCTAATGACCCTTTCGGTTTTAGCATTCTCCCCAAAGGCCATCAGTGACAAGTCAAGGGGAGAGGGAAGGGCCAAAGAAAAAGGAGGGGAGCGGTTCCTTTCAAATTCGCCACCGGCACGCTTTTTGGAAAACTACAACCGGCTAGCTGCAAATCAAGAAGGGGAAAACGAAAGGGAGAACCTGGAAAAAAAGACTACACATCATCACAACAGAACCAGGGACATGCTCCGGCAGGCCATCTCCTTTCTGGTCAAGGGGAAGAAAGAAGACAGTACCTCCAACCTGAAACTTACAGGGGGGAAAAGTGGGGGAAGGAAAAAGGGAGAGCGTGGACGTCCTAGACAAAAACAAGGGCGCCACGGATCTCCATTTGGAAAGCACGTCATTCTCACTACTCTGGGGCTGTGTGCACCCGGCCAAAGGCTGGGGGGATCCCCCGTGGGCAAAAAGCGGCTACAAGGCCCTCGAAGGCGATGGTTCACCTCAAAACGAAGCGATACTAAACGAGTGCACGTTTCCAATAAAAAGAAAAAGATAATAAAAAACGGTGGGAAAAAGGGAAGGACCGGGACCCCGCGGTGGGAAAAAATCAACAATAACCGAAGGGAAGGGTGAAACCTGTGCCCAGACACCTACAGGACGATATTTCTGCCAAAGGATGGCGGGCAACTTCGGGAAGTGGAAAAGAAAAAGCGAGAGGACTCTGAGGCCGATTACTGCCACCAATGGGACACTACAACTACTAAAAAACGCCTCCCGGAGAGTAAAAACCATACTCTCAAACAGGAAGAAAAAGGGCCGAAAGGTTGGTAAGGAAGGGAAAATAATACGAAGATGTTTTAGAAATCTCCTCTGGACTCCAAAAAGGGTAACTCTTTCCTGAGGGGTCCATTACAACCTCACGAGGTGGAAATAATTATAAAAAAGGTCAGGGGTGGGGGAAGGGGAGGCCATCTAGGCTGGAACAAAAAGCGATCCTCCTGTCCTATCTAGGTGAAAGTGGTAAGTGCTTTTTCTTGACGTTCTTGCAACTTTTCAATCCCCGGTGCTTTCCGGCAACCATCTGATAGGGGAATGGGGTGGGAGGGAGTTTCCCGCGACCCCTTTTGGAGTACAATTGGCGGACTCAACTTTCCTTATATAAAACGTTACCGGGCAATCGAGCGACCTCTGGAAAGGGGGGGGAGCTATGAAGAACGGGTTCAACCTGGAGGCTAACTTTGAAACACTCCGGGCAGACCTAGGTCGAAAAGGCCACAAGCACACGTATCGTTTGCCCTTATTGTATCTCTCGGATCTAAGTGCATGTCTCTGGGGTTTTCCCAGTCGATAAGACTCGGCGGGAGACGGACAGAATGAGGGGTGGTGACCCTGATCCTGATAGGGGGGCATTTTCTCACCTGGTCTTTCTCAGAGGTCATCCTTGGCACACGCTGAGCAGCGGCGACAAAAGGGGGAAGGGTGGAAAAGCCCTGAAGGGGGGGCCATACTCCTCTTTTTCCTGGGCGAGGGGGTCCCCGTCTCACAAGGACCAGCTCCGGGATGTGAGAAGAGGGAGAAAGGACGGGAAAAGGGGGGAAAAAAGTATCGTGGACAAAGCGCTGCGCAAAGGGGGGGAGTAATAGGGGGGACATTCAACAGGAGCCAAAATTAGGGGTCTGATGTGCTTCTAACATCCACCTAGGGTCAGCATTAAAAAGGGAAAGGGGGAAAATGGGTCCGTGAACTAGAGAAGACCGGGGAGTTTCAACAAGGACAATTTCTATCTTGGTTAAACGGGAAATGAGGAACGAAGAGGGCGTGATCGAACAATAGTACGTATGATGAAAGTCTACCCCTCTTTTGGAAGCATCACCTACCGGGGTGCGTCCACTGCAACGTGTATCCCGGTCCTCTCATCCAGGAACTAATGGGAAGAAACAGAAAAAAAAAAAAAATAAGAGTGCTGATCGGCGGCGAGTCAGAGGGACTTCGCTGGATAGGGCGTTGGTCCCCCATGTTTACCACAGTACAGAAAGGAAACTGTAAAAAACACCACAGGGGCAGTCCAGGGCACTCAAAGGGTCGTGACTACTACCATCCCTGAGAAAGACTACTGAGAAAAACCACCTCGGAATTGCATTATTGTACTAGGTGAAGGGGGGTCGCAAAAAAAATTAGAGTTCTGGCCGGGTTATACGGCGGCATCTGGGACACGATCGCCAAAGACTAATTCTCTTCATCCCTTAAGATCAGGCGAGGAAAGAGGGGACACTAGTTCAAAGGGGACTGCACGGGGCTTCCTTTTAAAGGTGGGTCTCACATTAGTTGCCGGCCGAGACCTAATCATGCGCTCAAAAACGTTGCAGGTTTTGTAGTTCCACAGCGGGAACCTCAGACTCTTTTGTGTCTAAGGGCCCTCTTATAAAGCAGGTCCAGGGAAAGGGAAACCAACGGTTGCATCCGGTAAGGTTACACTAGAATATGCGCGCTTGGACGATTCTTCCTAGGCGCGGGTAAATTAAGAACGAAGAAGGAAAACAAAACAGGAGGAGGAGGAAAAAATAGAGGAATGGAACAGCGTGTGACTCTTCCCGGGAAAAAGCCAGCGAATCGTAGCGTGTAGCCTTACCACCGAGGGGGCAGGAACATAAAAAAAAAAGAAAGCGGCGCTCGGAAACCCAGAGAGTCGTAGGAACTGTAATAATCAAGAAATGACGGGGGGGGGAGTTCAATGGTAAGGGGATGATGCCGAAAAAACAGAAACAAAGAAGAGAACCACTGAGCAAAAAAAGGGAAGCCAAGAAAAATGGAGACGTTTGGCGTACAAAAACTTTGCAAAAGATCTCGCTATTACGTATCCCGAATTAGCGTCCTCAAGACGAATCAGGGAAAAATGCCGACGGAACCGGCCAGCATGCCAAGATTACGAAGATAAGAGCACCCGATGTGCACGCAGGAAATCATCGGTCCCCGGGATGGTGTGAGTATAGCCATGAGTCGATCCGAAACAGGGAGAAAGGCGGCCCCGGCGGGTGTGAGAAAGCCCACAGTTGCGGGGACGTTTGAGGAACAATCCCCAACCTCTTGAACACTCCAATATCGCAACAACTAAGGAAGAACGGAAGATTCAGCATCAATCGGTTTAACTGCATTGGAAAAAAGGACCAGGCTGATCGAACTAAGGCAACACACCCAACAAAAAAAAAGGGTAAGCGGGATGACACGGGGGGGGGCGAATTGAAGCAATAGAGGTTCCTAGAGATCCCTCATACGGAGGATCCAAAGGACATCAAAAAAAAGGGTAAACACCACGCCATCTCGAAAGGTGACCGTGGGACCTCCTTCGGAAAGAGAGCGTCTTACCAAAGGGGGTTTAGCGTCACGTGATCCCCTGGCTCCAGAAATACCACAGTACGCCGAAGGGAAGGGTGAAAGTCACAGACCGTTGAGAGCGAGTTTAAAAAGAGGAAAAAACGTTGTTAGAATCCTGGGGACAGGGGTGACCCTTTACCGCAACAACGAGGACCGCGGCCGAGGGATCCTTAGAACCAAAAGGCAAAAACAGGAAAGAAAAAAATGAACGCTCAGAGCTGTTTCAAGGAAGGTGGAGTGCAGCTGTTGCCATGAGACCCATCATTACTGTCAACACTACCCTTACTAACCCTAACCCATATTAAGAAAAAAAAAACATCTTTCATCCAGGCAAAGGAGGGGGGGAGGGGTGAAAATGACAATGACGAGCCGGGAGCAGAAAGAGATCTCTCCATCGAGGGCCAACTTGATGTTGAGGGTAGGCAATACTTATGAGATCGGCAAAACGAGCTGCTCGCCGCAGGGTCGCCAGGAAAGGTTTCCATCTCTTACTACCGCATCGGTGGAGCAGAAAAAATTACTCCCTTCTCATGAGAAGAGAAGGTAAAAAAGAGGTGGAAAGAAACAAAGGGTCCACAGAAGGGGAAAAGCGAACAACTGGAAGATAATTAATTGCGCGTAAGATTTACTCGCAGCAACGCTCTCAACAAACAACTCTCTCCTCACAATAACCAAAGAATCACAAAAAAAAAAAACCGCGCGCCGCGGAAAGAAGAATATAGCCAGCAACCTAAAACTTGAACACAAAACCGGTAAAGGTGTGCTAGGTTTGTACGTGCGACAAACATGCCAGCCCAACCCGGTTAGAACAAAAGAGGCGGAGCTAAAAATCGTAGTCGAGGGATGGAGGGGCCGCAACCGAGCTCGGGAAGTGGGAGTCTCAGTGCTCTCGTCAAAGCTATGGACTTAGCCGGGAGCATCATCAAAAAAGGGAATGTCGGAGGCTTGGAGGACGGGATGGGGAGGACGAGGGGGTAAGAGGGTAAGGAGTCCTCGATCGAATTTGTATTCCATCTGCTCAGAAGTAAGACTTCCCTCAATGCCGAATCTGGGGCTTTCAACCGGGAGGAGGAAAAAACGGGGAGAGGTTAGCAACTCCGGAGAAACCTGGGAGGTTTATTCGGTGTCAAACCGTCGTTGATCCAGTACCCATTGTACGGAATCCACCTTTTTTTATCTTAAGGGCACCTGGAATCAGGCAACGTAGAGGATATTGGCGATTGAGGGTGTTAGGGGGCACACTCAGAGAAAGCCCGGGGCCTGGTGCCTCTGACCAGGTGTACATTTTTCGGGGATTGTGACACAGGAAAAAGCTTCTAGGATAGAACGCCGGGCGGGCCATGGGAGAGCTTGCTCAGAGTTGTTGTCGTATGGAAGGATTAAGCGTAACTGGTAAATGAACGTTTAAAGTTCTCGATTACAAGACGGGGAATGTTGGGTCGGAACAAGCACGAATGGAAGCAAGTCAGAGGGAAAAGGTATTGGTTGGGGGATGCGGTGTTTAGAGCCTGCGGAAAAAGGGGGGAATGGTAGAAAGCTGGATGAGGCATCCGGAAACGTCGGAAAACGGGTCGCCTCTTGGGATAAGGGTTGGAGGGGCAAAAGGAAAGATTACCTCCCACTGGGAACGAAGCTGTTCTTCGGGAATCATGTCAGCGGCGAAGAGGGAAAAAGAAGCGGAGCGGAAATTGAAAAAACATGTGGACGGGGGGAAAAGGGGTAGAACTCGACCAAGAACATTCATCAAGTAGACCCTTGGAGGAGTAGTACTTTTCCTCCAGCTTCAGGGCGAATAGCGTCCCCACCGAGCGGGGAGAAAGTAGTGCAACGAGTGTCCAGGAGACGAAGGTCATTTTCCTTACAGAGATCGTTTGAACTTTACCCGCGGGGATCGGTAATCGGGTTGTAAGGGGGTCGTCGCGGAAAGGGTTTTCGGTCGATCTTGATGTAGGGGGGAAGGATGCCGGTCGCAAGGGTCGTAGCGGAAGGCAGGGGGGAGTGAGAGGGCCTTGTTCAGGAGCATTCTCTTTTTTGAATATACTGTTAACGAGATGAAAAACACGAAAATGATAGGGACCAGATGGCCTTGGGGCGGAGGTCGCGAAGAAACTAAGATCATTTTCACCACTCCCGCCGTCCTCCCCTGACATCACCAAAAGACCCTAAAAAAACTCTAGAAAGACGGGCGGGAAAAAACTCTCCGACGCTCCCTACACCACAGGTGGAGAGCCTCTGAGAGGGGTTCTCTGCACTTGGGGGGTGCATCGGTAAAATTTTGTTACCTGATCTGAAGTCGGTGCCACCGTGGACATGGGAGAACGCCTAGCGCCAAAACACACCGCAAAGAGGGAAAAGCCGGGATCCTAGATTTCCTTTGGGCAACGTCAAGAGATATATCGTTAGAATAAAGCCCGGAACCAATGCAAGGGTAGTTTTGCAAAAGGGGAGGGCGCAACGAAATTACACTCATAAAATCGGAAAGGAAGAAAGACGCTCCGAGATCTTGGACGCTGGCCAGCGATGCTCTTTTCGAGTGTTGCAGGCCCGTATCTTGTGCTCGTAGGAGACCGTCTGACACAGGGCGGAGTCGCCAAGCAAAGAGAGGACGAATGGGAGCAAAGGT
>Ga0179591_1339670_pt1 | contig 11769 bp, 10 predicted proteins | sample CZOMad2_1_08_16f_FD_182891 | JGI IMG/M metagenome (GOLD analysis project Ga0179591, IMG submission 182891) | Vadose zone soil fungal communities from Angelo Coast Range Reserve, California, USA - CZOMad2_1_08_16fungal (PacBio error correction) | ecosystem: Environmental > Terrestrial > Soil >...
GGTTAAAAGTCTTAGCAGAACAGGACAATAACACCCTGGGGAAGCGGGGACCGCGGAAAGTCGAGCACCAAAGTCTACATTCATGGCGACGAATCACAAGGGGGGGGAATCGGCTAGAAAACGATGGACTAGGTCAATGCGGACAGAAACTGAGGGGACGGGTAGCACAAGTTTCTATGAGGAAAACTGTCGGAATTTCCAAAACAATTGGTCGGGAGGGAGGAATCCTATCAGGAAAAAGCGCAGTTATTCTTAGGGGCAGAAGCGAACGAACGGAAGAAGGGGATCGGTGGAATAGGACTTAGGGGAGCGTCAAAAAGGAGAACTTCGCTAGAAAAGAGATTCTCTTCTGAGAGACTACTCTCTTTTTGGGTAAAAGAACACAAGGAGAATTAAAAAGCAAGACGTGTGCGCTGAGATCGTGGGAGTCACAGAGAAATGTGCGGCGGCCTTTTCCGCAGGAAATAAGCTCTTCTACGCGTCAAAGCGACGTTCACAGCCGTCACCGTATAGAAGCATTCGAAGAAAGCCGAAAAAACTCAATGGAACAACCTTTTCCTCGATTATCACCCAGAATGCTTGCAGCTTTACAAAACGGAGGAGGGGAAAGAGATAACGAAAGGGGTCTGGGATCGAAATCGAGAAAAGGGGGGGAGGGAGTTATCCTGGGCAGGGGTTCTATAAGGAGGGGGGGGGGGGGGTGACCACCCTCCTCATCTGCTTAGTCGGACACTGATTAATCAGGGGAAGGAAAAAGGGCACCAAAGAACCTCAGACCTAAAAAAAATCGGAACGGCTCTATAAGAAGAGCGTCGCTCTCAGGGGGAAGGGTGGTCAAACACAGACACAAAGCTATAGGAAGTTGCTGAGGCATCCCTGCAGAGCGGGTCAAAAAAGCTCGGCCTTGAGAGGATCTTTCTCCCAATCTACCTTCCAATGTTAGTATGAAAAGAGGACAAATTTGGCGTCCTGATCCAAAAAAGTGAAATCGCAAAGATTCTACGGGGTCCTTTTCAGCCTTTTTTTGTCGTCAAATCTAGATCGCGAGATATTGGAATGACACCTTTTGAACTGAGGAAGGAGGGCGAACGGGCGTTTTCCTTCGAAACAGACTGTATACCGCGAACAGAGAAACAAGGTGGGAAAAGGGAATAGCAGGACCCAGAGAAAAAATTAGGAGAAGAACTCAAGGAGCTTCCATCTACCCGGGCAGGGGCTCTATGGGGAAGTCAAGCTTGGAAAGACGTCAGTTGCAAGATGTGAGGGTGGTGGCCTAACTCCGAAATCACGAAAGGCGGGAATAAAAACGGTGGTGATCTGCTGAGAGGGAAGCAGGTGGGTCCTTCAAAACGTGTTCGAGGATTAGAGAAAAGTCGTTGATGAAAGTTTTGAACTACTTATCTCGCCAATGCAGTTGAGGCTAACAAGCAGACTCAGAAAAAAGAATACCGCGGTCGGCGCGAGGAGTCCAAAAAGAAAGGAATGCGAGAGGGAGAAGAGTCAGTCAAAATTTCTAACAGGGGGTGTAAGCAAGGCTTTAGACTTCAATTGGATTCCCCAAAAAATCCAGGTACTCTTCCGAGACGAGAAAAAGTGAAGGGGATGCCGAGTCTTTTAGTCAAGGCGCCGCGGAGAACTAAATCAAAAAATTCCCTTCGTTTAGAAGGGGGACCCATGGCTTCATTGAAATAAGGGAATAGCGGGAGGAGAAGGACCGGCGAAATGACTTAATACAAAGGATGAAATACGATAGGGGAAGTCAGACAGGTGCGTTAAAAGGGAACTCACAGGGAGGGTGTTCTGAAAAAAAATTGGGGCAACCCACTGAGTGGGTATTTTAGAACTGGCTTCGCGGATCTATTGGGAGACCACACCGGTACCATCGAAGAGGTGAATCCCCCCTACGAGCCCGATGGCTAACAAGAACTTGTGGTCGAATTCTTAAAAGCACCAAGGCTCACTAAAGCGGCGGCATGTTGTTAAAATACCGGACACGACGATAACCGAGCATTTGGTCGAAGGAAGGGTACTGAAATTTTCTATTGAACAAGGGGGCATTAAGGTTAAAGACCGATCGTTGGCCTAAAGCCTTGCACAGAAAAGTTGGGGTTCGAGGGTTGGCAGCAAAATCGAAAAAAAAGAGTGGGGTGTCGACCCATTGTGGGCTCTTTAAAAAACGGAGAAAGAGCACTTTCCTCGCTACTTGTATCTGAGAAAGCGATCCGTCGAAGGTACTCGTAGGAGTCGGCCTCGCCTAGTCCGAAAGACACTCCTTTGGGCTGGAAAAAAGGAGAGGAGGGTCATCGAGATGTCAGGCTGACCAAAAAAGAAGTGAGGCCAGACCGCCAATTTCTTTGGTACGACTAAGCAAACAAACAAAGAGAGGGGTAAAAACTAAAACATGGTCGACGACGAGGAGGACCTCAGCTTTGGGTTCAAGAAGACAAAATAAGAGAGCTCGAAAAGAAAGCCTGGGCTTACAGAGAAATTCTAAAAAAGGGAAGAACTCCTTCTATGAGAGAATACAGAGACTGAGAACTCTAAGCGAGGGGTCTAAGGAAAGTATCGCGGTCAATAAAAAACGCCTGAGTAGGGGAAAAATGAACAATTACGCTAAAAAAAAGACACAACCAAAGAAAAAAAAAAAAAACAAAAAAGGCGGAGCTCAGTCCGGCAGAGATTCCTAAGAACCCATCAAGATGTCGAGGCTGGAACTTCAAGCACTAGATTGCGAAAGGCCAGCACGTCCCACGGGGGGGAGGTGCTAATATAAAAAAAGAACAAATGCCGCAAAGACCTGCTCGGAGTCTCAGATGCGCCCGAGTCATGGAAAACCTTAGAGAGATAGAGGTCGGCCGAAAAAGATTGGTTGGCGATGATACTATGAGGGAAGTTAGTACATGTCATAGGAATATTCTAATCGCAAAGAAGGGAAGGGGATTAGAGAACCGGTCCTCGGCCCCTAGAAAAACTTTTAAGCTCTCTTTGAACGTTTACGCAAAAAAGAAGGGGAAATGAGCAAATCCACCACGATCGATTTCAACTAAGAGAGGAAATACCGAGCAAGATTCAGACTATATAATACAAGGGAAATATGCCGTACGGCGCATCCCGGTGTCGGGAGAGAGGGTCACAGGCCTGAAAAGGGTGGGGGTCAGGTGATTGCTAGGATCCCGCAAAGCGAGGCGAGGGTTGATATCGAAGATCAACAGCAATTCAGCAGGTTAGTCAAGATGCACCTGTGCGCCTTTCGGATAGGAAGAAAAAAGGCTCCCAGGGGACTCATGGTGGACTAGAATTATCTCCTGACCACAAAATGGAAATTTAGGACGGACTCTACTCTTGGGGGGGGGCGGTCAGCCGAAAAACAAAATCGAAGGAAGGGGGCGCCTGACCAACAGCTGAGGAAATGGAGTAGATCTTTGGATGGGATTAGAAGGTCCTGTTTCGAACAGAAAAGGGGACGCTTGGTCGAAAAATATCGCATGGATAGGCGAAAAAGGCCACCTCCATCATTTCTTCAAGGGGATTTCAGAAAGATAAGTCCGATCTGACGGTCACCGAAAGGGAGAAATCAGCAGCCAAGGAAAAAAAAGGGGCGATAAACCGGTGAACTTCTAGTCGGTTGGCGATGTAAAAAAAAGAAGGAAATGCTAAGACTTGCGGAGGTTAAAGCGAACCCGTCTAGGAGAAATTCCTGGGAGTCTTCGAGTGCAAAAGAAAAAAGGGACCGCCAGGGGGGGGGTCAGAGGAGTCACTACTACGAGGGACCAAAAGCTTGAGATGCGTCAAAAATAATCTGGTGTCGAAGGCCACGCGGTTCGCCCATCAAGTCAAGCTCGAAAGGGAGATTCTGCTTAACAATACTCGTCGCTCTGGAATGAAAAAGAGACTCTTCGGATCTCAGCCTGGCGATTTACTAGGGGAGACAAGATCGGAAAGGGGAAGGGAACGACATTGGCGGATCTTTAAGAAAGGTTACGACTAAATAAGTAGCGTGGGGCGGGGCGGAAAAGCCATCGGGAAGACGGGAAAGCTCGTCGCTGGGGGAAGGCCGCTGCGAAGTAGCTCGAGATGCTAGGGAGGCGATCTCGGGGGGGAGGGAAAAAAAAAGGACCTACGATTGGGAGCCGAGAACTTCCAAGCCTTCAGAGGGAGCGGCCTTTACAGACGCGAAGCGGTGTCACTACAGGGCAAAGGAAAAGCAGATACCGAGAAAAAAAAAAGGCCTATCTAAGAAACATTTTATCGGGAGAGCGCAAAAAAAAGAGCGGGAAGTCTATAAGAGAATCAAACAACAACAAAGGGAAAGATAAAAACCACCCAAAGGAACGAGGAAGACAGCTACCGTCGAGTTTAAGATTGAGTCCGTCACGTTTAAAATGTCGACCCGAAGAAAGAAGACGCGGACTGAGTCTTACGAAGAAAGGGCGGAACCTGGCCTTCGTGCGGAGCTTTACATCGTCCGCCGCCACCCGAGCAGGATCTGTGTCCCGATAAAAAAAGAGGAGAGGAGAAGGCAGTAAAAGCAGAGCGCTTGAGAGGGTCATGATCCAACACAAGGACTCGTCAATATCTGGCCTTGAAAGGAAGAAATGCAACTTCGACACTACCTTCCTGGGCCTTAATCCTACCAGAAATTGTCGGGCCGCCCTGGGTCCGCCAGAAAAAAAGTGGATCGCAAGCTTGGAGATGAACTTTATCCTCATGGATTGCATTCCAGGGGCGAGGATTCTCAAAAGCATTCACCTGCAGATCGTCTAAGGAGGGGAAAATTCTCGGGAGGGGGGTTGACCCCTCCCTTGTAGGTCCCTCGGCACCCTCCAGGAGATTTAGGGCAGTATCTAAGACCACCTTGTCGTCTGAAATAGAAAACGAAGAGCTTCAAAAGAAGAAAAAGACCCGCTGTCGCTCTGGCCGTCGAAGTTCCAGGTCAAAAAGGGCCAGATGTTACAGAAAAAATCCGCCCCTTCCAAAATGTTAAAATCAGGGCAAAAAACGGGCGGAGGAGAGAGGAAGTTGAAGTCACTTCTGGGTGAAGAATCCATAAAAGCAGGAGGCGTGAAAGTTTCTACAGAGAAAGAACCGGGGAGGGAAAAGTTAAGTCAGCTGCGAAACGTCCAAGAGAAGAAAAGCGAAAGAAGAAAGAAAAAAATGAAGGCGCGAAGGAGCAGATGAGAGCCCGACCCTAAGACGGACGAGCGCGCAAATGGAAATTTTTGACGAAAAAAACGGCTTTCCGTAAATAAATGAGGAGTTAAAACAACCGAAAAAGTGGGTGATAGAGAAGAAGCGAGTGAGGAACCTTTACAGGGCAGGCAGTGAGGATACTCGATAGCAAAGGAAAGCCGATCATCACGACCTAGTTTCCGCAAGCGGGAAAAATGCGAAAAACCACCGGAAGGAAGGGTGTGCGGTATATCACTTTTCTTGCGACTCGGAGACGCCGAGAAGGCCCGCCTTACGAGTCGATACAAGGGACTCGATCGTGGGGGAGCCGAAAAGCGTGTAATTAAACGCAGAAAGGGAGGGTTTTCTAAAAGGAAGAAGTGCCGCCGGGCGGGGGAGAGAAGAACGGCGCGGCCTCGGTGAACCCTGACGATTACCAAATGGTCCTGAAAAAACTACAAAAAAATATGTCTCTCACTCTAATTGGGGCGCGGGGCGCAAAAAATCCCACTAGAAAGCGAGCATTGTAGCCTCTTGCAGTTGTGGTAAGTGAAGGAGAGCTTTGGAAAACGTTGGCCACGAGGTGGTCTATTCGACTATGGAAAAAGGTATATTTTCACGTGCAGGGCTCGAAGGTCAAGAGGGCGCGCGAAACTAAAAAATGTGTTCGCGGCAGGGGCGACGCAGTTAAAACTTGGTTTGGTCAGCCGGACATGGTTTTTCAAAAGGAAGAAAACGTCTCCCACAAAGAATGGAGCGCTACGGATCGGGGGCTCCAGGAATGGAAAAAAAACAAAAAAAAAAAATTTGCGGCTGCACGGCGGGCCTGAAAGCATTTCTCGGAGAACCCGGAAATAAACTGGCGATGTCGTATCTGGAAGAGGCGGCTTACCCACCGGGCCTGAACGAATCGACAAAGTCTTAGAGCATCTCAACAAAAACGGGAAGGAAAAGATAATTCTCCTCAATACATTTACGAACGAGGGCAACAAGCGAGGTGGGTCAAGCTCTCCCTCGCTATGAAAGAAAAAGCCGGATTGGGGGGCGGAAAGGCGATCAGAGCACCGCAAAACGAGATCATGCTACTATCTCGGGGGAATCTCCCGTAGCTCGGCAAGAGCCGGGATGGCACTCTTAAGTAAACAAGAGGAAAACCCGCTGGCCGGCTAAACTTCATATCAAGCAGAGAAAAACCTCCATCAGCGAGGACGCGGCTACTTCAACCTTGAATAATGGGAGCAAACCGTAAAAGCAAAAAAGTCGGTTTTAGAGGCCGAAGAGAAGAAGAGGGAGAAGGTGCGAAAAAGGGATCTCCAACTCTTCCAAATAAGGAAACACTTGGGCAGGAAATCTCAAGCACGTCTTCGTCGTGGATGGCGGAAGCAGACACCTTATGGGAGGTCGGACAAGGACTCTCTATGGGGAGGCTTGGGAGAATTTGGGTCCAAGCAGAAAAAACTGAGGTAAACCCAAGGGCCCCAGCCGTGCTTCAATGAAAGACACCACCGGGAGGAGCGCTGTTGGAAGGCCGGGAAGAAGGGCGGCCAAACCACAGTTGGCAGAAGCGCAGAAAAAAAGCTTCAAGGAAAGAGCCAGGCTTCTAACTATGCCTGAGAATAAAAAAGTGGTCCAGACCTTGTCGGCATTCAAATGGAAGAAAACATTTAGACATGGGGCAAAGTACGAGTAGAAACGTAATGTAATTAAAGTCTCCCGGCAAGAGGCGCGTTCGATACCTACGCCCTGGCCCTAAACCGATCAAAAAAACGGCAATCTTATCAATGGCGGACTAAGACCACATAGGGGGGGAGAATAAGGAAGTTGAGGAGAGCACTCTGTCCTACCAAAAATTTCAGAAAGACGGACGCGGCGAAAGAGACTGGGGGGGGGGGCTGGAACTCTTCGAGTCAATCAAGAAAAGAGTCTAAAAACTTTACTGTTTTCGCGTTTCGGGGAATCGAAGGCCATTTTTCTAAAAGAAAGAAAAAACGCTGGCGACCAATTAAGGAGCTTGTGGGAGGAAACAAAGCAAGCTTCCGGAGAGGCAGGAAAGTGATTTTCATCAAGACTAAATAAAAGCGGACAGGTCCACCACGGGACTCTCAGTTCGAAAGAAGAACACAACGGGTGTTCGATTGACTAGAGGAGGGAAGGAAAGGTCTTGATGGCCAAGAAAAAAATAAAAAAATTCTCATTAATGATCAAATCGTGCGGAAGCGAAAAACGAAAAGTCCCTCGTAAGGGAGAGGGAAAGGGGCAGAAAAAGACTGAAAAGGAAATGTGTCGTTAGTCCTAATAGAGCCCCGGGGTAGCGTGGGGGGGAAGAGGGATACAAAGTAGCAAAGAAAACCTATCATGCAGGCAGCGCGACATATCGCCGTTCCCGAGGCCTAAAGCCTCGGCCAATGGATGTAAACAAACCACTCTGGAAGATTCATCGCTGGGTTCTAAAATCTCTGGCTTACCAGTTAAATACGACACAATGAGGGGTCAAAAAATTTCCGGCTAAAAGTTAAAGGAAAACGGATCGTCAGCAGAAATTACTTCCAGATCAAAAAGGGTGGAACAGATAGGTGATCGGGCGCCGGTCACTCTCGTGGGTAGAGCGACTCGGCGGAATTTTGGGGGGGGAAAGACCCGATCGATCTCAGCAGCGAGATCTGCCAGCGCCGAGCGAACGCTTCCCTTTGAAGCGAAGACGATCAATGACTCGAGCTTTCTACCGTTCAGAGGCGGGACGACATTTTCCAGAAACATGACCGGGTGCATAGAAACAGGGTACACCTAGAGTTCAAGTACTCCAGGAAGACATGCCTGCTCGGCATCCTCCTCAAACCGGATGAGGGGGAATATAAAGCTGAGGGGTAGGCGAAGCTAAAGAAGAAATAAGTAAATTACAATCGCGAAAAAGGGAAAGAAAAACGGCAGTGGTGAAATGGTTAAAGATGGAAAGCGAAAGCTTCGGGGTTCGGGATGATAGGCGCAAATCAGCGACCGCGCCTTGCCTTCGCTGGGAAGGAGAGAGGAAACGCACCAAAAGAGCTCGAGCTTTGTACGGACACCAACACTAGAGGGGAGAAGCAGCGAGCCGGGGCGCAAGATACAGCACGAAGCAAGGGAAAAAAACAAGCGCGAGCGGAAGGGTTGCTAAGGGAGAGGTTAAAGAAAAGCTCCCTATTGAAAGGCATGGCAAAAAAAAGTGGGTCGGGGAAATAAAAAAAGGGTAGAACTGAAAAAAGTCGAAAAACCAAAAAAAAAAAGAAGGAGGGCGGATCACGCAGGGGTGGTTTCATTACCGGGCGACCGATACTTAGGCACGTTCAGACCACATTGAGTCGGCGCAGGGGGGGGGAAGGAGTTTAAAACGGGAGCGTTCAGCGAAAACTCACTAATTTACGGCAATCTGAAAAAGAAGGGGGGAGTAGGCAAAAATGTGGAGGAGGAAAAGTTTGTCACCTCGAGAAGAGACAGGAACGCAAGCGGTCGAGAGTGTCAAAGCTCCGTAGCGGCAGCTTTGCAGATTGTTGAATGGATCTCAAGCAAAGGAATGAAGAAAGAGACAAGAGGAAACGGGGAGGCGTTAATCACAGGGCGAGAGGGGTGGGAACATCCGTGCTGGGAAAGGTTAGTGGACGACCGGGGGAGGCAACAATGAAGAAGCGTGGGTAACTTTTTTTAAGCACAGTGCGAATTGGGACGTTCCTTGACAAGGCCTGGGAATACCTAAAGATCAAAAGGGCTAAATTTGGGGGGCGTCCGCCGAGGGAAAAAAGAAGAAAGTAGGACTCGGACGAGACAAAAATCTTCTGAAACATTGTGGGGGGGGAAAGCCCTACCGGGGAAATAGACAGAAGTTCGCCAACGGTGTCATGCGAAGCGTTCCCGTCCTCTGGGAAGTGATGACGTCAGGCTGGGAGAACAGTCGACAACGCTTGCAGAAATATAAATAACACATTAGAGTTCCGGAGAAGGAAAGACATGTCTGAAGGGAACTGGCCCGTAAGGCGAAGAAGGTCTTCAAAGAGGGAGAGAAAAGGCGTACAGAAGTCGGCAAGACACGAGATCGGGGGGGGTTGTGGGAAGGCCGACCAGGCGGCAATAATCATCGAATAAACGGGTGTTCAGAGCCCTGGAAAATCTATGCTTATTCAGGTGCAAAGGAGATGGAATCTAATTTTTAAAAGGCCGAGAAGCTGGGAAAGAAAATCTCTCAGGAAATGAGCGAAGAGAAAAGAAGGTTCGCGCGCCCAATCCCGAAAAACAATATACGTTCGTCATTGGTATGACGGGCTTGGGTCTAAAAAACCAAGAAGAGCAAGAAGTTTGCGCCACATTTGGTCTATTCGCTCAGAAGGGGAAAAAATAAGGTGCGTGTTATGATGAACAGGTCCTTCGCTCGGGGGTGAAGGAATCGAGAACCGCACTCTTCTGAGCATGCTCTGCAGGCTGCTCTATGCCATGCTTTGGGTCAGCAGGGAATGGTTCGTAGGGGAAAAGAAAACTTCTCAGGAAGATTGCACTAAGGGATCTAAGATAGTAAGTAAGTTGGGAGCGAAAAAGGTGAAGGTCACTTGGGGCGAGACACAATCCGGGGGAGAGGTCTATATGGGAAGAAGAGGGACAATAATGGAGGCTCCTCGTCTTGAGGGGAGAATGTTCTACTAGAGATCTAAACACGGATTAAGAGAGAGATCGGCGCAAAGCGGGATAGAGTTTTCCAGGGCCTGAGAAGGGGGGTTCAAGAAGGCAGACCTCTTAATCTAGAAAGAGAAGGAGGTGTTATGTCAGCGAGCGCGGGGAACCGCAAGGAAAGATACCGGAAAAGATTTTCGCAGAAAAGAGAAAAATCTGTCTCAGTATAAAGGGATCCGAAGAGCTCTGACTAGAGGGAAAAAAGACACAATTCCCGAAGCACTGACTTAAAGAGAGAGATATCAATTCCGAGTAACACGAAACGCACTTGCTGGGAAAAGTGAAAATCTTCTTCACCTAAGAGAAAACCTCCTCGAAGGCGCCACATTCTGTTTTACGCTAGCAAGGGCGTAGAACAAGAGGGGAACCCTCCAAAAAGAATCGCGCCTCCAAAAAGCAGGGAGGTAAAACACTCATCAATCCTCGCACTCGAAGTGCTTGCTTCTTTGTGCGCAGCAAAAGGGGCAGAAGGAGAGGGGGACGGGCCTGTCTAAGTAGGCGGGCTATATCAGGAACAGGCTTGCATCATCAGCTAACCACCAATAGGGGGTCCTCTACAGATCAGGCATGAGAAATAAACCCAATCCGGGCCAGGTAGCCAGAATAACAACAGACAGTTTAGCGATGTCCGCAACCTTGATAAAAATAAAAACTGGGTAAGAATAAGATCTGTCAGTACACGGCATTCGTATACTATTCTGGGAAGAAACTATGAGTCACAAAGGGGGAGAGAAAGTCAAGGGAAGACAGGGTTCCCTCATTAAGGAAAGAAGGGGAAAAAGGTTTGTCGAAAAGCTCCAAAAGGGAACTTTGGGTCGAGCGCATGGCAGAAACAAACATGACCGGGAAAAAAAAGGACTCAAAGAGATTGGAGCGAAAAGACACGAAAAAAGAGGGGGAACTCGTCCGTAAAGCACGGACTGGTACACAAAAAAACTTTATCCAGGGGAAGATGAGGGCTCAATTAGGAAAGGTCGATCGAAGGAGAACCGACCACATCGCGTGAACCAAGGAGAGGAAAAGGGTAAAAAGCTTTGGGGGGGGAAGGGTGGGAAAGCCTTGGTGTCCAGCCCTACCAAGCTAAGGAGCATAGCAGGGAAAGGCAGGAAAATCCAGGTAAGGAGACATATCAAAAAAAGTCCAACGGCTTACGGACCACAAAAATCCGGGAGAGAGGACCGGGCTAGGATACTCAGCGGAGGGGGGAGGAGGGATTCTGAGAGTATCTGAGATGGTGGGGGTAAAAAGGAACGATTCTCTAATCGAGACTTGGAACAGGCGAACCGCCTGACCTGTCGCGGAAAGCTAGTCTGTGTCAACCTTATCTCAGCGGTACCTCCAGGGGGGGGGGGCACGGCGTTAGCCGAGACAAGAAACGAGTAAGAGGTTACGATTAGTAACAGGGGGGACGAATGGGCAAGCAATCAGCCAGCGAGAGAAGGATTGAACATTGGAAGCCGATCGGAGATGATTCTGCAAGGGGGGAATGAAAGAAAAAATGAGGGGATAACGCTACAAGTAAGAAGAAATCTGGTACACTCGAGGTGGACAAAAGGCAGACTACATCTTTTTGCGTCGGCTGTCATCTGGCCGTACGAAAAGAGGGCAAGTACTTTTCTGGAAAAGCGCCCTTGAAGGAAAGAGAACTCCAGCGACGCACGGGCGCGTGATACTGGTCAATATTCAAGGGGTCTACCCGGAGGGAAGTAGGGCCTAAAGGAATGTAGAAACAGCGAGCGACACGAGGGGTCGCTCGAGATCGGGTAACCAGGGAGCTTCTCTGTCCAGTTTACGTCAACGATCAAGCGTGAAAAAAAAGCTTTGAGACTTCACTAAACATGCTCAAACAAAAATCCATCAAATAGCCGGAAAAAAGGATAGATGGAAAATTCACTACAAGAAGAAAAC
>Ga0179591_1220425_pt1 | contig 11768 bp, 9 predicted proteins | sample CZOMad2_1_08_16f_FD_182891 | JGI IMG/M metagenome (GOLD analysis project Ga0179591, IMG submission 182891) | Vadose zone soil fungal communities from Angelo Coast Range Reserve, California, USA - CZOMad2_1_08_16fungal (PacBio error correction) | ecosystem: Environmental > Terrestrial > Soil >...
AGGTTAGAGAAAAAAACTCTCCTGTCGACAGGTATTAGGTTATCTGGGAAGAACCGGAAAGGAGAAGTGAGAAAGAAAGGGCGGTGCTGTCGGTTGCACACAAAGGTGTGGCAGAAGATGGGGGGCAAAGAACATAATTTATGAGTCGCAAGGAGCGCTGAATAAAGAGAAGTGGCCAAGTCGGATTCATCAGGCCGCTTAGCCCTAAAACGCGGGGGAGGGGAAAGGGGATTCCATGGGTCCATTGGCGATACACGGGAGAAAAAGAGAAAGGGAAGCTTTCGACCGGAGCACTAATGGCAGGTTATGGTGGGCGGGTGAAAATCGACTCGACACTCGGCGGGAGAGGAGAGAAACAAAGCAAGGAAGTTACGCCAAAGAAGTCTCCGCCATGTGATAAGAGGTGGGGATCACAGGGCTAACTGCATTAAAGTCAAAGAGGGGGGGCAACACCAAGGGAGGGTCTAAAAAGAAATGACAAGAAAAGAGGAGGCGCGGTGAACCAAGACTATAGCCAAGAAGAAGAAGGGATACGGGTTCGCCTAATACGATCGGAAAAGGAAAAGGAAAACTCAAGCCATGACGAAGAAGGAGGAAGTACGGGGGGGGAAAATGGTTTAGTTCATCCTCGTGAAAGGAACATTAAAAAGAGAGACAGTAGGTGAAGGTAGGCGCATCGAACCTCGCTAAAATCTCCAAGAGTGGTAGGGGAGGGGGAAGGAAGTCCTTGAACGCCGACCGGGTGAAGAAAAGTACCGTCGAAAAGTATGCGATGCGTTTTTTTCGTTCAAGGAGAATCGGTGGGGACTAGGTAAAGGTAGGTCTCGCAGCCCGCAGGCTGGAGCCGCAAAAGACCAAGAACAATCTACATCGCGAACGGCGAGCGGGCAAGGAGGGTCCGAGTAAGGAACTAGTGGTCGGACAATTTGTCACCCGCAAAGGGTCGTCTGACAAGAAAAAGACATTGATAGAAAACCGGTGGGACCGTGTTGGCGGGGAGGATCTCCGGTCGACGCCTGGCAAACGGGAACAAAGGGCAACTAAAAAATAATTGTTGACAAGAGATCCTACTTCCCGGTGATAAGAGGGCGCGGAGCGATTTGGCAAAAGGCCCAAGAAGTCTCGCAAAAGAAGAAAACCGTCGCGAACCACCATGGCCCAGGAAACAAAATCAATAAGCCCCAAAAACCCGCAAATCGCAGAAAATAGATAGAGCGAAACAAAAAAAGAGCATTCCTTCTTCCGGCCCAGGAGGGAAGTCTCCGGTCGTCGAGATGCCGACAAGTTCTTAAGGATACGCGGGAAATGCTCGGTACAAACACCCTGACGGACCCGCGACTCTCAGGGAAAGATCTGTTGCAAGCAGGCCAACGACAACGATAAAAGTCGGCAAAAACGAGGGAGGCTTGGTTGGCAGCGGCGAGGTCGCACGAGGAACATAAAGGGCGCCAAAAAGTCGATAGATCGCGAAGGACGCTGGTAGAATTCAGCACCAATAAGACAGGACATGAAAAAGGCCAAAGGTACGGTGGTCCGCGACAATCAATAGCCGACGAGCCGAGGTTAGGGCTAAAAACGATCCAAAGCAAAGCATCGCAAAAATCTTGGCCCTCCAAAATAGGGTGGGCGAGCAACGGAACCTCACACTAAGAAAGACCTTGGAAAACGAAACAGACCCTAGCGTCACAACCATAGCTATCATGGAAGGGGTGGGCGGAATCACCCCAAAACGAACGTCACAATCGGGGGATCCAACGAGGAGGGAAGAAGCGGCCGGAAGATCCCAAAAAAAGGAGGAGGGGTTCACCTCCATCGCTGAAGCGCAGCCTTCGCACCGTCCGCAGATCGCTAACAGAGGACGCGAACCGGCAGCACTGAGCGCATTAAGGGAACGAGGGGAAGATCCCGCACATCGTAGGGGACGTCGAGTGCAGAGGAAGTTATAGGTAAGGGGAAAGAGGATAAGGAACGGGGGGAGGTCCCACAGGTGCAGGAGTCGTATATTGCTAGAACGAAACCCACACAAGGGCGAGACATCGAAAGGAAGCTCAACTATCGTGTAAAAGAGTCCGATCTCATAGACGAGGTCAAAAAGCGCGAAGCCCGGGCCAAAGATCACTAACCCGGACCGCTCCTGTCTCCCCCTACCGCCGTTACTCTCGGGGCTCTGTACCTTTCTTTCACCCTGTTATGAAAGAGGGAATGAGTAAAGGGCTCTCCTTTCTTTTCCTACTCGGCTTGTGTCTTACTCAACCACTTTTATCGAAGTAGTCGCAACCGCGGCGGGCAAACGGCGGCCCAATAGAATCCCGGGAAGTAGAAGCTGGGCAAGTATGGAACCCGACTAAAAAGAATAAGACATCGGGAACGTACAAAGCAAAGTCCCCGAACCAACGTATCGTCCGAGGGATGCGTCCGGTCAGAGCGATCGTCCTCGGATCAAAGCGCACATGATACATCGTAAGAGATGCACACTGGCGGGTCAGAGGAACGTAAAACGCAGGAAGGGAGAGAAAGAAAGTCCCACCCAAGCTAGTGGAGAAGGGGGGATTCAGGAAAAACAACAGGCCGAAAGATGTCGAAAAAAAAACGCGACTTAAGGGAAGCGACGTAGCAGCAAAAGTAGGTTTCCACAATCGAAATCGCGAGCCAGTGAGAGAAGGCCAGCTGAGAAACAAGGTCGTCGGAAAACGGCGACGGTTGGAAAGGAACCGACGATGCCCGGAATCACGAGTTCTATCTATCCTGCCATAGAAAAGCGGCTCATGGCGGCACTCGATAGACGCGCTCAAAGGGGATCAATATTTGTCCCGGAAGGGTTAACGCTACAGAAAGGGCAAGTCGGAGGTTGACCCAAACCGATAAAGCTGCTAACGATTTAGAAAACTAAACACTGGATAGGTCTACATAAAAAACAAATGAATCACCTTTTTAAGAGAGGGGGCCGGTAACTTCTCACAGTTTAGAGGAGTTCGAATTATTGGCTGCGACCAAGGAGGACCTCTTTGTTTTGGAATTAAAAAAAAAACTGGGGCATAGAAACACAGGGGTGGAAACTCTCTTTTACTAAAGACAAGAAGGGCTCGGATTTATGAAAAAAGGGCCCGAGAATAAAAAGAGGAGGAATCGCTCAAATAGCAAAAGGAAACACGACTGATCGGGCCAACCGAACTCCAAAACAAGAGAGAGAAAAAAAGCTTGCAGAGAAGAGACCAAAGCATTAGGGAATGGCGGGGTAAACTGGAATCAATAAAAGCGATCAAAAAAAAGAGGAAAAATCAATCAGAGATCTGAAGTGCAACGTAAAACACAACTGATCTAAAAACCTTCGGATCGGGGATTCTCAGGGAAAGCCGAATCCTCTTTTCTGTTAGCTGCGAAAAGTCATTCACTGAAGCCTTTCCGTAAAGAGTAGTCCCTTTCACGCAGCGCAATTCTCTTGGTTAGGAAGCGCGCCCTGATGATTAGCTGCGACGCCCGCGTCAGGGTCCTTTTTATCTAGTTAATTCTGAGGTAACCCAAGAAAAAAGAACGCCCGCAGGCCTAAAGCAAAAAGTGCCGAAGAAAAGAGCAAGAGGAAAATGAGCAGGGAGACCCCGTACGATCGAGTGGTGACCCTGCGCAAAAACTGCAAGCCGACCAACAACTGATGAAAAAGGAAGAACCCAAGACTGGTTTCTTGACGGGAAAGTGTAATAGGAACTTGAGCCCAGGGGAGCGAATGAGCCACAGGGACTTACGCGACCCAGTCAGCGAAAAGACATGAAAAAATACGGTTCTCTTTGAGCAGGGGAGGAGTCTCCAAGAATTAACAACAATACAAGAACGACGAAATGTCCCCCACTAAACTAAGAAATCAACTTCGTAAGAAGAGGGCGAGGGGAATTCGCGCCTTACCATGGTCGCAATCAGGGGTTTACTTGTCAATCCTGACTTTGGATAAGACTCACCTTTCAACCAGGTTTGCGGGTCTAGGCCACGCCGGCTTTTTCTTCAACGTAACGTCAACTAAGACAAAAAAAACAACAAAGGAAGGAGGAAAGAATAGGGAGTTATTGGGTAGCTACCGCGGCGGCAAAGACGCTGCCAGGGGGTCTGAACCGGCAACTTAGATCGAACAGCGGAAAACCACGGTCATAATCAGTACTAAAGAGAAATCTTAATCGCTGATGGAGCGTGAACTTTCTTCTGACTTTCAGGGGTGGGTCACAGAACGGGACGCAGCAATGCTTACCATAAAGAAGAGTTGGAATTTCATAGGGAGAAGTTACCCAATAGAGGATAAGGGCGCTACGCGCGCAATGGGAACAAGGGAGCTTAAAGGGAAATCTGCACTCCCCAAGTCGGGTGTGAGGCATACTAAGGGGGAGGTTCGGGCTTGCGGGGGGAGCGGAAACCGAGAGATCGCCGTGGAGCACTTAAATGTTGAACAATCTTAAAAAATTTGTTCGATAGACCTCAAGGGATTCTACGCTAACGAGTTTACCCTGATATCTCAGCCAAACGGAAAGTCATCGTCGGCGGATCAATATAGGGCGTAGGAAAAGAGGGACTATCGCAATTGCAAGCTATCAATTGAAGGATGAAGGACGTCGAGTCCTATCCGAATATAGGTAAAAGACAAAGTTCTCGGGAACTGAGGAAAACCTCAAAGGGGGGGGGGGGGGGAAAAAGCGGTTTTTTGCAGGCAATCCGCCGAAAGAGCTGTGGCGTGTGTGCGCGGGGATCTTCAGGGGGAACAAACCAACCGAACGAACCGGCGTGGAGCTCTGAGCCAGCAGATGGGAAGACGAGTGGGGACAAACGAGGAGTGTTGGATATCCGGGAAGTTGGGGGGGGGACGATTAAGACGAGAAATCGGTCACTGGCTTGTTAGAAAGCATGGGCAGAAGGCTGAAGGACGTAGAGCGCGGGAAACTCCGGTGTCAGTGCATATCAGAAAAGGTTGGGGAAGCACACTGGGCCTCCTTCAAACGCAAATCGACGACTGGGGAAAAAAAGGGGCTGGGGAATCGCCTCGTTTGGAAAACGAAGGTCTAAGGGGGTTGGCTTAACGGCGCGTTGGTCAAGGGGGAAGGAGGGCGGCGACGACTTGGCCACCCCTCCCCAGGTAGGCCGATTTGGGGGCTTTCCCTTAGAGAGTCTAGAGTTTGGAAAAAAAACCGATTGTACAAGACCCATTATAGGGATTACATAGGGTCAAGAAGTCATACGAGTAGCAAATACCTATCTCAATCTCGCTCAGCCACTTCACGTCCGAGTAGGCAACTGGAAAAAAAGTGTAGCAGGGAAAGATCCGCTGGGGAGACAGAGATGAGCGAAAAAAAACCTGGCGCGTTTAGGATGGAGATCGGACTTGTGGGGGAAGGAATTGAGGACGGCGGGGAAAGAAAAATCGCTACTTCGATCAAAAAAGTGTGAAGCTCAAGAGAACGTATCAAATGGCGGAAAATGAAGACACGCATAGGCTGATGGCTCTACCGTGCAGCGGACCGATGTATCACTGGGAAGGGTAAAAGGGAAGAATAAAGAGAAGCCGGAGCATCGGGTCTAAAGAGGTAGGATGGCGAATGGAAGAAATAGTACTGGGTAATCCCGAATAGCGGACGCTAACACCGAAAAGGAAAAAGGGGGAGTGGGAGAAAGAAACGCGCGGTGGGTAAAAAGATGAAACCGGGAGAAAAAAAGAACGGTACCATCCGGGGGAGGGAAGAATGGCAAATTGATCAAAGGGTAAGGATAAAAAGAAGAGAGAGATTGTTGTGCAATGTACTCAGACGGGCAGGATCGCAGGGAGGAGAGGGGTTGGCGTGATCGATTCCCTGAGACGGTTGAAAGGGAAGCACGGCGGCATAAAGTCGCTCAGATAAATAGGTGGAAATCACAACGGCAAACGGAGGAGTTCGCAAGGAGGGGTAGGGGCTAGGGGGCGCGCGGGCTGGACACCGGAGGAGTGAGACTAGAAGGGAAGATCTAAACTGTGGGGCGAAGCTCGCGAAGCGATGAGTGGCAGAGAGTCAACGTGTCGATGGACCACGCCGAAACCTCTCAAAGAAAGGTGTGAGGTCAGGGGGGGAGGCCTTGGGTGAGGCTGCATCGTGATCGGGTGGGCGAAAGAGGGCAGGGGGAGGAGGTTCGTTTGGCGGGGAAGCCATAAGTTTGGCACGGGCAAAATCTTTTGGAGGGGAGTGCGCGACGAGCCCCACATCAATAGAGAAGGGGCGGCGGAGGCGAGACCCCCTCGGAAGTTGGAGGATGCGCTAAGGGCATGATACATGAGACCATCGAAGGTAAAAAGACGATCGCAGCCGGGTTCACGGCGAAAATGGTGGCAATGCAAAAATCTAATTGACAAAAAAGAATCTCTCTGCACGAAATAGATAGTTAGGTGCGAAATTGCAAATACGCTTGAGGGAATAGCTCGTAGGGGGAATGGTTTTGGCCTCATAAGCTCGATACGAAGAACAAGGGAGGGGAGAGAGAGCGGAGATAAAGGACAGATCGGTAATCGCCGAATAAGCTCGGTTTAGAAAAAAATTGGAAGAGCTAAAGGGGGACGCGAGTGGAATGCAGGGGTCTTCTCGCAGGAATAAGAGTAGTTTCACCGGGGGGGACCAGGGGAGACAAGTTTTGAAGGGAGAACTATTTGGGGAAGCTGGGGGGCTAAAATCCGCAATCAAAAAGGGAGAAAAGGCAAAGTCGTATAGTTGCAAAAACTCAGGGGGGCAATTGGGAAAAAACAGGCAAACGGGGAGCGCCACAACAAAAGTCAAGGAACGTGTGCTCTAAAAACGGTCGGTGGAATACTCAAAGTTGGACAAGGAAATAAGGGGGGGTCAAAAGCCCTCTGAACATCGACCACCCTGGGCAAGAGAAAAAACTCTTCTCCTTGGAGTGACTTGGAGAAGATCCCGAAGAAGGGGACTGCTAAGTCAGAAACTCAGACGAGAAAGAGACGACAAAAAAGGCTGCATAAGGCAAAAAACTTTCATTTCTCGAAGTCGTGAATGGGGTTAGAAAGAGCTGGGTCATATCACGCAAGTCCTCTGAGCTTGGTGCAGAATAGATTAGAGAAGAGGACAAGAACTAACGACTTACTTCGACGTCCAAAAAGACAGAACCGCTAACCAATTCATCCAGCCATCTTCCGCCTTGTTCTTGCGGGTGGTCTCTCGGCGTTGCGCGGAGTCGGCGGGAACATCAACTACAGCTGAGGGGGAGAAGATCGCTATGAGTTCCCGGGGGAAACAGCCAAGAGAGTCAAAATTGCTTTGGGGAGACCGTAAGAAAAAGCTCATTTGGAAAAACGAGGGACTTGGGAGAAAAAGAAGGCCTGGGAAAAAGCAGTGGTCGGCATGGATTCGTATGAGTTGGACGCAAGTCGAAAAGCTCCAGCAGTGCACGACTCCTGTGGGCTAACCCACAGCCGGGGGTGGGGGGTGTGGTGGGGGGTTGGGGGGGTGGGGGGTTTGGGGGTTTCCCAAGTCTATCCTCCGGCGAACTCCACATCGCTTCTCGTAAGGAATAACAAGAAAGGGATGAAAATAAGAGACCCTGACGCAAATATCCTTCGAAAGGAAAGGGGGGGTCCAACCTGGTGTTCCACGGGGTAGCTAAGCAACCAGGGAAAGAAGAACTTTGAACCGTCAATAGCAAGGGGATCAACCCATGGTCAACACGAACTAGAGCCGCACCTCGAGACCGGATCAGACGGCACGGGATTTTACTGCATAGAATAAACTTGGAAAAAGACTAGGGGGAGGAAACGTGGAAACGAGAAAATCCTAGAAAAAAAGTAAGTGGAAAAGGGGGAGATTTAGATTACATTTCTCACTTCGAAAACGATAACACGGTAGTAAAGGGCAACGAGGGAAAAAACTCCAGGGTGCCCGTCGTACGGATACGTTCTAGTGCGAGCGCGTCCTTCGCCCAAAGTGGGGGTGCAATGGGGGGGGAAGGGCCGGAGAAAAAGGAAGCGGCTTCACTGAATATGAAAGCCTCTCAAAGAAAGCTTAATCAGACAATGCGCGAATGAATGAAAGGGACTAAGGGGGAAGGGGGGTGAATCAAACAAAAAATGTGCAAATTTTACCTTGCGAGACGGCCAGAGCGCATACGGGAAGCCGATGGGATAAAAAAAGGCGGACCGTGGTAAGGGGGTTAGGACGCCACTCGAAAAATCGTAGGAGGAGTTCGCGTACCTCGTTCAGAGGGGAAGGAGCCCACCAAAAAAGGCACCTAGGAAGGGCCAAGCCCGAATTCGTTTGCCGCAAAAAGGCAAGTCAGGAATGAAAACGAGTTTGGCACTCGCAGGGCGTAGAATCAAAAATCAAATTGCCCTCCTCGGAGGGAAAGGAGCTTGGGAACTCAAAGGATAGAGGACAGGCAGAAAATCCTGTGTAAAAGAGACTATCGCCTCTCGACGCAAAGACCAACAAAAAAATTGCCGAAGAGGGCTTCCCGTTTGTAAGGAGGGAGGGGTTGGAGGGCGTCTCGGAACAAAGAGGAATGCAGATGAGCGGTGCTGCTAGGGGAGGAGAGGTCATAGAGCGAAAAGATAAGACGTGCGTGAATTTGGACAAAAGTTCCGGGTCACCAGCCGAACTTTGAGAAACGGAAAGGAGGATAGGTCATATGACGGGTGCGTCATGATCTTTGGGGAAAAGTATGATGCGAGGGACGAAAGGCGTGGCGCGTCCAAGGGGCCAACGCCCAAAGGTGCGTCCGCTGGGGTGCGGAGAAGGCGGGGCAAGGGGATGGTGAGATGAACTGGGAAGTGGCAAATAATTGGTCAACCGAAGGAAGGAGCCCAAAGAACCCGCCAAGGGCTATCAACGGGGTGGAATGGTGGAGGAGAAAAATAACTAAAAGATGGAAAACCCTTGCCGCAGAGGCCAGCTAGGCGAGGGAAATCCCAGTTCTGCGAGAGTTTTCTCAAAACGAAAGAACCCATCGTAGAAAAAAATCAAACTCGGCGCGCACAAATGACAAAGACAAAAAATCAAGAAACCGAGAACCGAGCAAAGTATCCCGAAGCACTCGCAGAAAGTCTCATAGAGAAATCGCAAAAAACGGACGATTCAGGGCGAGAGGAGGAGGGGCAAAGGCCAAAAGATATGATAAAGGGGTGACTCAGTTATCCGCGACGGAGAGGGTCCAAAAAACGAAGTAATCCATCTTCTCGCCGACAGTGATGGGGGGAAAATGCCCCCTCACCTAAAAAACATCGGTCGCATGCGAGATCATATGGGGAGAGGTCTATGAGCAAGGAGTCTAAAAGAATTCCGCACACTTAAGAGATCGTCGCCGGGGCTCGGTTATAAAGGGATAAAGCAAAAAGCGAACGGGGTCAACAACACGCGGTAAAGTCGGGTGGGTTCGCTCCACAAACAACCACCTAGTCCTTACTATAACGGGGTTGGAAAATACAAGAGCAGCCCCTCATCGCGCAAAAAGCTTTCCAGAAAAATTATGTGGGAGCGCAAGGGGTGAGACCGATCAATAAAAAACACAGCCTAAGGGCAAACAGAACCAGAACGTCCGCCACCTCGGGCACTGCGGTGTTTAGCCACCACAACCGACTAAGAAACGCACACAACGCGCCCTATCAGAAGCGGGGGGGGCTACCATTCCTCGATAAAAGAACATGACCGGGGTGCCACACTAAGAGCTTCCGAGGAATCCTCGCACCGTCCGAGACGAGAGGACACGATCTCAAGCGTGAAGGTCAGGGGCACGGATAGTTCCAAACTCGACTATCACAGACCGCGGCTACGGAGGTGAGTGAAACCTGGGTAATTGAGAGGTCAACGAGGGGGAACAGGAGCAATTTGACAGGGAGAAGCGAAGACGGTCAAAGGAAAACGCACACAGGGAGACCTCAAGGCATGAATCTGAAAGCTTAGTGGACTCTATCGTGGGACACGAGTCCGATCAAGACAACAATACTACTCAAACTCACAAGGTGAAAAAAAGGGCTTCACAATCCACCCCAGGATCCGAAAACCGGACGATCATGTCCTAGTAGGGGGGAAACCAAACGGGACCCGCTCGGTAGAAAAAGAAGAAAAAAAAGTACTAATTACGGGGGGAAAAGATCTAATACGTGAGATTCCTGAACGCTGGCCGCATGAAGGAACGGGCCAAACACCGGCCGCTACACAGAAATCGCAAAAAGGATCAAGGGAAGTGATAAATATCAGCAAAAAATCCGCGACAAAGGAAAGAGGGATGAGGAACTGCCCGGGAAAAAGCAAAAAAGCAGGCAACTGCTCAGGATGACCTCGAACAAGAACAAAAGGAAAGGGGATTCTGGCACTTCAAAAGTTAATGGAGAAGAGCACGAACGGGGCCGCAAAAAAAAAAGAAAGGGGGCAAGGGGAACCAAACCGCATCTACACAAAAAAGCCAAAGGGGGGCACTCCGAAAAGAAAAAGACAACCAAGAGCGATCTAAACAGGTAAGAAGGGGTGACCGTTACGGACGGAAAAAAAAGGGTCTCATAAGTATTGAGGGACCGATACCCGCTAGTCGCAACTAGGAAGGAAGGCGGGAAAATTTGGGGGGGAACACAACAAAAACGCAAACCGAAGTGCAATTAAAAAAAAAAAGAACGAAAAGAGTCTGCAGGGAGGGGTTGTTGAACCTAGAGCCAAATCGAACAAGCCAGGGAAACAAACATCGCGGCTCAAAAAAAGCGGGCCAATGGGTCACACTAAAGGCCGCGGGGGAAAGACAGGGTTTCTCGAGGCGGGCTAGGAGTCTCGCAAGAAAGGCAGAAGGGTTCTCGGCACCACCGGGGGAGAGAGGAAAAGAAAAAATTTTGAAAAACTCAAAAGGAGATTCCGAAAAACGAAAAGCATGCGAGCTGGGAAGGAAGCCGGTCCCGAGCTAAATCGACGGACCAATCAAGGATCTCCTCCAAACGAAAAAAACTATCGAAAAAAGCAAGCGCCAGAGCCAATCATGCGATGCAGTAGTCGAGAACGAATTCTTTAGCTGTTGAAAAAAAGGGAAGAATCACAATCGAAAAACAACAAACAACTAAGCTACCGCTGAAACGAGATGGGAGGGAAAAAACGCTCTCAAAAAACGGGGGACAGAAAGGGGGGGGCTCTTTACAGTCCCACCCCCCAAAAAAAAGCACTGTTTCTGTTCATCGGATAGCGATCCAAAGCTCCGCCAGGGACAAGCAGTAACGAAGGCAAAAGGGCGATGTCGGAGAGCTCACGATAAGTGGAAGTCCGCAGAGGACGGGCACAAAAACGAGTTAAGGGGAAACATGAAGGCACACAAAAAAGGGCCAAACGCAAGGAGAGAAATCCTTCTCCTACGCGAACAGGGCGGTGCGCCCTAAGAAAACTCAATAAGCGTACTGGGATCCCCGGCGATCGATGGGGGGGTGGACTCGAAACAATACAAGCCGACCGCAAAAGGAAACATTAATTTAAAGAAAAACAAGACGACAAGGGGGACTCGAGGGGGTAAGCGAAAATTAGAAGCACGCTGAAAATCGAACAGAACTGACGCGAGAGCCCCGGCCAGAGACAGAGGGGGGGAAAATTTTAACAGAGTGCTCTATGGTAACAATGCGTCCCCAGTAGGTAAAAAAGAGCCGAAATGGGCCACGCCGATACAGACTAAAACGATGGGGTACTATCGGCGCAGGGCCGAGCAATTGGTGGCTACACCGCAGGGGAAGAAGTACATGGGGCCTGCCAGCAAAACCCAGGTGAAAAAGCGATTCCGAAGGGGGAGGGGGAGGAAAA
>Ga0179591_1366072_pt1 | contig 11768 bp, 14 predicted proteins | sample CZOMad2_1_08_16f_FD_182891 | JGI IMG/M metagenome (GOLD analysis project Ga0179591, IMG submission 182891) | Vadose zone soil fungal communities from Angelo Coast Range Reserve, California, USA - CZOMad2_1_08_16fungal (PacBio error correction) | ecosystem: Environmental > Terrestrial > Soil >...
GGGAGGAAAAATATGAGAGAGGAAGATAGGCAAGTTTCAAAAAACCTCCTGAAGACAAAAATGGGAGAAGTGAGGTTGTGAGGGCTCGGAGCTGGTTACTGATTAGGGGGGGGGCAAAGAAGAGAGAGGAAATACCATAATCGGGAAGAAAAAAGAGGGCCGGGTCCGTTTGGAGGAAAGTTCAAAACCTGGTTGGGGGATGGCGGAGGAGGAGAGAACCCAAGTGAAAGGATAATCTGGGAGTCGAGCTCTGACTGCTCGGGAATAAAAACGGGGGAGAAGGCTTACTAAGGGGGAAAAGAGGGCCAAGTTGGAACCCGGTATCTAATAGGAGGTGGGATTCCAGGCAAGGTTCGGGAGTTACACGGAAAGCAAAGGGAAGGAGGCCCAAAAAGGCAGACTTTGGGTTCCAGAGTGATTATAGAAAAAAAAAACAGGAGGAACAAAGGGGGGACACGGCCTTCAACTGCCAAGATGAAAAGGGAGGGCGCGGGTATAGAAAAAGAAGATTCGATACGCGAGGGGGGGGGGTAGTCCAGAACGGGGGGGGGGGGGGGGAGAGGGAAAAAAAAAAATCCACGTGAAAGGGAGCCTCGGTACTGAGTACTTATGATAACGGGGGAGATGCGCGAGATTTGGATGGGAACACCGAGATCGTGGTATAGGTGGGCTTTTCAGGATGAGATGAGTTCTGGGCTCTTCGGGATCCTGGGAGGCATAAAAAAAAAGGTATGGGGGGAGGAAAAACATACAAATGGAAGTAATTGGAAAGATTTTGGGGAAGGTCCAATCAAAGAGAAAAGGGGAGGGGAAGTGCCTACGGACTGGGGGAGACGGGTATTGGTTGCGGGGATGATTACCCAAAAAAAAGAAAAAGGGGGAAAACGTACGGGAAACCTAGTTAGAAAAGGACGGGACTGAATCTTAGTGCAACTTAAAAGGAAGAGTAGAACGGGGGACGAGGAATCGAAAAACAAGAAAAAAAAAGGAAGAAGGGCCGTTCTTAGGGAAGAAGCTATAGGGAAAACCGAAGAGGAAAAAAAAAGGGTCCAAAAAGGGGGATCAAAAAAGAGCTGAACCTAGTTTAGGTCTGGATTACCACCACGAAAGGGGGCGGGGATGGGAAACAAATGGGATTGTTCAATGAAACGAGAAAGAACGAGAAAGGGGGGCCGGCGATACTGTCCTGAAAGGAAGACGCGAAAAGAAGTGGAGGTGAGAACAACGGGGATAGAGCAAACGGGACGGAAAAAAAGCGGGAAATAAGGCATTGAGGGAGGGATCGACAGGAACAAGGGGGCGATTGGGGCGGAGAAAAAGGGGAGAAAAAAGGCGAAAGAGGGGGGGTCAGTGGGGGCGTGGAGGGAAAGAAAGGGATGTTGGCGGGAGCGGGGAAAAGGGAGAGGTCCTTAATGCTTAAAGAAAGGGAGGGGCGGACTGGCGGAAGTTGGTCGGGAGTGATAGTCGCTACGCGCTTAGAGGGGAAAAGGGAGGGGGGCTGCATTGGGTCTCTGGGAGGGAAAGGAAGGGACAAAATCGCAAGAAGAGATATAGGAAGGGCAAGTGGGTAAACGGGGTAATGGGGAGGGAAGAGAAAGAAAAGGGGTCAGACCGGGAGGAAAGAAGAAAGGAGAATGGAAGGCAAGGGTTCATAAAGGGGGGGGGGGCCTGGGGTTTGCGTATCTCCAGAGGATGGGGGGAAAGGGGTATGGGGGAAAGGCCTAAGTTTGCTAAGAATCCCACAGGGGATGGGTCGAGAGGGGGAAGAGGAATTGTAGAAGGAGAACTTCCTTCAAGGGGGCAGGGCGGGAAGAATAAACCTGGAAGGGGAAGGAGGGCGGTTCTATGAGTTCAAACAAAAGGGGGCAATACCGGTTTCCGTCTAGAAGAGCAGTGGAACCGGAGAACCGGGGGCGCAGGGTGAGGAACTGAATTGGGAGGGGAAGGGGAAATTCCGTACTACGCGAGGACGCGGAGTGTAAAAGAAAGAGGTCGATCATTCGCTTTTCTCCTTGATTGGGGGGCCGGCCTGTATGTTAGTGCCTTGCAGTCTCGGGGTGGAACTAGAGGCCATTGCCGAAGCACCGAAAGCGGAGATGCTGGTCACCACAGTAAAAAAAGAGGACAAGCGAAAGACCTGAGCCGCCCGGGGGAAAACCAGGGGAACAAAGAGTGTTTAAAAAAATATTGGGGGAAGAACTCGCTGCGCGACTAAAGGGAGGGTGAGAAACTGGCGAGAAGAAGAAGAACCTCTCAGAAGAGGCAACAGGAAGGGTAGGAGGAAGGGATATGGTTCATCATAGCGCCAGAAAAAGAGAGCTCTACTAGGGAGGGGTAGAAGTCTACAGCTCAGCTCCAAAAACAAAACGCGGGTGGGGCCAAGGAGGGTTAATCAAGGTGCCTGTAATGGTCTTCTGATAGTGTGTGCTAAAGGGGGAACAATTAGGACGGGGTGTCCAATAATTAGCGTCAAAGATGTAGTTTCACGATGTCCTCTAAAGTGTGGAGCTTCATACCAGGGAGTAAAACACATAAGGCTCCAATCTCAGAAGAAAAGAGAGGTCTTGTTTCAAACTGTCCTAGGCGGTAAAATCTCTAAGAACTGGGTGGTCACGGGAGGTGCATGGGGAAGTAAAACTGTGGGGATGAAGCTGCAAATCTGCAGAGGGTAAAAGATCCACCTGCATACTCTCCTTTGGGGTGGGAGTTGCGCGAGGGATTTGCGAAAGGCAGCTCTGGTCGGGTTCATGAAAGTCAAAAAACCCTACAGGGGGGGAGCCTAACCCATACAGGAAGGTGCGCGCAAAAGGGGACTAGAAGCTCGAAGGGGGGGGAACAATCTGAATCAAATACGACGAAGGGGGGGGGGAGAGAATGAGCGCGGAGAGGATTATAAAAAGGGAAGAACGGGAGGTGCATAGGTCTTTAAGACAAAAGCAACGGGAAGAAATTCATGAGACTGAAGGGGTGAGGAGTTGGAGGGGAGGGAGGATGAAAGCGACCAGGGACAACGAAGAGGGGAAATGAAAAAAAGCACGGGATCAACGAATCGTAGCCGAACCCTTAAAAGGGGGACGGGTTGCACGGAGAACGCTTATCTATCAGGGAATGAAGATGCAACCGTGCCGAGGGGGACGAAGAAAGCGTACAAAAGAAAAGCATGGGCAATTCAAAGGGATGAAGTTTGCAGAAAAATGTGAGCAGAGTTGTGGCTGCGCTCGAAGTAATGAAGAGATTCGGTCTCCCCCCGGGAATCAGAGGGGGGAGTCGGCGCCAATGTTAGCGGGACCAAAAGGATCAACGCAGTCAAACGGGATGTTGTCGCGGCAGAAGTTCGCAGCTTTGGCAAGAGAACCGACTGGAAAAGCTTAAAAGGGGGGAAAGAGAAGTCCGGGTCTACGGGGGGAGAGGAAAAAAAAGGTTGGGGAACGAAGTGCGGGTAAGCTCTGTAACAATCTAGAGGGGGAAGTTCATAAAAGTCTGCTTCAAACACGAAAAAAAGGGGGTGGCAAGAGAAAACTGAAAGCTTCCAACTATATTCGGTCTAAACGGAAGTAGGGGGCTCGTCACTGCTGGAAGCGGGAAGGAAGGGAGAGCGCAAAAAAGGGACTCTAGGAAAAGATGGGAGGGGGTTGGGGCCCTCAAGCTGAATCTGCGTCGAGGGGCAAGGAGAGGGGGGGTCTTGAGAAGGGCAAAAGAGGGGGATCTTATGGAAAAAGGACGGATAGTGTAACGAAAGCAAGGAGGTTGCATGGGAGGGGGGGAGTAAATGGGAAGGAAAAATCGGGGATGAAACTAAAAAGGGAGGGATCAGAAGGAAGAGAAAGAGTTACGGACACGCAAGGGGGGAAGTGGGAGAGTAAACCTAAAGAATGCCGCATAGAGGCAGGAATATAGATCTCAAAAAAAAAAACACGAGGGTGCAGGGCCACAGGAACGTGGAGAGGAAGGGGTTGCTCAAAAGAGGTTGAGACGGGGTCCCTAAAAGATGAATAGTCGCATGGAGAGCAGATTCTGCTAAACGGATGAGTTATAACGGAGGCCAGAAATCCGCCCCAACCCAAGGCTTAGGAGGGGATTGGGGGAAAAGGAAAAGAGTTGGAGAAAAAAGGGAAGGGGAGGTACAATTGAACCTGGGGGGGAAGAAGAAAAAACGCGGTCGCAAATTTAGGGCTGATGGGGGGGAGGAGGGGCACACCAAAACCATGGGAGTCACAAAGACTCAGGGGGGGCGATACTTGGAGGAACACAGGATGCTGTATGAAAGGGGGATGTGAAAAAGGAAAGAAGGGGGGGGGGAAAATACATGGATGATCGAGGAACAAGAAACAACAACGGCAGAAGGAGAAATAATCTCGAAAAAGGGGAGAGAAGGGAAGCCGTGCGGGTAGCAATATCCTCAGGCCATGGGGTCGAGGGGGAAAAAATTTGGGTTGAAGAGTTTTGTGTGAAAGAACTTAAACATGCAAAGGGGGTCGAATCGAAAAGAACATTCGTTCTCACTAACGGAAGGTCCTGAAGAGAGGGGGAGAGGAAATAAAAGGAGTAAAAGAAATGAGGGGTGAAGAAGGGTAAAGGTTGGTGGGAGGATGTTTCTGGGGTCTGAGAAGGGAAAAAAGGGGGGGTGGAACCGATATCCAAACGTGAGAAAAGGGGAGGTCCGCGGCTGCGCTATGGAAAACAAAAAAAAAATGGAAAGGAGGGGGGGGAGGGGGAGAGTAGTGGGTGTGCGCAGAATGAAGGGGGCAAACCTAAGCCACTTTGAGGAGGACAGGGGTAAAGAGCTAGGGGTCAGGGGGTGTAGGGTCTGGAGATGGGTGAATTTCGTCGGGCAAAAAAAGGAAGAGAGGGCTTGAAGGAGACAAAAAGGAGCCGAAAAACAAAACGGGGCGTAAAGTGGCACGTTGGGGAGGGAGGGGAAATCATGAGAAAAGGCCGAAGAACGAAGCACGGGAGGAAGAGATAAAAAGGGGGGGGTGGGTACCAAAGAGGAAATAAGACCTGCGGGGGAAGAGATAAAAAAGGGATAAAGTGAGAAGAGGGGGACGAGGGAAGGGGTCGCTCGACAAAGGGGAGGGCAAACTGGTACGAAGGGTTGGTGATGACGGGAGGAAAAGAGAAAGTCAGACGTCTGGAAGAAAGAAAGACCGGAGGTCCTCCTTGAGACGGTTTAAACAGACAAAACCGGAGGCCGGAAAGAAAGGAGACTCGGAGTGAAGGGGTCTTCGGATAGTTGAAGGGGGGAGAAAGGAAAGAGGGGGAAAAAGGGGGGACAAAGAATCAGTCAGAAAGGGGGGAGGGGGGGGTGAAAGGAGGGGAGAAGGGGTGGGAAGGAGAGGGTAAGGTGAAAAGGAAGAGGGGGAAAAATGGGTCGCTTCTAAGGTTCTACGAGGAAGGGGGAACTACAACCTGAGGAAGGACAGGGGAAGGAAGGTGGAAATGTTGGTTAGGCCGTCTCGGGTGAGGGTGAGAGGGAAGGTAGGTTGGACATCTGTGAAAAGGGAAAGGGAAGGGCTCCGTAAGGGTAGGGGGGGAACCAGGGGGGTATCTCTCGGAGAAAAACACGCTTCGGGGACCATTTAACAGTGAAAAGGGGGGGAACGACGAAGAAAAGGGGGACGGGCCACACAAGGGAGGAAAACAAAAAAAGATCGAGTACGAAGGAGGATCGACAGAGGTACACAGGAAAAGGCAAAGAAGAAAGTGATGCAAGTAAGAGGGTGCTAGGATATAAGAGAGAGTGAATGAAGGGAACAGGGGGGGGGTGCACCTATCTCTGAACCCCTTACATTCTTCACCGAGCTTACTTCAGTACTTTTCGCAGTTCACCCCTAACCGTAGATCCTGGGCTTTGCGTGAGGATATCGTTCTTCAATACGCACTTCCCCCCATGGACCAGAAGTCTTACAATTCTTTCCCTACACTATGTTCTCTGTTTGACCTCCCTCGAGGTTCCCTTTGAGAGTGATGAGACGTATTCGTGCTGATACTCGCTCGGCTTACACTCGTTGTGGAAAAAGGGGGAAAAAACCAACCAAACTTTGCTTCTTAGCACCAGAAGGGTCTGTGTACAGACAAGGTAGATTTTCGAGGGGGGAGAAAGATAACAGGCAAGGGGACCTGGAAAAAAGCATCAAGGCTACGGCAGTCCCGAAAGAAGGGAGAGCCAGGAAAAAAAGAGAAAACCGGAGATCTAACTTGGGGAAAAGGTGCAGAGGGAAATGGCAGAAAAAAAAGAAAAGAAGGGAGAAAAAGGGGGGGAAACTGGCCTAGCAGACATGCCTCTGAAACGGTACTTAAAGGGGGGAGAAGTGGAAATACCGAATCTACCGTGAAGGTCTTGGGGGGCCGGCTTGCACTTCGGGGGTACGAGTGGGGGGTTAGAGGGATGAAAGCTCCCACTGTTCATTACAAGGTGCAGGGGCGGGTGAGAGAGGAGGGCGACCTTGGCATTTGTGGGACAGAGGCGGTCGATGGGGGCCGCAAGAGGGAGGATTCAAGATAGGGGTAGGAAGGAGGGAAGGGGGGGGGAGGGGGGGGTGCCTTCTTGCGAGAGAAGTGGGACGGCGAACGGGTCTGGGTGGGTCCATGCACCCGGGAGGACTTGGCGAAGGAAGGCCGGGGGAAAGCGAGGGCGGGGAAAGGCGAGCATCGGACCGAGGCAGGGAGATGGGAAGGGAGGGGGGGTAAGGGAAGGAGAACGGATAAAAAGGGAACAGAAGAAACCGGTTTAAATGCGGCAAGGACGGGAAATGGCCCGATCATGCGGACTGACTAGGCAAGGTCAGAGAGGGGTCACGAAAACAGTGAGTGTTCTCACCCAGAGTGGGGGACAGGAGGGGCTTTGCGAATGGGGGGGGTCTTATGGGGAAGACCTTCGGCGTGCCGGCGGGACCGAATCCCGAAACGGCGTAGGGTAACCACGGAAACATCAAAAGCCGAAAACGGACCGGAAAGCCCTGATGGCACAGAAGTTGATGCCGATCTGTGCAAAAAAGCTCATGTAGCGCGACTCGGAGGTACTCCATCAAAGTCGATGACATGCTACAAAGGGATTACAAAGTAAAAGATGGGGTCCTGACGTCTCCAACCGAAGAAAGCCGACATGAGTGACGTTAAAAAACAAGGACTAAGGGGACTCAACAAAAGATTGGAAAGGGTTTGTCAAGGGGGGAGAGACCGTCGTTTCGGCTTTGCTTCAATCTGAAAAGGTGTGAAGGAAAGGGGCCGAAAAAAAGTCAAAAGTTCACGGGGGGGGAAAGACGCAGGTGGCAGGGAAAACAGAAACAAGGCCAACGGTAGGCGGCGACAGATTTGTCAAAGAGACGGGATAAAAGGATCCTCTTCAGCCAGAGCATGAATTAAAAAAAAGCAAGGCTCTAGGGTCCAAGGTCGTACCGGTACGCTGGGAAGTTTTGTCCGAGTGGAAACTGGGGGGTGCGGACCACGGCTAGGGGCGTTGAGTCCGTCAAGCCCAGACCGTTCAAGAAACGAAAAACATGTTCGCCAACTTTCGAAGTTGAAGCATCAGAATGGAACGCAGGGCGAGCAGCGGGGGCGCTAAGGAGGCCTTTGAGGTCTCCTAAAAGTAAGGACATCTGAATAAATTGGGCCGATGGAAAAACCAAAAGGGAAAAAGAAGAAAGCCGTCACTTTCGTGGGCATATCGGACCATCGAGAACCAGTAAAAGACGCAGCAGAAGCTTTGGACCCATGCAATAAGGAACCCGGACCGCACGCTTGATGACGCTGCGGTGGGCTGAAAGTGCCTGTAACGCTATAGGTCGCCGTCGGGGGGTATAGGAGTTGCGTTATAAACTAATGAAAAATCCCGACAGGATGGGTGGACTCCACCAGAAAGACAATGGGTTTGGAAGGCACAAAGCAATCGTAGAGATGTCTGCGTGACAATTGTACCACAAGAAAAGAAGGCTTTCGTCAGGTCGGTTCGAGGTGTTGCCTGACTTAGGTCGCCGGTGGCAGATGGGGCGAGCCAAGGTGGAGAAGTCAAAGGGACATCTGACACTCCCCTGCTCTCACACAAGCTCAGATGCCCGTTCAAGTCGGACATCGGCGTCCTGTCATCACGAAAAAATCAGCGTATCGGAAACACAATGGAGAAGCTACGAAAGGGGAGGGGTGGAAACCAAGCAAAAAATCACCTGCATAAGACGGAAAAATTAACGGCCGGGGAATGATGCTTACTGAACTTACCACCCCAACAAACTTCTACTTCCTGGTTGCAAAAAAAGGCTCGGCGGGTAAGTCGTCAAGGTCGAAAGGCCTGGCGGTTCCGGGCACTCTTTCTGCAAAAGGCAAAAGCCGAACATGGCCGAAATAATATCTCAATATAGATCGCCCGGGGCCTTCAACCTTTCTTGTTGGAAAACTGAAAAAAAGTACTCCTCCAAAAGGAGAATAGCGGGCCAGCGGAGACAGAGAGAAACAGGTTACGAGCCAGATTGAGAAAAAAAAACGTTCCAACACGGCTGGGGGGGAACAATGGACTAACTGCCTGATGTCCGGGGCCGTTTCGTTAAGCGGATTGGTAGGGACGAGATTTGCATGACTCAGGATCGGGCGCCAACACCTCATTGGCCGGACAGGGGGGGAACAAGGAGGGAACTGGAAAAAGCTATAGTTCGAAGACACAACCACGACAAATCTTAGGGGGTAAACTCTATCCTAAAGGTTAGAAGACACTTGAAAAGTACGAAAATTTTGGAACGCCTCACGCTATGCCATGGAAGCCGCCCTACCAAATTCCAGTACGATACAAAGTCCGCGGTGTAAAAATTGTGGGTGTCAAAGAAATGGGTGTTGGGGGGGACGGGCGGCAATCGGGCCGACCCTAGGTTACGAGGAAGGCACGCTGGTGGAGGAATTCGTGGCTTCCTAGGAAGAAAAAGACACTGTGTGGGAACACCGATACGGGGTTATGCTATGGCTGGGCGTCCAGGGACGCGGGGGAAAAAAACAAGCCTGACAAAGCCTTGCGATCTGGGATACCTGATCAGGGGCTAATCGCCTTCGGAAAAAACTTTACGTCGTGTCAAAGGGTCGCAGTCAATAGGCACAGCAGAGCCTCCGACCTCCTCCTTCCCGTAGAATTTCTTCACGGAAGGGATACCGATTCTTTCCCCGCCCAACCCGAAACAGCTCTCTGGCTTATTTGGTGTCGCACTCTCGCTGAAGGATGGGGTCAAATCAGGAAGAGAAGACTGTCACTACGGGAAGGTCCGAGATGTTGTTAACCGATGGCAGAAACGGGATGCCTCTGACAGTCAACGAAAACACCGGTTGAACGCTAAAAACGGTAAGGGAACAGCTTCGGCCCCCCTTTCCGCCGTCAAAGGGCAAAAAAACCTCAGGGGAAAGCGTACTTCTTGGGGTCAAAGTTGCCGGGGAGAGGAAATTGGGCCGGATCCCAAACCCATTGGTTCTGAGTGGGCGAAAATCAGGGCGGGTTCATTGGATTTCAAATAACGAACCCCGGAGTTTGGTACGGCGAAGCGACGACGGCGAACATAAGGGACTCAAGGGGCAGGAACAACGTTGAGTCTCCGACAAGTGAATACGGGTGAACTTTTTTCAGTCGGAACGGCACAGAGGTGGGTCTGCTTCGTCCGGAAGGATATGACCGATCTGAGCTAAAAGAAGGAGTTGGTCTTCGTCTTATTGGGTGTACTGGTGGCAAAGTGAAAGAAAAAAAAACCTTATTCTTCCAGAGAGCGGACACAGACGAAAAAAGGCGGTGGCTACTTCAAGCAGCGCTGAGACCTATATCTGAGGATGAAGATGGCTCGAAATGAAAAGTGGGCGGCGACAGTGTTCGGGAAACCGGTCTGTAAAGAACGTAGAACCAATCGGTTCGACCCCATGCGCGAAGGGGGTGAAAACACCTTGAGGCCTTACCTACCGGCTTGGAATAACCAGCTTTCAAACCGACGGGTTCGGGAACCTGGACGGGGGTAATTTTAAGTTTCCCGGGACTAATTGGACACGAAGAAAAGGTGAGGTTTTCTCTGTCTGGGAAGTATCTAAAAAGGCACTCGTTTCCTTGCGAAAGGGTGGACCGACGAAAATCCCTTAAATGGGCACACCACACCGAATCCTCCAAGCCAAGAAGGGTCCTCCTAAAAATTGGCAGAGGGGGTTGCGAAGGAGGTTCTACGGCTCGAGGGTCTAGCTTCCCTCCTACTCTCTGGGGTATTCGCGGATCTGATAACCATATGCGGAAAAAAAAAAACAAGGGGAAGGTGAAAAAGTAGAAATGGTTCGAAACCCTGGCACAAACACGGTTCGCAATCTATTTGGGGGCTACAAGGTACGCAAGCCACTCTTGTCACGTTGTTGGGGGCGGCTTCTGTTCGGACTGTTCGTACCGCGGGAGGGTTGACAGAAATGGGTAATAACGCTTGGTCAGGCAAGGCAAGAAAAAAAAGGGACGGACAAACCATCCGAAAACGACCCCTCCGACTCAAAATCCAATGAGTTTTTATTTTTAAAAACTGATATCCTTTCTTGATTGAAGGAGTCTCCTATCCGTTTCTCAATGATTACTTATTAAGTTCTAGGCTCGGCAACAAGTCTTTATCCGCTCGAGGCAGGTGGGGGGTCGCGATGCGCACTGGTCGGAAAAAATCTACTCGGCTGTTCATAAAAAGGATAATAAAAAAAATTACCGGTCCAATCGAACAGACAAAGGGGGGGGGGGGTTCGACGGAACTTCGACGCGATTCTCCGCAGATGTCAAAAAGAGTAGAAAATCTCGCCATAAAGGAACCCTGCGGCTCAGGAGTCAAACTCGGAACATCCTGAAAGATTTAATATGGGCCAAAAGCCAAAAGAATACCAACATCCTGATCAGAGAGGTAGAAAAAAACAAATGCAGCGACTTGCGGCACTCTGATAAAAAAATGTAATCAAATCTGGGAACTTCATACACTGGAATCCGCAAAGCTTGGGGGAGGAATCCTCTCGGGTCGGGCATATCGGCTTTACGAGAACGTCGCGGATGGCGACAGGAAAAAACTAGTGATTAATTGGGTGAAACTCAAACTCCCCTTTGTGATAAAGACATAAGATCCAAGTCGGGGGTTTCGTCTCAGGGAGAAAAATGACAAGAATACTTGCTGGCGTTCTTCACGAAGTGTGAGATTAGTTAACGGATTGTATGCGTTGGCATAGAGGGACAAATCTAATCTACGCGACTGCCATGCGAGGGCAACATAAATTCAAGTCGAAAAGCGTCAGGGGGAGCAAAACAAGCGAGGAAGAGTAAGCCATGAGACTCTTTTCAAGAGAATAATGGGGTGTTAAAGCAACAAAGGGAAGGTCACGAACGTCAGATTCGGGGAGGCGGTTGACTAAAATGAAGGAACCGGGGGCCTTCTAATGCAAAGGTTGCTTTGGAGTCTCAAGGGGTCCGAAAAAGTATCGCACCGGTCGTTGTATGTTAAAGCTAAAGTTCGACACCGGCATGGCGAAACGTGCCGCTAATATCACAATCAAAAGGGGGGGCTTAAAAAGGAAACGATTTTGCGATTGACATGAGGTAAGCCTAAACTACGGGACCAGCTCAAACAGATAACGGAAGATTGGAAGGGTGGGACGAAAATTCGCCGAAATATCAAAGGCTTTGTGACAATTTACTATGACCAGACCCGGCGTTCTGAAAAAGGGGGGAAAAAGTGGTCGGATTGCAAAGTCAATAAGCGGATGGGCGAATTGGCGACGTAAGGGCGGGACTCGAAAAATCGGCTAGG
>Ga0179591_1373810_pt1 | contig 11768 bp, 8 predicted proteins | sample CZOMad2_1_08_16f_FD_182891 | JGI IMG/M metagenome (GOLD analysis project Ga0179591, IMG submission 182891) | Vadose zone soil fungal communities from Angelo Coast Range Reserve, California, USA - CZOMad2_1_08_16fungal (PacBio error correction) | ecosystem: Environmental > Terrestrial > Soil >...
GGGGCAGACTCTTCAAGGATTCCAGGGGGGAAAGACGAATTCGATGTCTGATTTGTAGATCCCAGAAGGCGGATGACACGACCGAACATAAGGTCCTACTGTATATGTCTCTCGCAGTGCACTGGAAAGGTAAAAGCCTCTGTGGGCTGCTTACGAGAGAGGGTGCAGATCACGAGTAAGTGTGGCTACGGAAAAAGCGGCGACCCAAAATCTTTGCATCAGAAAAGGGTCTGACGTCCATCAGATCACGCGTCGGTGATGGCCTAGCCAGAAGCATTACTCCTGACTTGCCAGGGAGGAGATAAAGATAGCCGCATGAAAACCAAAGAACCTTCTTTACAGCGGAGAGAAAACTGCTGAAAAAAATAAGACAGGCGTTACATGAAAAACTCATCACCCTCTATATAACGTTGAACCGGGGGGGAAATATACGCTCGCACAGAGAGTGAAGGGACGGCTTGGTAGGCGTCCGCCTCTACCCTCCCTTAGGGGGAGTCCTGTGCGGAAAGGGAGCGAAAGTGCCGTTGGTTCCCGAGATTTTCCAGTTTGAGGAGAGCAAAAGACGCGCGGGTCGTTCTTCGGTTGGGCAGGAAGCAGACCGTCTCCAGACAGACAACGTGGTTTGCTGAGATGATTGGGGATCGCTGACAGCTTAAGCTCACTGTAAGTGGACTCAGACGAAGTAGTCATCAGCTGTCGGAAAATGCCTGTCGCTCTGTGCATTGGCTTATCGGCCGTGCTGTGTCAACATGAACTCGGGAGGGAAAACTGGCTTCGAGGCGCGGACAGCACAGTGCGCTGGAATCGCCGACGAGCGCCAGGCTGCGATCCATGCGCCCAGAGGCGCAAAAAGAGGTACTAAGGCCAACGCATCGCCTGATTGGTACGAAGCCCGCAAAATCACTCGCGTCCGGGGGGATTCCAAGGAGTCGCGTAGCGGCGGGGTTCAGAGCTCTCCACGATCTGATTTTAGGAAAAAGGGAGGTCGTCTATCGGTAAGGGGGCGAGCTCGCCACATGAGGCGATACGGGGTCCACGAAGAAGTGCGGTGGACCTGTGATGTCCCATGGGTAAGTGAGTCGGCAAATATAAAGAATAAAGGCTTCGGGCCGCTCGCATCAGAGAGACCACTCGCGCCTCGGGGGGAGGGTCGGCTAGAAAGCAGAACTCTAGACACGCCCGGTACATACCGGGATCACGCAAGGGGGTATTGTGTAGCTCTTGCCTAATCGAAGAGACGGCCCCTCTACTAGTGAAGAGGAATAAAAGGGCCGTCTGGCATCGTGGGCCCTCTTTGGCGTTCTCCACCCCATTGTGACGCGCACCTCGAGTTGCACAGGGGGGGGGGATATTCCTTGTCCTGTTGCATATCAGTTGTCAGGGAAGAAGGGCCTGAAAACTATGCGCCGCTCTCTCGTCCTTAACGGAGTGGGCACCAACCTTCTCTTCGTCGGGGGGGTCGTTCGACAGGAATCTTAAATCTCATGGTCGAAGCCGCAAGAGAAGGCGACGAAATGATTGTAGACGGTGACCGTCCGCCCTTTAACACGGATACGTACAGTCGCGTTCGGCACTAGAAACGCGGAGCGTGAGGAAGGGGGGAAGTCCTTCTTCCTTCTTTTCGGCGGGGCTGCGGCCTCGTCCAGAAACCAGGTCCTTGGTGGGGGGATGTGAGACCAGCTCTCTTCTGGGGGTTAGGGACTCAGGGACCCGTCCTCCGGGGGTGCCGGAGCCCGGGGGCGCGCGTATCGAGGGGGATGACAGGACATGATACGCCGGTGCCCATCAGCAATCTCCAATACTGCTTCGCCATGTGAGTGGAAAGTGCCACCGTCACGATGGGCAAAAGGCCGTATTTCAGAAATGGCGGCGTCGTTAGTGAAACCCGCGCTCATCGCCATGAGATCGTAAAGGGAAGGGACCGTGTGTGGGCGCCGGGTGGAGACGTTGGCAACCCCTTGTAGACCTGACTTCGCGCGGGGCCGACGATACAGTGTTTGAATGACACAGGACCGAGTGGCGTCCTGGGCTGTCGGTTGAGGGGCGTCCCAGCGGGAGCACGCAATACGCTTCAAAACCGCTCCAGTAGTTCGGTGCAGGAAAACCTGCAGGAAGAGAGGTGAGAGCAGCGACGCCGGGTCAAGACTCGGTCTGGGCCAGGAGATCGGTGCAGGGCAAAACGATTCTTAAAATTTCCCAGGAGCAAAGCGCAAGGGTTTAAGGCCGGTTCCGGGACCCCGGTCAGTTAAACAGCAGAAAGGCTCCACCACGTTTGCGCGTCTCCGAGACAAACCTACCCCTGGTCTAAGAACGAGCGCGAGGGACGACCCGGGTGATCGGTCCTAACCGGATTCGGCCGCGGCCAAGTTGTGGGGGGGGAAGGTTCATAGAGCGGACGTAGGCGATATTCAGAAAAAAGGGATCAAGCTTGAGGCGTAACTGCATTTTCTGAACTACGGCGGGCACGACAAGGAAGGCGTACTTACCAAGAGCCTTCCTCAAAGTTTCGTAGACCGGCGTTGACGACGCCCCCAGTCCTACGACAACGCCTCGGGGAGCGCCGTTCCGACAATCCATATAGAGGCGTGTAATCTCTGGCAGTACCAATAATACGTCCTCATGGGCTATCGATACCGTGAAAAGATGCGTTTAAACTTGCGGGGGGGTTCAAGCGAAGGGCGCCGTACCTACGAGGAATCCCGCCAAACCTGACACTTTGAGGGGTTTGAAGGGGGGGAAAGCACCCGAAAAGTATTTTATTGGGTAACCACCCTGATAAGAAGGGTGGAGAAAATCTATTCCCTAAACGGAATACAAGGAAACCGTTACGCCTGGGGGTCACTATGCGGAACCGCAATGAATAAGAAATGGGGTCTTTAGAAAGCTTTCGAGCGGGGAAACGTTGGATGGCGGCATTAAAACTCGCTAAAGCAACCGCTTTGAAGTGTCCAAGGGGAAGGGGGGGGGGCCTGTCCTCGCCAAGCCCAGGAGAGTCGGGAACACACAATTGGGTGGAGGATTAGCTAGTCCGATTCAGTGTAATGTGTCCGAATCTTGGAGGGGGACCGGGGCACAGCTTTGCTAATGACGGTGGTTCGGATTTGAATCCCGTAGGTGTGTAGCTACCACGCCATCCTGGGAAAAATCACCTAGAGACATATCGGATCGCGTTAGCACTATCCGAGAAAGCTAAAGGGGGTTGAGAGAGAGCCCAAATGAACAACCGGCAATGAAATTTTTTCCATAGCCGCCTAGTAGCCGGGGATGGGACGCGAATCTAGCCAGCGGTAGGCGCTTCGTCCGCACTTTTCATGACTCCATAGCAAGATGCTGGAACGACCCTGGTGATGTTCAACCTTCTGGTCTGTTTCGCCTTCGCGTGTAGACGGCTTATGCGAACGACAACAAGCCGGACTAGAGCGGATCGGCGACGTGATGAGACTCTCCAAAGTTCCCAACTCACGAAAGATAAAAAGCGAAAGCCTGAAAGAAAACGAACTCGATTCAACGGCCTGCGAATCCAGCGAGAAAAAGGAAGGATTGGGGAGCGGGATTGTGTGCACAGTGAATACGGGGACTCAAGGGGAGTCTCTTGAAAAGGTGTCGCGTTTAACATGCGGATTCGCTAGGAATGGAGGAAAATGCGCACGACTTGGGGGGTTCCACGGCGCGGGCCCGTCAGGAGAAGGCGGAGTTGTTGCAGGCCGGTTCGCCTCTGAGACAGGAGCCACCGACCCGCAGCCCCTGGACGCCATCGATTCCCGCAGACATAGCGGCCGAACGCTCTGAGTAGTGGGTGGACCCCCGCAAATGGTCGTACTTCACCCGATGCCGACGAGATGCTGAGGCACATGCTTATTCTGAAATTTTCGACGATTGGCCCAACTCAGGCTCTCACCACAGGGGAGAGGAGGCAAAGGAGCTGAAGGGTTTGGCACATCAAGCTAGTCCATAAGAATTCGAGTTGATGACAATGGGCAGAAGATCCGGCGGGAAGGATCGGGGACGGAGACGTCGACCATTCGGAACCGAGGGGTCAACCTTCCCAGCGTGGGCGAGCACGAGAAATGTCAGAAGATACGGGTCAGGGAGGGATGGATCGGGCCGTTCCTGGTCCTAACTTTAATGGGAGCATGAACTTGCCGGAGAAACCAAGAGCAAGCCGAGGCTGTAAAAGAAAACACTTGAAATGATGAAGACATTGACGGCCGAGGGCGCATCTCCAGTCAACCTGACAAACGACATTCAATAAGTCAGACTTAGTGTCCCAAATTTCTATCAAGTAACCACCATATCTATGCTCAAAAACACCGGATGCCCTAATGGCGGGCTCGAGAGGGGCCGTGAATCGGCAGGAAAAGTGCCTCTTGTCTTCAGGGGACTTCATCTTTGGAGGACTTTCGGGAGAGCTAGATCAGCGCAGGGACGTGCGATTGTTGGGTCGCATACCTCCAGAGTCGCGCAGATCAAAATAAGACGTAAAAACAGGGTGGCTCCGGGCAGCAGATTGCTAGCGGAAACGGGACAGTTCTAAGCTACGGAGAAGAAGACCGGCGGCGAAGAATTACGCCACCAGAACAGACGCTGAAGGCTATGGAAAGGGCCAAGATGCATCCGGATCCAGTGTCTCGCGGCACTCAAAACCCCGTGCGGAATTGAGAGATTAGTGAGAAACGATCCAGGGAGTCTTGAAGTCACAATAATTATTTCTGGGAACTAAACATGACGAACGGGCGTGCGAAACCACTCAGGGGATCGCCAAAGGAGATCTATCGGGCACGGTAACCTCAACATAGGAGGACATTACAAGATGGAAATTACGAATCCGAACTCTCAAAAACAATGGGGTCCGACGCAACTGCGGCTCTAGACCAGTCCACCGAGGGAATACTGCAAAGGGGAGAGTACTGCGCCAGACCAAATTGTAGATCCAAATTTTCTAAAGATCCGATATTGCACGTTGCCGGGTGCAGACTGCGAAACACCAGGTTCCCTTGGGGGTGGAGCATCGTCGAAATAGACCGTTTCCAACGAATGCGTGGTAAACATCAATCGTTTTTGAGGGTGCCCACGTTAACAAAAACCAAATTGCAGTTGGGGACGGGATGAAAGAGACGTTTAAGTTCGCATGACTTAAAAAAAAACAGTTAAACTCCAAGTATTTTGACGAAGGGAGAATGCGGAACGTAGGTTATGGCCGATGTCCCGCGTGAAACCCCCCCCCAACCCCACAACTATGTTGGGGAGCCAGGACAGGAGGACACACTCCGGAGGGGTGAGTTGAGACGGGGGACTCGAGCATCCGGCCCAAGCCTCGGTGGAGTCGAAGGCGCGGATAGGCAAAACTTGTAAGTCGAACGAAAACGGACCCTGTCGGACAGAGTCGCTGACCATCGTATTCAGCACGTGGACACTCAAGATGACGCCAAAGGAAGCGATGATCATACTGCATAGAACGGACGCCGAACATTTTTTGCCGACGGCAGCGGCCGGTAGGTCTTCCCACAGATCCCCGGGTCTACCAGGAGTTCCATGGCCTCAGAGAACTGAGCTCAGGATGAGTTGAGCATGGAGGAGGGGGAACATTGCGGGAAAGCGGGGGGCCCGGACACAGGAGAACGCATCCTGGTAAGGGGAGCATCGTCGGGGGCATCTTTTCAATCTCAACCGGATCAGGGGAGAGCCTGGGCCATGACTGTGTGACCAGTAGTCGCCTTCTAAAACCCTTACTCTCGCCTCCAAAAAGAAGTACGCGGGCGCGGACGAACGATCTCGGGGAGCGCCGCTTGTGGGATCAGACCGGAATCAATGACAGCCATAAGGCAGGGTCCCGTGACACTGGATAAATCGCTCTCACCCTCTACTAAGGATAATCAGGTATACTACTGCCCTGTAATTCTCGATGTCCAAGACGATAACGCCACAATGTTTCACTAATATGACTTATCTGAGGGGAAAATAGCGTCCCTCATCGTCTTCAACTGGACGCCAAGGACGAAGTCTACAAAAACCGGGAAGTCGTTCGACCATCGTGATGGTCTACACAACCCTTAACCGATAGTTCGACAACTGGTTCTCTGAAGGTCTATTGGTCAATAAAGGCGGTACTCCAGGTAGCCAGAGGCGCCCAGCCAACCTGAGATACGACCGCCGCCCGGATCCACGAGGCAAGCTGCAGCTAACCTTCTCCCGGCGGAAAGGTCTCACGAAACGCAGGAACATGGCGTATCAAGCGAGGCCGTCAAGAACCGAAAATGGGAAAGTTAGACTACTGACAGCTTCAGCGTGGTTACTTTGCTAAGCGACTCGTAGAAGGTTGGTCAGCGGTCCACCGTCACAAGAGGTCTTATTCATATCGGTGGCGGAGACCTGATCTTTCATATCAGGGAAAGAAATAAATACCTTCTAGTCGGGGCGCCACTTCCTGAATGACGCGAACTATCTAGACCGCAAGGCATGTCGGCCTGCAACGCCTAACCAACATCTACAAAAGATCCCTCCCAAAACGGGGGGGGGGGGGAACGGTCGAAACTCGTGACTTCAAAAAGAGGGTGGCTGGCGAACGAGGGGCGTGGGAAGAAAGCGCCCGGCGCGGGCCGCGGTGCGAGAGAGCACGCGACACAATCACCCCACATCTTCTTGCTTCCAGTCTGGCTGAGTGGATGTACTGCTCTCCACGACAGTCACGCCGTCGCGCGTGGTTGCTGATGCATCCCGCACGAGGCGTCTCGTGAGAGATACGAAGGCCACCTACTGTCGGTGTCAGAGGGAGGTACGCCTCATTGCTGAAAGCTCTTAGGTCCTGCTAGTCCCGACACCATTCATAAAATCTCACTGGTGGGGTGAATAGTGTTAATCACAGACGGACCTGATCACGATCTCGGGCTGGGGAATCGCCAAGGAAGACTCGACGTGATAAAGATTCCTTCCAAAAAAGTCGGCGATTCGGGCAGACTCGGAAACCGCAGCCTGCAGGAAGCTCCGGAGAGGAAGATTTTTTCTAAGATTAAACCTGCAGCGAGTCTGGGCCCAAGAGACTCTTTGCCTCGAATAGCCTGGCCCGGACCGAGTTGCCACTTGGCGACCGCCCTAAGGCCCATTCTCACAAAATAGAGGGAAGGCCCGTACCGACCGTGATGAGAGACTACTTCGTCGAGGACCATATGCGTCGTCCTGCCCCCTCGAGCACAACGAAGCGTTAGTGGTTGGGGATTGGAGAGGCTGTCGTCCTGACAAACCCTACTAACTACCTAACGCGAGCTGGTCTATCGGCCAACTGGAACGAACTCGGAGAGACTCTGTTACTTCCCGGGAACGTCGTCTCCCGGCGTCCGGAACAGAAGAAGGATTGACGGAGGAATCCTGGACCACATCCATCAAGGGGCGGATCTCTATTACTTCGATTATAGTAGGCTTGACAGGTCCCTTGGGGGGCGGACCGTTCGCAACAGGGCTGCAAAAGGCGGCGGCTGGGGGGCAGGCGGGAGCGGGATTAGTGGGTTGTGGCAAGATTTCCAGTGAGGCGACGCCTTGGTGACCGGGTCAGAAGACGCGGCTTCTATCTTAGACCTTATGCCCGACAATCTTTTGTAGGACGGGGCTCTCGTCCAGTCGCCCACTAATCGCATACGGCAATCGCGACTGAGAAGTCACTCCCGTCGCTGGTGACCCCCTGCCAGGGCGAAGACAGATCAAGTCAAAGGAGTTCGGGTGCATTTACTAATGCAGTTCGGAAAAACTAAACTAATAATGTCTGTCTGGACGACGGTGACGAAGCGAACAGCGTGACATCATCTCTCAAAAACTTATAAAAAGAGGGTCAAGAGGTCGTCGCGAGTCAAAGAAATAGGATTTAGTCCCAACTGACTACGCCAATAAGTTCACTGAATGCGCGGTAAGATTGGCCGCGAGGTCTCGAGGCAGGGCTAAGGGGGGGTCCCCGAAGGTGTTGTGGCGAGTGGGTGCTTCTTCGCAACGATCGATTGCCGATTGTCGATTAGAAGGGCGAGAGCGGCAACACCCGCGTGCACGCCTCGAGTCCGTCAGAAGCTCAGCCTGATTTGGACCGAGCACATCTTCGACCGACCTGCCATAGTGAAAAAGTAGATCCCGCTCTCCAGGAACAACCACTACCAGGGTCGCCCATCTGACCGCTGGTTCCTGATCAGGCCCTCCTTAACCTTAAAACGCAGACCTGCTCGTCATAGAACAGATCGACGCTCCCAATGCTCGGCGCTCGTCCGGCGAGTCTGGAGCTTCAAACTGGAAGGCGAAAGTCCCGTGTTAAGAAGGAGTGTCGGTTCCTCTAGCCGAGCGGCCGCAGTTTGCTACCAGCTCGCGCGGGCGGTGGCGTTTTACAAGCAGAAAACAGCCAATACAGGGGTTGGGGAGGAAAGGGAGGATGAGTTGTGATCGGGGGGAAGGGCGGAACGTGACGACGGCGAGGAATGTCCTCGCTAAGGATCGATCAGCATCAGTCCATGGTCTTGCGGCCGTCGCGCTGGGGGCAGCCATGGATCCGGATGGCGGTCACACAAAGTGGAGGTGCAGTGCTCTTGCGAGGCGGAAAATGGTCGGGGAGGGGGCCGCTGAGTGGGCGGGAACCGAGTCGACAAAAAAGCTGACAGCGGCGGCCGGCGGCTAAGCGGGCAAGTTCAGCACTCTCAAGGATTTTTGGAACCCTAGACCAAAACATCACAGACACTCAGAAGGGGGCGAGTCCCAACATAATGCGGGGGTCCTGGATCCTACAAACGTCTCCACCTCTTATCGTAACGGGGGAGCTGGTAGGGGGAGCGTATCCAAATGAGGCCGACTCCAGCATGTGGGGCCTAAAGACATCAAGAGCTGGGGCTTAACTGTTATAGCTGGCGCGTCACGAAAATACGCCAAAAGAGGGTCTCGCAGAAACTGCGAACCACGCGCGAAGGTGCGGCGGAGAGAGAAACATACACGCCCGGGTTTTTACATAACTTTATATCCTAATGAAACGAAGGGTGATTGTGTAGACGGAGCTGAAGCAACACGCGCCCGACGAGGGGAAACGGCGAATAGCGGGCTCTGCAGAGTTACTCAGTGACTCACAGCAAGACGACACGACGTTCTGCTCCTAAAAACCTCTGTTTGGGGATGTATATCAACCCTTTTCGCTGTTGCAAATGAGATTGCAGGCCTACATCAGACGATCTCGTGCGCGTAAGTCAGCTCGAAGTGGCCATAGTAACTAGGGTCGGGAAAATCGTCGTTCTTCTTCAAACGGAGATGTCTGTCCCGCCGCCCGAGCACTTGGCGACGAAGACCTGATAGCCACGACCTCAACGCGCTGGTGCGCTTACCGAAACGAACCCCAACGCCTTCTCTTGAGTTCCGTCCGGACTCGGAATGAGTCGGCGTTACGGCCTCACTTGATCGCAGGTCCCTCCCTACGGGGATGCCGCCTCCGAGAGGGCGCCGGGGGGAGCGCACGCTGCCCAACGACGGGTTTGGGTGAAGGAGCCGGGCCGGGTGAGGGGCAGGTGTCCTGCTTTTCGCCTATGACTTCCTGGGAGGGGCCCAACTCCTGCCCCGCGAAAAGGGAGCCATATCCTTGCGCACGTTGGGTCCGCCGGAGGTGTAGCATGGCAGTTATCCGGTGGAATTTACTATACGCTTCCTTTGGAGTGAGTCGTGCAGGACATGAGGGCCTAGTCTCACGATTGCCGGAACTACGGAAAGGAGGCTCCGGCGGAAGGGGATTACTTTTCAAAACGGAGGAAGCTGCGTCGCGGCGCGGGTTGCGCGAGACAAAAAGTGTCCGGCCTGCTGAGTGGCGTCTGCCCCTGCGGCGGTCGAGCTCCCGAGAGCTCCGCACGAGATCGTTGTTGTAGCGGAAGCTATTCGCAGCGTTGCTTGACCCTTGCTTAAACTCGGAGGTGAGAAGCAGAGGGGAACGCTTCCACCGACTCGGTAGGGCCCAGTGGGTTAGGGTCAGGCTATTCTTAACATTCAAACTCCAGCACAGTACCATTAGGTCGTATTCTTTGGTTGTTGGTGTGTGGTAATTTGTGGGTTTGTTGGTTTGTTTGGGGGGGGGTTGGTGGACGGTGGGTAGAATTACCGAATCCCCCGCCGCTGTAGCCGGTTCGTCACTTTACCCTCTCCAGCTCCACCTGTGATCCCGTTCTCCTCGGGCAGCTGCCGAGACGCACCTACCTTGCATAAGCGGCGAACCGGGGACGGGGAAAACCGAAGAGGGCAAGGGGAGCATGGGGGCGGCGGTCCGGTAGCGTCCTCGTTCATGAAAGTAAAGGTACGGACTGCATCCGTTGGCGCTTAATCGAGGAGGCAGACCGGGGCACCGGAGAGTTACCGGAAACAAAGTTCTTATGCCTCAGAAGCAGCCATGATCAGCACAAGGGCTGGACGTATGGAGCACCACAAGGTCCGGAAGTGAGCGTTCCGAGCATCCCAGACAATTAGATGATAGGGACACGGGGTCGGGATAAAAGAAGACGTTGACGCAAGGATCGATAACAAAGAGCGTTTAACCTGGCGTGGGGGTTCAACGCGAATGCGCACGCTACTCGGCGAACGAGCGGAAGGGGACCTTATGGTGGGGATTAGGGGGCAACCGTGAGGGTTTACCCCCACATGGGACCGAGTCTGAGTTCGATCACACCGCAGACGGCCGAAGGGGTTAATTCGTACTCAAAGGAACACCGCAATAATACCTACTGGGATTTTCTTTAGGAAAAATTCGAGAAATTTTGATGGCGGCATGGACACATCCGCTAACCGAGGGTAGTCGAAGGGGTACCGGGGCACTAAGCGCCAGACGCGTGGCCACAGATTGGTTTGCGGAGTTCGGATATCCGTAATTCCCATAGTTTACTTGCAATCTGTTGGGTGGGACCGTGGTACCGATAGGCTTGGGGCATCCAAGGCAGGGGTTGGGTACAAGCCACCCTTTCTTAGGGTCTGCTACCGTGCCAACTTATCTCCGGGGTAACGAACGCTAAAGAAGTAGAGAGTCTGGCTACCCGGCCGATCGCTAGGGTTATTTCTAGGCAAGAGACAACTGAACAATCCGCGGACCACAATTTGATCCAGCCGAGCGGATGGTCTGGGGACAGTATTACTACAGGTGGCTGTCGCCGGAGAAAGTTCATGTACGCAGTGCAAAGAAAAGAAAGCTTCGGCCACCTGGTTGGTTCCTTACTGGGGCTGTGTGGACTCCAGTGGGAGTTAGGGGCGAAAACAGGCATCACTGGGCTATTGATCTTGAATAGGGCTGGTGGGCTTTGACGCCAAGTTCCCACTCCGAAAGATGACATCCGGTAAAGTCAATCCTGATTCAACGTGATGCAGTTTCGGACGATCCCAATCGTTGATGAAACAGCATGCCGGAAGGGGAGAGAGGATCGTTTTTTCAAGTGATTCGACAGGACCAAGTAAAGGAGCTGTTGGTTTCCTTTGACATATGAGAAAAAAGGAACCAATTTCTTTACGCAATGTATTAAGTCAGAAACTAACGGGGGGTTTATTTCCACGGGCGCGAAGCATGACCGCTTTTTTTTAACAACAGGCGCCGGCAAGTCATGCACGTAACTGAGACGCAGGACAGAATGCAGCATGACCACGCTCCTCTCTCAATTCGCAGCCAAGGATCCGGCTCGAAACACAGCTTAGAGCTGGCCTGTGGACCCCTCGTCGAAGGGAAGTACTGTCCAACTAGGTGGGTCAGGTTTTCCTATGACGAATCTCCTGATTTACGAGATGAGAGGGGCCAA
>Ga0179591_1235704_pt1 | contig 11767 bp, 10 predicted proteins | sample CZOMad2_1_08_16f_FD_182891 | JGI IMG/M metagenome (GOLD analysis project Ga0179591, IMG submission 182891) | Vadose zone soil fungal communities from Angelo Coast Range Reserve, California, USA - CZOMad2_1_08_16fungal (PacBio error correction) | ecosystem: Environmental > Terrestrial > Soil >...
AAAAGCCAGAAGAGCCGCAGACCATATTGTGGAGGAATCAGCCCTGCAGTGCGAAGGCTACTTCCTCGCCTACAATCCCAAAATCAGTCGTGTATCGACCGTCTGAAACTACATTGAAAAAGGACAAACAGTGGATCAATAAGGGAGAGAACAACGGAGACGAGCAGCATTCGCAACTTAAAACAACGAGTCAAGACCTGAATGGCGTGCGCGTCTTACCTAACTGAAAAAGGGAGGCCATAAAATGGGAGCGGACCTAGAAGAAAAGATGCCGACATGGGGAGGGCGGGGGCCCCCTTTGACTTGGGTTAATCGAGCGAGCATCGGAATTCAAAAAGGAAGGGACATGCCTGGGCAACCGCAAATAAAAGGGAAATGAGTGGGTCGGCCAGGTTCAACAAAGTGAACAACAATCCATAAGCGAAGGAAACAAGCTAACTAAGAGAATCAAATTGGAAGCCCCGATGAAGTCGGTGGTCATGGGTATACCGGTTACAAATACGGAAGGAGGCGCCAACCTCGCACACGAAAATTAAGAGTCTCGGGAAAAAAACGCAAAAATGGAAAGTTGGATGTGGGGCACGAAAAAAAGAAACGATAAACGTTAACTGAATAAAGTCTTATCCCGCATACGTGTAAGGGGAAACGGGCCAACAAATCAAATGTGACAAGAGTAAAAAGATAGAAGACAACGATGACCTGCAATCGTCATTCATTTGCAGGGATTCTACAGCTAGAAGAAATAAACGGCTGAACACGAGCAAAAAATAGAATAAAAAAAAGGAACTCATCGCTTTAAGCGACTCCGCCATCAGGCTGTAATACAGACTGAAAAATATCTTTAGAATTGGAGCAGCAGCAATACACCGAAATAATGGGAGTCACTACCACACAGAAGAAGGGTGTAGACATTCCTATTATTAGGAGGCAGATGTCACCTGGCTTAGCGGATGCTTGTTCTGTAATTAGAGTTGGGTTAGGAACAAGGGGGTGTGTGATTGACTCCTTAGGACCGCAAAGAGGGAAAGAGATTGAAATGATAAAGCACCCGTTTGAGGGGACTTCGGAAGACCAAAATGCCGGTTTCTAGGAAAGAATCAGCTCGTCACGGTAGGACTCAAGTTAAGGTGACTCTACATGGCTCACCAACAACTATACTCACTCTCTTCGTCTCGCAATTGTAAGAAAAGAAGTCGGGGGGGAAGAGATAGGCTCCCGAAACAAGGGCGCCAACAAATTGTGAGCGTAGAGCAGTTTCAGAAAGGGTCACAGGCCCCTATTAAAGCGTTCTTAGGCTCAAGCGGGAAGACGAGAAAGGGCTCCAGTATTTAGCCGGGGGGGGGGACACACAACAAAGCAACGAAAAAGCTAGCGCGGTGACTGCAAAAAAAAATGTAGATCTGCCCGAGACGTCTGCGTCGCTGGGAAAAAAAAGAACAATTTGTGAAAAAAGCCGCTCACTAGAAGACAAAAGAGTCACTGAATGGGTCAAGGGGGTGGGGGGGGGGGAACAGAGGGAGCCGCCACTCTGTAAAAAGAATGGACATCGGGGGGAGAGTATGGAGGTCGGGAGGGACCATAGAAGGGGTTCGACACACGTCGCAAGTCTTAAAAAAAGAGGAAAGATATGGGAGTAGACGCAGAACACGATGAAAACTCACCTGGCAGCGGTGGTAACATAAGAATCGAGATAGGTGGAAAACAGTCGTATATCGTATCAATTGTTTTCCTCGTCGAAAGAGAAAAAAAAAAAAAGGAAGCAGTAGCGAGGAAGGAGTGCTGGGGGATATGGGGGGTGGTGGGGGGGGGGGGTAGTAGGGTTCAGCGCTACCGTCTGCCAAACGCGATGGCAGGAAGGCTTTCGCATTGTGGGAGAAACTCTGACGGGGGGAGTAAGGGAAACGATCAACAAACACGAACGTGAGGACGTGGGAAGGGGTAGCAACCATCAAAAATGGGGTTCGCGTCTTCAAAGGTGATCCGACTGCTCGTAAGTGAAAGGACAGGGGCAAAAAAAAAAACTGCCGGGACTTACGAAACGGCCACGACGAGGGGGCTAACTCCGGGGGGTCTACTACCCCCAGGAGAAGGAAAAGAAGAAAGAAGGCTCTGCATTCGAGTCTCGCGAAGGCCAGGGTACTAACCGTCCGTATCTCGCTAATAGTAAGGGAAGAGACGAGCCGTATCCCCGAGCTCGGGATGGCCAGTGGTCGCAGATCTGGAAGAACAGCAGTCAGGAAGGCAAAAAAAAAAAACAAACAAACGAAAAAAAAAAAAAACCAACTCACACGCAACCCCACCCAAAAAGGGAAGAAAAAAACTCCGCAAAACACTCTCCAGCCAAATACAAGGGGGGGAGCACCCTCCTAGGCAACACAAACAAAAAGGGAGTGGGGAGGGGGGTATGATTTTAAAAAAAAAAGTGTGGGGGCGTGTGGTCGTAATGGGGTGGGAGGGAGGGTGGTGTGGAGAGGGGGGGCATATGGGAGTTGGGGGGGGGGAAGGTGCGAGTTCTCCAAAATGGGGGGTTGGTAGTTTAACAGTAAGAGGGGGAGTGGGCACTGCCGGGGGGGGTCTTCAAAGCATACAGGGCAAAACAGATCTGACGATTATCTAGGATTGTCTCCAGGGGAATGATCAAAGCAAACCATCTGCGACATCTGGCAAGCAAAGAAAAACAATTCTCGGATCATGGTGAACAAGATATGAAAAAAAAACAGTCTGCAGGAACTTATAGAGACTCTACGGAACGCGGCAAAGGAGGCGAGGTAATGAACAGCATCAAGAGGCGAAAAAAAAGACGCACTGGGCAAAGGGGTAAAGAATAAGTCGTCTGAAGGGTGGGGGGAACAAAACGAGTTCAAGGATCGCCTGCCCTCAGAAGGCGGGGAACGTTTAATAAGTTCAACGGGGAAAAAAAAAAAAAAATGTGAGGGGCGGGTGCGTTTCCCAATCCGTTGGACGGGGGGGGGAAAAGACTGTAGACATTTCTTTTAGGGATCGCCTCATTCAGTCGTCAGGAAGAGTTACAAATGAGGGATGTCGGCTGAACAAAACTCGGACGGACATGGCGGGATAGTTACAAAGCTTTACCAAAAGCCGGTCACGCAGGTCAAACTCAACTGCGAGAAAAAGAGGTCAATCTCTGCTACGGGAGAAAAGAAGGTTTGCATGGAGAGAAAAAAGCGACCTTCGAAAGCTACCAAAGAGGGGGGATGCGCGCCTCCGCAAAAAAAAAATTCGTCCGGCAACATTGACAAAGGGAAAGATTGTTCGACTCAGGGTATCAAAGAGAGTCACGTTGGGCCAAAGCCAAAACGCCCATAGAAAAAGAGAGGAAAGGGATCTGCCATCGACAAGGGCCGGGCTGGAGAAAGGAACATAAAGAGGGAAATACGCCGGATTACTGGTACCCTATCAAGAAAAGAAACGTTTGGTCAGGTAACCATCACTAAAAGACGTTGATTCTTAGTCACAATCTAGAGAAGAAAAAAAGGGAGTATAAAAAGGTATAATATCCTCTGTACCAAGTCCGAAAAGTCTAGGTCAGGAACAGACTCATCGGTGAAGAAATTGGACTGGGGGGGAGCAACTCGGCAGAACCTGACTGCTGGAAAAGGAGCTGGCTATCATTCTCATCTAAACCTGTCTATGAGGTAACCCATGGGGTAAAATTAGAGCCTCGTCGATGGCTGTGACAGGAGCGTTGGCCGAAAAGATTAGAGAGGGACTAGGAGTCAAAGCCTGGAGAAGGGAAACGTTAAAGAATTCTTCGGGTAAGGAAAAAGCATCAGCGCGGCTATGGAGGAGGATCATGCTTTAACCAGCGGAAAAGCAGATAAAAGGAAAAGTGCTGACTTCAGGTAGGACTGCGTCTGTCAGGGGGGGGGGACACCTGTGGCCCTACTTACGAACTGCCGGAAGGAGAGAGAAAACAACAAAACCAGAAAAGGCTAATACAGCATGCGGCAGAGCGACTTCTCCTACACCGCACTTCAATATCAAAGAAAGGTGGAAAAACGGCTTTCTGGAAACCGAGGAGAAACCACGAATAAAGAAGGAAGAACTTTCTCAGCAAAAACGCGAAATAGTAGAGGTTCTAGAAAAGAAAAAAGGTCGGTGCCACAGAACGAATCAGAATCGAACCAACAAAAGGCAGTGTAGGACGAAGAAGTTCAGAGGTTTAACAATCGCGACTTTGTGAAGCGTGCTTCGCTAGAGAGAATAAGGGGGCAGACACGTAAGAAGGGGGTATGCTTCTAGTAAGACTGCCTATCCAAATAATACTAGAATGCGGTTCCTTAGAGGGCGAGGAAAAAAGGGTCGGATTGATCGAACCCTTCCGCAACGGCGACACAAAGAGATAGGTTAAGAGGGAAGCGGCGTCACTTTGAGGGGAACCCTTCGCGACGCCAGGGTAAGGGAAAGCGGGACCGGAGCTGGTGAAGAAATAAGAATTTGCTATTTTATTTCCCTCCGGAAGGAAGAAAGAACTCATTCGATAGTTATATAGTAAAACAGATAATTGATTCAGCACGGAAACGCAATGCCGTTCGCTAAGAAAAATCAAGGAAAGTAAAAAATTTCGAGCCTGATTCCCTTTACGGAAGGGGATTTACAGAAAAAACCCATCAAAACCCATCTGGCCCTAAACCGGGCTCGTCCTTATGTCCCTGAGAGGAGTCGATGGGTAGGTAGGAGGGGGAAAGAAAGGTGATGCCCGAAGCACGAACCTCCTGGAAATAGGGGTGCGGTTGTGCGGGACCCGCAACCAAGAGGGTTGGCTCAAAGACGGGGGAAAACAGAGGCTTGGCAGGCGACGTTTGGAGAAACCCATAAAACCCAGAGGGAGGGAAAAAGGGTGTTTTGAATGAGAAAATAGAAGGGGGACAAATGGATGCCCTAAACTAGAGAAGGACAAACTGAATATGGATCTGTCGAGAAGATCGCCTTGTCCTAGACCGGAAGAAAAAAGCGGAGACCCTACTGAGAATTAAGAAATCGGAAAAGGCGAAGACGCCGCTAGTAAACTTTTTACGACAACCGCCTAGGATGGTCAGGAAAGAGGAGCACTGATCCAGGGGGATGCATACGAACAAAGGGGAGCCGCAGCTTGTCGAGACTGGAAAACGGGGAAAACGGAGAATAAACCACGGCAAGCAAACGACAAGGGTACGGTGGGAGAAAGAAAGAGGGTCGAAGTCTCGGTCTGAGGGTAAAAAGAGGAGGATTGTGTGTAAGGGAAGCTGTTCAACATACGGGACAGAACCGACAGCATAAAGAAAAAAAGGAAGACCCGAAGTACAGAAGTCGAACCCCATGGTTTGCGAAGGGGGGCGATTAAGGCCTTCCCACAATCGTGAAGGAGGAGGTCGGAAACTTGAAAACAACCAAAATGGCACAATCTAACCGTGGAAAGAAAGAAGGGAAAGAAAACCGAAGAGACCTCCATGAGGGACGATCATGCCTTCGACTAAGATCAGCGGGAATTTCTACATACTGCGGTTTAGGGGGGAGAAGGATTGGTAGGGAGAGGCGGCTGACGCAGCCTCTACATGAGAGAGAAAGGGTAAATAACTGTCGTCCCTCCTTGATAGAAAGCGTTTCGTTTCATCACGGAAGAGGGAGGTGCGAGCGTCAGCATTCGGAGTTAGGCCTGCTCTGAGAAAAGAAGCAGCCGGGAGAGCTCTGTGTAGGAGAGGGGTAACTCTTGGACCACTGGAAGGTGGGGGTCAAGGGAAACCCGGTACATCAGGGAGATCGAGTGGCAAAAAGAAAACGAGCATTTGTGGGGTGCGAAGATGGCCAGCTAACCGAAGGAATGGCGCGGTTTAAAAAATAGAGCGAAATATTGCGTCGGGAAGGGAGCTGATGGAAGAAATTATTCAACCAACACATGCTCACACCTCAATCGGGCGCTGTTATGGATTGATAGTTCGGGAGGCCGGGATTCCGGCAGAGGGATAGGAGAAAATGATAGGAAGTGGGAAAACTGGCGGAGTCACCCAAAACGTACGAAAGGGAAGCCAGGACATGCCAGGGACAAGGCTGCCCCCCTATCATCAGCAAGCTTAAGATGAACTTCAAGAACATACCCAAGGCCTTCCGAGGGGAAGAAATGGGATCCAAAAAAGGGAAAGTATATCCATAGAAACTGTCTTACAAAGACGAACGTATTCACGGACTCATGCGGTGCATAAAAAAAGCGCTTAGAGCCGTTTTCGCCTAGGAGAGAATTTGTTGTGACACTATGGACAAGAGGCATACGACCTGGATGAACACGAATATACGTGGAAGGGCAGAAAAAGCATATAACGGCCAGAACAGGTAGAGAGGGGTTTTGCTGAGACAACACGAAGGGATCAAGAAAAATCTGAAATGGTCAAAGGAAAAAAGACGTTCGTGATCTTCAACGAAAAAAAAAACAAAGAGGAGCCAAGCGAATCAGCGGAAACCACGAAGTCCGGGGAGGGGAGAAGGAGTTTGAGCATAAAAACAGGCATCAAGCATGCTTAAAATAGGGTGAAGAGAGACGCCACGAATCCGGTAGGGACAGAAGGGAACGACAAAAGCAACCTTGATCACTCGGAAAAAAAACTAACAGAGCTAATTGCAACTCAGGGAAAGGAACTAGTCACGACCTCCAATGGCTGGAGAAGGGTTAAGGAAAGGACATTTAAGGGGTTACGACTTCTGGTCAGACGTACCTTTAAACGAAGGTGAAAGTCGGTGATGGAAACGTTCGTGGGAAAAAGTATCGAGGGGAAGGGGGCGGGCAATTCCCCATTTCCATGACTTAGGAATCAGAAGAAGAACTGGTGGTTGAAGCCAGGGAAAAAACAGGCAACAGCAAGGATACTATCACAGAGAAAGGCCATCCCTGCTACTAAACCCTATCAAATCATCACAGCGAAAAAGGGGAAAAACGGAGCAAATGGTATACACGTTGCAAAAAAAGAAGAAAAAACATGCAAAACAATATGAGTGAACGGTAAACTCCAGGGAAACGAAGGGTGGCTTAAGACGCCCAGCAAGAGAAAAGAGGGGAACTGAGCACCGAAAGAAAGGAGGGGGAAGAACAGATCGTGGGAACCTACAACCTCCAGGGAAGAGAAGGAAAGGAAAAAGAGAGTCACTCCGAAAATGCAAAAGCTCTAGGGAAAGTGTTCACGAGACAAACTAAGAAAAGGAAAAGGGGGCAGCTCGACAAGACGCGGCTCGCGCTCTGGTAGCCCAAGGGAAGAACATCACGGCGGGACTAACGTCTTAAAGGGATGAAAATGACCAAGCACAAAGAACTAAGCAAGTCGGAAAAGAAAATGGTACGGAAAACGCATCCCTAGAGGGGGCGGGAGAGGCATGATCGTCACCTGGGGGTAAAAATCTTCAAGTTTTTCAAGGCTTGTTACGGAACTGGGCGAAAGGAAGGAAAGTGGAAGGGGTCACTTTACATCTCTCGACATAAATAAGAGTGGAAAGAAAACAAATGCCTGAGGGGCGCACGTCAACAAAAAATGGGGGAGGAGATAGACGGCCGGTCTCGGTCAGGGGTCAAGGGGATGTGATAGAATGACTAATAAGAGAAAAAGAAAAAAACACATGGATCACACCAGAAAGAGCACGAAAAGAAAGAAGAAGAAAGAGGGCTGACCGCACGAGTGGGCCGTGATTATCTTTAGGAGGAAGGGAAAAAGCAAAGATCGAAACACCTGTAAGGGGAAATCTTGGCAAAACTCTTTCACACTTAATCAAACATACCGGCCAAGGAAGGAAGGGACTCTAAAAAAAAGCAGCTCAGAGTCGGATAGATTGAGGGAAATTCTCAGTGTTTAGAAGGGGAGAAGGACGGCTTTCGACCAGCGCTAATCGTCATCTCATCTACTGGATTGGAGCATGGGCAAAAGTTAATAGATAGGAAGACAGCGAGGGGAGAGGCGGAACTGGAAGCAAAACCAATTTAGACAAGAGACGTTCCGACGCAAAGGAAAAAAAAGGCTTACCTGTTTTCCGCTTGTTAAAAAAAAAGTATTACGTTCCTATACCTTAAAAAACAGAAAGCAGGGAGTTTCGTGGTTCAGAAAGAAAAATGGGAAAAAGCGGGGGACTACCCATCAACGAATAAAAAGAACCTAGAGACGCTAATGTTCGAAAGAAGCGTGGTTTACTGGGTGTTGAGGGGAACTGTCAACCACTCTTAACGAGGGGGTTATCAAGAGGAGAGAGGGCGTGCGAGGAATAGAGGAAAAGGTGAAGTATTTGGACGGATAAGAGAAACACGATCTAAGAAGAGAAGAAGTCCTTGCGTATGTCGGGGAAAAAAAAACAACTTTTATAGGGCAAAAAAACGGTCAGGTCAGTCAGAAGTGCAAAAAAAAAGTCTAAGGGGGCGAAAAAAAAGCCGCCAAAACGCTTAAATGAAAACGTGCTGAGAGAACTTTTTTGACTGGGGGAGTTTCGTATCCCACGACAGCTTGAAAAAGAAAAGCAAGCATCAGACCGGCATTCGAAAGCAGGGGGGGATCGGCGCTTCCGTAGAAAGAAAAGATCGAACGTAGGCGAGAGAGGCACTAAAATCCGCGGCACAATAAAGAGAGACGCGAGGCCTTCTCGTCCTGAGCACTTGTGACAACGGATCACGCAAGAAAATGGGAAGTGGCGAAAAAGGGGCGCCCTCGTGCTGAGGAGAAAACTCAGACAACTCGTAACGTTGGAGGACAGGTCGAAAAATGGCAACGGAGCTTCAGGTAAAAAAAGGGAGACAAGCCGTTTTGTGCTTCGTGTAGAGAATAGGGAAAGGTGTAGGATCGTCAAACTGAAAGCCGGAGAAGAGGAGTCCGTTTGACGTATTCCCGGCTGAAAAGAAGAAAAACGACGTCCCCAGTCAAATATTGTAAAGACCACAAAGCCGTCACGCAGGAAGAAAGAAAAAGGGGCATACAAGAGCAAAATGGGAAATCCTTGTCCGCGAGTCATAAAGAGAACGAAAAGCCCATCAGCTGATGCGCTCCGCAAGAGGAAAACCAGCACTTCGACGGCGACAGAAAAAAAAAGAATAAAGTGTTCGCTCCGGGAGCACGAAAAAAGAAGAAGAGCGTGGGGGAACCAAGCGCCGAGCACTAAAGAGACAAAATCGGCACGTTACGGTTACTCGAGAGGGCATTGGTTCGATCAAGAAGAAGTGGTCTGTGGAGCCGAGCGCCCCCGTCCATAAGAAAAGAAGGGTGAACGATGCGAGGGAGGCACTAGAAAAGGGTGGGGATGGTCAAGCGGGCTCTAGAAACCTCAAAAAAAATAGAGATAGAGCCTCGGGCAGATCAAAAAGTTATGCCAGGAAAAAGGAAACTCGTGGGGAACGGGGTAGAGAGGAGGAGAAACGTGAGTAATGTCGGAGGGTCGGCCTTCACTAGGCAGGGAGCAGGGGAGAAGGAAAAAGACCGTTTCGAAAAATCTGCGATGGCGAGAAGAGGACAACTAAAGGTATGGGAGAAATCACACCATGATTCTAAAAAAGCTCCCGTGCCAACGCTGCCAATGGAGGAAAGGAGGGACTGGGAGAAAAGGAGAAAAAAAGCAGATAGGTCGAGTAAGAAACTTTACGGCTCGTGAACTGAAAATGTAGGCAGAGAGTGGTAGAAAACTCGGAGAGAACAGGTCTAGGCGGGGAGGGAAAATCTGTTACCCGACTGGAACCTCTTGCCGTACTAGAGTTTCCGCGCCAACCGAGAGAACAACTTAAAGCTACTAAAAAATTAGAAATTCCGCAGGCGTTAAAAACTACAACCGCACTGAACAGTAGAAGAAAAAAAAGAACGACGCCAACGCTTTGGGGGAGGAAAACGCGAAAACATACTCAGAAGGGACAAAAAAAATAACTTCTCAGAAACACGTTCGATCCGGAACAGGAGAAGAACACCAGCGGGCTGCCAAGAACAACGGAAAAATAAATGACACCCGCAACGTGAGGGGATAAAAGAAGATGGAGGCTAGCCCTCGAGAAAGGACAAAGCTTAAAAGACTAGTTCAAGATCGCCTACGTTCCCGAATGTAGAGTAAAAAAGGAAGCAAAAACAAAATCGAACGAAGTGCGGGTCCTGATGCAAAGGGGAGCAAAGAGGGGATCGAAACTACCACTTCAAAAAGACAAAGCCAATTCGGAACTACGGAAATTGAAGTCGCAAAATTCGAAGAGCCTAGTGGAAGGTACATGGGAAGAGAGGTGTCAAGAAAACTATGAAAGAACTAAAGAAGAGGCCGAAAGGAACTGCAATAAGGATCCGGGTATCTAGTATCCCACTTAGAAGAGGACAGCAACGACCTTTCAATGAAAAGAAAGAACGGCAAAAAAAGCCAAGAAACGGGAGCCTAAAGCAAATTGGTGGTGCAAGAAAAAGAACAATAACCCCTCTCGATTGGCAAAAATGCTCTTCTAGGTGACCGCGATCGATGGGCGGAGCGAGTAAAGGAGAAAACGGGACCTAACGAAGCCATTTTCGGGGTTTAAGGGGGGGGTGTCGAGAAAAGGGAAAGGCGGTTGGAATACAAAAAGAAGTAACGCCAAGAGCGTGGGGTCAAGACGTGGAGGGGCGGGAACCCATACTCTCAAGCTAGTTCAAAAGGGGGGGGAAAGAAAGTCGAACGATAACCTAAAGAAAGGAAGTTAAGTATTACCTAAAGAGCATGAAGGATGATAAGGGGGCCGCTAGGAGGGGACAGAGTCATAAAAGTAGGCAAAGTAAGCCCTCTAACAATCGCGCCGACGAAGAGGGTTTCTTTTCGCGCGAAACGCGTCCTCGAAAAGGTAAAGGGGCTGCGAGAAAAGCAGGGAGGGGAGGTTGAAGTAAAGGGGGAATCTTTCCCGAGGGAAAGACATCATAAGTAGGAACCCAACTCCTGGTCGGGGGAATAACAAGGTCGTCTTCGGGGAACTAGTAGGGGGAAGGGGGGTAATTTCTTCAGGGGAAAAAGTTCCTTTCCGTCAACCGACAAACCCCTTGCCGCCCTTGACCAAAAAAGACAGAGGGAAAGAATCAAAAACAATGGTGGAGGGGGCCTTTTCGGCCCTTAAAAAGGGGAGAGGAGCAAGTTTAAAGAAACACCACCTGAAGCTGACCCCATGAAAAAAGAAAGGACGACAAGCCGTACCAAAGGGAAACCGCCCTCGTTTACTATCATCCTAAGACTAAAGCTCTCTGGGAATGCCGACATCTTCATGGGATGGGGGGAAAGACTTGTCCATGATTTTGGGCTGCGAACGAGGAAACTCTCCAGGAAAAAAACGCCCGAGATGGTAAAACAGGTCCGTCCCGCGTGAGGCTCACGAGATGAAAAAAATCGAGTGTCGAGCAAAAAGAAGGAGTGAGCCGCTTGGATAGGAAGAAAAAAGAGATGAAACTGCCTACTTGTGAAAAGAAGCTCTAGATCGCGGGCTGGGAGGATGGACATGAAGGTTGTAAGTTAAAAAGGGAAAAAAAGAATAACATCAAGGAGGAGGCGCGTGCTCAGTTTGTGGAAACGGGAGGGATGGAGGGGGAAAAAGTGACCGAAATCCAACGTCAGGGGGAGCCTGTTCCCCTATCATCATCGAAGATGGATAAGGGGAGCGTCCGGCATTCTTCTTGTCCACGTGAGAACAGAGAAGCAACTGAGGACGGCGCTAATGTTTATAAAGAATCAGGGAAAAGAAAATCAGGCGTCGAGGATCGTAGGAGGGGTATTACTTGATGGAAAAGGAAAAAAAAACACCGAGAATGATGGTGAACAAAAAAGA
>Ga0179591_1335403_pt1 | contig 11767 bp, 12 predicted proteins | sample CZOMad2_1_08_16f_FD_182891 | JGI IMG/M metagenome (GOLD analysis project Ga0179591, IMG submission 182891) | Vadose zone soil fungal communities from Angelo Coast Range Reserve, California, USA - CZOMad2_1_08_16fungal (PacBio error correction) | ecosystem: Environmental > Terrestrial > Soil >...
GCTCACCGTCAGTGAGAGACTAAGGTCAACGCCTCGCTATCTCCCGGTGGAAGTCGGCTCGTCGTGAAACCGGCAGGGCAAGGAATGGGAACTCGTGGGGGGAACGAAAAGAGTCCGTTGCAAGGGATCGAGGGAGAAACAGTACGTCCGGTGGACAAGCTGGCGCGCTTCGCTTCTATCCAAAAATCCACACGGGGAAGAAGGGGGGGCGTACCGGAAAAATGTCGCAGGGTGGAGGGGAGAAAGCGTTTCGGGGGAGGGGTGGACGTCCAGAAGTCATTAGGGGAGGTGAGCTCACGAGAGATCTTTTTCTAACACCGGCTTCTTTTGTTGGGGGCCCGGGGGCGCGGGGGGAAGTGTCTGGTTTAAGTGGAGGGGGGAATGGTCATTCTATTTAGCCAGAAGGGGGCAGACGGGGAAACAAAAGTTCCCTGCCCGGCGACGTTATTCTCTCGTGAGCTCGTCGAAGTCAGCACGTTGGTACGTCAGACAGGCAAAACGAAACCACTCTCTCAAACAGACATCATCCGGGGGGTGGCGTCCCAGGATTCCTTGAACAAAACCGATGAAGGACAAGGAGCTCGAAGTCAAAGTCGGGGGGGAGGGGAAGCCGTCGAATGCCGGACTCTCTCATTCTCGTCTGGCAACGACGGGAGAAAGAACACTAGACAACATCAAAACCAGGAAGGGGGCGACTAGGAACGCGGCGAAACGGTCGCGGTGCAATCCTATAATTATCCACCCCCCCACCTCAACGGGTCCGTACATCGCAGATACCAAAGTAGGCCCGCGAGGGGGGTGACGTACGGTGAGAGGGGGGCGAAAGGATACGTAGCAAAACACGTGCTCTACGTGAAGTTCATCTTCGCTACAATTTCTCTCAAACAGCGGGCGTGTCTTCATCTAACCAGGGCAAGCGGGCACGGAGAGCAGAACGGGGGAGAGTAGGGCACCGAAGGAAAATGAGGGAAGGGGAGAACGGAGGGCTCGGAGGACGACGAGACCGACCACTCTAACCTTTCGCGCGAACTTGAGGGTCTACAACCAAAATCGCAAGCGCGACGCAAAAGCCAGGGAAACGCGGTCCAGAAGGGCGTATTGCAGCCCCCCACTCACCAACGGAAAGGAAGATATCCCGAGGGACCATTGGGGGAAGAGGGGTCGGATTGCAGACGGTCACTCGGGGAGACAGGGGTTCAGGACGGGTCAGGGGGGGAAAGCGTTTTCGAGTTATCGACACTTTGTCCCGTGCGCCGGCGACTGGTGGCAAGGCAATGGCATTAAAGAGAATCCGGCTGGGAAAAGTCTCGAATTCGCGACTTTCTTCAAGGTCTGGAGCGTCTTAGAGGGGGTGAGACGGGCTGCACCGGTTAAAGGGACAATACTTAGGGGAATTGGTTGGGCCGCTAATCCCTCCAAACTACCGGCCGAGCGGCAACCACTTGACCAGTAAATACAAAAGAGCAGAATGGGAAGCGGGTGGGAGGGGAGTCATTTGTTTCACAAAACCCGTGGTCAAGGCGTATTCCATCTGGTTGGGGGTACGAATTGCTACTGAACTGTCGGAGAGTCGGCGGTGGGGGGGCAATAGGGGAGGGCCAAGGTAGGAGCAAATAGCGGGAAGGAATACGGGACGTTCCCTCCTTCCCGTAACCGCAGACTGTTCCCATCCGGTGGAGAATGAAGCCCGACGAAAAGAAACCGCGGGCGGGGGAGCCCCTTAGGGACACGTGGGAAATCGTCTGTCTTCAGCCGACTTCTTACGATCTCCACTCCACCATAGAGGAAGCGGCGAGCTCACTAATAAAAGCAAGCCAGACTACGGGGGACGCAAGGTCCGGACCGAGATAGGAGTCTTCTACGTTTTCCCTCGTCAAAGCTTCCGAAAGCGTTCGATCATGACTGGATGGCCGGCTCGGGGCCAAAGAACAACACCGACCCGCAGGTATGCATCGCCATCACTTATATCTTCTTTGTCTCAAAGAATTTGCGCAGAAGAATCGAGCGCAACGAAAATCGGGCCGAGACTAAAAGGGGACGGGGAATCGCTGCCACGCCCATGCTAGGCCCTGTAGTAAACATCAGACCGTTCTAAGGGGGGGATCAAAGGGGGGAGACAATCTATCCTAGGACTTTACGATAAGCTATCACATCCTTCAAGAGCCAACCTCCTCTTAGGCTGCATCCTCCTGGTCTCCGAAACGTTTCTTCCCTCGAAGCGGGCCGCAAAGCAAAGAAAAGGGGGAATTAAATTTCCAGAATCAGAAGTCCCCCATGACTATCGGAGGCGTCCCAGCCTCTCCACTTCCCTTCTTATTATGCCTACCGTCTCTCAACTCGGATGCGCCCTTTCAATCGGGAGAAAGGAAAACTATCGCTGGGTCAGGAGAGTCAACGTCGGTCAGGCTCCTCTACGAGCTCGCTCTTATCCAGTGATTCGTGACCGGAAGGGAGGGCTCGTCCCAGGGAGGAAAAGCCGAAAAGGAGGGAGCGCAATGGGTCCGAAACTCCGTACCGTTCTGTTTCTCCAGTCCGGCCGGCCTAAAGCGAAAAGACGAACCGAAAACAGGCTGCATCAGAGAGGGGGTGAAATCCCAAGTTCTAAGAATGTCAATGGCCTCACTCTCAGCTCACTATGAACTGGAGGATCCGCCGCTAAGACTCAAGTCGCCCATCAGAAAAGCGAAAAACGTCGCCGCACCTGGAGATCCGTCAAAGGCCACGCTCACGTCTTCTGCAATTGCCGCGAGCCGAGCGGGGGGGCACGAAGACAGTCTCTGGGAAAAGGACGCTGCGGGGGGCACAGAGCTGGGTTGGCCGAATCCCAGCAAATAATGTGGCGACAATGGCTCTCTCTTTAGAGAATTCTTCTGACGCTAAAAGGCCTTTGTTGGCCAGGCTGCTCCAGAGTAAGAAGGGGAACAACGGAGGCGACCGCAAAGACGAAGAGAAGGGGAAAGAAACTGCCTGTACTACCAAGCCGCCTCAGGTGCAATTCGTTTACTAAAAAAGGCGCTAAGAAGAACTCAACAAACAAAAAAAAAAAAAAAGGGGAGGGAGGGAAAAAGGAGAAGAGATAGCCCGCTGGTCGTTTGAATGGAAAGAGTTTGCGGCGTCTGAGGTGTGGGGGGCGAGCAGGGTGAGGCAAACGCCCGTCGAGTGAGGCAAATTTTGCCGTAGAAAGCAGGAAGGTGGGGAAAGTCAGGTAGGCGGGGGAGCACTCAAATTAAATTCAGCTCTCAGTCGGCAGCGCCACGATCAAAAAACCCCCCAAACCACAACCCAGGGGGGGGGGGCAGGGAAAAACGGCTGGGGGGATTCGGCAAGGTCCATAATCATTCCCTATACGTTCGTCGACGTTAGAGCAAGCCGGGGGCACGCGGCCAGTGAACTTTCGCTCAGCCGATGACTTGGCAAAGCCCTGGGCTACAAGCTAGACCGGGGGGTGGGGGGAAAAGGAGAGATTGGCCAGGTCTATATATATTATTGCTTATCTCATATTCCGAGAGTCTCATCAGGAACGGGAGGCGCAGGCATGCCTTAAAAAACGGTGGATTAACAAGACTCGGATGCAGGGTCACCTCGAGGGGACTAGTCCACTTATTCTTCGGCGTTCTACAAAATCCGGTATGGATTTCAGGAAATGAGCCCTACTTCGGCAGAGGGCAGGTACTCGATATCAGTCCCCACTCGTTATAGCTGCTGCTCGTGAAGAGGAAGACGTGCCGAGCTATCATCTTAGATGAGTCATGGCAAGATTCGAAAGCATTGGGGGGCGCTGGGTCGAAATTGGTAGTCTTTATCATCCTGTCTCTTTTGTCTATGATGGACGCTTCTGGCGGGAGAGGATGGTCACGTAAAGAGAAGGCGGGGAGTCGGGGGAGGGAGGGAGGGGAACTGGGAGTTGAAAACGTTTTATTTCCGCCCGAGCCTAGGACTTGGGAAGACGGGAGTCGGGAGTGGATAGGGGGGAGTTACTGACGCGCGTGCCTTTTTCCCCATTCCCGCAGCGGCTAGATCCTCGAGAATCTAGAAAAAGCATAATGGCGCTTGAAAAAATGTCACGACGTCTAATTCTGGGAACGCGGGAGGAGGATGCGCTCAACATGGAATGCTACTCCTAGAAGGCTCCACCTGGGCGACTGCTAAGCGCACGGGGGTGGGAGGACGCTGAAAGGACGGGAACACGAAAGACGGCTTCTCCGGATCAGGGATACGCTTCCCACTATCCCTTTCAAAGGGCAAACTCAATCGCGCGCTGCGCAATCGGAACTCCTGCGTGGTGATGGAAAGCGGCCGCCGGGACTCTACTTGTTTTCAAGCCGAAATGCCGAGTCGCGGAGATGATGCGGAACGCCTCCAGGGGTTCGAAAAAAGGGCAGCCCGCGTCCGGGAAGACCAGGGTAGACCCCTCGGTGAATGTAGGCCTCAGTATTCCCCGATAATTCTCAAGAACCGGCCCCTGTATCGAAGTCACGGCCTGTGCCCGAAAAAAAGGTAAAAAAATGAGATCGATACAAACGAATGCCTCCCCTCTCTTACGCACTTTTTTCTAACATTCCTCCGAACATCGAGCATCGAAGGTGTGCGAAATTTCCACGGAGGGTAGAAGACACGGAAGAGTTGGTGGAGCAGAAAAAAACAGCTCAGAGAACTCCCTGGGAAAACCGATCAGTCTGGCGAACTTTCCCGTCCTAACTCGCACCACGCAAAAAGGAGAGACCCATCTGGTGAACGTTTTGGCAAGAGCGCGCCGTTCTCAGACCGGTCGGGCCCGCTGAAAAGTCAATTTCCAGCCCAGTTCAAGGGAAAGGGGAAAAATACACCCTTTCGGCGAAATCGAAACTCTCTTCCCACCCGCATGAAAATGTCGTCGCGGGACCCGCAATGCCCGGCAAGAGAGCCCAAAGGAGAGATCTGACCGAAATGCAGTATTCAGGAGGGGCTGGCCGTATCGCCCTCTGAATCTTTACCGGCAGCGCGGGGAACCGGCGATGAGTGGAGATCCGAGAAGGGAGGTGCGACGAAACTGGTGGAGGTCGTCGCTCTGATCTCCGATCCGCGGCATCTATTGTTCGGTGGAATCAGCGCCCCGTCGGATGCGCAAGCGTGCCCTTGAAGGGTTAGAAGGGAAAGGAAGGCCAAAAGCAAATTTGCGAGAAATTCGGAGGATGAAATATTGAGAGAACTTGGATATACGCTGCTATCACCTTCAGTCACCGAAGGAGCGGGCCTTTGGTATCTGTGGGGATTCCGCCGTTAGGGAAGGGGGGGTAATCGGAAGGAAAGGGGGAAGGGCAGTAAGTCCCGCCGTGACTCACCGTCGGGTTGTGTTGGCTAGAATTCAGGCTCCCTCCCGTTTTCTCGCCTCTAATCCGAGACGGCGGCTACATAAGCAGGGGGGCAAGGGAAAGGAAGAGTATCCTATATGGAGAGGGTCAGAAGATGTTCAGCCGAGAGGGATGAACAATCAGCCCGCGTTAAGCGTTATATCTTTGGGTCTGCCTGGCTGCCGAAACAGGATGAAACTGATACTCTGAGCCAAAAGCGCAGGGACTCAACGTAGACTGAAAAAAAGGGACCGCTGGTGGGGTAAAGTCACTATTTCGCCGAAAGCTAACTCTCTCCCTTATCGAACGGGGCCACCGCGAAAAAGACGGCGGTGTTCGACCCGAAATCAGAGAACCGCCGTCAGAAGATGCCCGCCCCGAGGTAAATCGGCCTCGGGGGAGGTAACGAGAGCCATCCACTCGCTACTTTATTTACTTAGCCCGTCACTTTTAAGGTGATTGAGGCGCCCGAGAAAAGGCGGCTCGCCAGACGGATCTGGGCAAAAAAAAAGGCGTAGGAAAAGAGAGTCGTGCACGTGGGTGAAGAACCAAGTTTTTCAAGTCTGGGCCCTGCTGACCGAGATGAGTGCTGCATCATCGCGGCGGTCTGGCCAGGAAGTACTCCTCAGGCATGAGTGAGCGCTCTGCTAACGCTCGAAAAAAAACAACAACGGAGGGGGATATGTGAAAGGGCTCACGCATAGCCCGTTATCGGGGAAGAAAGGAACCGCCGAAGCGAATCTCCGGAAAGCACGCTCGCCTTAAAATAAGGGAAAGCGACAACTCGTGGGCGGCGTCCTAGGCTAAGCTGAAGGGAAATACGGAAGGTGGGAAGATAACAATGAAGCGGCCGCAGGGCTCGGGGACGAGACTCAACTATTCAAACCTCTCTGTATTTTCAGAAGGGCCAAGTGAAAATCGTGGCGCGGCAGCGGAGGGAACATCGTCAAGGCTTAAAGTCAGCTACGACGGGAGGGGGAGCGTTCGAACCCTGCCTCTGAGGATGGGCACGTTCGCGTTTTTAACAAGGGAGTCCCGTACGTCGATTCGGTTCACACAGCAGTCGTGACGACCAAAGTCCCTGTTGTGTACCGGAAGTGTTAGTGCCTCGGTATTCTCTGAAGCATCAGCACGGTTTCGGAACACAGCCACCGCACTCTCCTCACCGTCACGTCCAGGCGGGGGCTCTCGTCAGGTTTGACATCTCCAAGGCTCATCGACGGCGAGCCGGAGCCTGGGGCCCTTAAACCCTGGTCTAAAGTTCGAGGTCGGAGCGGTGGAAATCATTCTGAGATCACCGTTTACTGCTGACCCCCTCCAACACCAACAGGCACTCCGGAGGACGCGCGAAGCGGGGGCAAGCATATAAATTGGACCATCCTAAGGAGAGGAGAAAACCGATAAAAAGCTCTTCCAGGCGGGGTGCTGTTCACTTTCCTATCGCGAAAGAAGCTTATCAAAAACACGGGTCTCTACGGGGTCAAAAGGGCATCCGAAAGACACGAAGGACAAACGGACTTCTTTCGAGGAGAACCTTTCACTGGGCCCTCATCTCTAACAGACCTAACACCAAAAAGAAAGTAACTGTTCGCCTTCGCTCTGCGATCCTCGACAAGAACTGGGGGAGAAGACGACGAAAGGTATGATATACGAAGGAATGCCCATATCTTTTCCTCCACGCTGAAATGCTTTCGTCTTAAGAGAGGGCCCAGCATAAACTCAGCATTTAGGAAAACATAGAGACAAGAGGTAAAAAATGGGGGTTTTCTTTTCTTTCTTCACGAGTTATAATTTCATGACGGGGCTGTAGAGCGTTTTTAGCATGTTCCGCGCACGTTGGTCGAGTTCGGGCCTAACGGACCGGGCAACCAGGGAATGTTTCATCACGGGCACTATCTATACGCTCTCGCATTTCGGAAAAAAGTTCGGCAGAGGGGGGAAGGGGAAGACGGGTTTTGATTAAAACGGTCACAGTTTCGCCAGACGCGAGGATTTGCGTTTCCCGGATACTCCTCCACATAATCGCCGTCGCTGTCATAGTACGAGGGAAATCAGGAAACCCTATTACTAGGGCGGAGGGAAAGGGGAGCCAACACCCGGGGAAAGCGAGGAAGGACATCTGGGTGCGTATCGAGATTCTAATTACGAAGCAAGGGTGAGGCCCAGATACATGGTTGGAACGTCTCGAGGCGTGATCCATCCATCATCTAAGGAGTACGGTCCCGGGCCCGAACCTAGGTGGGGGAACCAGCAGTCCAACCGGAATGCAAGCGCGACAGGCCGGCCCGGCGCATTCGAGGCGGCTCCCATAAAACCAGCGACGGCAGCATGATCAGAGGAGACCGCCAAAAGCAAAGGCCCCCGAGGCAAAGGGAAACATCAACCGAACTGGAGAAGGGAGGTAACCGCTATCCTATCTGCCACTTTTTCATCTCTGGCTCGGCGGTCAGAGCAGACGCTGGGCGGGAAGGCGAACAAATCAGAACACCACATCCGCAGTAGCAAGCCGGGGGACCTGAGAACGGCGTAGATTGCTCGACATAATCAGCCCGCGCCATGGCGGCGACACGGGAACGGCAACTGCAAAATCTGAAAGGCGGCGACGCGTCGACCCTCCGGAGCCTGAATCGGCACGGGGCTCCATGAAAGTAAGCTGGCGGGGGGATACGTAACCATCCGCATCCCGCCACTCGCTGTCCTCGGCGAAAGGGTAAACAACTCCTCCGGGAGCACGACAAGGTGTCTTCAGGACCTCGTCTCCTCCCGAACCACAACCTCATCTTCAGAAGCGAGCGTACACGGACCCTAAGAAAGTTACCCCAGAAAAAATCGCACTGTGATCCCGTCGAACCGGAGAAAAGGATCACTCGTATCAAACTTCTGACTTCTCCCTCTCCTCGCCTCGACGTTCAGCTCAAAGGGGCTACATGGAACTTCGGTCAGTCAAAAAAAGAGGTCCACTATCAAGGGGGCTCTCTTCCACTGCAGTGATTCTGTGCTAGAAAGTATTTCTATTCACTGCCTTGAAGAAGAACGGAAAGATCAAGGTGTCAAGAAGCCAGTACAGTGGGTGTAAAACGTCCGGCACGTGGCTACTCCGAACGCGAAGGAGGCATCAGAATCTGTGAACCCCCAGCGTTTTGGAAGCAAGGATCCTCAACTTAAGGAAATGGCTCCATATACATCATTATTCCAAGACGATAGATAATAATGGCTAAACTAGAATTTCGAAAACACCATAAAGAAAAGAGGAGGGGAAACGCGGAAGAGTGCTCACGATTCAGCTTCCTATCCTTCTAAATACGCGTCAGAGGGGGCCAGCCGCTTGAGGTTGCACAGCGGATTGGCCTGTCACCCGAAAAAGGGGGGGGTGCTAAAAGTGCAGCTCGGCGGAGTACCGTCGGCCAGGCTCTTAACGTCTGTTGCTCCCTGGGATGCCGAACAACATAAGTTAAAAAGATGGATTGCCAAAAGAAACGAAAAGCAAGGCTCCTTCAAAATGTAGCTACTCAAAACTTCCTCAGAACTTTCGTTCTAGAAAATTGCGGTCTTTTTTTTTGGAATTTTATACTACAAAAAAGGAGGGAGAGGAGAGATAGCAGAAGGGGGGGGGGGAGGATGCGTAAACTCCATTTAGCACGCTTTAGGTAACAGTCGAGCAGTGTGTGACCAAATTCCGTACGACGGGGCTCCAATTTGCTGGGCGAAAAATCTAGGGTTGGAAATTCTTTCTTGAAGCCGCCGTCGAATCTTGAATCTCAGCCGCCCTCGTCAGCGAAGAGCGCGCCCATGGTACTACAAAAACGGAGCGTGATTAGGCCAAAAGCACTGTAAAAACCGGGAACTGGGAAGAGGGGGGGAGGCGTTTCTACGGGAGCGGCTTCTCCTAACGTCTTTCTCGAGTCTCGATGAGAGTGGCAAAGAAAATTTGCTCGGCGACCCAGGGGGGCGAAGCTCGAGGGGGGAAGCAGATAGAGGAGGGGGGAGAGCAAATAGTTAGAAAAAGCACTCATAATTGCGTCATCCTGAGCTAAAACGTGGGATCAACAAAGGAATGCACCGGTAAGAGTGAGGAGGCATCACGCCCTTTACTAGAGGTGCTACTACGTATTTAAAAAGTCCCTGACTCACTAGTGCTGGGGGCAATGCCTGGGACTATAAGCCGAAAAGACTCCCTAAAGCGAGGGGCGTTTATACTCTTCCATGAAATGCGAAGGAGAATTTCCGAGCCAACGAGCTGACTTCTATGGAGGAGGCAGCCGGCACATTGCGCGCGCCAGTTTGAAGGACGGTCGTCGAGGCATAACCGGCCTGTCCGTGGAATGCTTCTATATCGGAGTTGTGACTTGTAGATGGGAATTGTCTCTACTTCGGACGTGGCGGGTGAGGTGCGAGTCCGAGGAAAACGTTCGCAAAAAAGCCGATGTTGAACCAAAGAAAAAAGACTGAGGGGGGAGGGATTACGGTTTTGTCTCTTACGAAACGCTTCAGAACGTGCAAGCCATTCTCCCTCTCGAGGATGCGTCTAGAGATTCAATCCAATGGGCGGTTTGGTGTCCATAGGTCTCCTTCGCATGATGGCGAAGGGGGGCGCTGATCTCGGGCTCTCAAGGAGACACTGAACATCCACCGTTCCTGCGGAATCTCTTATTTCGGATTGCGCTGCGAGCAGGCCTGGAGATAAAAAACCGCCTGAGAAAAAGAACGGACCAAATATGCCCTTTCCAGGGGCCAAGAGAAGAGTCTCGGTCTCAACGCCTGCAGGCTTTGATGCGATCTTTGCTCCTGTGCCGGAATTGTTAGGAGAGGCTACAGGTCCGTTCTCATTTATTTGCCGCCTCGGAGTGCCTGCCGGGGCCACCACGTTTCGCTCTGGCAAGGGTAGACCCTTTTCCCGCGTGGTCGATTCCGGCGAAGGAAGGTCATATCGCCATGGGGGGGATGCAAAACCTCCCATCTCAACCAAAAAGGTCCTTCCAGTCAGTTCTTTGGCCGATCATTCTTCTACAACCACCCTCACTGCCTCCCCGCGCCTTTACCAGGGTGGAAAAGGCCGCCGACATCGATACTGAGAGGGTTAAAAAAAAAAAGTAAAAACTAAGCTTCCTTATCGGTGGTAGGCTTACTCCCAATACCGTGAAAACTGGTACGATGGCGAAACTCTCTTCCGATCGCACCACCAAGTAAGCAAAAAAAAAAATCCTAATTGGGTTTGCCAAAAGTCGCGGAAACAAAGTAATCTTTCCCTTTTCACATTGCGCCCTTTCCGGACGGCGACACCGTGTCCGGACGAAATTCAACGTAGCCAAAAAAAGACAGTAAATGGGGAAGCCTCGGTGTACCATTGCCGCCACTCTAGCCCAATGTGTATAGCTGAACTCATTATTCTGGGGGCTGGCCTCGACGCAATCGAAGAGGCCCGCTTGGCAACGGGCCGCAGGCAGGGGGGGGGGGCGGCAGTGTGATCCGCGAGAGAAAAACGAAACTGTGATCCTTGTCGGCGAGGTAGAGATCCACGAAAAGAGTCCGAGTTTCCAAAAGTGGGAAAGAAACTCCCCGTTAGGCGCGCTTTCCCTAACGGTTAGATTGAACTCCCTTCACGGGGTTTGGAGAGACCGTCGGCGAAGAGACGTGGGTGAACGTAAGAGACAGGGGTGGTGAGATACAGGAGGGGGCAAAAGTCGGAAGCACCTTCACTTAAGCCGCTGTCCCGTAACTTTTTTATGGCTATGATGCCTCTTGGATGGTCAATTATGAGGGGCAAAACGAAGGTTCCTGCCGCGAACCGCGTCGCAACAGAACTGGGGTGTTGTGCGAGAAATTGCCGGGGGCACTTCCAGGCTAATCCTAAGTAAAGCTACATCGAAAGGGTCGCCAGGAGCCGAAGGTCGATCGGAGATAGCTTATCGGAGATAAAAGTAATCCCGCTACGGACGCGCAACACCCGCTGGGGCGGTGCCGCTAAGGGGGGGGCTTGTGGGGCCGCTGCCTAACAAAGGTAGGGGAAAAAAACATCAGCAGAAGACCTCACCTATCCATTCAAACCGGGACCGCTGGGTCACGATTCTGATTCCGATCGACTAAGGATCTCGAAACCACTGATCCCCAATTAGACAGTGACCAAGGAATAAAGACTCCCGAGGGGGGTTTCCCTCTCTACGTTCATCTGATCTGACCGCCCCGAATGAACGGGCCTCCCTGTCACACGCGAGCCATAACCGAGAATTGCACGGGGACTGGGGGAAAAACCATCTTACGCACTCATGGAAGCGGTAAATTTGAATAACCCCGGGATCCTCCATCGATGGTTCCACACGGCTAGTGCAAAGTTCTGCAAAGGGTCTCCGCAACGCGGGGAAGACCTTGGAACGCGGAGGACTTAAACGGATGCGAAAAAAGGGTGCCGGAAGGGGGCGCAGCACTTTCGAGAATCTGTC
>Ga0179591_1228016_pt1 | contig 11766 bp, 22 predicted proteins | sample CZOMad2_1_08_16f_FD_182891 | JGI IMG/M metagenome (GOLD analysis project Ga0179591, IMG submission 182891) | Vadose zone soil fungal communities from Angelo Coast Range Reserve, California, USA - CZOMad2_1_08_16fungal (PacBio error correction) | ecosystem: Environmental > Terrestrial > Soil >...
CTAAATATTCTGTGTTACTGATAGAGGGAGGGGGGAAGAAAGGGAAAACTCTATATCGAGCGAAAGAGCTAGGGCCCAATCAAGGAGTTAAATGGGACCGGTAAGAAAATCGGCCGTTACTGGACACCACACGAGCCAGGCGGAACAGGACTAAATGCAACGACGATAAAACGACACTTGGGAAGGGAAGAAAGCCCCACAGCATCGATATGTCCATGCAGGATTATAAAGTTATAAAGGGGGCAAAAAAATAGGGTCCCCTAACCGGTAAACCAAAGAATAGGAAAGAAACTGAATCACAAGGAAGACAGAAGACGCCGACCAGGGGAGGACAGGGGACAAGGTCTGCGTCAACATTTTGCGAATGGAGGGAAATTGTATTGTACCGGCAAGGACGAGGCGGAGAGAGGTCAAAGGAGGGGGGGAGAAGGCTTTGAGGGAAGGAGAGAAAAAATCGCAGAGGGGCTCCACGGGGAAATAACCAAAAAAGGAAAGCCCATAGAAAGGCCGAAAAAATCAAAGGGGACGTCAAAAGGGAATCCGTCCGTCAATCGTACGGAAACCGGTCTAAAAGAAGGAAGGGGGGTCCGGCAGGGACGTCAAGGGGGGGGGGTCTATCTCTGCCTTCCTCATAGCAGAGAAGCCGTGAAGGTGAATTGGCCTTTGTGGGGGAACAACGGGAGAGGGGAAGGATGATAAATCCCCAGTAAGGTCTCAGGAGTAAGGTCTCATAACACGCACATATGACAAAGGGAAAGGAGAACGCTTGTGCACATTCGGGAAATGTGATAAGCGGGGTTTGGGATGGGAGGATGAGGAATCAACAAATGGAAGTCGTGACGGGGGGGAAGAAGTCCCGGAAATGGAAGAGAACTATGGGAAAAATCGTCTGAGTGGGAGGCGGTTCAGCACAGGGCTTCAGGGAAGGGAGGATAAAAAAGAAAAGAGCTTTCTGGTCCGGCCGGGAAGTGGGGGGTTTCGAAAAAAGGACGATGTAACAGTCATCGTGGGCTTTGGCGAATTGGGGGGAAACCTGATGATAAGCACTGGACTAAAGGGCAGGGGGAAAAAAGAAAAACATATATAGCGGATCATAAATCGAAAAAAAAAAAAAAGGATAACGGAATTTGACAGACTTTCGTCAGTCAGAGGTAAAAAAAACCGCAACGTGGACGGGTGGAAAGAGTCCCTTGAGAAGGGTCTAAGGGAAGTTGGCTTCGTCCTGGGAAAGGGGGAGACGGAAACTTCACGTCGCGAAAAGGAATGCAGATGCCCCAAAAAACTTAAAAGCAACAGCATGGTGGACCCTTGAGGTTGGAGGGGCAACTTCAGCTGATGAAAGGGGAGTGGCCTTTTGAAAGGTATTTCAGAAATGTGCAAAACAGCTACTAATGAAGTTGTACCGGGCCTGACTAGGGACCGCCGCTGAATATATGTAAGCCACAAAGGAGGAGAGTGGGGAGTCATCCTGACGGTAACAGGTGCCCCATTGTGCACATCTTACTCATCGTCTCAGCGGACGGAGTCCGAGACTACCACCAAACGCAGGGGAAATCTTCATGTGAAAAACTAGAATACGTCCGCTTGATTGAAAGATTGGATCATCGGAAAACACCACCGGATCCGCTGGATCCCTAGGTCTAGTAGTCATACAAGAGGTGGGGGGAACAGAGAATGAAAAGAACAATACGGTTACAACAGAATCCAAAGCTCCCACATACCTAACTCAAAAGGATACTGAGGAGACAGGATAAGAGGGACGTGAGTAGAAGTTGCACACGGAAACGGAAAAAAATGCATGCATCTTTAAGAATTAACTCCACACGTGTGAGCAACATGGAAACAACAGAGGTCCAAAAGTACTTAATCAATTCCGGGGCGAGAGAAGATACGCTACACTGGCCTCAACAGGAGGACAAAAATCCACGGTAATCAAATATAAATTGGGGGGAAATCGTAACGGAGTTAATTGGGGAAATGAGGGATCATTAGGTAGTGGGACCGTGTATCAAAAGGAGATCATTAGGCTACACAGTGTCGAAACAAAGCAAACTCCTAACACCGCTTTATCAACAATTGGGGGGGGGACGTCATAGAACTGGAAACCTCGCTCACAAGAGGGTTCACGTCCTCGGGACAGTTGGGGTTCGGGGGGGGAAAAAGAAATACATGTGCATCATCCCCCGGGGGGGTCAATCCAGAGTTAAAAAATAATACAAGAAAAAAAGGACATCAGGCACCAGAGCGTGGGGTTTGGGGAGGCAAGGGAGAAAGGCGGGATACGAATCCTGTGAGCAAAGGTGAATTGGGGGGGAAGGGGGGGGTCTTAAGGGAAAATGTGAGTCGAGGAGAAGACCACAACAAAGGACCCACAAGGGGGGGTAACCTGCAAAGGTACGGAAAAAAGGGAACACCAACAGAAGAGAAAACACCCCTGATTATGAACAGAGAAGAGGGATGGGGGGAGTTGTGAACTTTTTATTCTGGCCGGTGCCTGGGGGAAGGTGATGTCTGGTGCTTTGGCGCGAGGTCAATCAAAAAAAAAATTTGCCCAGGGAAACCCTACCTGCCAACGGGGAAAAAAAGAGAATCGAAATTGGAAAGGAAACCGTACATGGAAGAAACGAAGACAAAAAACCCAAAGATAAAGTGTGGCCGGATATCAGGGGCGTGTATTGAAGGGGGGAAAAAAGGAAGGGGGAGAAAAAAGAGGTTAGGAAACGAGAACATTTGAGGGAAAAAATCAAACCAAACGAGGACAAAAACCATGTAGGAGGTTTTAAAGCGGCCGAGCCTAAAAAGTGCGAAAACGAAAAGGAGGGATTCAATTGATACGAAGTTCGCACTTTACCTGGGAAAGGAAGGAGGGGGGCACGGCATCTGAAGAGGAAGAGAAGGGCTACAATCCGGGGGAGGGGTAGTCGCAAACAGTTAACGCAGAGGGGGATCATGGTTATGGAACAGGCGGGCGTTGGGAGATACATAAAACCAGGAATTGGAAAGGGGTCCCGGGGATGGCGTTGGTCCACGCAAGCGACAGGTTGGCGCAAACAGGGTTATAGTTTGCAAAGGGCAAGAGGGAAACATGATGGGTCAGTGAGGGAAACTACTCCGAAAGAGCGAGGTCGGGAAAAAAAAAAAACCTTGGAGTGAAGGGTGAGTTAGACTTTGTAAGAAAATGGGGGGAAAGTATGGAGGAGGGGTAAGTGAAAGGGGGGAAAGAACTTGTCTAATACGAGCAAAGTTCCCGACTGGGGAAGGAACTGAAGGGGGGACATTAATCAATGATGGAATAAGCGCATGGAAAAGGGGGACGGTGAAATAAGGACAAGGTCATGAGGGGGGGGGGGTTGGAGGCACCACGTCCGATGAAGACTTAGGAGTTGTGGGAAAAAAGAAGGACGGTTACCTGGACAGGAAGGAGAATTGGGCGGGGGAGAGAGGGTAATCAAGCAGAGGGGGAATGGGGGACATTTAACGGAATGGTGTCTACCATGATTCAGGAGTGTGGGGGAAAAAAAAAATGTCGAAATAGTAAGCCACATCTCAGGGGGGGAAGAAGGAGAATTTACCAATCCCAAGGGAGGCAGGCGAGGGAAAAAAGTAGGGTTAGGAATGCGAGGGGGACGTAATCTTAAGCAACAGAGAAGAAAACGCAGACACCTTCAGAAAAAAAGAAAAGGACCAGCAAGTGAAGCGGGGAACGCGCAAAAGAAAAGGCCAAAAAACGTTCACTTAGGCTTGGGGGGGGTTGGTGGGGGAGGTTATTGCTCTCAGTAAAGGGGTGGTTGACAGTTTTGAAACCTTACTGGAGACGTAAAGTGTTCCATCATGTCGGCCAAAAGGAGAAAAAAGCCCAAATGAAGGTACAGTCGAGGATAAACATCCCCAAATACCAGGTACAATAAAAGAGGAGAGAAAAGGAAGACCTCAGAGGAACAACGAAACAAGAATAACCCGAGTACGATTTATTGAGGCTTTGGGATCAAATTTACCCTAAAGGAAAAAAGAGGGGGGATTGTAAAAAGAACAAAACAAAAGAAAAAAAAAGAAAAAATACCGAACGAGGAAAAAAGGTCTAATGTGGGGCAATACTGGTTCGGTTTGAGAAGAATGGGGGTGTATACAGGACTGATTATGAGGGATTTGCAGGGAACGGAGAAGGGAGTCGGTCAAAACAAACGGAAAGAAAAAGAAGTTCAGGCGGGGCGACCAGTCGAGGTCCAGGCAAGGGAGAGGACAACAACTTGCGCATATCATAGGGACAGGAAGTGACGTCTAGTGAAAAGGAAGGATTCGTGTAATCCTTGGGAGGTTACATTTAGGGGGGGGAACTTAGATGGGGAGAACGTTTAAAATTCTTTGTGTGGAGGGAAAATGAGCCACCGGCGAGGCAGTTCATAAGGATGCGAAAAGGGGACATCATACCAGACGATTCACCCGCAATGGGGACAGTACAGTGGGACACCCAAATCTACTCCAGCAAAAGAGGAAAAAGTTAGGAAACGAAGAATGGAAAAAACATCAAAAGGGGAGTCGTTGGCTTCTCTTAAACCTAGGATCGCAGAGTTCTAGAAGGTGCGGTTTGGGAAAAAAAGGGGAGGGGGAAAATAGCCGTGAAAACGGGAGATTATATAAAGCAGGCACATCATATATTATGATAGTTGGGTGGGGTAGTCCTGTTACCAATGGTCGTTGGGATGTAAAGTTGAGAGGAACTTGGGGAAAGGGCTCTTGGTGAAACAAATTCTCAGTAGGAAAAGGGGAACGACAGGATTGGGAAAATCATAGGTCGATAGAAAAAGTGGAAAATGTGAGGGACACACTACAGGGTCTGATAAAAAAAAGAAGAGATCGACACAAATGAGGAGGTCAAGAAGAAGGAGGTAGCTTGGAACGGATAGCCCTTATGTGTGACATACACTTGAAGAGAAGAGAAACGCAGCGTAGGCGCGCAACCCGCCTAGAGTTTACTGGGAATAAGGCAATCTACGGCTGGAAACCACAAGAGCAAGTTAGAACCTTCTAACCAAACGTACAGACACGACATAGATGGAAAGAGAAAGAAAAAAAACCAGCAGATCAGAGGGGGTCGCCTTCAAGAGGGATACTGAAATGGTTCAACATGATACAATCCTGTGAAAAAAGACCGAGGCAATCCGAGAAAACCGAAAAGCGGAAAAAACGACTTGAAGGACGGTCGGGGCCACATTAGAGGAATCAGGTTGCGAAGTTTCTGGGTAAAAAGTGGGGGAACATGGAAAGGGAAGAGGTGAAGGATAAGGGGGAAAAAGAGGATCTGGCCGGGGCATGATGGTGCATTTCGACTAAGAGAGATAACGCAGATAAGTTGCTACTTGGAATAAAAAAAAAGGAAAATGAGGATCAAAAAGAAAGGGACAATAACCTAAGAAAGGAGCCACTAATCCTATGCTAATCTTTAGAATGACCTGGGAACTTTGGCAACAGATGCGGGACAAGTGGGTGTCGGATAGCGTTGCCGGGGGGAACAAGGGACGCAGATAAGAAGGAGGACCTTGGGGAAGACGGAAGGCGAGAAAGGAGAAATCAAAGCAAAAATCTCAGGTAGTGAAAGAGCTCAGAAAAAACTACCAAAGTATTGCCAAGGAAGGAAGGACCGGTGTGGTAAGGAGGGGGGGGCCAAGGATCTAGGGTGGGGATTGTCGGTAGGGAAATCAAACGTTCATTAGGGAAATGGTTAGAAGAAAGTCTGATAAATCGTGGAGGTCTCTTCTTGACTTGAGAGAGGGGGGGAAGCATAGGAGTCGGAACGTGGGATCGAAGGAAGAGGAGGTCCTTAGGGGGGTTATAACGATCCTCTACGTGTAACCTCAGAGTGGGCTGTGGGTAACGACGGTTGAGAAAGGGATAACATGGTTGAGGACAGGTCCAATGGAAACCACAATATATTAAATAACCTCAACAAACAAAAAAAAACAAGAAGGACAGGGGGACGGGCCTTCGTCGCGCTCTGCTTGAAAAAAGAAAGGGGGACTATGGAGAGTGAACGGGGGAAAGGTTAGGGACGGGACGTGGGCTTCTATCCTTATGTGGAGAGGTCGGGAAAGGAACAAAAGAAAGAGCAGTCGATGAAAAAGACGAAACTGTGTAAAAAAGGGGGGGCACAGGATTTGTAGGACTTCCGGAAGAGAGAACTTATTGGGGGATTTTAACTTTGGGGTCAGAAGGTACAAAAACTGCGAGAAGGGGGGTCAAGATTTGCCTAGTACCACCGAAGAGGCGTGTATACTCCGAGTAGGAGCATGGGAGGTACGTCCTTGAGAAATGGGAACCGGATTGGAAAACAGAAACTATCGTCTTCACGGAAAGGGGGGGAAAAGAAGAAAGAAAACCAACGAAATGACCTGCTAATTCAAAAAAAAAGAAGAGGACGGAAATTTGGGACAAAGGGGGCAAGTACCAAAAAGAAATGGAGTTCCAGGTCTTTAAGGGTCAATGAACAATCTGGGTGACACAGAGAAATAAATAGTGGAAAAGGGAAGAAAACCGTAATAAAAATAACTCAAAAGGAAAACGAAGGGAGAACCTTAAGAAAGAGTGAAGGAGTTATAGAGTTGCACAATAACCTGACATCACTATTGACAGGGAACTTCAAAAAAAAAGGAGAAAAAATTCAGAGCGGGACAGCAAGAAACAGATCCAGGTCGAGGTAGAAGAGGCACACTGGCTCCCGTCAGTCCAATCAGGAAAGAGGTATACTGGTGGGGGGACATCGAACGAGTCCTTGTCTATTGTGAGGTTACTGGGCGGGAAAAATATATTGGTCAAGGGGAAAAGTTCAGAAAGAAGAGAAAAAACTGTAATCTGGAAAGGGGGACCTCAAGAAAAGGGGGGGACCGCCGCGTCATTTGTGTGGAGGGGGCCCATCATAAATGTATGAGCAGCCCATAGGGTCATCGTCGAGGACAATCATCTAAAGGAAAGAATGAAAAGAGAGGTTTGGGATGAGGAAAGGGTCGGCAAGTGAAGGGGGGGGAGGACAGTTGGGGGACTGTAAGTGTCAATAGTAGGGATTGGGGGCAATGGTGGGGGTCAAAATCTAGGCACAAAACAAAAGCAAACTAAAAAACTTTACCCGGCACGGGGAACAGTAATAAAGGAAAGAAAAACCCAGCTCTATCACCAACAAAAACGAGAGAGTAAGAGGGGGGGGGTTGCTGAAAACCAGGGGGAATTCGTACCGTCAGGTTACCGTTGCGTGGAAGTGAGTGATATAAGACCACTGTCAAAAGTTGGGCCCCATCCCTACTACACCAACGGGCCCTATGGGACGCAGAAAGGATTGCATTACACAAGTCAACTGGCACCAGGGAGGAAGCAAAACCAAAACTCGGGGGCCTGAGTCGCAGGTTCTGGAGATGGGGAACCTCTCCAAGGAGGAAAAAAGTGAGCACGACCTGGGATTAAGTGTAAAACACTACAACCAAAGGACAGGCACGGACCCCTTGGAGGGGGGTGACAGCAGAAGAAAAGAACATTTCTCAGAGATTCTAGCGGGTCGACTTTACTTGACATTCAGGAGGGGGGTTGACAAGGGCAGTAAGAAGGAAAGGACAAAAATTTCTACAGGAATCAGAAGCTAAGGATATAAGAGTATGGATCAGGGGGAGGGGGGGGACTAAAGTGAGCGGAGCTAGCTGCTAAAAAGGGGGAAGGGGGAGGGGAACATTAATGGGGAGTTGCCCGCTATAGACAGGGGGGAATTGGTTTATGTTCCATTCCAGTGATGTCAGGGTGACAGAGCAACTCTATAATTGAAAAGAACTAGGGAGAAGGCTGAAGACCTTTTTGGGGAGGGGGGGAGGGGAACGGGTATGACACGGGGAACGTATTTTATTGGGGAGGAAGGTATATTGTTAAAAGGATGGAAGACCACTTTCCCGACTGGAAAACGGGGAGGGGGAGAGCAGTATGGAATAGGAGAGAGGGAGCCGCAGAAGTTTTTTTTGGGGGGGTGGTTTAGCGGAAAGGGTCAGGAGGGGGGGGGAGTGCGGAAAGAACAGATGTCTCCGGGAGTAAAGGTTTGAACCGGGAAACTGTCCCCTTCACAGAAGAAAATTAAGCTAAAACGGTAGGGGAACAGCATCATAAGAGAAGTGAAAGTCAAGGTAAGGGAAAAAAAGGGGGTTGTCTGTAACCAGTTGGTCGAGGTGGTGAAAAAGGGAGAAGACTGGTAAAAAGGAAACAAGAGGCAGCGTATTTGAAAAAATCCCAGAAGGCAATGCTGCTTAAGAGGGTGGCATCATCCGGAGAGGAGTGGTACGGGGGGAAAGAAGGCCTACACCACATTATCGGAAAAATTCTCCACACTTCAATCCCATTGACTCGAAAAAGAAGAGTTTAGGGACTAAGAAGAAGAAGGCAACCTTACCTTTTGGGGGGTGGGGGGGTTAGGCTCTCAAGGAGGAATTGGTGGGGGGAAAGGGGGTTTAACTTCCTTCGAAACTATCAGGTATGACCAAAAGAGACAGCAAAAGAGGAAGGCCTAGATCCGCGAAAAAGACCTAAGGTCAGAAAAAAAAACAAGAGTAAGCCTAAGAGACTGCTGCTAACCCTAATAAAAATAAGAATAAAAAGCCGAGGACGATTTATTCCAGAATTGAGGTGATCATGGAACCTAAGGAAGGGGTTATTGGAAATAATCATAAAAATCAAAAAGGGAAAGGCAACAATGCAAATGCGAATGAAGGAAAAGGGGGAGGGGTGTTGAGGAGCAGAGGAGAGCAGGCTTGGATGGAGGGTGGGGGTATCCTTAAAAGGAACATGGTAAATTCAAAAACAAAGGAAATCAAGAAAAAGTATCAGTAAAGACCCGGAGGGAAAAGGAAACGAAACAAATGGAAAATCGGCAAGTGAAAACCGAAGTATCAGGCGGGAAGGACGAGAGGCTGGAAGCCGGAGGGGGAGGGAGGGTGGGAACTGCTATTTGAATAAGCATCTAGTATTGTTATTACCAATGAAAAAAGGAGGGCCATTTCCTATCAGAGGAAAGGAAAAATCATATCCAGACGAACTCTCCTCCAGCGGCAGACTTAAAGAAAAGCAAGCGTAGAACTGCAAATGATGAGAGAGGACAACAAGAAAAAAAGGTACTTTCGGAGGTAGGACGAGGGAGCGGCTTCCTATTGGCCGGTTTGTAAAGGGGGTGAAATAATGGGCATTGAAAAAAATGGGCTAGAGGAGAGACCGGAGGCGGACAAAAGAGGGGAAAGAAGGGGCATTGTTGGGGGAATGGTATCCGGTTAGTAACGTTGTAGGGGACCGTGATAGGTAATGCGAACGGGAAAGGGGGGTGGCCAGAAGTCCATTCTGCATTATTCCCGAAAAAATAGGAGGGAGATCCTAAATGGGAGAAGATAAAAAGGGTTTAGTGTAACTGCCCACATAAAGAGGACATTAAACCTGAGCGCGAGCAACAAAAACGGAAAAGAGAGATATTATCTGGGGGTTTACAGATCAAATGTCTGTGAGGGGGGAAGACACTTAACAAGCTATATCGAGCATGTATGGCGAGAAAGAAGATGCTGTTCACAAGGGAAGATAGGCAGAAAAGCGGAACTTGAGGGGGAAAAAAAAAATCGAAAAGGTAACAGTCTACCGATCAACAGAAAGATATGGACGATAAAAGAACCCACCATCAGAGCGAACATAGGTCCATCCTGCGGTATAACGTATAAGGAGGAAAGAAAAAGGTTTGACCAATCCTGGTACAAACGACTAAAGAGCGAGAAAAGAAAAAGAAGGAAATCCTAACCTTTGGGAGCAAAGGTTACCACATCGTCGGAATCAGAAAAAAAGGGGAGTGGCGTAGAGGTGAGGGAAAAGGACCGAAGCGGAGGGAGAGTAGGGAGTGGGGAGAAAGGGATTGGGAAGGGAGGAACGAGAACTCCGAAACTCAGGGGTCGAAAAAAGAAAAAACAAGAATTGTAATAAAATAAAACGGAAACATCAAGGATTCAACGATCCTTCCAAAGAAAAAGAAGGAAGGGTTAAGGGCCTAATGGGGAAAAAAGGGGAGGCAGGGGTTGCGTACTCTTGCTGACCTGAGATCAGCGGATAAAAGGTAATTCATTGTGCATTTTTTGAGGACCAATGGCCTACGAACTGAGAGAATAAAGAAGGAAAGGGTAAAAGAGGGAGAAAAACAATAATTGCCACCTGAACAAAAGGGTTGGGGGAGGGGGGGGGCACGGGGGGAGGAAATGGGGGTTAAAGCTGGCGTGAAAAGTTTTTTCGGGCCATGACCGAGGAAAAAACTACTCGGTACGAGGGGGAAAAGAGGAGGAGGGAGGGTCTTCGTGGGCAGCATCAAGGCGGCGGAGACCACGAAAGAGAGGAAGTTGGAAGGGCCGGAAAGGTAGTTGGGCGCGAAAAGAAGGGGTCCGGAGCGTGGGGGAAGACGGTTGCATGAACAAAAAGGAAGGTTGTCGAACGAGGGCAAAAAAGGGTCAACCACAATAGAATGAGAGCCATAACCCAAAAAAAAAAACACAAAAAAGGAGAAGGTAACCGGGGGGCCTGCGCTTCTGCGTCGTTAAAAAGAAACGATGGGGACGGTGAAGGAAACGGGGAGAAGGGGGGAGCCGGCAGGTTTAGTCGAAAATGGGGCCTGGCGTCACTGCAAGACGAAAGAGAGTCGATGCCACCAGAAGACGGGGTCACTAAAGAAGGGGGAAGGTCGGAGTCAACTTCCAAACTAAAAGGGAATAGAGGGGCCAATTTTTAACTTAGGAGGTAATGGGGCAACCACCTAGCATCGAGCCAAAACCGGGGAAAATGTGACTAGTCCCCTCCTCTTACAGATCTGTATCCTCAGAGTAGAGATGAGGAGATGGAAGGAAAGTGGTGACCCAGTGTGGAAACAATGACAAAGAGCTGTAGGAATCGAGTGTCGGGCAGATACGCAAAACCAAACAGAAGTCGTAACTTACAAAAAAAAGGGAACGAAGTCCTCGTCGCTTATTTAAAAAGAAGAGGGGAAAGAGGAACCAAAAGAAGGGGCCATCAGTGGACAGTGGGAGATTACCAAGCCAAGAGGGGGCACAGATCAAATAAATAAGGGACGTGGGATACACGTCTAAAGAAATAACGAAAAGGGATCGTTTCAGAAAGGAAAAGAAAGAGTATGTAAAATGTAGAGAGTAACTGCAACAAAGATACGAGGGGGACATGGGACGCCAACTGATAACAAAAGGTATACGGCCAACGCCAGTCAACGCAAGGGAAGGTGCAGGCAGAGAAGCTAAACTACCGGAACCAAGGCTGCAACCTCATAACATTCTAAGTAAAAATCGAACGGAGTCCTGGGAAAGGAAAGAAGGGAGGACTGGCAACGTAACAATATCTGAAGTATAATGAAAGAAGAGGAGAAAATATGATGGGATGATGCCACGCGGGGAAAAGACGCAATGTGGACGCGTGCCTCGTCCTTTGGGGTTGGGGGAAGGGGGGGCACCTAATGAAATGGAGAAAGCCAAACGTTTGGAGAAGAGGCGCGGGGTCAAAGCAGCGCACGGAAGAATCAGGCCCAGACGGGGTGGTGTTGTTGCAGGGAGGCGGTCAGTGCCGGTGTAAGGGGAAGAAAGTGAGGACGGACAGATTAAACGTGGGGAAGGGTTCGTCTTGAGAAATTGGAAAAAAAATGGGAGTCGGGCGATACCCAAGAACTCAGCCCCGCCAGGAACAGGAAAACGGGGAGACAACAACGTGGAAATAAACACACAA
>Ga0179591_1359729_pt1 | contig 11765 bp, 9 predicted proteins | sample CZOMad2_1_08_16f_FD_182891 | JGI IMG/M metagenome (GOLD analysis project Ga0179591, IMG submission 182891) | Vadose zone soil fungal communities from Angelo Coast Range Reserve, California, USA - CZOMad2_1_08_16fungal (PacBio error correction) | ecosystem: Environmental > Terrestrial > Soil >...
CAACAAAAAAAAAGTGCGGGAAGAGTGAAAACCGCGAGGGAAAGTGCTTTGAAAAGGCGTAATGATAAGGGGCCGCCCGGGAGGGGCAGTTCCGATACACGATGTGCGGTCAGGAAAAGAAATTCGCTGCAAAGTGAAAAAGGCCTTGACCGTACTTGGAATCGGGAGGGATTGTCTCTACTCCTCAAGGAGAAACTATTAAAGGTTCAAAGTTCTAGGGACCCGAGAACTGAAGACTAAGGACGCGCAAAGGTCCCGACGTAGTGAAAACTGCGAGAATTTCCTTGCAACGACCGCAGACGCGAAGCAGCGTACACGCAGAAAACAAAGAGCTGGCCTAAGATTATTGGGATGGGGGGACGTGTGGGTGGGCGGGGGGGGGGGGGGGGGGTGGTGCTATGTGGCTCCTCTGAGAAAGGGCCGCATGTCCAGGGGGCGTCACTCATTTCCTCTTTTTCAGAAGGGGATGGGCAAGGGTCCCCGCGATCTACAACGATGGGGGGCGCACCTCCCGAAGTCTTTAGAAGACGAGGAGGGGGGGGACTCTCTGGATATAAATCGTAATGGGGGGCGGTATCGCCCGAAAATAACAGAAGCATGAGGCCGCCCAAGGAGGGGGGAAGTGGAGGGGGGGGGGGCAGGTCTTGCGGACGCAAACGGTTGAAAAAGTTAAACACCAAACGTCAAACCTAAACTCACCTTGTATAGGATAACCGCCGACGGGTCCGGATCTACGTTCTCGAGTGAAATTGCGACTCTCACCAAATGAGTCTGAGGGGTGGCGGCCAATTCCCAAACGCTATTCATACAATCTAAGGGAAGAAAGAAAGAATCAAGGCGAAGGGACGCCTAGCGGGTACACGGGAAATTTGCATCAATGTCTCGACCGGCAGGGGGGGGTGGGGGGGGTTTTGGGGGGGGGGGGGGGGGGGGGGGGGGGTGTGGGTGTGTATGCATCCTCGCTGATGGGCTGGTGTGCTGGCCGGCAAAAGATTCAGAAAACGTGCTAAACAAGAGGCCGCGACCAAAAGAGTTGTAAAGGCCTGGGCGGCGTAAATGTTTGGGTCAGCCTCTATTGGACCGTGTGCTGGTCACGCACCTCGAAAAATGCAGGAAGAACGATCATCGGTTGCACAAGCGGAGTCTATCTCTCTGCCAGCAAGCCCTAAAAAAGACAAAGAAGAAGCTCGCAGGAAAATGGCTGAAGCGTACCAGGGGCTACGCGACGAATGAGGGAGCGCATGCGGGGGGTGTCTCCTGGCCTGAAAGAGCTTAAGGGGACGTTAGCGCGTTCCGTGCCGGGGAATCACAGGGCAATTAGACGCTGTCGAAGATGAAAACAGTTTCCCGAGAATCTCGAGTCAAATCTCCGTGCGCCTTCAGATAGGAGACTGAAATGGAAAGACTCTACCGAGCCCGAGGAGCGGCGGGAAGAAACTAGTCGCATTCGATGCAAAGGGGAAGTCGTACTAACGCGTGGTCGAGGAATCCCGAGAATGAGACGTGGGAACGGAAGCATCCTACCAGGCTAGAGCGGGGTCTGGGGCGGCGGAGGAAAAAAAAAAATGGTGTGGCCTGTCTCGTGGATGCGACTGGTCTCGGAAAAGGGGCAGGAGGGATGCCTCGCCGCAACCATGCGACATTTAGAAAGAAAGACGACGAACCGGAGAGGCAGCGTTCTGGAGAAGGGTAGCTCAAGAAGACTTGTCTAGCGGCGGAGGAGGATTTTTCAAGGATCCGTATATCTCCATTCAGATTTCAGTGAGTTTCAACCACGCGTTATTACGGGATCCTTTCCTGGGCTATCGTCAATCACCGCAACGATGAAAGAAGGAGACATGGGTGCAAGGGGGACAGCACCGGAAGTCTTAACTTGCCCTCGAAATCTTGAAAGAGGGAGAAACCGGGGAGAACGTAAAGCAGGGCCTGATCCAATACACTGTGGTCGAAAACAGCCCCATCCAAAAAAGGACTTAAAAGAAAACATCGTCAAAAGGAGATTAGGTAAAAAAGAGAAGAGGACTATCCGAAAAGGGAAGAAGGAGTTACGGAAGGGGAACTTTGTCTACGTTCTCGAACCACACTTTCTTCGAAAGCCCTGAAGGAGAAAAAAAGGGGACCCTCTGTCATTTGCCCTTGTCAGGAAGCCTAGGGAAAGGGAGACTCTTGCGGAAACAGCTGCAGGCCAGGAATAGCGTATCAATCGGAAGTTAAACAAATCGAGTCAAATCAATAAGAAGTTGGGATCAGGGAATCTTCTATCGCTCTAATATCTGCATTCAGTTGGTTACCAAAACGCCAGATGAGCATACAATGGCATCTGAGTTCTGGCCATAAAAAAGGTGTCATTTAAAGGTACAGGCCATGGGGTTCCTCCGTCCGCAGGTCTGATCTAGGGTCAAAAGAGGGGCCAGAAAAACCCATCAAAATCTCCTTAGCCACAGACGTAGTACACAGGCCATACCCCAGAATGAAAAAACCCGCTCTCGTGCACGTTATTACTTAGGAGCACAAGGGGAAGGAACGGTCCGCTTAAAAAAGATGCAACCGGGAGTAGGAACTCCCCGGTGTGAAAATGGCGACCGTCTTCCCTCTTAGGTCCGTTCCGAGGGATAGTTAAGGGTCGAAAAAAAAGCGTACTATCCGGACTCCACGATTACCAGGGAGACGAGGAGGCGAGAACTGGGAGTCGAATAGGTCGGGACCGCGCCGATAGACTGGAAAAAAAAGACAAAAAAAAATAAGGCGCAAGAGGAAATTTCTTAGTCGGGGGGAAGGGTCCGGTAACATTCGTAATGCTCTTAACATGGAAATTCCGATTCGGGGTAAGCCAGAAGCGATCTGCAGGGCCGTGGGGAGGCGGGGAGTAGTCTAGCAATTACTACGGCTCTTCGGGTGGGTCAGGACCGATTGGGGGGGGGACTTCTGGGGAGTCGTCCGGGGTGTTTTCTATAGCGGCTTGACCCTCAAGGAGGGGGCCAACGTTCTGAAAACATTTCGACTCCCAGGACCTACGCTAAACAAATCGACGTCTTGAGGGGGGAGGAAGGTGACTTCGTGGGTCCGTCATTTGACGCAATCATTCAAGGATTTTCCATCCATAACAAAAAAAGGTGTCTGCAGGGGGGAATACGATGAACCAGACTTGTAAGAAGGGAGCACTCGGCCAGGAAAGTTCCGCGGGAGGGCCCTGCTGAGGTAAGGGGGGGCAATAAAAAACAGTTAAACTAATTGGGGGAGAAAGGGTGAGTCGTAGGAATAAGTCGTTTAAAGCGCACGCAGATCGGCCAGAATCGGAGATGAAAGGGCGGATGCGTTCAGTTTTTTGAGAAGCACATTCCGTCGTCAAACCGACGTCCAGAGGGAAATCAACGAACCTTGGCGGGTCTCCGCACATCTACATATATCCGGGACGCGGTTCAGGGCTTGCACGCACGCGAAAAAAGGGGAAGATAAAAAGAAGACACCACCTATCCCTCGGTGTAGGAACGCCTGGATGATGTTGAGAACCAGGGCCAGGCTTTCTGCCGATGCAGCGCGGAAGGGACACGAAAGAAAGAGAAAACGCGTTGGAGCATGCCCCATCGGTAGGAAGGAAGAAGGGTTGCAAACGCGGCGCTTCCCACCCTAGAGCAATAATCTCTCATTCCGATAGAGGTGTGGATGCGGAGAAGGCCGTTTACTCGGAAAAGGATGGAGGAATCGTCGAAATGTGCGGATAATGACAAATGCCGCCAGCTGAAAAAAAGTGTAGGAGGGGGGGCCAGGAACCTGTACATACTTTGGAAAGAGTAGAAGCCGACCACAAGGGGACGGCAAAAACAGGCTTCGGAAAAGGGGAAGAATTCAAGAAGCAATCTGGATGCATACTGTCCAAAGAGATGGTTGAGGTGATCATTTACGGCATACAGACAAAGGTGCGGGGGGGTGGGCAGCGTGTAACCTCAGACAAGTGCGGGGAAACTAACAAAAAAAGAATAGCAAAGAAAACCAGGACTCTTCGTCGCTTTCAAAAAGAGTAGGGGCTTAACTTATCAAAAGTCTTTCAAAACGCATAGGGGGAGAATGGCAAAAGAAAGGGCTTAGGGGGAAGTACAAGGAGGATGCCCGCAAAAATGGGCCATGTACGGGGTGGCATCTTAAAGGGTGTCTAAGGGGCGCTAACGAAAAAAATGTGTTTCCATTTAGCCCAAACCTTACCGGGACGAGACGGCAGAAAATTTTACTCATGCAAACTTGCGAGGTCCGGCAAGACCGCTGGGGGAAGGCACATCCCTAAATAAGCCACCGCAACCCCTAAAGAAGGGGTCGAACAAAGAGGCTCTCGTCGAAAAAATATTCGTCTGAAGACCATGGACTTCGGTACCGCTTTTTCGAAGGGATGGCTGGGAAAAGGAGGCGCAGAAGGAAACCTCATCTGAGTGTGCCCTCCCCATGCGTTCGAATCCAATAGGGTTGGGGGGGGGGGACTCAGGTGATAGGGGGGAGAGTGTTCTTCTAAACCTAAACAGGAGGAAAAAAGTCATGGGGGGAAGGCGCCCTAAGACCGAACCGAGGAATGCTGGACAAAGGATCACGCGTGAGATTATGAAAAACAGGAACGATCTCCCCCCGTGGGAAAGGGGGGCTCCGGTCCGATGAGTTGCTTGGCCAGGGCAAGGTGTAATCACCAGACAAACCTTCGCTCTTTAAACCGTCCCATGAGAAAGGCCCCAAGATAGGCGCAAACAGCCCGCAGGCCGTCGTCGGCCGAGGGGTGGAAAAGGTGCAGAAAGAACCTTCAAGCTTGATTGTTGATGGCTTCTGGAAAGGGTCAATGGGGGAAAGCTGGAAGGAAATAACTCAAACCGAGGAAAAAAGACAAAAGAGAAAGTATTTACGGCTGTTCGGCCTAAATAAATTTTAGGAAGGGAAGTGCGACAACGGGCACCGATATCGCCCCTCTGTAAGAAGGATCGAAAACAAACTCATGGAAACGAACTAAGGAGTCTTGAGGAGAACTCGAAAACTACTGCACACGGCTGCCTGCCGCGTCGCCAAAGGGCTGAAGCCGCACGTCAACTCTAGGAGAAAAGGGGAAAGTACGCATAGTTGGACCTCCTAAAGGGAATCGGGGGGGGAGACCGGTCCTGATGGGCTGCAGGGGGAAGGGGCAGTCAAAAGAGCCTGAACTCTCTGTAGGAAAAGTACTACGCACCTTTCTCTCAAATCCTGAGGGAGGGAGACGATGGCGGAGCGATCTCAAGAAGGAAGATCTACTGCCGCTCCTCCGCCGGTATCTATAAAAGAGAAAGTTTCGAAGGAAGCCAGATGGGGCATTTTCGGAAGAAGCAAATTGCATCGTAGTAGACTATCCCCTCAGGGAAAAAGGTTGTCGGGGAAGCCTACCTCCGGTCGGGGAGGGTGGGTTGGGGGTTAGGGTTCTGGGGAAGTTTTACTTGACGTAAGTTCTGCCGGCTGCCATGGGGGAATTTGTCAAGTGGGCCGGACTGAAGCCAATACGTCTGCAAACGGTCGTAAAGGGAGGAAAGCCGGGACGAGGGGCCTCCTCATGATCTGTCGCCGGTCCGGCTGAACATCAGGGGAAGATGCAAAGAGCTAACTCATGAGAGATAGGAGCTTTCAGCTTGAAGTGCAGAAAAAGAAGCACCACCGAGGGATGAAAGGATCTTCAATCAAGCACGACACGATGCCGGTCGACAAAAAGAAGTCAAAAAGTATAAAAAAATAAGGAAACATGTTGGTTGGGGAGGCAAAGGGGGAAAACTTAAGCCCGCTCAGGTCCGGGAAAAAAAACTGCTTGAGAGGGAAGGAGACCACCAGAATAATGAACGGGCATTCCTTCTTAGAGGGATAACCCCCCAACTATGTAAGAGAGAGGGGAAACTGGCAGAACTTTAAAAGGTCAGGGGGACTGGGTCTATAAAAAGGACTCGACAAGAGCTTGAGACCCGGCGGGAGGAGGGTGACCCATTTTGGGCCATCTGTTTGCCTGGGACAAAGGAGCGAAAAGGGGCGGAGGGTTCTTCCGGATCCAACTCTGCATCTGATCGCGGGGAGGAGGGGATGTCGGTGGACGATGCCATAAACTGCCAAGTAAATGACGCAATCCGGAGCTGAGATCCTCTACGATCGGCCATTCAGTTGGATCGCGGGAAAAAAAGACAGCATACGAGAGAATTGAAGACTCCGTTGACAAGGAACACCCTGAGGGGGTTGGGCAGGTAAGGGAGCGAAAAGAGGGCGGAAAGGGTCGCCGATCCAGGGTCGGAGAAAACTTAAAGAAAGTCAGTAACAGTACAATAAACTACAAAGAGGAATGGGCCAGAACCCTCCGCCAAATGAAAAAAAAAAAAAGGGCGCAAGGCCAAACTTAGATCGGAATCACGGTACGAAGAGGAAGGGGGAAGGGCCAAGGGGGTGGAATCGAACTCTGATTCGGCCCAATCCAGGCAGTGAGAGGTCGAGACCAGAGCATCGAGGAAAAAGCCGAAGGGGGGCAAATCGAGGGGGAAACCAGAGGAACCGGCGGCGGGGAAGGGGGCGGGAAAAATAAGTAAACCTATAATGAGGCAGGTGGCCGAACCAGTAACTTACAGAGTGCCATCGGCCCGACAGGTCTTCGGGAGGTGGAATTCGTCAAAGGGAACATTAGAATTCTCAGCTGCGTCGGGCCGGGAAAAAAGGGATGGCGGAGATAGTTTCATTGTATGCTACGTCTGTCGCGGGATCCCGAAATTTCGGGGGCGGCCATAAAAGAGTTTTTGGAGGTGCGAGAAGGGGGACGCAATACGATTGAATAGGGAAACAAACAGAAATTCCCTCTTTCGAAATGAAGACCTGGTTGAGCCCAATGTCGAGAAAAAGGAAATCAGGAATAAGCAGAGTTCAGGGGAAAAGAGTCCGGTTGCGTTCCAAAAAAAAGGGAAAATCATTTAAAAAAAATCCCTACATTCAATGCAATCCAGCAAAGACAGACCTCATAAAGGTAAAGGCGGTTTACTGAAAAGGAAAACGATAAAAAACTTTGAAAGGAAAACGCCTCTTCCTACGGGAATGGCTTCCCAGCTCCTGTCTAATCGGGGGGGCATGGCCGCCCTTAAAGAGCTAGGGGGGAGAGAACCTGTCGCTAGGGCTAAGCAACCATATACGGAAGAAAATTAGGAGGAAGGACTCACGGATCGTCCGTACGAGGTTGCTTCATCACATTCCAATCCTTCAAACCGAGTTCCAGAAAAGGTTCACAAAAGGGGCTGGACGGGAGGAGGCTCCAAAACCGAGGAAAAAAAATTCAAGGCTTCTGACATGCGCCGCACCGCGAACCCCATTAGAGGGGGAACAGTAAAAAAACTTGGTAATGGCGGTCTGTCACAACGTAAAGGTCCCGCAGGGGGGTTGCAAAACCGAACGACCCGGAAAACGACAGGGAGGAGGAAACAAGCGGGGAAAATTTTAGACCAGGCGGTCTCTTCCACCAAGAATGCAAGAGAGATTAGGGAGTGGTGGGTTTCTTCTGGCGAGGGGCTGCGCAGCGTTTACAAAAAAGCTGACACGAAGGAAAAAAAAAATAGTGCCATAGGAAGGGCGTTCTGATTTTGGGACAGACGGAAGAATAACTGAGGCGTTATCTCATAGACCGCCGACTGCCAAGACCCCACCAGGGGCAGCTCATGAACTGGCATGGAAAAAGGCGTGGAAGCCCAGCCGCGTCTTTGGGAAAGAGTATAATTTACGAAGAACTGAAGAGGGGGGGAAGAGGGGAAAGAAGATGAGAAGCGTATTTATGAGAAAAACACGGGAAAGGGGACACTCTCCTCTGCTCGAGGAGCTGCCCCCCCGATGCACAGGGGGAGGTAAAAATGTCCCGTGAGTTCAAAAGGTCTGGTGCAAGTCAAGCGGGCTTTCTGAAACTTCCAGGCTCTGCCGGAAAACAAGTCGTGGAGTGAAATTAAAATGCCGCAGCAAACGTGTCTAATGGAGAACAGAAAGAGAGAGAAAAGGAAAAGTTTCATGGGAGAACCCCGAGAACTTACCTAGCGGGCGTACCTCCCAAGAAAAGCCTATGGACAGAAGACTTTCCTTTCAAATACCAGGGAAAATCCGAAAAGAATAGAAAATAAATGCTATATTATTGCGCCAATCGGTTGACGCTCCGCGTGTCCGAAAAAAAAACAAGAAAAAAAACACCACAAAATCGTAGCTCCCTAAGAGGGGGACCATGTCGGGTTTTTGAGATTTTAGGTGCACAAACGCGCTGATCAAGGCCGCCCAGGAACCGCAAGAGAAAGAGGCAAAAAAGGGATCGTTGGGCGGTTACTATGAATAAGTGTCGGGGGCACCTTCCGAAAATCATTGGGGTTCGCGGTGCGGGCGCCCCCCCGCGGACCAAAAAAGGGGGGGGTCTGGCGAAAAGAATATTGAAGAAAAGGCCTACCGATATACACAACGTAAGAAGCCGACATCTGCTGGCGTTCACCTCATAGTACCGAAAAAAAAAGGGAACTCACAAAACTGCACAGGGTCTTCAACTGCCCCAACCTACAGGAAAAAAAAGGAAAACACTCCGCCCGTCGAAGGCCGATGCGGGGCGAAGTTTCAAACGTCTGGTCGCCGTAAAACTCAAAAAGCATGCTGGTGAAGGTCTCGTCAATAGGGCAAGAGAACTTCTACCGGGCGGCCGAACAGAGGAAAGAGAAAGGCTCCGATGTAGGCGGGTAAATCGAGCGGAGGGGGGCTGGGGTCCTCCCTTGAGCCTTGGTTGGGCCGAAGGAGGTCTAACATCGATCCTTCATCCCGATCGCACTCGGGAAAATGGAGGCCTTGACGATGCCGACTAGAAGAGAGCTAAAAAGAAACACCTCCTAAGCTTCCTGCCGCAGGCGCAAATTTAGCCGGAACTCGGCGAATTACAACATTTTCAGGCATGAGCATTCGGGGGACGCGCCTCGGGGGGAAGACCGGAAGGAGTCGCATCGAGTTGACGATGCAAAAGAGAACGTCGCAGGGGGGAGAGAACCTGATACTATCGCCTTAGGAGAAGGATCCGCGATGGTTCCAAGAGGGGGGGGAACGTCTTATCGAGAGGTGCTCTTTCGCCGAAGCTAGGAAAAGAGATAGCTAAATTTTTGAAAAAAAAAGGCTCATTTGCCGTACGACGAAAAAGGGGAAGGAGTACGCGAAGTGAGACTTTGGTGAAGAAGACCTACCTCCGCGCAGCGGGGTCCTGTTGCAAGCGGAGTTAAGAAAGACAGAAAGAGATGGATATTGGACGGCTGAAAGTCCTGGCTGGGCGTCGGGGCCGACCTCTGAGGAAGAATACAAAGTGCAACCTGTGGCCGAAAAGGAATTTCTGGTCTCGTTCAGAGAGAAATCAGGGAGAGCGCCGTCACGGGGAATTTGGTGAAAAAATGCCTTATCAGTCGCGATCTGAGCAGGAAAAAAAGCACAAGGAATCAAAGGGGTGGTCAGTGAGATCTGTCAATCAAACCTCACTCCCGACTGAAGGAGAAAAAAGGGTAATTCAGCAATGGGGAGGCAGTGGGGGAGCAATCTCTACTGCCCTCTTCTGCTTTGTAGGCAATGAAAGGGGAAGTATACGGAAACCGGGGAAGGCCAAAAAGCAAAAAGTTCTCCCCGGACCATCATGGCATCAAGTCATGCAATGGAAGGCCTCTAGAAAGGAGGAGAAGGGGGGAAAAAAAAAAAAAAAAAGAATGATGGGCCATCACTACTTGGCAGAAAAGAAAAGACTTAATGGGTGGTCTAAAGGTCCAAAAAATAGGGGTCGCTCAGCCCCTTTCAAGGGAAGGCCCAGGGATTTGCCCTTGTGAAAGGGGGCCGATTTCAACTTTTCAGCGCTTTCGGCCGGCAAAACGCTGCAAAAAAAGAGATATAGAAGGGATGGTCGAGAGAGCAAGATCGCCAGCACTAGTTAGGGGGGCTGACTTTGAAAATCCTTAATCGGCAGTAACGCGACTAAGTCATTTGGAAAAAAAAAACAAATTAAGAAGGCTACCGGCGCCAGAATTCAGGGAAGGCCACCGAAGGTTTCCGGGGGTATCAGTTCTGTGCGGATGCGAAAAAAAAGAAAAGAATAAAAACATATGGACCAGTACTCCAAAAGAACTAAAGGAAAGGTCACATTTGGCAGAACCCCTCCGCCGGAGACAAATAGAAAGAAAACGTGAGGGGCTCACCAAACGTAAGCCAAGAGGGTCATCTCGTACTAAATAAAAAAACGGATTGGGGGACCTGCTCAGGTGGGTGAAATCGAAGGGTCAGGGGGTAGGTCGTAAAAGATCAAAGACGGGGAAACATGTTGTGGCATGGGAATAGCTTATCAAGTCCTTCTCTCTTCTGGCTCATCTGCTCTCGAATCGAGAGGTGAGCGATCATCTTGTTTCACGAGAATCCGCTTCTTCTCTCAAGGCTATAGGAGAAAGGGAGGGGGGTACAAAGTTGAGGACGCCTCCTATCTTGACGGAACCCTAGGTGAGACAGGAACGCGAGCGCATCTCCTACTCCGCGAGGAGGGAAACCAAGAGGGGCCAAAAAGATTCTTCCCTTCTAGTAATGTCATAGAGGGTCTCGGCTCTTCCTGTGCCCTCAGGGAAGGAAAAGGGGCTCTTCAAGGAAGTTTCGAGGTGTATTTTTCTGTGTAATAGTCGGACAGCGTACGAAAAAAGTTTGGGAAGACTTGGAAAAAACCTGTTTTTGTCGAAGGAAGGTTCTTACCATGAAGCCGACGAGGGGCAGGGATCTGGGGTGACTTTGACCATCAAAAGGGCCAGGGAAACGACATTGAGGGGGGCATTCGAACAAAACTGACTCTACCTAGATCGGAGAAGTCCGGAGGGGGTTAGAGAAGAATTCCATCAGGACGATAGAATTGCCGGGGGTCCGCCATGCACCACCCAGGGATGAGGTGCGCGTTAAACCGGATGGCACCAGACGTTGACACTGGGGGGAAAATATCAAGGGTAAAAAGAAGCGAAAGTGGAGTTTGGGGCAGTTATCTTCCTGTGATTCGGGGGGGGAATGGCGAGATCTAGGGTGGACGAAGTTTATAAGGGAATTCTAATAGACCGAAAAAGCTAAAAAGCGAAAGTCAAGTCTGCACGGGAAATTGTCTGCTAGTTGAGGAGAACATTCCCGACGGGAAAAGGTGCGCCAAGACGTGTCCAGCACAGACGCGGGGGGAAGCAGAAACGAGACCCATGATCAAGATGCGTTAAAATGGGCAGGGAGCACGCAAAAGATAATCATCGGGGGTAACCCCCGAGAGGACCAAAAAGAATCTGAAATAATCTGTTGGTCTCCACAAGCAAACCTGAGACGGAATCTCTAGGTTGCAACCAACTCCAAAAAGTGGAAGGCCGGAAGAGGAGAGAAGGTGTGTCAGGCACTCTCTCGGGAAAAAAAAGAAGGCTGAGGGGGGGGCCTCTAGTGTGTCGGTGGCTTCGGCGCGATGTAAAGAGAGAAACGTAATTGAGACAAGCGGTCGCGGTGAGAGAAAGGTGAAAGGGCCACGCCCAGCGGGGGCATTGGTAAAAAAAAGGTAAAAATGGAAAACGGGGGAAGGTCTTACTTGGGCGTTCTCGGAATCCGACGCTGGCCCCATCAAGGCAGTTAAGCAACTACGGCGTTAGGATAGCATAAATAGGGGAAAAAAAATCAAAATTTCTGAAATACTTAAAAACTGAAAAGGAGTGGGATTTCTCAGTTAAAAAAATGAAGTGTCTAGAGACGCAGATAAGGTGATATTT
>Ga0179591_1257759_pt1 | contig 11764 bp, 6 predicted proteins | sample CZOMad2_1_08_16f_FD_182891 | JGI IMG/M metagenome (GOLD analysis project Ga0179591, IMG submission 182891) | Vadose zone soil fungal communities from Angelo Coast Range Reserve, California, USA - CZOMad2_1_08_16fungal (PacBio error correction) | ecosystem: Environmental > Terrestrial > Soil >...
CAAGTCAGCCCACAGCGTTAAAAAGACCGGGTCCTCAAAAAAGTCCGCAGGACCCTGCCTGGGAGAAAGAAATGGGGCGATCCCGGCTTGTGGGTACGACGCTAGGAAAGTAGACCGGGCGATCAACACAAAACAAACGGAGGAGGAAAAAGAATCGTTCCTGATCGTCGACAGCGACAAATTCTACGACAAGAGGGGAACCAAGAAAGAAAGGAAACAGAAAAGGCCGTGATGACAGGGCGAAAAAGAAAGGGGGGGCGGACCGGGGGGGAGACGCTGTCTAGACACTCTGAGGGCTGCTAATGGGGGTAGGTAAAGAGGAAAGGGGAAACGGAACTAATAAAAGAGCGTGTGGCAAAGGGACAGTGAGGGGGTGAGTTTCTGGGGGAAGTGAGCATGGTAGAAGGGAGTGCTGGAAGGAGGAAAGGAATACCCATGTACAGCAATCTGCCGCGCCGAACACTGAGATCGACAGCGGCACCACGTCGTTTCTGTAACTTACTGGGGGGGCGGGGGGAGGGAATCTCTGCTACGAGGGGGATGAGACTCTCCGTCACGCCTTGAGTTAGGCGGTTGTCATCACGTCTGGTACGTCAGGGGTGGCCATGACGGGCTATTCACGCGAGTCGAGAGGGGGGGGCGACTTCGCCTTAAAACGTCACGGTGCCTCCGACTTCGATAGCGAGTCTTCTCACAAAAAAAACGAAGAAAAATAGTTCATTCCGGCAAACCAGGGTCGATCAGGGGCGTCACTAGAGAGTTCTTCTTCAGGAGCAACATCTTAGCGGAGGGGAAAGGGCTTTGTGGATCCTTCCGTGATAGGAGATAAAGAAGGTCGGGGAGCAGCGCACCGATCTGGACGACTTTCGTACCTGCCGAGTTCTCACCCAGAAAAACTGAAAAAAACAGAGGCCGGGAAGAATAGTTTGAGACGGTTGTAAAGTCTTAGAAACTAAAAAGTCGCGCAGCACTCCTTTGCCTTTAGGCTCTTCCAATATATCTATTTGGGGAGGAGAACGTAAAGAAGCTCAGCGGGAGAGAAAAAACAAAGCAAGAAAAAAAGGGGAGGACAAACGGAGAAACTGCCCGAGGCGGACATGGCGCCATCACGGGAGGAGCAGTCACACTTCTACCGAAAGACCGTAAAATGTTAGGAGGACAGCTCCTGGAGTCATGACAAAGGAAACATACAATCTTCCGGATGGGACGAAAAGAAGTCTGTGCCGTTGAAAGCGCGAGCCCTTAACTACCATTTTCTCAACTGCTTGGCGCTCCCTAAAAAAGAGCGAAGAAGCCTCCGAGTAATCTGGGCATGAGGTCAGGAGGGGAGGTCAGAGGCGGCGCGGGACAGTCAGGTAAATTCCCTTCAATCTCCGACAGCGCTGACATCATCAAAAAGCAGGCGAGCAAGTTAAAAAGAGGGGACAAAAAGGAGACCATCATCTTCACTAACACTACATGCATGGGGGGGAACGGGGAGGGTTCACTGGGGAGAACAACACCCACTGAAATCTAAAGGGATAATACTGCTAAGGGGCCACACCTTCTATACTTCAGGTCAGAGCCGTCTAAGCGCCAGCAAAACTTAAGTAAAGGTACTTCCTCCTTCTGAAAGACCGGGAAAAAAACTCTCTGACTTGCGTGCGAAGGCTAACTCGAGACTAATCGTGGCCTACGAAAAGGAAGGCATCCATTCGACATGTTCATTGAAATTCGGGGATAGAAAGAAAGTAAGGATTGTATTGATGAGGAACGAGGACGATCTGACTTTTCTCATAAAGCAGAAAGGTGGGGGGGGGGGGGGGGGGGGGGGGGGGGTGTTGTGGGGGGGGGGGGGGGGGGGTGTGGGGGGTTGGGGTTGGGTGGGGTCTTTCAGGAGGGCTCCATTGAAAAGGGGGACTGGGGAGCGACACGCCATGGCTTTGTAAACGCCACGGATTATCTCAACAACTACCAACTGCCTTCCATACCGTGTCTTAGCAAAGGGGAAATCACGGAGGGACCCGAACCTACACGCGCTGAAACAGTAGCGTTCAGTTCGTGTCTCCGTGCTGAAGAGTCAAAACATCTTCGGCATTGTTTAGCGGTAAGAACACTTTCCCCTTCTCTTGCTGACATAGCTGCTCTGCAGATGGATAGGGGGGCCTTTACGTCGCAGAGATGCAGGGTTGACGATCATCCTAAGAGCTGACGCTATTCGTATAAGCGCAACAAGGAAAACTCTCACGAAATTCGAAGGCTCGCGTCCAGCATAAAACTGGGGGAGGAACTCGTAAGAACCGATCGGGTTGTGGAAGGCACCCTCACGTGAAACGACGGGCAAACGATTCTAACCAGAGGACACGGCTTCGTTCAAAAGAACCCACCGGGGGGAAAGCGTTGACCGGTGCTCGTCTAAGGGTCTGAAAAAAAGTCAAGGAGGTCGCGCTGAGGGGTCTAGGATGGAGGAGAGAGAAATGTTCTGTGTAGGGGGGGCGCTAGTCACTAGAAGGAATCATTAAGAGCTAATACGCATGTCACGCACGGGCCGGCGAGAGAAGACACGCAAGCGGAGAGGGGGATCCCTTGACAAATCTCGTTGAACTGCGACTGTCAACTTCCAACTTGGCAGTAGCGATTAAAACTATTTCACCGGAGGTCAGGGAAAATCTCAAGAGGAACAAACTTTGTCGCCAACCTGAATCTCAGCTCGAGAGCAAAAAAATTTACAAGTAGATAGGAAGGGGACAGCCTAAAGGGACCTCCTTTAAACCTCGATCAAGTCCGAGGTCCTGGTCAAAGATGTTACAACCTCCAAGGTCGGGCCTGTTAGGGGAAACTCTAATCGCTCCTCCGTGACAAAAGGAGAAGGAGACGGGGCGGAGTAGTAGGATGCGCCGATGAAGAGACACGCGAAAACATTATCGATATGTGGTATGGGGGAGGGAAAGGGGAAAATGGAGGGGACAAAACCTTTCTCGACGGCTTCGGGGGGGGAAGCGCCAGTAATTGGAAGAAAAATCGCGCATAGAACTCAACAACCAATGAATTCTGGCATAAAATATAGAGATGCTGATCAAAAGCAACTGGATCTGGGAAACCCAGAAAGAATCCGAAAGGGGCGGGAGGGGGCACTACTGGGAGGCAGAAACTCCTCACAATATAAGGACATGTGGGGGGTTATCTTGGGATCATCGGAGGCTATGCTAAGGCCCTCCACCGGCACAAGGCGAAGGTTGGAGAGGATCTCATTCTATATCACCTAAAGAAGGAAGGAATAGGGGTTTTGGACATCTGTACCGAAAAATGCGACAAGATCAATTGAGAGAGTAATCTTTTGAGATTCCGCGGAGTTCCAAGGCGGGAGAAAAAAAGAAAACGGTGAGGTAGCGTCGAGCATGCAGAGCGCGTCGAAGACAATTTTGAAAAAGCGGCCCGGCCCGAAGGGGTTGAAAACAAGAGGCCAGAAAAAACCGATGCCAATGTGCTCAAGCAGTGTTGTCCAACGCTCATGGGAAAAAGTGACATTGGAGAAAATCAAGATACAGGCGAGGGGAAAAGTATTACTTAAAAGTGCGTGACAAAGGCCCGACTGCTCCTTAATGACCCCCTAGGGAGTGGTATAGGAAACAACAATTCAGTGACGCTCTAAGGAAGAAGAAGAATCGGACCGGGGGAGACGGGGAGGAGCGGATAGACTACAGGTCAGCGGAGCGGAAAGAACAAAGGGGGGACGGCAACGGCAGCGGGAAGGTTTTTCCCCAAGCATCGGGAGCGTCGGGGTCCCGATCCTTTCCAAGAAAGCGAGAGGGAGAGGGTTAGCCAGTTAGCTTGTAAAGAGAGCAGGGGAGACCGCAAGGGAAGTGAAGCAGTCGTGTTTTGCCTTCAGCGAAAGGTCGACTGATTCTCGGAGAAAACCACGAGGGGGAAAACGAAGGACAACGGAAGGAGTCCCAAGGGACATAAAACAACGGTGCTGAACACCGCGCCGTGGACCTGGTAGGGCTAGACAGCTCATCACAGACAAAAGAATCAAACAAAGGACGTCGCCAAAAGAAAAGCGAAGTCCGAGAAAGGTAGGCATCTGGTAAAACATGAGGGGAAGGCGACACTTTGGGAAGGCGCAGTTGGGAGGTGATTACGAAGCAACGAACCTCGATTGGACCCCGCCATGGCGAGACTAGTCTGCCTCTTTACAAAAAAAGAAATGAGAGACAAAACACAGCTGATGAAAAAAAAAAAAAAGAAAAACAAAAAACACCTCGGAGCTGGATTCGGTCCCTCAGAAATTCAAAGAAAGCGGAGAAGTCACCCCTAAGACATGAAAACACAATTGCTTCGGCTTCCACTGAAGCGCTCACGCGGCTGACGAGGAGCGAACGTTTGCGCGCGGAACGCAGAATGTGAGGGGGCGAACAGGCCGCGGGAAAAAGCCGGCTCAGTACGCAACTGGCGATGCTCATTCCCGCTATACTATAGGCTCGCCGGTGAGAAGGCCCGCAAGAGAAGGAAAACCCGACCGCGAAGGAGGGGTGTGGGGCACCAACGGCGCGACGATCACCAAGCAGTCGTGGTCGTGCCAGGAGCCCCTGCCCACTCAGCTGGGTCCCGGCTGCTCACAGGGTCGAGAAGAAAGGAATCGTCTGGTGAAAGGGGGAAAATCGAAATGCAAGAGAAACCGATTAAAATCGACTCGCAAAAACTTTAAGCAAAAGCTCGCCGGAGGTGCGTGAGGAAATTTCGTTCGCAGAAAAATCGGTGAGCCAAAAGAAAAGGGAGGACGATAGTCTGCACCTCTTTCCCAGACTGTAGCCAGACCGAAGGGTGACAAACGGGCAAGTCCTTCAGAGATAAAAATGGGGCCAAAGACATGAAAAGCAGGGCCTTTGCGCGTAGGGGAGTATAGGCAAGGATTCTTCACAATCCAGCCTACGACTGGTGCCCGGACACCAGCGGGGAAGGGCCTCCGATGGTGAGGAAGGGGAGAACTGATGCACAGAAGGAAGGAGGACTTATCTAAACACACTCGATGCGGCCGCGAAGGACATCAGGGAAAACCTCGATGGAGTGCTGAAAAACGTGCTCGAAAATTACAACCAGGAAGACAACCTATAAATTAGGTCAGGGACCTTTGAACTTTCGACGTGGGGAAGGGAGCCTGTGGCCGCACGAGAAGAAAATTTAGGCAGAGCGAGGCTCGCTTTCTGCCGACGAGGAAGATCCCATCCAACATAGACATCAACAAGCCCGGAAAAAAAAAAAAGACGGGGAAACAAGTTGGGGGTTATCCGGAAAAGGACCCAACTATCAAATTCAAGCTCATGCTCTAAAAGGGTGTGAGCACGAGGCGAACGGTTAGGGGAGGGGTCGTGCACGCCTCGCAGAGAAGACGACGGAGTGGAGTGCGAAAAGGAGGAGAAGGCGACGCTATCAATATCTGCTCTCTCAATAGAGACGCCCTGAAGCAAAGAAACTCTGGGTGGCACCTACCTGAAGCCGAAGTGCGACTTTCCTGTCGAGTTCGCAGAGTCCTTCAGGACGAACCCTAGAAACGAAGGAAAAACCCTAGGGGGGGGATGCGATGCTCAAACCAGTGGTCTTCTCCAGCCTATCCGGGGAGCATTGATTACGTGAAAAGGGCACCCGTCCTACAAGCAGTCCGCAGAAAGGGGCTCCAAGACCAGTGGAAAAACCGCAACTACCACGGGCTTCAAAATAAAGGGGGTTAGGGGGAACGTTCACGAGACGAAGGGGAAGGGGGTATCAATCGAACGATATCGACCTCTGTACTATCTCGGGCTACTCCGCGATCGACCTTCATTCCACACATCAGTGCTACAGGGGATACCCGGAAACGAATCGGGAGGGGGCAAATTCCTTTGGGAGAAAAGATCACCTTAAAGGTCGACAAAGTTCCGATCTCTCTCAAAAGAGAAAGATTATTAAAGACGAAGAGAGAAAGGACCTGGTACGAACAGAGGGGGACGGTCTCTACAAGGATTCGCAAGAATCAGAACTAAAGAAAGGGCTGTACAAAAAGGTGAACTGCTTGGGAAACTGCGGGAGATCGACGAACTATCTATCTCGGAAAGGGAAGAGAGAAAAATTAGATCCCGAAGCAGGGAGAAAATACAGAAAATCCTGGCGGGAAAACCGGGTCGTTTTGTAAGGGTGGACTGGGGGACGGCGAAAATTGCGAATCGCCGCGGGGCTATTCGTTCGGAACGGAAACCAAAGACCAGCGGCTCGCCGGGGGGAGCCAAAGGAAAGTAATAAACGCTCTCGAACGTAGTTGTCAAAATTGCGATTGGGAATAAACTCGAGCAAAAAACTAACCGGCCACTGCGGAGGTAGGGGTCATCGAGGGGTGAAAGGGCTAGCAGGCGTAGAAACTATTAAAGCGCGGCGAACGGGAAGGTCCCGAAAACGCCGTAAGAAAATTGCACGGTTATGGCCACCGAAAGGATAGCTCAGGAAAGCGAACTCACCACGACATCATCCAGACCTGCAGCTCCAAACAAAAACTGTGATATCATTCCTGGACGGCGTTTAGGAAGCACATGATCAACAAACCAAAAAGGAGTCGGAAGAGGGTTAAGGATGTGGTGTTAATCAAATTCAGGGATGTCGAGCTGAATTCAATAAGAACGCCCTGAGCGCTTCCGACGGCGGACGTCCCTCTTCGAGGACAATGAAGCGGGCCACTAGAAAAAAGGCAAACGCGAATAGGTGTTCTACTTTGTACTCGTAGGGTGACCAAAAAAAGCTGCACTCTGATCAAAGGAGGGGGTTGAAGAGGTATTCGGCTGCCATCTATTCGTGGTATATCCCGCCTCGGGGGGAGAAGACAGCTGATAAAAGTCAGAGAAGGAGAAACAGCAGGGAGAAGGGAAAGGCGGGGGACAAGACAATCTCTGACCATTGCGGCGAAGGGGCTCCGGGATCTGCAAGGCACAAGGTACTCTCCACCATGGGATAGGAAGTTATGACATCTCTGGAGGAAGAAGAATCGGAGGCGATGCCGGGACAGGTGACGTAATGTCAAATTCAGTTTGCCAGATGGAGACTAGCGGCAGATGACATGAACCCCAGGGCTCCAATCTTCTACTAAAAGCGCAGGAGAGCCACCCCGATGGGATATAAAAGTCGTTCGGGGGCAGAATAATAAAAAAGGGATAGGGCCAGGGCTTTAATTCCAGGCGAAAACTTCGAGCGGGAGTGCCATACAGCAGCGAGCGTGAGCAGCGGACCATTCTTTTACTTTAAATCAGAATATAAGAACACTACATTACGGGGTGGAAAGGGGTATGCAAGCACGGACTTTAATAAAAAAAAAAACGGAGATCACTCAGCTACGCGAAGTTCACTCCGATAAACTAGGATATAAAAACATCTCTTACGCACCAGGGAAATATAGTAAAAGAGACCCGAACGGACTAATCCTCTAAAACTCTCCGTGTCATCATCACCGAAAACATCGTCTGAAGAACAAAAGGGTATCTCTCGAAGACGTAGTTTAAAAGACGCTCGTTAATTCAGGGGAGTCACAAGGGTTTCATGGGGGATGCCTCTCAAAGAGAGTTTAAAAGGATTATAAAAGAATAGAGCAATGTACTAATAAAGAAGAGTGAACGAGTCTATTTGTCCTCGGCGCTGGATATTTTCTCGCTATGCGCTACAGGATGGGTGAAAAAAGAAAAACAAGTACTTTCTCATGCAAGAAAAAAAAAAAAGAATGGACATAAAAAGTTCTTCTCCTTACACGACTTGAGGACAAGGAAACCTACACTCCTGAACTAAAACGGAGATAGGGGGTCGGCTTGGAGACAAACCACCACCAAAAACCCTTTTTGACTCAAGGCTGAGAAGTTGAGGATCGAACGAGACCTAAAATTAAAAGCGGGGCACATGTCGCGCGGACTGACTACTCAAAAGAGGCAGTTGGTCTTCGAATCTGGCTGGAAAAGTACTCTCATAAGTCTTCAGGCGGAGAAAGGAAAATCAAGGACTTAAAGACGCATGGAGGGATCGGAAAGCAGTCCCTCCAACGGGACGGACAAGTGTACTATCTTAGTTTGGGACTTCAGAACGGCTCGGGGACCACAGAGGACCTATGCAATACTTGGAACCTTCCAAGGCTGAAAGAGAAAAATTGTCCGGAAGGTGAAGGACAAGGTCGTTGGGGGGGGTGGTGTGTGTGGGGGGGGGGGGGGGGGGGGGGGGGGGGTGGGGGGGGGGGGGGGGGGGGGGGGGGGGGCGTTAAGGTGAGGACGAAAAGTGTAATCGAAAGATTGAGATAAAGTATTAGCGCGCCCGCACTGGATTTTCTTTGCACTCTTCCTTCCTCAAACTACAGAATGAGAGCACTTCATGGAGGTCAAGGAGGGGCCGAGGTCAACTGGGGGGGTACCCCGTTCGTACTCTAAGGCAGAAGCCACAGTCGCTGGAGGGACCTAAAGAAAGAGTGAAATGCTGAAGAGGAAGCTCAAAGGGACGATAGGGGATATGTAAGGTGTAAACAGGCGTTTCATCTATCTCTTAACATCGGAAGGCCGCTCAAAAAACAGAAAGAGAGACGAGAACCACGCTTGGGGCAAGGGGTCTAAGCATCAGGGGGAATAATTGGAGAAACAGAGGAAGAGCCAATGACGTAGTGTCAGCAGTGGAATTTGGACCAGGAACCTAACGATATCTTCCGAATTTAGGTGCTTAGCTGACAAACTCCTCCGTGGATCACCGCTACGGGAGAAAAACGTGCATAGATTTAGATTCCTAAAGAGAGATTAAGACCCAAAAAAAAAAAGAATAGGGATAGGGGTGGGAAGGAGGAGAGCCGACTAGCGCCCTCTTTCCGGAGGGGAGGAGGGGGGTCAGGGACAATTTCAAGAAGGTTGGATCAATCGACGAGAGAATCAAAAACAAGGAGAGAAAAGAGAGAGGCGGTTCGATAGTCAAGGAATACGGGAAGAGAAAAAGGAAAGAAAAATAATGACTCGAAAGCGGGGATGATCTAAGACTCATCTAAGGCGAAACAAGAAAAGAAAATTCCTGTGGTTGAGCGTAAAGCTTATCATCTTATCAGAGCTAAGCCTGGAAAAATGAATCATCAATTCAACAGGTGATAAAACTGAGGCTTCACTATATCACCTAAATAGCAGGAAGGAGGAAACATATTTGCAAAGGGAACATGACTACCCGAGAAGAGAGGACGTTGCTACCGGAAAAGGAGGTGAAATATAGAATTCTCAAGCTTTGATGGAGAAGGAGCTGCTCAAGCGGCACATCAAAGAAATCCAAACCCCTAATGAAAAATGAAAAGAGATAAGATGTCAATTTTTCGTACGGACACTCTCTCATTCAAATATAGGGAATTTGGTCAGACAGACGACGACAATTCCTGGAATACGGAAATTTTCCAAGGCCCGCCGGGATAACATAAACTGTCGTGGAGGGCAGGGAAGACATCATCACACGCCAGAATGCGCGAGAAACTCAGACTAAGACGAGCCGAAGAGGGATCGACGTGACGTGAAAGACATTCCAACGCACAAGGCGTGGAAAATTAAGGAACGGTTTGTTAATTCCAAAGGGAGCAAAAAAGGTTTAAACAGGGAAAACAGTGACATCTGGAAGGGAGGGGTCGACCTTTCTTCAAGCAAAGCAGGGAAATCAATAGTTGGCAAAATGGGGGTAATCTCTCGCGACACGCAATCACTAAAGTGAGAAGGCATTGTGGCTCAAAACGTATATAAAGAGGACGGGGAGAAGGGGACAAACACTCATAAACGTACAAAACTTCGAGCAAGAACCTAGCTGCATCCTCACGAACGGGAGAAAGTGTCGAGGTTAATTGTCCCCATAACAAAGCAAGAAGAAAAGAGGACGTATGAAGACCTCAAAACGTTCTCCAATCAAAAAGGTTCTAAAGAAGGACGGTCAGTGAGGGTATTTCGGAGTCCTCCAGGTGAGGGACTAACTACACGGGGCACTGGCCGGGGGGAAGGGGGAAAACAAAGTGGTGGACGGGGGCTTTACGAGAAAGGCTACAAGATAATGGATCGCGAAAATCGTTAACACAGGTAAAGCAAGCGAAAGGGACGACAATTGCGCGCAGCAAGTCTGCGGGGGGACCCCTCCGTGCTCTCGAAGAAGGGGAAATCATAGAAAGGAGCAGGAAAGAACTCAAGGAAAAAAAGAAAGAAGGATTCCTGACGGAGCGGATTGCGAAAAAAAAGAGACTCTATAAATTTCTCTCAAAACCAGTCCTGATGGGGGTGCTGTCACTTAGAAGTTTTCTCTGGTCGGGGGGCGCTTCGCCGGGGGGATGGACGAAAAACTTTCCTTGCTGGGGAAGAGCCGACGGACGAGAGGCTCTGAAGGATTAAGGCCGGACGAGAAGGAATTTCAATGGAAGAGAGGGTGGGTTTAAACAGCGGGCGACTAACGGGGTACACACGCAGTTCTTGTCGTGAAAGTGGACGAAAAGCAGCCCACTCCGAGGGTACCGTCAACCGGAAATGACGCTGTCCCGCTGGTCTAAGGAGGTCATCACGCGACCTCCCTTTCCGCGAGAACAGGGGGGTCCTTACGACTTGTAACTCTCAGCCTCGTGCTGTGCGGGCATGATCTGGGGCAATCTGATTGAAACGAAGGGGGGCAACTGGGGGAAAAAGGGAGAAGGGCGCTGCGGCGCAAGACCAGGACCTCTTGCACACGGGCAATGCTCCTTGAAATGCTTCCTCCAGGGACGAGATGGGAAGAAAATCCCGATGTACGTGAAGATTTCGGGGAGAAGAAGATCGGGAGGCGCGACGAATTGGGCCTCGACGCCAACCGGACAAGGGAAAAGCTCTTGCTAGATCCCCAGGGAAAAAAGGACTAGGAATAGGCCACCGCGGAAACTCTATGAACGCCCCCAATATATCTTTTCCCTCAGACCTGGGGTAAGGGGCAAAAAGGGGGCTTGAAATGCGCGAACTCAGGGAGGACGAAAGACCACCTGCAGGCAAAAACTTACTTCAAGGGAGGAAGTTCTTGAAACCGGGTTTCCAATAAAAAAGGTTACTAGACGAGGACGTATAAGTTCTTCTCTTCTCTCTTGTCAAGGCATCAGCAAGGAGGAAAAAGGCTGAAGATCAACAATCCGCTTACAATTCGGAAGAAGGAGAGGGTCTCAGGAAGAGAAGAAAAATATGAAAATAATTCTCGGCCATGTTGGGGAAGCAGGATAGGGACGAAGTCGGAGGGGGCTAAACTTCACTAGCCGAAGCGGCTTGAAGCTAAACATTACTATTCTTCATCGCTATCCCTCTCGGGAATCTAAGACTCGGGGGGAAGGACCGAGCAACTACAACAGAGTACCAAACGAAGGAGAAGAGCCAAAGAAAGCTCGTTCCGGGTATTTGGAAAGCCGGCGAGAGGATGCGACCAACGAAGAAACATGAGGGGAGGAACGAAAGTGTTCGCAAGACGAGCTATTAGCGCCTTTTCGGAGGAAAAACGAGCCCGCTGGAAGGGGAGAAGGGAGCGCCAGATACCCTGCAGGCTACCGCGCCAAGGAAAAAAACCGTCATAAAACTTAAAAACAGGAACCCTGTTCCGCCAGCGGATGTCCTGAATGAAAAATGCCGTGGGGGTCAACCTCGAAATCTAAAAGGACTAGCTCAATCTACGGCCGAGATAAGAACGAAACCCCACAAAGAGAACGTGTAGACGCCGTTGACGTTCTGCCCGTGCAGGGGGTTCGAGCAGGGTCGAACGTCAGAGGGAACGAAGAGAAGAAAAG
>Ga0179591_1289600_pt1 | contig 11763 bp, 18 predicted proteins | sample CZOMad2_1_08_16f_FD_182891 | JGI IMG/M metagenome (GOLD analysis project Ga0179591, IMG submission 182891) | Vadose zone soil fungal communities from Angelo Coast Range Reserve, California, USA - CZOMad2_1_08_16fungal (PacBio error correction) | ecosystem: Environmental > Terrestrial > Soil >...
GCTTCCAAAAGTTACGGTGCCTGTCGCAGAGGAATCTATGTAGCACCTCCTTCTCGCATCAAAACTTCCTGCCAGGCACAAACCCTCTAGCTCAGAACCTGCTATTCTTCTGGTCCCTTAGTCGAATTGTCATTTGTCCCTGTACGAATGGAGAAGGAGGAGTAAGTGCGGAGATATTTCCGGTAAATTACGGGGTCCTGGATACAGGCTATCTCAGAACATGAAGTAGAGGGGGACGCGAATACCAATTGCGAGGATGGAGATGGCTGGGGGCACGAGGAAAATACGGAAAAGAAGGAGGGAGGAGGAAGGGATGAAAACAACGTGGAAAGTTTTACATCGGTCAGCCACGGTTTGGTGGTTGGGGGGGGGGCCGGGTACTGGGGGTGCGGAGAAAGAACGGTTGAGGGTAGAACGGAAAAAAAGAGTATTTGGAGGGATTGTTGGGGGAATGGTTCATCGGGCTGGGGGCTGACTTGACATGAAGGAGGGAGCGAAGTTCAAAAAATTAACAGTTGAGGGCGAAGGAGTTAGGATATACAACTGCCTTCTGGAGGAATAGAGGTACCTCTTCTGACTACTTTCTGACGGGAGGAATGCGGAGCTCTGGAAACGCAAAGGGAGAGGAAGGCGCGTTAAAGACGTTCAAATTTTGGCATTCTTGGGGTAAGGGGAGGGGGGGGTGCAGAGGAGTCGCAAACCCCTTTTGATAGTCAAGGGTGTCTTAGGGGGGCTGGTCCAAGGCTCTCAAACTCTGTGAGGAGTGGCCAGGGGAGGGAGCATTCAAGAAAAGGTTCAGGTCTTGAAGGGGAGGGGAGGGGATTACTGAGGGGAAATCTTTAGTCTGGGGGAGGGGGGGAATAGGGGACTGCACTAAGGAAATCCAAGGTTGTAAGTTGGGGAAAAAAAGGGCTGGGAAAAGGGATTTTCTGGGAGAGGCTGCAAACTTACAAAACGAGGAACAGATGGAAGGGAGAGTTCATGTCTTTTCCGATGGGGGAAAACATTGAAAAAAAGAGGTGGGAAAGAAAGGGACGGAGGAGGGGTGTGTTGGGGAGGGGTAATTCCAGTTCCTTGGGTACCCTAAAACAGGAAGGTTTAAAGGGGGAATTAGCAAGAAGGGAAAAACCGGCGAAGGCACTGGCCAATCTGAGCTGAGTGGGATTTTCGAGGGCAAGTATACAGAGGGGGATAGGAGGTCACAAAGAGAAGGGAAGAACCCTAGGAGGGAGGTTCTTGACTTGTTCCAGGTGTATTACAGGAAAAAAAAAGGGAAAGGGACAGGGTCTACTTTAGGAAGGGGGGGGACATTCAAAAGGGGGGGGATCGTATAAAGAAAACTGGGTCAACAAAAGATCAAAGGGGAGCACATCAACTCACAGTAAATTAGACAAAGGTTTAAGAAAGCGATAGGGGGGTATACGGACGGGGGGGGGGGGGAAGTAGAAATGGGAAGGTGGAAACAACAAAACTCAGTTTTGGAGGAAATTTTCCTAGACACGAAAGGGGCCGGACACGAACTGGGAGGGGGGAAGGACATATTTTGGGGGGTGTTCTTAAAAACGGGGATTCAATTTCGTGAAACAGAGGGAGTTGAAAAGTGGCCTGGTCTAAAAGGGGGGCTCAGAAAGGGGGGGAGGGGGGTTGGGGCGGACGTATACTAAAGGCAAAGTCGCAGAGGAACTAAAAATAGGCTTGTCGGAGGGGTCATAGAGGAGAAAAAAAAGAAGTCGTGTCGGGCGGGGGGGGAAGGGAAGGAAAAAAGGGGAAGGGGGGGGTGAATAAAAACCCTTAACTACAAAAAAAAAAAAAAAAAAAAGAAAGGTGAAAACCATCTTCGGCTTGTGGATTAGAGAACGACAGGGGTAAGCGACACAAAAGCAAGAGGGAACTCAATGGGGGGAAAAGGTAGAAGGGGTCTAGGTCACTAAAAAACCCTTGGTCACTCGAGGATTAAAATGCGAACGACGAAAGGTGGGGAGGTTACCAAGAAGGGGGGGTGATGAAAAAAGAAACGACTGGAATGAATGCGGAATGAGGTCAGGGGGAAAACTACAAAATACCGCAAGCGCGGGCCTTCCTTTAACCAAAGGCTTCACCTAGGTCGCAAAGGAGCAGAGAAAGGCAACCAAGGGGGGGAAGGGCTCAGGGAATTGGGAGAAAGAAGGGTCCCGGTTTGTTACCATGAAACTCAGGGAAAGAGGGGGGGGGGGGGGAGGGGGGGGATGAAAAAAAGTGCCTCAAGCTCGTGGCGGGGGACCCTTTTTACCTTAGAGGCAGGGCAGGACTTGGACTTCTTCACGTTCAGGCTACCGGCTGGTCCGGGCTTGGCAAGGGGGCACTGCCGGGAATTACACTGTACTTGTCTTTAGACGATTGGGGGGAAGTACAGGTAGAAGGTTGAGAAAAGGAAAAAGAAGGAGTGGATAGGTGGGGGTCCTGTCAGTGGGAGGACTGCACGAAGAAGATACAGGAGGCTCCAAATTTTCTGTCGCATTCTAGGAGGGGTAGGATTGGCAAGGGGAAGCCTAATAGACAAACGCTATGATAGTTTCAGAAAATTGTCAGGATCCGTATGCCGACGGTAGAAGGGAAGCGCGGGACTGGGAAACGGAAATTGGGGGTCAAGTCCAGGGCTCTATCTCTCACAGAAAAAGGTGCTAGACTAAACTTATCAGAAGAATCACTATTCAGGAAAAAACAGGTGAGGAGAGGGGAACATGTAAATCAGGCTGCTTGGAAAGGGTGCCATATTATCTATAATGGTGTCATGATTTTTAACCGTAAGCAAGCGAGCGGAGAGGAGAGGGTGAAAAGAGGTTGAATATGAAGGTCAGTTTTTAAAAGTTCTCTAATTAATAGCTATTAAATTGCCAATCCATCGCTTTGGAAGGAATGGTGGAAACGGATTAGAGATCAGAGAAGAGGGGGGGAAGAAAGGACGAAACATTTCCGATCGCGGGAACGGTGCCCCGCAAAAGTGGTCGAAAGAGCTGGAAACACATCGGGGAAGTCGGGGCGATCATAACAAAGATCAGGATTTTTCGAGATGACGTGAAAAAGTTTAATATTCTCAAAGCGGGGGGAGAAGGTAGGAGTAAAGGGGGTGGCTAGGGGAGTGCGACAGTGGCGAGGCGCTTTGTTTTGCCGTAGTGGTGTCCTGAAGGGAAATCTAGAGAAAAAAAACAGACCAGCCCGTCTCTTCTGAAACTAAGGGGACCGGCAGAAAAAAAGAACCTCCCCCCACTCTGGACTCCCTCTTCCCGCAACATCCGGATAAAATTAACCTCGAGGGTCAAGAATTGAGAAGGGGGAAAAAGGGGAACCACCTTAATCAGAGACACCTACATGGATCTCATGGCAGATGAGAAAAGGGGGAGGAACAACACATAAGCCTATGTAGATCAACGACGCTTTCAAACTCGACGGGACAGGACTTCATGAGAAGGGGTTAGTGCATGCTTCGGGGGGGCTAAACCTCGCAAGCAACAAATCCGGGAAGAAAATTTCCCCGGAGATGTCTCGTGTCGGGGGGGAGGAAATCAAGCCTTGTAGAAGTCCACCGTACACTGAATCCGTATGATACTATTAAGAAAAAGCGAGGTAATGCTTAGTCTGCGGGTTGCTGGGGTCTGCATAGAATTGGACAGGTGGGGAAAAAGTGACGGAGAAGAAAAAATTAAAACATTCCACGTAATATTAAGGGGAAAATCTCCGCCTGTTTGGAACTGGTAATCTGATGCCGGGCTCGGGGAATAAGGGTCTGAGAAGGAGAAAGCCTAAAGAGCTTCTTATCTCTGCGCGGTTTGCACCCAGAGAGGGAAGATGAAGGGGAGAAGGACCACATGTCCGCCCCAATGAGCCGCTGCAGGGGGGAGAGGACAAATAGGGGTCATCACAAACAGAAAACACTTTGAGGCTTGGTGGAGTACATAACCGGTATGCTCTAAAACCACAAAAAAGGGGGCGCAAAACTCTGGGGAAAACATTAGTCACTTCCCTTGCTTTCCCAGAGTCAAAAAGCTCTTGGGGTCTCAGAAGTATTCGTGCAGGAAATTAGTCAGGACTGGAAACTAGGAAACTCTAAATTTTAATCAAGAGGTAAAGAACACAGGTAGGGAGGATTATCAAAGAGGAACTGAAGGGGGGGGGGATTAATTGGAAAGGAAGAAAAAGGTCCGCTCAGAAGGGGAAAACCAACTGATCAACTAGAAAGTAAGTACGGCAACTTATCAGTAAAGAAGGAGAGGCAAGTGGGAGAAAAAGGGAAGCAGGAAAAGTTCCGAATTCACAAAAAAAAGGTCAACACCGAGGGGGTGAACTAGGGAAAGGGGAACATCTGTCCTCCCTGGAAAAAAAATCGGAAACCTCGGTGAACCGACCATCGGGGGGAACCCCATCGACGTCAATCTTGGCAGCACGGACGAGCCCGACACAAGGGGAATCTTAGGGGCTAAATTTTCCTAGTCGGACTCCGAAAAATGAGCAGTCTCCCACCGTCTGAGGGGCGTTCTTTCAGGGTTACCGGTCTGAATACCCCGGCTAGGATTAAAAGGGGTGACGCAGAAAAACCGTACGCCTTGAGAATAAACAAGGCGGATCCAGATTAGCGCAAAGGGGCAACGTCTGGACACGGGATGGGGGCACGGGCCTCCCCAAGGCGACTCTGTCAACCAAGGGGCTTATCCAGAGACGAGACACGGGTGCAGCGGTAAGAGGGAAATGTGGACTAGTTATCTCAATAAAACCAAAAACTTATGTGGGATGACAGGGAGGTGGAAGCTTGGAAAGTGGGGGAAGGGGAAGGACCACGAATGGTTTCCTTCGGCAACGGCCCACTCCCCTAATGGCCTGTGATGCGGGATGCTCCTAGAAACCTCGGCCTCAACTGGTCGACGCGTGCCGCGGCGGGCGCCGCGCGAATGTCCAAGCAGCTAGGGACAGGACTCCGGACTGGTTAGTGCACCATGGTGGACATGGGATACAAGCGGAGGCGGCGTTTGACGTTATTCCCTCGGGGGGGAAGGCGGTCCGAACGACCCACCCGCCCAACTGTAGGTTTCTCTGCCCAGTGGCTCTAGCTTGCTCCTTGGGTGGAGGCCGACCTTCCAGTGATTTGTGGGGTGGGGAACCTGATCGGGGGGTGGGGACTCTGGAAAGAAATGGGGACCAATCCCAAGCAAGGTAAGAAACAAAAAGCTGAAAACGCAAGAAAGAGGGGGGACACTTTGAAAAAGGGCAGGTGGAAAAGCCAAGACTCCAGGTACGCCAAAAGAGTTGACTTGAAATAGGGAGATAAATTCTCAAAAACACACAACTGAGCTCCACGGAAAGAAGGAAGTAAAATCGCTAAACGGGGGGTAGGGCAGGTTCATGGACTTGTTGACAACTTTTCTGGGGAAGACAATGTAGATTTGGGACGGGAAAGGGGAAGTATAATGAGACCCGGGACAAGTCTTCCTTCAAAAAAGTGGAAAGAAAGAAGAGATAGGAGAAAGGAATTTTTTTCCGGGTCAAAAATCCTTTAAATGGAAAGGGGCCATCAACCTCATGGATCAGTCGAGTGGGCGTGGAACTTAAGTAGTGAAACAGATATCTCCTTCTGAGGCCAGGAGGGGGTGAAATCTGCCTCACATCAGGGAGGGTGGGAGAGAGGGGGCCTCGTGGGAAAAGGGGCTTAAGAGTGGGTTGAGGAAAAGGTCAATCGTGGGACCCTAAGGGAATAACCGGACGTACCCTTGGGAGAAGGGTTTGGGTGGGTTGAGCTTGGTTGTCAATGGTGCGTTAAAGTGGGTCATGGAAGTGGGCGCAGCCACCGTAGGAACCTCCACCATTGGGGGAGACAAGGACTGGGGAGTTAGGGAAGGAGTCGAGGGGGTCCGTGTATTTGGGAACCCTGCGTAGCTTTTTTGTCGGATTTGTTTCGTGAAGCCCACTGGGGCCAGTAAGTAGGGGGGGGAGTGGTACTGACTACGGGCGGCGGGCTCAGAGTAGAAAGTTGGTTGTGGTCACCGGGTTGGCGTGGGACGTTGGTCGAGCGTAATATTTGAAGGGACGGGAAGGGGAGTCTAACAGGGATAATCGTAGCCAAGCCCCTGCGGCACTTGGGTCGGCTGCAGGGGGACCGTCTTCCGCGGGGCTCATATGAAATCACGCCCCCGAGGGCGCCTTTTCGTTAGAGGGCGCCTCGAGGGGGGAATCGCTTAGTCCGGCGTAACGAAAGCTTACACTGGGTGCACCGACATCACTGAGGGGAAGAACACTTGACAAGAAGCAGGACCGAACTACAAGGCCTCCTCTGGGTTTGTGGTGGTTTGGTGTTGTAAAAAACAGCGACGAACATGACGCGGGAAAAGGGAAGTATGCGGCCATAGCTCGGAGTGACCCCACCAAGAGAACCACAAACCTAAAGAAAAAGAAAATAGGTGTTAAAGAACAGAGAGAACTAAAGGAAAAAAACACAAACGAACCCCGGAACCTGGGACCTTTTCTCCCTGAGTTCACTCTGTCTGGGTGGGGGTCATGCTACAGAGAGTTGTGTTAGTTTCCCGACGGAGCGGACTGGGGGGGGGCGAGGGGAGATGACCGGCCCTCCAGTGCGGGGACGGGGCCAGTGTCAGAAAAAAGGTACTTCAAAACAGGATCAGGCGCAAGAGGCAGTTGCACTGGCAGCAAGAAGACGGTCACACTGGGGGGGCAAAAGCGGCTAAAAGGAAAAACACTCCGAAGGAGTAGTCAAAATAAAAGCACCCCGGGGGGGCAAGGGGGAGAAGACACTTCCGAAAGGGCAATCCAACCAAGCGCGAAACCGTTTTTATGGATTCTCCCTGTAGGGGGCCCAAGACTTAAAGGGAAAAGAGGTAAACCCTTCCAATGAAGCAAAACATCCACCAAGGGAGGGAGGAGAACAGATCCCCTCAGAAAGTGAGAAAAAGTACGACCAGCGGTTGAGAGTGGGGGCGGGGGGGGGAGGGGGGGGGTTGAGGGGGGAGGGGGGTGGAAAAAGGTGGGAGGGGCGAGGGGGTAGGTGGGGGGGGGTGGCCGGGGGGTGGGAGGGGGGGGGGCGTGTGGTAAGGAGGTGGCGAGAGAGGAAAGCGGGGGTGGGGGGGGCTGGGATGGTGGGGGAAAGGGGGGTGAGGGTTCAGCCGTGGTATCCGGCCTGTACATGCACTCAATGGGTAGAGGGAGCGTATGTGGGGAAGGGGACGTCTTAACCTCCTGCGAGTGGTACACTACGTAGGTGATTAAACAGCCATAGACTAAGCAGAGCCAGGGGAAGATGCATAAGGCATGAAGGGCAAAGGGCACGGCAGTTAACCGAAGGGAAAGGGTAAAACCTAGATGGGGAGCAATCTAAGCCTTAAAGTCCAGGAGTCAGTGCACTGCTAAATACCCCCAAAAAAAGGATAGCCATAAATTTCCAAAGGAAGGTGTATCGGAAAAAAACAACGAAGAGGGGTAGATGAAAAAAATAGAAACTGGTTGAGATGGGAAGGGGGGTGGTAGAGGAAAGGGGGGGGGGGGGTCGGAGGACTCAATTTATTGAGGTGAATGCTAAACGAAGTTCGGTGCAGGAAAAGCAAGGAGGCTAGTTCCCTGGTAGGAGGGAAGTCTGAAAAGATGAAATCAGAAAATAGGTTAAATAGGTGGTCGATTCTCTAAATGTGGACGAGGGCGGAAGTAAAACTCGAGAAGGGAGGGGTCAAATCAAATGGGCCTAGGGGGAAGAACTGGTTTGGCTTTTTGGGAGAGAGACCTTTTTGAGAGAAGGGCGGGGACACTTGGGTGATGAACTAGGGGGGCCGTTGAAGGGGGGGGGGTGGGACCCTTACGGGGGGGTCAGTAGTCTTCTCCTTCCTGAAAAAGCCGTGAGTCAGGGAACAGGGAAAAATTGGGTAAAGGTTTGAAAAGAAGCGAACGAGTCAAAGAGGGAAAAGGCTGCGAAGGGAAGGGGTGGGGGATGAAACTGGTGACGGAGCAGCTAGGGGACGAACCTCATGAGCGAAGTACAGGACGACGGAAAGGGGGGGCTAGGGGAAGTTCTAGGAGGCGGACAAAGTGTTCAGAAAAAAATATTGATTGGAAGTCAAAAGATATTAGGGATGTGAAGCGTGGGCTCAGGGCTTTCTTTACTGGAAAAGAGTAAAGATTTAAGTCGAAGGGTTCGGTTGGGAGGGAAGATGACCTTCCTCTGCCCTCCAAAAAGGGGTTGTATATGAGGAGTGGCAGTGCAAAAAACAAGGGTGTTTGGGCAATCAGGGAGGGCCAAAAAGAAAAAACCGGAGTTACCTAGAATGGAGGAGGAATGTCTGGTAGGGGGAAAAGGAAGAAAAATAGAGTGGGCAAGCAAGAGAGGCTCTCAGGCACTTTTGAGTTGTGGGGGGGGAGTATCCAACGGGGCCTTGCTCCCCAGGAAGGAAAGAAGCCTGCAGGTTAGGTGCAGGACCAGTTTCTCCACAAGGGGAGAGTAACAGGTAATGAAAAAAAATGGGAGGATCGTGAAGATGTGAACTAGTGGGGACTCTTCAAGGAAAGGGTGTTGATAGGAAAAAGAAGAAGCGGGGAAAACTAAGAAGGAAAAGAGAGTGAAGAAAGAGCGGGGAGGGGTGGAGTTAATGGGGAAAAGGGGGGGCCATTATTATTCAACTCAGGGAAAGAAAAGAACTGGGAATTTAGAGAAGAGCAAAGGGGGTAAAAAGCAAGGTGTTATAGATGATACGTGACACTTAGAAGAAAAAAGCAACTTGGGCCCAGCCACTCAGGAAGATGCCAGACCAACTTGGGAAACCACTCGGGGGGAAAGCAGCGGGGATGCTTTTGGTAGGACAGGACCAGGGGGAGAAACGTTAGGCAAACCACACGGGGGTGACGAACGTTTAGTGGCTTCGAAAAAAGAAATGGGGGGGACCATGGAAAACAAGAAGGTTAACGTCCAAGATGTGTGGAGGGACCGGGGGAATGGATGTCCCTTGGGAGGGTTCAGGTAAAATCTCTTGGAAATCAATTCCATTGGTAGAAGAATGGGGAAAAAAGGCGTTTGGGGGGTGGGGCGGAAGGACTCAGGCTTCCCGTGGAAAGGTAGTCCTCTTGGAACTGGGAGTTGGCAGAAGGCACTAAACTGATTGGGCTGAAGAGAGGGGGGCTTTGGGCAACGGGAAGGGGAACCAAGTTCAGTGAAAGCGATAACAACAATTCCGCTTCTAAGGCGAAGTGGATTAGGCCCCTAAGACGGTGGGAGGGTGGAAGGTTCTAGGAGGGGGGAGTAAAAGTGCCTGCTACGAAGGAGGAAGGTGACGAGGTGATGTACTCGGGCCTTGGGTCCTAGGGTTCGTAAGGGGAGTCGTTGGATGGTTGGTGTTGTTTTGCAAAATTTAATCCAAGGGGACTCAGAGGTTTACGGGGTCGATAAGTCAAGGAAGATGGGGAGGTTAAATGAAAATGGAGGGTTTAAGGGGTGGGGGAACTCTTTGACACAAAAAAAAGGGAGGGAAAAGATGTTATCAAGAAGAAAAAGACAACGAGGAGGGTTCTCAGGTAAAGGGGAAAAATTGGCTAAGGTCAAAAAAAGGGTCAAAAGTAAATCCTGACTTCACAGTTGTCGGGGACGCATTACCGGGTTGGAACAACTCCAGGGGTATCAGTGGGTTTGCCATGTGTGAACCAACTAAGGGCACATCGTTTGGGTTAGGAAGTGAGAAAAGAGTTACTAAAATCTGAGAAGGGGGTGAAAACCGAGGGAAAAAAAACTTGGTGGGTGGAAAAAATAGGGGGGGAATAAGTGGGGTGGGGAGGAACTTTTCTCCCGGACAAGGGGAGCTAGGGAGGGAGTCGAAGGGGTGAGTTCCCTGGGTCCTGGGGATCGGGGAGGACAAAGTGTGGGGAAAGGGAGATGCGGACAAAGGGGATCCGGCAATTGTGAGACACCAAAACAACTTGCAGGTTCGAGGTTCCTCTGGAAGAAACAGAGGACAGGACAGATTTAAAAGGAGAAAAGGGTCGGCAAGGGAGGGAGGCAGGGGGGGGACCGTCAGGAACTCATACATGTAAGTAATGTACTCCACACCCGAACTTATGGGTCAGGATGGTTGGCTCCCTTTCAAACAAGGAATCAGGATGAACCAAAGGACGGGAAGGCAAGCACCTGGGGAGGGAGATGTGGAGAAAAATCCCGCTGCAAAAAAAGGTCGGGTCCTAATCCTGGATGGGGGGAAGTAAGAGAGAGTAAGGGATGAGAGATTATCCGGGAGTGCCTAAAAAGGTCTGGAGAGTGAGGGAAGGCGGTACGGAATTTGGGTAGGGGTCTAGAACTGAGATAATGAGAGGTAATATTCACACCGCACGGATGAGAGGAGGGTAGAAAGATAAGTGTGTTGGGAGATCTTTAGAGTTAATTATCAAGGGGGTGTTCCCTGTAACTGAAAGTCTGAAGAGGGTGAAGGGGCAAGAAAAGAGGACGTTCACTTCTGTCCATTGGGGAGTTCTTCGGGGAAAGGTCTTCGAAGATGAAGAATTAGTCTCGGCCGCTGTTGGGAACGGAGGGAGGGAAAAAAAATGGGCGGAAAAAAAGGGGGGGGGAAAAGGTGGGAGAGTGGCAAAAAACATTACTAGGTTCTGTTTAGAGGGGAAGGTGGGGAAGAAGGGGTACCCTCAGTCTGCACTAGAAGAGAATACAGGTGTAGTGTAGGAATTGGGCTCTGAGAGGGGAAGTATGATTAAGGGGTGTTGGGAAAATAGGGTGTGGAAGGGACAGGCGAGAGCAACAAAAAAAAGGAGATAGCACTCGGTATCGTCAACCGGACCCACGGAGACACCCACTCTAGTCGTAACCGAAAGTCTCAAAAGGTACCTCCTGGCCTTACGAAGAAAAAGGAAATAAGACTTCGGTAAAAAGGCAAGAGAGGGAAACACCAGGGGGGAGGAAGGCCGTTGGAAATAACAGATCAAAGAATTGGAAGCGAAGACCGAGTTACAGATTGGCGCACCGCAGCAATTTCACCGGGGGCACAAAGCTAGCCCTGGGTCGGAATTCTTTCAAGGAACGAAGGGACAAGAATCAGGGGGCAAACGGAAAAGAAAAAGAAGGAGGCACGAAAGAAAGAAGAAAAGGGGGAAGCCGGGTCACGGAACCACGAAAGGAAAGTGCTAGGGTACATCAGAAGAAGGGTAAGAAAGAGAAATGGACTTAGGGGGTTTTTAGAGTAACATATCATTTCCGGTTACAAATTTCCTCTAGGAAAATAAAACCGGAAAAAACCTTATTGGAATGGAAAATCGAAAGAACTTTTTGGGGGGGGAGGGAAAGAGGCGGCAAAGGATCAGTTACAGGTTCGTCGAGTCAAAAACGAAAAAGAAAAGGGGAAAAGCGCAAAGGTGCAAAAAACGCAGTCCAAAAGGGCAGCCTAAGAAAAGGAGTCAACCGAGTGCGGGCTAAAACATCTGGGCAAGGAAGCCGATTCATGAAAAAAGGGGGGGAAGTCCGTACATAAAAAAGAGTGTCTCGAATGAGGGGACAGGGAATTTCCTTCAGGGAGAGAATAAATGACATAGAAATTTGGAACGAACGTAGGATCCGCAAGTTTCGCCATAAGAGGAGTTCTTAAAGAGAAAGAAACATAAGAAGGGGGTCCCTTACTGAGAAAACCAATGGGGTCCTCAGGAAAGAAGGGGTACCAGAGGGGAAGAAACCGTACAATGATTTACTGGACGGATGGCAAGAAAAGCAACTCTCAAAAAAGGGAAAAAGGGCACAATAAAAGGATTAAA
>Ga0179591_1306423_pt1 | contig 11763 bp, 9 predicted proteins | sample CZOMad2_1_08_16f_FD_182891 | JGI IMG/M metagenome (GOLD analysis project Ga0179591, IMG submission 182891) | Vadose zone soil fungal communities from Angelo Coast Range Reserve, California, USA - CZOMad2_1_08_16fungal (PacBio error correction) | ecosystem: Environmental > Terrestrial > Soil >...
ATGGGCAAAGCTTAAGGGATTGCACGGGGGGAGGGTGTCCGTTCCGGGACGCAGCAGGGTATCGGCGCTTAAAACTGCTCTGGGAGAGAGAAAAAGCCAGAAGCCCGGAAGAGAGGGGTGAGAAGGAAAGTTTTTTCCCCGAACCTCGATCCCCTGCAGGGCCCAGGAAAGGACTCAAACTGGAGGGAATCCACAAAGAAGAGGTCCAACCCGAAAAAGCGGTGCCGGCGAAAACTCTTTTCCCAGACTTAAAGGGATTATCTCGATTATATACCCCGAATACATCGAGCACTATGATCCGCTCCAAACCGAAGCGGGTGACTGGGAGGGGTGTTGAGAGGGAGAGGCCTTGGATAGTCCATGTTCTTCAAACTCAGGGGGCCGTGCCGCCGTGATCAAACAGCCAGTGTAGACGGTGAGGACGAAATTCAAAAAGGCCTAACGGAGGCAGCAGGGAGAGGGAAAAGGAAATCGACCATCCTTCACCCCGGTCATGGAAACCGAGTGAGAGAGTCCGAAGGAAAGCGATGGGGACTTTTAGAAATCAAAGCTTCGACGCCTTGTACGAAACGGGACGGGATCCCGAGGACAACACTGGGGAAAAAAATCGAAGAAACGGCCAAGCCACGAACAGGGCATTAGAAAAGAATTTGAGAGAACTCACCAACAACTGGCCTCTAATTACAGGAAAGGGCCGGACCGAACTCATATAAGGCGGCTGGGGGGGGGAAAGGGTGGGATTGGAAATCGACCTGGTAAAAAGAAGGTGAGAAATGATGAAAGGACCCAGAAAGAAAGTACCATTCGGCATCAAGAAACGAATAACGTAGGATGGGCAAAGCTCCTAGAAACAAGATAGGCAATTCCGTGAAATAGATGGGTGGAGGGCTGAGAGACTACACATAATAGGACCCACCTTAAGCTATATGAGTAGTGACCAGTCAAAAAATGGTTACGTTCCCGCAAGCAGCATAAGGAGTTCTTATCGGAAGCTAGAAAGGTACAAGTGAGGCCAAAAACAATCCTAGACAACGGACAGGAAAAAGGGGGGAGGGGAGGGGCCAGGGGAGGGAATTCCTGGAGGGGCAAGAGACGCATTGAAAGCGGGCTGAATCAAGGTAGGGGAAAGGCGTGAGGACGAGGGCAGGCCGGATCCGGCCTGAACAGGCAGAAAGTTTGGGATGAAATGAACTGCCGAAGAGAAGTGGAAGGCCAACCAGAGTTAAGCCGATCCTACAACATCGATTGAAAGAGGGGCACAAATCTAATCAAGCAGAAAGAGCAGAACATAAAGAGCGCAATAGAAAATAACTTCCTTTCAAGTGGGACCAAGGAACATTGGAATGAACCAGCGCAATCGGAAGACCTGAGTCCCAGCTTACGCCAACGCCCCGTGGTCGGGAGGGGAGGGGAGGGTGGAAGCACGAAAATATGTAGGTCGAAAATAGCCCAAAAAAGCGTGAGGCTGCTGGGGGCGCGACTGGGGCGGGGGAGGTACGGCCAACGACCTTCCCTCAAGCAGAGGAGTTACGCGAAGGTTCAGGGGGGGGATTGCGAGGTACGTTCGAAACATAATCTTCACTTCTAGACAACCCCGGCCAGAAAGGGGTCCGAAGATTACCTCACTGCAGGAAAAATCGGGACGCAAGAGGGAAGCGTATGACGCCAACCGGACAGCACGCTGGTCAAAGCCGTTTGGGAAAAAAAAGCGGGGACTCGCCATGGGCTCCAAGAAATGAATGACTAGCGTACGGCCGCATGGAGAGGGGAGGCAAAGGTGCGTGGTAACGTCTTCATCGGCATAGACAAGCCGCCCGGGGCGTCTCAAACGGCAACCGCAAAACTAATGTCAGATTAAGGAACCGAGCGGCAGGAAGTAGAAGGGGGAAAAACTATCCGCAACTGCCAAACACTCCTGGGGGGTGCATTAGGGACGAACTGAACGCAGCGTGAACGGCGGAATGCCTTCATGGGGTAACCGGAAGGACATCCCTTCGATTTTCAAGGAAAACAGGCGTAACAAGGCGCAAGATCGAAGGGGGGAGATCTGAAGAGGTCATCTTAAATAGGGTTTATGAAAGTTTAGAACGTCTACAAGACAGCTCGAGGTGGGGAGGGAGACTGGGGGGTAGTATTCTGGCTCCGAAATTTCGCATCGGGCAATGGACAACGGGAAAAGCAACCTTACAAAACCCGTCGACCCGATCTTGCGAAGGAAGACGGAGTTCCGCCGGAGGCTGGCCGACCGAGCTCGGGAAGGAAGGGGTTCGACCCTACCGACGGAAGTGCAAGCCGCCGGGAGGAGGGAAGCAATGAACGAGAAAAGGGCGGATGGTACGGAGAATGGATCGCCTTTCGGACTCAGACGGGCCTATACCGAAAAAAGCAATGATCTGGGGAGATTGGGTCAAAACGTCGATTAAGCGTGGAGCCAAGACCGGGTAGTGGGGGGGGGGGCGTGGGGGTGTAAGAGGTCTGACTTGCCCGCCCTAGTATTCCATAGCAGGCGGTTGACATATCATACGGCGCGACAAGAGACCCGCCAGGGGGTAGACTGCTGACAGCGCGGGAGAGGCCGGTTTCATGGCTGAGGAGTTAACCGGGCCAAGCGTTCCCTCGTCGATTACTAGGCGCCGTGAACGAAGGACGGACGGGCGAGGGGGGGGGCGGTCGGGTTGCACCCCCCGGACGCGCGGGCAAAATCGTCCAACTCAGGAGGATCATATACCTTCTCAGATCTATCTGGAACTGGGACTTCTTTATTAAGACCGAAATGGGGACGGGCCTTATCTCTGTGTAGTTCAAGGTCTCCTTCGCCTCTGGGGCTGGCTGGGTCGCAAAGTAGACCCCTAATGTATGGGCAATAACAGAGGCCCAAAAATTGCAAACATGAATGAAAAAAGGGGGGGGGAAGGCGCACAAAAGCAGGCGCTTCCACACAGGAACAGCCCATGTGGGGAACGAATTGCCGAGGATGAAGGAACAAACTGGCACCCTTCAGGCGGCCCAAATGTTCACAACGATCCGAAGGGACCCGGATGGCGGGAGGGTTCGACGGACTCTATCGGATCACTGAACTCCCAAGGCGTGGACCGAGACCTTTCCAGGCAGACCGAATCTTTCTTTCAAAAGACAGCCGCAAAATAGAGAACCAAACCCAAACAGTCTGCTAATGTCGCTCTTCAAGAACCGATAGGGGGGAAAGGATCGAAGGGGCAGTGAAGTGTCGAACCCCGTAACGCAGCCGGTTTAGCTCAACGGGAGGAAGTGTAGGGCGCAGGGGAAGAACCTAAAAGAAGTGCCTCCTTCAGCATGGGGATCATCAGGTGGAAATGCACTGGTGACACAGTGAGAGCAAAGCAGCAAGGGGGGGAAGGGGGAGAAAAAAACCGGCTGTTCCCTTGGTGGTCAGCGCAAAGGGGGCGGACAATGGGGACAGGACCAATCATCTTGAAGAAAAAGGTGATGCCGCGGCGGCGTGAAGGCGTAAAAGGCCGCAAGCAGGAAGAACCACAGAGCAGCGTCGCTTCGTAAGCATCCATTGCGATCGGGAGACTCAGAGAACTACTGAAAAGTCGGGCTTCAACTTATCTCAGTGGGACGTCTCTTAGGCGACCTACAACCGCTACGTCTGAGTCTGCATCCTTTCCCAGTTGCCTGAATGGCTCTCATTTGGAGACGTGGGGGGTTCGGTCAAAAATGAACACTAATAGACACACCGGGTCGGAGCTCGTAGGACGCGGGCGCCAGCAGTAGACGAGCGCGGACCGGGCTCGCAGCCCGCAACAAGCAAGGGCCGCGACGATCACAAGACCGAAGCAACCGCGTCTGGGGCATCGACCAAAATCGGGGGGGAAAAAGCATGAGAACTTCGCGGCGAGGAAGGCCGCAAGGCCTGTCAGCACGCTCAAGCGGGCATGAAAAGAAGAAGGAGGAAAACACGGCGTCGGCCACGTCTGGAACGGAAATGCAAGGAACGTCATAGAATCGGCAGCGAAAGAAGAGCGGGTCCCAGATCCGGTCGAGCGGTGATAAGTGAAACGAAGGGCCCTAGGGGATGCAGTTGCGAAAACTTTTAAATGCAACGGCGGGTGTACCCCATGCGTTCCGCCACCGCGAATATGACAGTGGCACGAACAGAGGAAAGACCAGCAGAGAAGGGGTCCAGCGGTCTTCACTGCGTGGGCGTGAGCAAAGGGACGGAGAAGGAAAGGATGTCAGGACAACTGTGCATTGGGCTAACACGCAAGGGGGTCGGTCAAGATCCGCACCGGTCATGCAACAAGGAAGGTGTGGCAAAGGGGGATGTAAAAACATCAAAAACGAAAATGGAGTCTGCCGTCAGTCCTCAAAGGTAGTGATGCCGTAGGGACGCTGATCGAGCGGCAAAGGACACGGGCTCAACATACGAACGAAACCGATAAGGGGGCTCGTCAAAGGAAGGGAACGGATGAGTAATAAAAAGAGCCCTCTAACGGGCGTAGACCAGCTTTAACCTGCCATAGACAACTAAAAGAAACCATCCGACTCGTCTCAAGCAAATGGCCGATACGGATGAATGGGACGGCGGACCAGGCGTTGGGGCCCGAATGTCCTGAGAAAAACGAAAATCAACAAAGCGCGAAAAAACATCGCGCCTCAAGGTGGCGGTCTTGGTGCCGGCTGACCGGCAAACCGTCCGCAAGCCACGCATGCGAACGGGGAAGTTGGCCGGATTAAGCACCAATAGATGGTGCAAAGCAGACACGCCCGCCGCAGGTTTGGGGACTACGGTCTGACGCAAAACGAAGGCGAGTGAGGGCAAAACCATCGCCTGGCACGCCTGTCCCGCGGGATTGATCTGGGGCGCGAGGGTGTAGCTCGTAGAGAGGGATTTTGGGCAAAAGGCGGGTCCACGGAGGTCGGTAATAAGCGCTCGGAAAGACAGGGCGCAGAAAACTAGACAGCCATCGTCCGCGTATACGCCATTTCCAAATCCGATAAAGACCGGAAACGTACCCCAAATAGGCGAAAGAGCGAACCTATGTGCCGAGGGTAGTGGGTTTTTCCAGTCGGCTAAAAGGTCAAAGGGATGTAAAATCGTCACTCTGCTCAGCTTCTTTGGGCACAGTGGCGGGGTGGTACATATATCGGCCTGGAGAGCGCGCAAGACCCATCGAACGGGTATGCCGAAGTGATGGCCGCTCCATCCTACGTGTCTGGGGGGAAAAAGATTTTGTTTTAACCGAGAAAAAGGCCAAGGAGGCATGGCTGGGGCAATGGACCGCCCTCCCTGCTGGGAACCAAGGCCGTGCCAATCCAAATGCCCCATGCCTCTAAAGTGCGGGCCCAGGGACGGGAGTCGCGGGGTGACGGAGATGGTAACCAGGACTGTTTTCGTGGGGAAATGGGGGATCCCGCGGAGCTCCTGCAACACGCGGCGAAGGAAAGGAGAACCAACAAAAACCCACAAAAAAAAACTCTCTTTCCAACGCGCCTGGACAAGGCAATCTAAACTGTAACTTAGGGGGTATCAACCCTGGAGGGCCGATAACGCAAAACAAGAAAACAAAAAAGCGAAACGAAAAAGCGGCAAACTGGCTGCGGGATAAAGGCGGCGGAGCCCTGCGACGACCAAGGAAATCCCCTTCGAAAGAGAGAGGGGGGGGGCTTGACGATATCTTCTGCTGTCGGGGATTTAGCTATCGAAATCGGGCAAAAAACGCGGGGGTGCGCAGGGGAAAAGGGGCATAGGGACGCACTGGCGGGGGTTGATCTCGGCAGCCGCTGCTGAAGGGACACCGACCTGGGGAGAAAATGAAGGTCAAACAGAGAAGGCTTCAACACCTCTATGAATGGGGGGAATCTAGGATAAAACGACCGTTAAGGAAAGAACCATCAAAAAGAGGAAAAACACCCACTACTTTCACGGAATCAGTCTATGCTCTAAGACCGAAAAAAGAGTATTAAGGAGAGAGCGATGGTGACACGCTGGCCGGTTCGTCTCACTGTCTCTCGCCGCGTATCGATCAGAAAAACAAGCCGCCAACAGGGAAAAGGTCGGTTGGCAGCTTCATGGAAAAAGGAACTGATCAAACGCGAGGGAGAAGACGGCAAAATCGGAGGGCCACCCTCATGCTGTCACCCCATAAGCCCAGGGACGTAGACAACAGGGGAAAACCATAGGATCCTCGCGAGATAAAAGGAAAACGGTCGCTGACAATGCCGCGGTCTTGATGCGAAGGGGAGCGTCGGGACCCCTCATGTGTCCGCCACCTTGGGGGGGATGAACAGTGGAGCCTCTTGGGGAAGGGGGATGGGATCATACCATGCCATGGACCGACCTCTTAGGGGCCCCGGGCGGACAAAGTCGGGGGAAGAGGCCGGAAAAGCTGGGCTGAGAGTCGGGCTTCGAAGGGTTCGCAAAGGCGCATAAAAAACACGGACCATCATCGGCACGGTCAAAGGAAAACAGGGGGCAATCAGGAATAAACAACCCTCTCGATCCCGCTGCCAAGGGGACGTAGGCGGCAAGGGGATTGGGCATAGGCATGGGAAAAAAAGACGCAGGGCACGGCCCACAAGCATGACCGAGATAAGAGAAGCAGACAAGAGGGCAGAGCTCACGAAAAACCATTAAAGGGAAAAAAGGGCGTGCCTTAACCCTCCTCGGGAAACAAGGCAGTAAAGTAGGTAGAGGCAAAAATGGAACAGATAACCAAACGCGAAGGAAAGGCAAGAGAAAAAAGGGATTGAGCAAGAGAGACACCCAATATATCGGACCCAAAGGTCGATGATGACGGCTATTTCGAAACTCTCGTTACTCAGCCGGACGATGATGAAGAGGGGAGACAGGGGGGGAAAGGCGTGGAACCAAAAGACGCCTCCATCAAAAGAGTTTGAGGTTTACCAGGAAGACGCTCAAACCGAGTTATTACGCAAATTCGGCTGTGGCCACTTAAAGGGGAAAAAGATGCGAGATACGAAGGGGAGAGAAAGATCTACTAACGCTACTTCAAGGTCACACTGGTGCCATGCTCATGAAGACCCGCATATCGCCGAAACCCGGGCTGGGGAAAAACAGCAGGCGTAGGAATCAACCGTGGACGCGCAGAAGGACCAGCTATATGGGGGGGCATCCGGAAAAAACCAAAAATTCCCATGAATGATGATGGGACGGTTTTTTGACCAGGAGCCAACCAGGGGACGGTAGATGCTCGCTCATCAAAAGGTTGGGCTTATTTACTAATAGTACCATACACCTTAGAGGTCCCTCACATCCAGCATGGAAAGCGCAATTCGGAAGTCTCGTTAGCTGGTAGTCTCCAAGAAGGAAGCGCGGGGTCCCTTCTGCACTACACAATGTCGCGAGAGAGTCGGTGGTTAAAACGGCCATGGGTCCTCACTCACTGGACGAAGCGATTTGGTCCTCAGAACGTTGTAGCGTTTAACTGTGAGAACCGTCGTCAATGCGGCTGGATCATAGATGCCCGATTTCCATACACCAATTTCAACGGGACACTCAATTGGTCACTTTTCCTGCAGATCGCAATTCCAGGATGGGAAAGGAAAAAATGCTAACAGTCAGTAGTCCCTCCCCCTACTGTTGTCTGAATAGTAAGAGTCAACTTCTGGGGAATATTGGACCATCACACCGCTCGAGGGAGTCCTAAAGGGGTCACTAGTTCAAGGCTCCAAAAAGGCTAGGGTAGGCAGTAACCGGGCTCTTTAAACACGTCGTCAATCCTCGCTCCTGTCACGCTGCAAGTGGACGCCAAGAAGTCCATAGTTGGGATGCACTAAATTTTGGGTCAGGTTAAGGGCGGGATCCCCTTCAGATCTATATCTTTCTTCCGCAGGGGGGTTTCTCCACGTCGTCCAAAGGCATAATGAAAAAAGGTATTGTCCCAAATTAACAGATGGTCATCAGTGCACGACCGGACAAAACAACAAGGGGCTACCCTTTCTTCTTGGGAAAAGTCTCCCCTGCTTGCCAGCCATGGGAAGGCTGGGGGACCTGATCGATCTCAGGGGACAATGACGGTCGAACAACGTGGCAAAAGGGACGGAAAAAAGAGCCGCCCGCAAGAGTCCTTTCATGCCTGCCACCCGGGTCGTGTACGCGTTCGGAGCTTGTTCAGCCATGACCAACCTCTGATCTGAATGGGCAGTGGGGACAACTATAAATACGTTTAGGGAGAGAGTCAACCACGCGTGGGGGATTTGCTGCCGGAGTGGGTATTTTGGGGCGGAGTAAACCGAAAAACGCCCGAATAGCCAGAGACAACCTCGATCGTGGGGGGTAGCTTCCAAGGGGCATACGGCTCGGGAACAGACACCAGAAGAATGGCACGAAAGCGGGGTGGTAGACTGAATGATGTGGCTGGACAGGGTGACAAAGCGTGCACAATGGCGATATCCGCGGGAGGGACCGGGACAGACGCGGACTGGAGTGGACGGTCCCTGGGGGTTTCTGTCTGTTCGGCGGACTAAGAGACAAGAGAGGGCTTTCACCGGTTCTAACCAAGACGGGTTCAGCGTAGGGAGGGATCGTGAGGTCTATCTTCACCATTTGCTGGTCGCCAGGGTAACGGGCAAAGGAAGATGAGGTCTTTTTTCTTACATTTGAACGCCAAATTGCAATGCAGATCAGCGCGGCCGCACAAGAAATCGCCACCGTAAAAGAGATCGGAGGCACCATTTAGGCCAGAAAACCGCGCACAACCAGAGGGGAACGCCAAATGGGGGCAAAGAAAGTAGGCGGATGCGTGGATCCATCAGGGGAGAATGCGAGAAAACCTTCAGGCGTCCCCAGTGTCAATTTCAAACCATTCGAGGACCGAAACTATCAGGCGGCAGATAATCGAGCCAGGCGCGGCGAACCAGACGAAAGTTGAGAAAGCGTTGTCCAGAGAAGGAGCTCGAACACAACAACAATAAACTGGAAGAGAAAGAAGGTGAACTAAAGTTCTTTTCACTTTCCGGGGGAAAAAAAAAAACGACCGGTATAGAAGAGTAACCTATGTGGCTTCAACATTCTCCCATCAATTTTCCAGGTCCGTCGGAAGAGAGGCATGGGTAGGGGGGGAAGGGGTTAAAGAAAAAAAACTTCAGTCAGTACAGGGTTTGAAGAATCCTCTCCCAAGTATGGACATTTGGGGGGGGGGAAGACACTGGGGCGGCTGGGAAAAGGGGTGTTCATAAGAAAAAAGGTCTTTCTGTCGGAAAATTTGGCAACGCAGGGTCAGGGGAGGACTAAGCTTGAAAAGTTTTGGGAGAATCGGGGTTTAAAAACGGTGAGGTTTTGCGGGGACAAGACCACAAAGGGGAAAAAGCCGACGAAACCAGAACTCATAGATACGACCAGAAACGTAAAACATACGCCCAGGGGAGATGGCGTCGACGGTGCCGAAAAAAGCGGGGGAGGAAGAGGAAAAAGCGCCGGCCGATTCCAAAAAGGCCGAAAAAACAGAAGTCAACCTGCAGACGGTCACCCCCCCCCACCCCCCCCAGAGGGGAAAGCCAGACAACGTCCGCCCTATAGGGCGAGAGGGAAAAGGGGGGTGGACTTCTAGACAGAAACCATAATCTCATCAACAAACATATGAGAACGAGGAGTCTAAAAGGTCGTGAGGCTTGTTGAAATAGCCGACCCTATGAATTCTTCAAACTCCGTCATCAGGCTCTTGCATAGAAACCTCTGGGGGTAGCCTGGAGGACTAGCACAAATAAACTCAGCAAAAGCTTGAAAGAATCAACCAGTAATATAGTGTAGGAAAGCCGGAGACATGCCGCGCGGACTCCTCATTTCAGTACCGCTTCAGCGTCGGTGCCGTGAAGGCGAAGAGAAGTCGGAATGATCTACTTCCTTACTTCCAGATTCAGAAAAAATGTGGGGAGCTCGGACAGGTCGGGCCCCGATCGGCAAAATAAGTGTGCAGAAAGTCACCAGATAAACGTTTTTCGGACCGTCGGATTATTGGAAGAAAGGCTGATCGGGCCGCGGGGGTCAATTGGACTGGCTAGCCTCATATGTTGAGAAACATGGTCCACACAAGTCCTGTCTCAGCGGAAGACATAATTCATCACCCAGTTCTTTCACAGCGCACTTGGACGACTGCCAGCGCATGGGACATAAGCAAAGATGAACCCTTCCAGTGACGGAAAGGCATAACAGAGGGTGTAAACGAGCTTACGAAGGTCGAAAGCAAATGGGGGAACTGCAGAGTTTGGCGGGGCCGCCGGAGAGAAGGAAGAAGAAGTTGAAGGACGCAGAGCGCGCAAGAACCGGGTGCGGGGTTCAGGTAAAAGGCGAACTACGGAGTATAAAAGCAATCCAGTCTAACCCAGTCGCCAAGGCGAAAAGAATTAAATTCCTGGTAAGGAGAGAAAATACCTGTCGCCCGGGCCAGGATTTTAGGACCTATGACGTTCAAAAATTGCGTCAACTTCCCGCCATCATCGATGTGGGGATCGCCTATATTCATATGACTTAACGGAAATCAGAGAGAGTAGTTTATAGTGGAGGGCAAGCTACCCTTGTGGCAGTTTTTAGAAATAAAGAGACCACGAAACAGCCTCCATACGTCCTAGCAGGGTAAAATTCAGGTGCGCGGACAAGTGGAAACCCACCTCGGGTACGCGCATGACCGTGCGTGTGTGGGGGGGGTTGGCATCAGGGGTAGTACGCACACATTATTTTCAGGAACATCCGAAAGGCGGGAACCAATGTTTGCGGGTGTCGGTACGAAAAGGTCTTAGCCTCACACCCCTGCGGAAGCTTACTGTGGCTTTCAGCCTGCGAAGGAGAAAGGACATGGAAAAACTTCCGTTATGGGATCTTGTTCGCCGGTATGGGGGTCCAGTCTAGATGTGGAAAAATTAGTTTTGACAAATGAAGGTCAGGCGCTCTCGGGGCGAAGCGGCAGAGTCCGCCAGGAAAGAGTCCAGGATAAGCACTCACGGCGAGGACGGATCAGGAAACTTGAATCGAAAGACCTTGGTTAACCGACAAAGTACCTGATCGCGTGGCTCGAGGAGGAAAATAAAAGGCACGCATAGAGGAAAGGAGGATAAAGTGGCGATAAAGGAAATTGGGTTGCGACACGTGGTAACCCGGCACAGGGGAGAGAGAAGCGGAAGCTTAAGCGCGCGAATAAAGGGCCAATTTTGCAAGTAATAGACGCAGGTCGAGAAGTTAAATTTCGATCGCAGCGAAAACAAGGGTAACAGTAAGCCTACGGGAGGTGGTCGCAGGAGCTCTGCCCATCCTAGGGACTGCGATATGAGATGAAGGAAGGAGAGTGGCGGAAGTTGACCTAACTGCTTGACCACTGGAATACATCAAAATCACCAGGCCTATATGCTGCTGGAAAAACGGGGGCAGAGGAGAGAGGGGAAAGGAAATCAGAGTGTCCCGCCTGGGCGTGGGAACGGGTCTGCGAGAGGGTATTGCCGGATAGAAAGGGAAGCAAAAGGCGTCAGAACACCAGCAAAGCAGCGATTACAAAAAGCTCGAAAAGTGATGCAAGTGGTGTGTCGAAAAACCACGCGGAGCCCAAGAGAAGGCTAAAATAGTAGGGGTAAAGGCTGAAGAAGCACGGAAAAAATGGGTGACATAAGAGAGGAAAAACATGAAAAATCCAAGTCGACGAAAAGCGCGGAGAGTACGGAAATCTTTGGAAGTATCGCTATCGCGAGAATCCTGAGGGAAAAAGGTGAATCCGGAAATGGGGGGTTGGGGAATCAATGGGTGATTTCCTCGATCCGTCGTCGGAGGGCTGT
>Ga0179591_1279241_pt1 | contig 11762 bp, 15 predicted proteins | sample CZOMad2_1_08_16f_FD_182891 | JGI IMG/M metagenome (GOLD analysis project Ga0179591, IMG submission 182891) | Vadose zone soil fungal communities from Angelo Coast Range Reserve, California, USA - CZOMad2_1_08_16fungal (PacBio error correction) | ecosystem: Environmental > Terrestrial > Soil >...
GCCTTCATGGGCACTATCATTAACGAGTCTTCTCCGTTCCTCTGGCTTGGCGAAGGAGGGAAAACTTCAAATGGCACAGAAATCAGGCCAAGAAAAAGAAAGGGGTTCGGTTCGTCGTCCGGAGACCATTCGGAGACCTGAAATCCAGTCGAAGGACGATTCTGGATCCTGTATCGGCAGCTCGAAGAAGCCGTGAAGGAAGGATCGAGCTGAACGTGAGCAGGTGCTTGTGTTGGCCTGGATCGAGACGGCCTTCATTTCAAGTTTCCTGGCACGGGGGCGATAAAGGCCGGAACTAGCCAGGGGTCACCGCATACCAGGGGGGTACTGAAGGAAGGGGGAAGAACAACCAAGTGTCGCACAAGGGCGGTAGGCGGATCACGGTGAGACCTTTCGCAAATGGAGAACTCTTACTATGATGCGCTCGAGAGGGATGGCCGAAAGAGGAAGCGATTATACAAACGGAAAAAAATTACCGATGAGGGAAAGACCAGCGCACTCAAAAATCTGGGGCTGGTCGCGGGGTGAGCGAAATAAGACGGAGCAGGTCAAGGCAGAGGGTCGCGCAAATACGCTCCCTTCACGAAGTAGGCGGAAAACGCGAGAAGTCCTGAAGGTTCGTAAGCGAGAGGCGAGGTTAAGCGAAGAGGAGAGAGATGATCTTGTCGCTACTGTGCTGTTCAGGCGAAGAAATTCACGTGAGGGGCAGAATCTTGCAATTCAAAAAGGAGAGTGGGGCCTTTGACCATTATCCGCTAAAGAAAGGGGGGTAGTAGCAGGGGGGGGAACAATCTTGCAAAGGGGAGCTCTGAGACTCGACGTTACTTTGGGGGCCGGGCGAAGCGACTCCTCTTCGGACGTCCGACCAGCACGATAAGGACCGGGGGCGGGGCGTGCGCCAGGCCACAGGCGCAGCGAGTCCGGAGCAGATTATGGAGTGGTTACGCGCGAACTGAGGTCGGCGAAAGGACGTGGGGGGGGCGCGACCTGTCAGGCGTGCTGCTCGGCGCGGGGGGACCTGGGCGGAATCCGGTTGCGAACTGTAATTAAAAGGCAAAGTCACGCGATTAGTTGTCGTGAACCGGTGTCAGGATCGTGGCTTCAGGAAGCTGAGCGTAGGCACTGGAGGACTTCTTCCTCTGGAAGAGCCTCGGGCAAAAGCAACAGCGACTCGGCCAAGCAGCCGAGAAAGGTGTACGATTAGTGAGACACGGTTACTTTGAACCGCGATCACGCGTCTCAATTGGGGACGGGATGGAAGATATTGCAAAAAGATCGGAGCTCTCTCAACACAAACGGAGTATTAGGGGTCTCGAGGGGAACCGATTCTTTGCACTCTCGATTAGAGGAGTCCGTGCCGCTGCGTCTCCGTGAGCGTGCACTACGCTTTAAAATCTAAAAGAAAATTGCCTATTCTCTGAGACTCAAAGAGACTACTATGACAAGGCCGAGAGCCGAAAGGGCAGTTTCAGAAGAGAAGAAAGTAAGATCCCGTGACGCCAGGAGTCAGTACAATCAAGGACAGAAGCTTTAGGAAGCCCTAGAATCTTCCTCTCAAAATTATCAGTGGGGAGAAGAACGCATATAGAAAAACTGAAACCTTATCTGGAAAACACCCCCAGACCCGTTCGCAGACCTCCAGGTAAGCAAGACTTATCCATAAAAAGTACGGAGCTCTTCGGCAGGAAGTTGGAGACAGGGGAAGAAGCCATCTCGCAGAGCGTGAATGGAGTGTCCTTCTAGAAGAGGGGCTCGAAAAAAAAAAGGATGAAGCGGCATTAGGATCAAAGGGGTCAGCATCGATAGAGAGGACTAAAAGCCGCTGGACGTGAGAAGACTACGTCAGCGAGAGCATTTCAAAAAGCCAATCGATCTGGGTTTATCTGCCTGCAAGAGAGAAAACACTCGGCGAGGGCGAGCCAGGCACCGAAGAGGACGACAAGATCATCGAAAAGAATAAGAGACATAGGAGATTCCAAGGAAAAAGGGGGAGTAGGAAGAATGCCAAGGCTCTAGGGGGGGGAAACCTCAGCACTAGAGGTCGTTCTTTTACTTTATACCGATCTTAAGTCCTCAGAGAGAGTGAGGGGGAAAGGGAAGTCTTCACTAACCCCTCAGCCCAGAGATGGAGCCGTCTTCGCTCGAGTCAAAACCAAAGGAAGAAATCTCTTCGGCGTCTCAAATAAGAACTAACTAAGAATCTCTCTTCTATCCAGGGTAGAGAGGCTTAAGAAGAAAGAGAGAGCGGCAGGGCTTCCAGGGGTAAAGGGTGATCACTGAGCTGAGAGTCCCGCGAGAGGAGAACATCGATTGAGGGACCTCGTAATAGCAACTAGTCAAGGAGAGGGGAGTTTCTTCCCCGTCAGGAAAAGAGGGGGAGTAAAATTGGGAAATGCCCCTATACGAAGAAAAAAAGAGAATTCAGCCGAAGCAAGAATCTCTCTAAACAGGGCGAAACATAGCGAATACTCGGAAAGAAAAACTGTTGAGTGACCGTCGGGCAACCAAAGATGAAGAGAAAGCCATCATAGGAAGGAAGACCTCAAAACGCTACATGTCGTGCATTCTAGCTGTCGAATTCAAGAGAAAGAAGGACACAATGAGGAGAGAGTCACTTGGGGAAAAGCGGAAAGGGTTCTTCGCCAATCAGAGAGGAGGAAAGTCGAGAGTCAAAAAAAAAAGGAGTCAAACGCCTTCTCGCCGCAAGGAAGGCGAGCCAACAAGTATTATTAGGTCGTCTCTTTGGCGACGAGCATGAGGTTACCAGAAAAAGAACCGAGGAAGTCATCGAGAGGAGGGGGAATTGACCGAAGTTTCCATCAAAAAAAAGAGACAGGCGCATCACCGTCGGTGGGGGGCGTGATGCGGGCAGGTTCTTAGACCCTTAGGAGAAAAAGAAATGAGGCCGAGGACGACTGATCTCTTATTTGATCGGAAGAGAGAAAAAGCGTGCCAACAAGTTGAAAGACGCTGAGAGCGCGGCTGGGTGGCATTGATCGTCATAGAAAAAGGACTGGCATGGTTGTAGGCAGAGCATGTCGTCAAGGAAGGTGCCACTACAAGAGAAACTCTGTGAAAAAAACGCAAGCAGGAATGAGGGTCGAGGGGGGGGGGGGTAGTAGGAAATGTAGATTGGGGTAGAAGGAGGGGGGACCTGCTGGAACGGAAGATGGATAGAGCTGGAGCCTCTGAAGAAAAGTCAGACTTGATTATGCTCGACAGAGGGGGGCAGCCGGGGGAATCAGGAGTAGTCGTTTTAAAAAAAAAAAAAAGGAAGACCCGTTCCACAGGAATGAAGGGAGGGTTTAATTGGAATCGAAAAGACTGGAGGAGTGGAGGCACCGGTTTGTGGAGTGACAGATTCGGGAATTAAAGCGTCAGAGTTGTCTCGGATAAGGAAATAGGAAAAGTAAAAGGAAGAAAGGGAAACTGATGGAGTTCACAAAGAGGAGAAGGGGCATCACATTGGCGGAAAAGGGCCACAGGCGGAAGAATCGGCGTGCGCGTCCTATACTAAGGGGAGTTTTAAGAAAGGAGGGTCGGGGTAGGGAAATAAATCTTAGGGGGCGCTAGCTGTGAAAATTATCTCCAACCCAGCGTTGTGTCCGTTTACAATTAACGAGGACGTATTGATCGAGGGGGGAAAAAGCAAGGCCTTAGGAACGTATGTCGTCCGACGATCGAGAAAAGTCGACTTGACCTTGGCGGACTCCTGACGCTTCATCGCGTGGGAGAGAGGGGAGTCCTAGGAGGGAAACCAAAGAGTCGTAGATGTATTGCTTCGAACCCGAGCTCCCACTGAAAACGATTTCTCTTTCAACCCGGGGGATCGTTTTGAAGCTCTACTTTAAGATGAAGGACGGCTTTGTGGGGGGAGGTGGGAAACTCTCAGATAGGAGTGTAGAATAGGGGTACCTTAGGATCCGGTTTCGCAAAGGGGGCTTTCAAGGGTTCACAGAACTAGGGGGAATGAGAGTGTAGAAACAGGGTAGTTAGGCTGCTTGTCGAAAAGTCATCTTCTGGGGAGGAGGACGGTTCTTAGGCCTGCCTCGGAAATAAAGCAAAGAGACGAGGAGAAATATTCCGGGAGAAAAGAATAAAGGGAGGCGTCATTGCCTTGGACGCTTTCGGAAAAGAGGGGTACGCTAACTGGGCAGCTGTTAACTGAGGTCGGTCGAAATTTTCGACGTTAAAAAGAAAAATAGGAAGGGAGATGGGATATGAGAGAAAAAAAAAAAACAGGGAGGATTTAAAGGGAGAGGGGGAAGCTAAATTCGATCTCGGCTTTAAAAAGCTCGACAGGTCAGGATAGGGAGGAAAAGGGGTCTGAACCGAACGTGAGGGACCTAGCGGGAGAAAGAAAAAGGCAATCGCGATGTTGCTCTGCTTCCGGGAATTGGAGGCACGCCGAGGCGCCGCGAAAAGTAGAAAGGGAATAACTCCTGAAGAGGACGTCAAAGGAAAGGAAAAGGACAAGAAGGAAAAGGGTCTCAACAAATCTAGACATCGGAGTTTTTCCTCCCGAACCAGGGAAGAAGGAGGGGAAAAAAAACTGTACCTTTTCTCCACTCTCTGAAAAAAGGCAGAAATCGTTCACGAATAGCCCCAGATGAAAAGTACGCAGACCTCGAGGCTCTGAAGAAAACAATACAAATGAAAAGAGGCCTTGACCTCAAGATTAAAGAAGAAGGAGGGGAGCTCCTCCATAGCAACTCGAGTGCGGAGTCCGCGAGGGAGCCTCGCTCTCAAAACGGTGGAGGCAGAGTCAACAGAAAAAAAAAGCGAGAGACGAAAGAAAAAGAAGTGAAAAGAAGAAAACTTCCCGCTAACGTTATTGCAAAGACAAATCAGAATATCATTGTCCCTCTGTTGGGGGAGCGGAAAGCGGAGAGGAGTGAGAAAGAAGGAGGTAGTCGAAGACCAGAAAAATAAGATCAGGCTCAAAAGAGATCTGCTCATAGGAATCTCAAGGCCTCTCAGATTTTAACCTACTGAAGAGGGCGAAAGGGGGGGGGGAACTCCATGAAAGAACTGGGGGGAGGTGAAAGGGGAAGAGAGAAAACCATTCGTGGTGAAGGGAAGGCTAACCCAAATCGAAGGGAGACCTTCAAAAATTGAATAAAAACAGCATAAGGCGAAACATCGGAGGGGATTCCTTCGAGTCTTGCAAATAAAATCCGACATATCAGAACGAGGCTTAAACGACGCTCAATTCGGTAGATGACAAAAAAAAGTTCGTAGAGCAGAAGAAAAAAAGGGGGAAATCTTCGGATCCCAAAGATCTACTATAGGCAGCACTATTCCCTACCGGAGAACAGAGGGTGGCCTCGTACCATCCTCTACCATCTGGGAAAGGGGAAAAGAACAAAAAGGAAAGGACCAATCATCTGGTGGAAGAGGAAAGTCAGAGGGGGAACGAAAAATAGACAATAAAGGTCCAGAAAAAAGAAATGACTCCGACAAAAAAGATCCAGTAAACACCACCTCGCGAACACTCTCAGAGTAGAGAAACTTGACTTACCTTAGGGGAGGGAGGCCAAGGAAGAACTCGGCAGATCGAAGCAGGAATGTAGTACAGGGGGGGAGTTCATTCTCTCTCCTGTAGAGGCCCAGGACTAATGAGATGGGGGTCCGCATCACCTATTTTTTCTAGGGTATGAGATGGTAACAATTCGTAACCTTTTCGTCTCAAATCCTAGGACGGGGAGGGAGGAGTCACGGGCTCGTGAAAAAGGGGAAGGAGAGGCAATGATCAGGGGGAGAGAGCAACCACTTAAGGAGGAGAGATATCGCTTTGAGAGGCTAAGCATGCGTTTACCGAGAAAAAAATCGGAAGAGAAATAGATTCTTTTAAAAAATGGAAAAAAAGGGGGTGTTTTTGAAGGACAGGGGGGGAAAAAAGAGGTCCGAGAACGGAGCATCACCTCGGTGAGGGGAGTTATGATTCGACTAAAAGGCTGCTATACCTCACTAAATGAAAGAGGAGAATCCTCGCTGATGGGAAGGGGATCGAGGAAAAGGTGCAAAAGGGGGGGAGAGGACTAAGAGAAGGAAAGGAGTCAAGAGGGGTGTTGGAAGTCAGTCTACATCGCAAGAGGACCCAGGGGGGCCTTGAGAGCATTTAAAGAAATCGGAGGGGGCAACTACACGACGAAAAGAGGATGACGTTCCTCAGCGAGGAAGGGTGGAATTAGGGAGCTTTAAGTTTACTGAGACACTAGCAGTTCTCGCGTTAGGAAAAAAAAGAAAAAGTGGAAACATCTTTCTCCTGGGACTCAGGAGAAGTCATCTAGAGGTGAGGGGGGACAGAACCCTCTGTTAGCCCAGAGAGCAACAGTTTCAGAGTCGGGACTTACCTTATAAAGGCAGATTAGGAGGGAGATGGGGCGGAAAGCCTCAAAGAAAGGGAGGACGAGTGAAGAGTGAAGGGAAAGAAGGGTTCCTCAATCAGGCAAGGAGAGTGAACTTACATTGGTTATTAGTCGACCGGAACGGCAAAAGGGCTTTGCGTGTCAAAAGAGAGTCCAGTAAGGGAGCGTCGAAAAGAGGAGGTGCCTCAGAAGGGGAACTCCTATTCTCTATAGTTATGGGTAGATTATAAAAGAGGTTACTGTGAGGAGACGAAAGAGGTGAGCATAACTTTGGAGGGGAGGGAGATCTACAAAAACGTATTTTGGGGAAGTTACCATGGGTGATCTAAGTTTTGTCTCAAACGGCGGCCTTAGAAAAGGGGGGAGAGATCGATCAGGGACCTTTTCTCGATACCCGAGCTGTCGGAAGGGTCTAGCCGGGAGAACTCGACCTTCCGAAAAAATCAAGACCTGCTGTCACAGAGGGAGGGACACGAGGAAAGAGACGGTGACTATCCGCGTTAGTACTTAGTTTGGACTCTCGAAGGGAGGTCAGAGGGTGGGTGGTGGTAGGGGCCGAGAAGGATCGTCGTGAATCGAGTGAACTGGCAATTGAGAAAAGGTGGGGGGGCAAATGTATGAGGGCTGAGGGGGTCAATTTAAAGAAGCAGTACTTCGTGCAGGGAATAAAAGGGTGTAGCTCCCAGGGGAGGGGAATGGGGTCGCGTTCACTAGTAAAAAAGAAAGGATTCTGCCGCGGACCATGACTGCCTCTTCGTGCGAGGAGTCAGAGAATCTGCCATTTCTCAATCTGAATTGGAATCTTATACCTCGAGCGGGGGAAAGGGGGCAGGAACGGCGAGGAGTCGCATCCTGTTGAGTGGATGAAAAGACAGAGAAGGCATTTCAACTGTCAGATCAAAAAAAAAAAAGGAGGGGAATTAAAAGAGATATGAGAATAAAATAAGAGATCCATCCAAGAGACAGAAAAGGGAGCTTTACGTTGAGTGGACCAGGTCACACTGAATCTCTGTCTACAGCTGGAAAGGAAACGCGAACTGTCGAGTACTCTTCTTCCTAAAAAAGAGGAGAAGTTAAAAAAAGACGGAAAGTGCTAAAAAGAGATTCAAAACGGACGACTATCATTACCCGGTTGATCAGGAGAGGGGGAAGAAAGGACGGAGTTGGGGAAGACTTCCTAAAGCAGAAATCCGCGCAACAGTATCCACGTTGATCGTCACTCAAGACGTAGAAAGAAACTAGAACTTAAAGCCAAGGGAGCAAAGAAACACAGACCACTGAGACGGCAAATAGGAGAGGCCAAAAAACGTCTCACGCAGTCGCGGTACGCGAAAATGAGGTTTGCTAATATTGGGCAGACACCAGCAATAGGAGAATCAGGGAGGAGTGAAGAGGAGATCGGGGTGTGCGCGAGACGCCGAGACTGACAAAAAGGAGCATGTCACAACTCTCTATATCGCTTACGACCGGGCGACTGGGAAAAATGGGAGGAAGTTCAGAGCACACCGTCGCGAGATCAGGGGTGCACTTCCCCCACTCGGGGGATCGGGAGGCTCATGGACAAAAAGGCGAGGAGCACCGAAAAGATTCGGAGGGAGACGACCATAACTCCTGCGTATCTCTACAAGAAGAATCCTCATAGTCAGGGCGCATCGAAAAATGACCACCTATTTCTACCCCTCTAAGGAATTCAGAGTGCGCAAGCAGAAAAAGATGGATGAAGGGGGGGAAAGAGGCAAAATTCGTAAGGTCCGCATCTGAAGGTATGACCCTTCTCAAGACTTCTTCAGGCACCCGGAGAGGGGGGAGGACCAAAGACTAAAGCGCGCTTCAAGATAAAATCAAGAGACCTGTCTACCGGGAGAAGACGACATCAACGTGATCGAGTCGTAAAGATGGCTAGCTCAGATCAAAGGAAGCGTGGAGATCCCGTCTCAAGGGAAAAGAAGAAGATTCAGACCGGCGAACAGAGAGGGAAACCCTAGGGTCAAACATCCCGACCGAAGAACTGCCTGCGTATGCGTCCCGCAACATCGGGGAAAAAGTGCGTGGCCCCTATACAGATCCATGCTCAACTGGCGGGAAGGGACGTCTAGCCATGACACACCCCGAAGAAGACGAGAGGGAGAAGAAAAGTTTTAAGACCGTGGCTCGTCGAGGCTGCTCTAGAAATCCAAGAGATATCGACCTTGCCTTCGACATGGTCGGTCAAAGGTAGAAACTGCTCCTCATCAAGAAAAGAAAGCACCTATTGTTCAGGGAGGGGAAAGTGTCACCAGGCAGGAAAAATGCTTAAAAAAAAGAGAAGAGGAAAGTCTGACGCAGCGTTCAAACCGGGGCTGAGGAGCATGGACAGCGCTCTCTCAAAAAAAAAATCCCAAAGGAGAGGAGGAGAGAGATCGCTGGGGAAGGAAAATTCTAAAAGGGGGGATGCGGAAGAGGAGAAGCTCTGTGGTCGGAGACCCTTCACTGTTGACCACGTCCGACGGACATGCTCTTAATCGGTACTTGTATTCTTCGCTGTCCGCGAAAAAGGAAATAGAACCATGGGGAGAAGCCTATCAGAGAGGAGGGGTCCTGAGCTTAAGCGAGAAGAAAGGGGGAAAAGCAGAAAATGAGAACTCGCGAGAGCGCGGAGAGTCGGGTTGGTAGGGAGAAGAGAGCCTTCATTGGCCAGGTTCAGGGGGAAGAGAAATGTCTTCTTCTAGGGGACACCGAGAGGAAGGGGAGTCTTGGACCGAATAAGTGCGGAAGCGATGAGAGTATGGTTGAAGAGTCACGGAAAGAGGATCCTGCTTACTCGCTTGAAAAAGTGCAACTTCGAAGGGAGGGAGCGGACTCGAGTAAGAGTAAGAGGGAAGGGGGGTAGGAGGGCTAGAGCCACTTATGGCAGGGTGATCTTAGTAGTGGGACGGAGAAGTAAAGGAATGAGGATGGTGAGCTGGAAGGGGTCGCATATCCATCAGCTTGGCTGCAAAAACGGGGCATAAGCTTATTTCACAGAAGAGAGGACAGAGGGGATAAGGGCGAAAATGGGGAGCGTCATGACAAGGCCATCTCTTGATGCCTGGATACGCGAAGGTCAAAGAAGGGAGGGACTAGGGGACCATCGTCGGCTGCCGGAAAAATATGCCTCGTGCGCTATATTTAAGGGGAGGGGATACGCAGGATGATGGTCGGGAAAGATAAGAAACGAGTTGAGCAGGATTGAATGGCTCCACCCAGATCGGGGGTTAGGGGAAAGATCAAAAGAAGAGGGGGAAATGTCGGAGAGAATTGAGAGGGCAAAACGGAAAAACTAAAAGGATGTCAAGGGAAAGTCTGAGATTCACTTAGAGAAGGCTCGAGAGCTTGGGGAAATTCGAATAGGAAACTTCAACTAAAGCCACGCTAGACGAATAGGTTCGCTGCCTTAGACAACCCGGCTACTGAAAGAAGAGAAGGTGAAACGGGGCCGCTGGGAATGACTTCTTTGGTTGGGAAAGCTAATGGGAGGTGTAAAAGGGGATTGGGAGGGGTTGCCCCGCTGAAAGCTAGGGAGGGATCAGCGCGTGACCGGGAAAAAAGTTGAGGGTTGCGGGAGGGAACTTGTGATGGTCTGAAAGAAATCACGAAGAATTAGGGGGCTGCAATGGAGAACGGGGGACAAGGACCTGGAGAACGGGGAGGCATTCGTTCTCGGGGGGTCTTAAAAAACTGAGGGCGATCTGCTTCGCCTGTCTAGAAGGGGGAAGCAAGCGACTAAGGAGGGAAGTCAGAGGGAAAGGTGCAAAGGGCGACGCGAGGGCCGACACTTTTACCGGATCCGCGGGAGCCCGTCTTCGGGATTGTGAGGAGACACCCGCGAGAGGAGTCCGCAGGGGGAAGAGATCACAACAACTGGGGAAGTAGGAAAAAGAGAAGAGAGAAAAGAAGAGAGGCTTAAAGCCGACAAGGGATCGAGAAGTCCGTGAGCACTCGTTCGTCAAGGGAAATTGGAAAAAGATGAGGAAAGGGCCAGCCATGCGAGAAAGGGGAAGGGGATAAGGCACTAAAAAAATCGCTTGACCGCCGAGAAAGGAGGTTCTCCTGAAGGCAATGTAAAATAACGCTCAAGGGGGAGGAAGGGACCGGACCACATAGCATCAAGGAAAAAGTTTAAAAAGGAGGGAGGACAGAAGCGGCGGTATTGAAGTCTCAAGGAAAAGAAATTCCCACAGGACAAACCTCGCAAAATCCGATAAAGGGCTCCCTGGAAAGAGAAAGGAACGAGAAGGAGGGCAGGAAACGAAAACACCGACCCTCTGCCGACCTCAAGTCGACTCGTCACGAATCACGCGAAGGATAGGGGGGAATATGACTCTTTTGGAGGAACTGGGGGAGAGGACCCTACATAGAAAGAGGGGAGGGATACGTCGAATAGCAGATCGCTGCTCGACACAAAAAGCCGCTGCTCGTATCTCTCACATGAACTCATCTGAGGAGCATGTTACTTCAAGCGGGACCTTGAAAGGAGAGGACGACACCTCATCGAGATAATGGTCAAGGCCCAAATCTATCGGGTGATCGTCAAGGAAGATTAAAGCAACGCGGTTAGGAGACGACCACACTCTCTTATCAGAAAAAAAGATCTCGCTCATAGGCAAGAGGACGAGCGCCCGATGGTCGAAAACCCCTTCAGGGAAGAGAGCGGGTTAAAAAAAAGGAAGAAAATCCTGATGGGTCGGTAAGGGGCAGAGTCACCATTCTTAATTGCCTAAGAAAAAATGACTGTGAGGCCTGAGAAGAGGACGGCGCAGGCAAACATAACAAGAGGAGTCAAAAAATAAAAAGAACTTTGGCGCAGAGCTAAAAATCATAACCCGCGGCACGGTCCGGTAGACTCACTACGCTGGGAGCCATAACCGAGTTCGAAAGGGAAAGAACGATCGTGAGCGGTCCGAGAGAAAGCCCACCCCAAAAACACAACGAAAAGTGAAGCAAAGGGAGAACCAGTCCCGAAACTTCCTAAAAGGAGAGGGAAAACAGACCTCTTCGGAACGGAACTGATTTTGAGAAGAAGGGAAAAGCGTGGGAGATTGTCGGGACAAAGGATAAGAGAGAAGACATCTCCAGGCCATACGGGCAGGACGGCTTCGAGAAGGAAGATCTCCAGACGACGCTCTCTCAGGCGGAAGGAAAAAGGTTGTGGACCTTCTGCTGGGGAAAGAGGTCAAGGGCAGGACGATCAATAGCATCGAATTGTACCTGGGAGGGGGGGAGACTATCACAGTTTTCTCAGCACGAAAAATAACTACACCGATTTTTTCTCAGTTGAGGAGGGGAAAAAATGGACCTGTTCTTAGACAGGAGACTCTAAGGGGGAAGGGAAATCAAGCGTCAAGAATCCGGATAGGAGAAAGGGAAGGGAAA
>Ga0179591_1338448_pt1 | contig 11762 bp, 9 predicted proteins | sample CZOMad2_1_08_16f_FD_182891 | JGI IMG/M metagenome (GOLD analysis project Ga0179591, IMG submission 182891) | Vadose zone soil fungal communities from Angelo Coast Range Reserve, California, USA - CZOMad2_1_08_16fungal (PacBio error correction) | ecosystem: Environmental > Terrestrial > Soil >...
TTCTTTCTTACCAAGGAGGATCAAGAATAAGGGAAACGACTCCGAAGGCCCTCAGCGATTAGAAACGACAACGACGTCGGAGTATTGGGTTCAATACAGGGGAGAAAGTGGGACCGGCGTTAGAGAAATTGGAAATGTGCTCATTAATAAACCCTGGCGGAGAATGAAAAAGGGCGAGAAATAACAGGTCAAGGTTACGACTACAAGACCCTGGTTACGTCCGATCGGAAGGAGTGGGAACTCGAGCTAATCATTAATTCTGGAAAAGGCACAGTCAGCCTTATTGCAAGAAAAAGTGGCCCAATGGAAGAGAGGGTTGTTTAGAAAGAGCAGGAGGACAGGGATGGAAAGATCAAGGGTCGGAACAGGGAAAGGGCGTCCAGGAGAATGAAAAATTAAGGAAGAAGGGGAGAACATCTCTATACTTCGTTGAGAAATCAAAGAAGGGGAGTAGGGGCATAAAAGGGTGGCGGAAAGCGGGCGTGGGGGTCGTGGACCAAGTGGGGGTGGGGAGGCGAACTCGGCAAAAAAAGGAAAGTACGGCGACTAAGGTCCCCAGGTAGGAGAAAGAAGAGGAGGTTTCTCCTGATGTCACATAGGAGAATCCCTCCAGGGCCACGGGGAGGGTTCAGGAAAAAAAGAACTTCAGCTCAGCACAAATCAATGGCTCGATCTGAAGAAAGCTGAACTTGTCAGCTCTGACAGATGCGTGGGTACTCGGAAAAACGACGAGCGGTCCTCAGGGGCCATATGTCAAGGGAAGCGCGAAACCGCGGCGAGGGCCTACTGAGCCGAAAAAAAAGATGAAAACCTGGGAAGGAAGGTACCTCTTATATGCTTTCGGAAGGAAATGGGAAAGGGAGAGGATCAGAAGACAACACATGTAAGAGAGAGAGACGTACAAGACACGACAATTCTCCGAGGTCAATCAAGAAAAGCAGAAAAATTCTTAAAGGTCAGAGAAGAACGGACAAAAGGGGGGTGCATTTTGGCAAACCGAGATTAGAAAGAGGGCGGTAAAGCGTAAACTCCTCTTCGAGGTGAAAAAGAGGGGGGGTCCAAGGGACAGGCCGCTTGCCTATCTGGGCAAAGTAACAAAAGAATGAGTCGAAGACGCAAAGGAGGGCTCCAGGAAGAGAGGGGAAAGGCCGTGAACCCGAAAGACAGTAATAAAAAAGGGTAGAAGGAAACGCGGTCACTAGCGTCCTAGAAATGAGGGGGGAAAGGGGATCGTCTAAAGAGCATGGGCCGGGATGCCGGGTGGGTCTAATGGAAAAGTGAGGGGTGGGGAATCGACCTTTGGTCCAAGGAAACCAAGAAAGAAAAATGAGACGTGAAACTGGCCTTCTATGAACAACGAAGAGAGATATTAATAGTGCCGAGCAGGGAGAGTGTTTTTTCCCTAAAGACAATCACGTCACGGGAAAAAAAAAAGAGGGTGGGAGTGGAAAAGTCCGGGCGTACTGAGAGCACCAATCCAAGGTCCATTCAGGAGAAGCGGGAATCGTCTCTAGGCCGCAGAAGATTCAGGGAAGAAAGGGAAAATTCGGAGCAGAATGATCCTCTGAAAGGGGGGGAACGAGGAAAAAGGGAAAAAGGAAAAAAAATTAGGACGCTATGCTTTTGGGGAGCGAAAAGAGTCTAAGGAAAGAGGTTTCGTCCATTTAGTGAGCACGGAAACCACGGGGATGGAAAAGATACGGATTTCTTCATGGGGCTAGAGGGAGAGTCGAGGAAGGTTGATAAGGGGATAAAATCTCTATAATAAGAGAGGAGAGAAATCAACTTCTCAAGAAATTCGAGAAGGGACTAAAAGAACGCCGTCATCCTACCTAAAGAGAAAAAGCCGGGGAGAAGAGAGAAGACGGGGTGGGCTTCTAAAAAAGCACTTACGCGTTCGGAGGGGGAGGTTAGAGGGAGTCGCGAGTGTGAAGAGAAGACGAGAGGCGGGAAAGAGTCCTTTACCGGAGTCGCGGGAGGAAAGGGAAACCTTTATCAAAGTAGGAAGGAAAAAAGAGGTGAAGAGTGGGATCTTCAATCGGAACGGGCGGGTGCTGAGTCGGGGAAAGGGAGGGAAGGGGAGGCGGGAATCTTCGGTGCGAGGAGAAACGGCACTGAAAGGGCGGTTGGAGATTTTTAGAAGACGATGATGAAAGTCGGGTCGATCATCCACATGCCGGAGGGAAAAGGAGGAGAGAAATTCAGAAAGTAACAGTTGTCAGAAGGACCGGAAAGCGGAAAGATCTATTGAGAAACCACGATTCCAAAAGAAAGCCTGGAGTGGTGTCCAAGCAAGAGAAGATAGCGCCGTGGCGGCGTGCTCTTGCAGAGTGGAACAAACTTCAATACATAGGGGGGGGAGGTAACCATCGAGCCGAGAAGCTGCGGAAAAGAAGGGGTCTCAGTGAATTTAGATGACGAAAGTTTGTGGAGAGGGAGGGGTCAAAATCCCGCTCGAGAGGTCGGAAAAGGAGACTAACGTACGGGATAGGGAGGGAATGTCCTTCACGGGTCATAAAATGAACGGGTCTTGTCACGGGCGGAAAGGGGAGAGGTGAAAAGCAGTTCAGTGTCTAACGGAAGGAAGGAGAGAGCCCAAGTTGAGGGGACCTAATCTGTGCGAGTCGGAAAGAAGAAGGAAGAAGGAAGGCAGTTGGATCATATAGGGAAAGACGGCAATCTGGCTAAAGAGAAGCCTGTTGAAGACAGTTTAACCGGCTCGTTGAGTCAGAGGAAAGGATATTTAGGAGAGTGCAGTAACAGACGCAAAAGGGCCATCGGAGAATGGCAACCCAAAATGAAAGGGTAAGAAACACGCAAAGACATGGGAAGGGGTTAGGGTCGGGGGGAGGAGATAAGCTACGAAAGGAGAAGTTCGAGGGGTTTTCACGAGGGCGGAGCGGCTCATTCCTTAGAGGGGAGAGAAAGGACTGAAACGGAAACCTTTCCAGGGGGGTTTCAGGGGTGAACTCGGGGAAAGACTAGAGATGGTGAAAAATACCGGTCTGGTCAAAAAAAACACGAGAAGAGCTGTACCAGGGGGGGGAGAAGGAAGGGGGTGAGGAAAGAGAGAACAGGACAAAGGAGGAAAGGTCAAGCGCCAGAAAAAGGGAAAAGCTTCTGCCCTTCGATAGGAAAGGAAGAGGAAAGAGGGAAAGGCGCAGAGTCAGGGATGATAAGCTCGACCTTCGAGGCATGGATCAGAAGATAATCACAGCGAAAGGAGGGATAAAAGGGGGAGATGAGAGAAACAGAGAAAAATCTACGCTAACTGCTATCGTCGTTGCCTTAGAGAGGGAGACTGATGAAAGCAAGGGGGGTGTGCACATAAGTGAATATTAGTGGGTGATTGTTGTGTTTTCCATAAGAAGAAGGCTAGAGAGAAATGGTAGAAAACGGACCCCGTCAGGATAATCTGGGTTGATGGGCAGAAGAAAGGCGCGAAAAGACAAGGGGAAAAGGAACAAAAAAGAAAGGATTGGGCTAAAGAACTAGGAAACCGCGTGTTGAAAGTGGTAAACGTCAGTCCATATCTACAGAGAACATGAGAAAAAAGGTGAAAGATGTCGCGACATTCCGGACCCAATGAGGGAAGAGCGAGCGAGAAAAGAGAACACAGGAAAAAAAGAAAACGGCCATGGAGAAAGTTTGCCAATTCTCTAGTCATCGCGGTTTAGTCGTTGGCACGGGTGAGGGCTGGTCAGGAAAAAAAGGATCCTACGGGTACGACAGAAGATTAGTCGGAATCAAGGATACCGGACACTAGGAAGAGCAAAGCTTTTTAGTGGATGAGAGGGGGTTAAGTGGAGGAAAGGGGCATTGCTGGGGGCGTCGATAGACGACAGTAAATTCCTCGAACAGGGAAGGGTGAGTCTGGGGGGGAAGCGCATGGGCAGCCCTTAAAGTCGGGGGAGAGAACCTCTTTCCAGGGAGCCATCTAAAAGATGAGAAGCGCCGGGGGAGGTATAGTACACTTAGCCTCCCGGTCTAAGAAACGAGGAAAGCAAAAAATGAGGGAAAAAACGTAACTAACATGGAACTACTCAAGGGGAATTAAAGAAAAAAAGCGAGGACGGCTTATCCATAGGACCGGAGGGAAAGGGGAGTGAAAGAGGAATGAAGGATACGTATCAGAAGCTACCACTGAGGGGACTGGGGCCGGGCAGAGAAGGAAGGAAACTGAGGGGGGAATCAAGACTTTACGTGAGTGAAGGAAGGAGGGGGATCGGCTCTTCGTCATAGAAGCAACAACAAAGGCATGTGAAAGGAGCAAAATCGAAAGTCAGGAATGAAGACTAGAGGCGGGGGGACTGAAAGGAATCACGGTTCACGTCCAACTCCCATATCGACAAGATGAGCCAGAAAAAAGAACAAGAAGTTAAGTCCTTAGGGCGGAGAAGGGTGGACGGAGGACCAGGGGGAAGAGAAATTAAAAACCATTAACCAGGGACCCCTATAGGAGATCCTTAAAGGCTTAAGAAATGGAAGCACGACGATTCTTGAGCCAACCGGGACGGAAGAGACAATGGTAATCGGCCGAACTAGAGGTGTGAACTTTTCTGTTAAGGATCTGGGGAGAACGGAGGACAACTTGTCATGAAAAGAAGAAAAGAATCCCATTAGACCGGGGAGGTAATTGGAAGCCAAAAAGTTCTCTGAAATAGTGGGGTAAAAGGAAGAACGGGGGTGACAGGAGAAGAGAAAGCAAAAAACGGGGTTGAAATGCATGAAGTTCAAGAAGAGGACAGAGGGGCAATCAAGGGTGCGGGGGGAAATGGTTGGATCCATCAAAAAAAAAAAAAAAAGAAATCGGAATAGGAGGAATCCCATCATCGAGAGACAGGGAGTGCCGGGGGAGAAGGTGGAAAATTACTGCAGAAAAGGGGATAGAGGGGGAGGTAGAGGGTTAGGGGGGGGGGGGGGTGGAGCAGAGCACTGTCCCTTTTTGTAAAGAGAAAGAAGGGGATTAAGCTAGCAGGTGACAAGGGCGGGGGTGGAGAGGGACACACTGATTCTCACAGATCTTACTAACTACAAATCGAGGTTTAGACTTTCTTCGATGGATCTCTCTTATATCCCTCACGGAAATTAAGAGATCGTATGTTTGAACTCGTGGGCCGTGAGAACGGAATTACTCACTCGTTAGGATTCAACCCCCACGAAAAAAAAAAAAAAAAAAAGGAAAACAAAAAGGAAAAACACAAAACCACAAACCACAAACAAACACCCAACTTTTTGATCGAGGTGAACGAACGTATTAAAGAGAAGCCTTCCTGGTGCACGTCGAGGGGAGACCTATGTCAGAGGAAAAAAGCCTCCAGGTCTTCAAGAGAATCATTCGGAGACGCAGAATGTTAGTGGGCCCATAAAAGAAAATCTCTCTTGAGCATCCCTCTTGGGAAGAAGGGGAATGACTGCAGGGAGACACAGGTCAAGAAAGTACTGGGAGGGGGCCATAAAGGCCTGTACTCTCCCAGGAAAAGAGGCAGGCGGGTGATGTCATTGCCCTCTGGAGACGGGGGAGTCACACCGCGGAAAGGGTGACCCAGCCGACATGATACCGAGAGATCCAGGAGGAAGAAAAAGAAGAGCGCTTAGAGGGAAAACGACACAACCTTTTTGGGCATGGCTCAGGGGGGGAAGGCCTACTTTCTGGGGATAAGAAAAAAGAGGGAAGACGCTACCGAACCACCTATGGGTTTAAATCAAAGAAAGGGAGACCACCTTGCTTATGCTTAGGGCGGAAGGGGGGTGTTTATTCCCTTATTTCGCTGAAGGTAAAGGCATTTCGCCCACGGAAAGCTGCTTCTGGGAGCTACTTGGGGAGAGAATGCAAAGAGGCTTCTTTAAAAAAATAACAGGAAAAAGCGTCCGTAGAAAGACAGGGAAGTAAGTGAAAACCTTGAAAGATCCGTGGGGGGGGGGGGGGGTGGGGTTAAGGGTCGGGCTTCGAAGAGCGACGGAAAAACGGCCCTTTCTCCTAAAAGGGGGAGTTTGGTTCTTCAAGCTACCGAAAAGAAGAGAAAATCCTCTACTATCTGGTAGGAAGCAAAGGTCTCGACGTGACCATTCGGAGCCGGGAGATGCGGGTCAGGAACTCGTCGGCGAGCAGAATTGCCACACATCACTACGTGCCGCTCTAAGGTCAGAAAAAAGGAGGGAGAGGGGGGGGAGGAAACCGCCGGGGGTTCGGATGGTAGGAGGAAAGGTACTGACCACATCGATCTTCTGAAAGGGGTTAGAAGGAAAAGGAAGCTAGGCGCCCTCGGGCGGAAACTTCCAACTATCTAACAAAAGGACGAAAAGGGAGACTTAGACAAGATACAAAGAAAAAGAAAAAATCAAAAAACCCATTGCTAGACTCTGGAAGGTGGAAACGTAGGGGACAGACGTACCCGTACGAAAACGCCTTTCGGGAGAAAAGGGGGGGGGGGGGGGGGGGGGGGGGGGGGGGGGGGGGGGGGGGGGGGGGGGGGGGGGGGGGGGGGGGGGGGGGGGGGGGGGGGGGGGGGGGGGGGGGGGGGTGGGGGGGGGGGGGGGGGGGGGGGGGGGGGGGGGGGGGGGGGGGGGGGGGGGGGGGGGGGGGGGGGGGGGGGGGGGGGGGGGGGGGGGGGGGGGGGGGGGGGTGGGGGGGGGGGGGGGGGGGGGGGGGGGGGGGGGGGGGGGGGGGGGGGGGGGGGGGGGGGGGGGGTGGGGGGGGGGGGGGGGGGTGGGGGGGGGGGGGGGGGGGGGGGGGGGGGGGGGGGGGGGGGGGGGGGGGGGGGGGGGGGGGGGGGGGGGGGGGGGGGGGGGGGGGGGTGGGGGGGGGGAGATAGGAGGGGGGGGGGGGGGGGGGGGGGGGGGAGGAGGGCAGAAAATGATCTTTCACTGTCTTCCCTACCGTTGTGACTTGGCTAGTCTCAGAAAATAGCAGCCCTCGCCTTCATGCTATTCCCGTACGCCTCTTGATCGCTGAAAGCTGGTTCCGAAAGGAACTAAAGATCCGAAAGGACCAACCATTAAATCCGCAAGAAGTGTGGATCGACCCGTTAATCCACGAGTCAATTGGCATGAAGAGTCCGATTTGACTCAACTAAAAACAGAACGGTCTTCGTGAAAGAAAAAAGATTTTATTCTCTAATACGAGCCTTTTGGTAGCTCGAACAAGAGTAGAGGGTCTACCCTCAAGAAAGGGATAGGGGCAAAACTTTCACCGGGCGCCCGGCGATAAGTCTTCCTCAAAGGCAGAAGAGGGAGGGGGTGTCTAGACGTCGAAATAAACGAAACGGACTCCGAAACCTATCTATCGCCTTTTGAACGAGATGAAAAAGGGGAGTTCGAAAAACGAGACAACAATAAGGGGGCAAGACGACGCTGCGATCACGGGCAAAGGCCCAAATCCTTCAAACCACAGTGGGGCAGAGAGGGAAGATCGGAAACTACTCAGGCACGGACAAATGTCTCAACTGAGAGACGCGAAGTTGCCGAACAAAGAAGGTTGGGGAAGGTGCACTCGGCTAAAAACAGTGCGACTCTCTCTGCACGAGCGATAAAAAGGCACGACACCTTCTGGCGCGGTGGAAAAGACACAAGAAGAATTCGACGGGACTGGCGGCGTTCTGGGGGGAGGCGCGATAAAGGAAAAAAAACCAGTCTGACCGCCTCATCGGGAAGCCAAAGGAAACAAAGAGAAAAGGCTTCCTAGCCTCAGGAGTGGAACTTAAAAAAGAAGCAAGGAGCTTCAAAGAATCCGCACGAAGAGGGAAGAGAGAGGGTGGCCTGGATGGAAAGAGGTGTGGGAGAAAAGAGACAGACACTTTCGCAGAAGCGGAGTCAGTTCTTGGAGAAATTGAAAAAACCCGTAATAAGTCTCTAAATTATCGGGGGGGATAGGAAGGGGACGGAAGATAAAGGCTTGGCGTATAGCTCGTGGTAGGGACAAAAATGTAACAATCAAACAAATTATACTTCTACGGGGAACCCTGCCTAGGGGAAAAAAAAAAAAGTCTCCTGATTGAATGCAGAGTAGAAGAAGGGAACTGTTGAAAGGGGGTGGTCTCGACGAAGAAAGTCTGGAGAGTCCAGGAGAGGTAGCCGATCGCAATCCATATTGACGATAGAAAAAGCGACGAGCCGTTCCCTGGAGCGCGCCAGAGAGGGGGAAGAAAACCTCAGGCGGCCACCCTTCAGACGCTACCCGAGGGAAAAAAAAAAGATGAGAAAAGGGTCATTGACGAAGGAGGGGAAGGCGTCTTTCGACGGACAGTCAGAGAGAAAAAAAAAAAAAAAAAAAAAGGAACGGAATGAAGGTACCCACTGATCAAGGTGTCTCAAGAAAAGGGGAGAATAACGTGGTCTGGCTGCATTTTAGGCAAGGGAGAGGGAAGGGGGGCCTGAATAGGGACTTGCAGGCGGATAATAGGGACAGGGAAAACCGTCGGAACCCTCGTCGGGTATATAGCTACTCAAGAGTGCCGATAATACGCCCTATTGGAGAGCGAAAGGTGCCGGTAATGCGCAGGGGGAAAAAACCGCTCCAAGTGGACAACATAAGTATAAACTGGACTGAATCCGGCGAAACCTGCACCGGTTCGAGGGGGAAAAGGAGTAACTTCGCCGGAAGAGGATCTGGCTATATTATGGAAAAAGAAGAGATTGGATAAACACTCGCTCTAATGGCCAGCTGAGACAGAAAAACAGATACGAATATTAGAGGGGAAGGAAGCCGGGGGGTCAATCTAAAGCGACTGGACAGGGCCGATGGCTCATTTGGTCACTCTCGGGGCAGGACCCTTTTTTTGGTACAGTTAGATCATGCGTTGCCACGGCCCGATCGTCGCATATTCAGGCTTCGGCGAAGAAGGGAAAGGGGGATCGGCTAAGGGCCACCTGCAGGTAGAAGAAAATCTTTGGTTGGGGAGTTATTGGAGTTAAAGTTAAGAAGGGGGTGAAACTGTCTTTCTTGGACATGAAAAGGGGATCAACAAGACACGAATCGACTCCTTAGGGACGGGGAGTTGTGCTATACTCTCGAAAGCGGTTCACTGGGCTGTAAGCAGCCGCCGTCGATAGGAAAAAAAATTGGTCACAATCGCCCCTTTCATCCAACCGACCGATCGGAAAAAGACATGTCGGTGGCATCTTTGCCCTTAGGACGCAGGACAGAGAAAAAGTTTTCGCAATATAGAGGAATCTACGGAAGGACTCTCCTGTAGCTCGGGAGAAAAAGGGTGGTTTCTCACGGAAGGAGGGGGGAATAAGGATCACGGGAGCGCTTTCACGGCGAAAGGCGGTGGATCGGGGGGGTCCACTCAATGCAATAAAAGAGCTTTCACAAAAGGGAGCTTCAGATAGGGGAGGGGAAGCAAAGGGTGCCGAGTTTGACTTATATGGGACCCTAGACAAAAGGACTTGCCTTTAGGCCGGCACAATTAGAAGGCGAGGAAATTTTACTAACCAAGAATAGGAGGGAAGAAAAACTCGCGACTCGGGTCTTGACGAACACCTAGGTAATACTGGACCAGTTCAGGAAAATGCATCCTTCGTGAAGGGCGGTGCTAAAATAGGGAACAGAATTAGTATTACAAATTGGAAGGGTAGAGGAACGGGGGAAAGCGGCGGCTTTCCTTGGGGAAACGACTCGTTCTTAGGTTGCCTAGAGTCTACAACTGTCCCCAGAGGGGGAAGAGTTCCGACAGGCCGATCATGTTTGAACGAGAAATGCAGGGGCGCGTCGGCCAAAAAAGGTAGCACGGTCCTCCCTCTAGGTACGCCACGAAGGAAAAGATTGACAACCAAGAGTAATAGAGGGTGAAGGCGGACTCTAACCGCACCAAAGTGAAGAGATAGAAAATGGGGGGGGCGTGGGGGGGCAGGGGGAAAGGGGCGTCTCCTCTCCTTTCTCAGGTTTGAGGGAGAATACTAGTTCCGGGTCCATCCGAGGGACGGGGACTCCTGCAGGGGAAGTCTGAATAAAGAGCAGGAAAATTGTAAGGCCTTGCTCCTCCCGAAAAGGGCTAAAGGGGCCCCACTACTCAATCGTCTTCTGCCCTCGAGCAAGGCGAGGAAGGAATGGGGAAGGAAGGTGGAAAGCGGCGCTATACGCGAGCCAAGAACATCCTTATATTTTACAACTTCGGAGAAGTAGGGAAAGGAAGTTATCGGCTGGCCTTATGGCGGGTCTAGGCGGAGAAAAGAAAGCAGAGTGTTTGGCCAACAGGCGTGGTTCCGACGAGGGAACAGAAAAGAACCGGCTTGCTTCCTTTCGCAGCCAAGACTACGAGAGAAGTACTGAGTTAAGATGTTCAGGAGAAACGAGTTGCCCTTTACGAGAAAAAGTTATCTAAGAGGGACGGGATGGGTAGCGTCCTGCCGTAACCCAAAGAGAACGAGAATCCACCAACTAGGACACCGACGAATTCAGCGAGGAAAGAAGGGGGACTATAAGAAGAAAGGGTTGGCTTGTCTACCAATCGGGGGAAGATGGAGGAGATTTCGCGCAGAACAACGACCGCCTCAACGTAAAACCTATAGAAAGGAAAAAAGGGGGGGTGGAGGATGGTGCTCCTAGTTCTTCTCGGCGGAGCTGAGTACTCCAGGCAGGGGCATATGTCTTGGGCCAGAGAGCGGGGGACAGAGAACTTTAAAATCGTTCTCCGAGGGAATGCCACTCGCCTCTCAAGGGCGAGTACACAAAGGCCAAGAGAACAGGTCAATGGGATAACGGGAGGAAGGTTAGATAGAACTGGAAGAAGCCGGATCCGAAGAAAGGCCAACGGCTAGGACGCCACGCGACGGGGGATCTGTTGATGGGAATCACCTAGCACGGCTTCCGGGTGCCTTCTGACTGACAGGGGCCAGTGGAAGTTTTGACTGGGGAGGGGAGTTCGGAAAAGGGGGAGGCCCAGTCGGGGAGCTACTCCCGACAAGGATGGTGCATTGAAAGGAAGACGAGTCAGACCATGAGTTCAAACAGAAAAGAAAAAAACATCGTCCTCCTGAAAGTGCGGGAAGAAGGGGAAGGTACGGGAACATACCGCAATTCAACAGGGAGGGAGATGGCCCTCTTCATGGCGGACTCTAACTCTGAGACAGAACATGCAACGCAACCTAGGGGTTCACGGGAGACCTAGGGGCGCTCTTTTCTCGAGCAGGGTCAAGTGTGGGCATTACGAACTGGCGTTCGGAAAAAGGAGGTACTTATGCGAAAGGGACAAAACAGCGAAGAAGGCAGGGTCCTATTGGGCAATAGGAGAGTCTGCATGTAGAGCAACAAAAAAAAATCGATATGAAAAGAAGAGGGGACAAGCCGACATCAAGAAGCTGAACTGAGACAAGCGTGTTTTTCCCAGGTCGCAAGAAAAAGCTTTTGGGCCGGAACGGCGACCAGGCTAAATTAAAAGGACAAACACTGCGCTTTCGCAAAAGAAACGAAAGGACTCTTTTGATCACTTGGATGATTTTTGAAAGAAATTTGCTTGTTCCTCAGCAAGGACAGAAGGGTCTTGACCAGAAGTGAAATGTCTCTGGCCGCCGTACAACTTGTGCCCAGGACTTCAAAGTAACTGTGGACCTGGCTCTATCATGGGATCCGGGGTCGGTGGCGGACTTAAAACGGGGGAAAGGTAAGGCGTCCCACTACTTCTCGATGTAGCGAAAAAATACCGGGGGGACCGGGACAGGAAATCGACGCCAAAACTTCGTCACACTCGGTCCTTACGAGGGAGAAGCACGATCATGAGTGGGGAGCAGTACGATCAGAGTGGGCCGGGGTCCGGCTGAGG
>Ga0179591_1323960_pt1 | contig 11761 bp, 13 predicted proteins | sample CZOMad2_1_08_16f_FD_182891 | JGI IMG/M metagenome (GOLD analysis project Ga0179591, IMG submission 182891) | Vadose zone soil fungal communities from Angelo Coast Range Reserve, California, USA - CZOMad2_1_08_16fungal (PacBio error correction) | ecosystem: Environmental > Terrestrial > Soil >...
CCAACCGCTTGAACTGTCGAGTTGATCCAGCACGGTTCGCAGACGGGAAAAACGCTTCGCCGCGCGCGCTCAACGACTTTAAAAAAGCACACAGGGGGGGCCGAGTTCGGGGAAACGGACATCATTTCAGGCGCTGGGAGGGCGAAGAAGCCTCCAACGTAGAATAAGAGCATCACGCGGAGAACCGGAGAAGTGGTCCCGCGATGTGAGAGACTAAAATTCAAAACGTACTCAATCCATGGACGACTCCATAAAAAGGTCAAAGTGTAAAACGCCGCTTGGCGAAGACGCTGAAAGTGCTTGACTGCGGGTTAGCAGGGGACTGCACGAAGCGGGAAAAGGACAACGAAAATCGTTCCATTCCGGGTGGGACTTTCCCGCGACAAATTAAGGAAAAGGTCAAAATAGAGGAGGGAAACTGGCAGAGGAATGCCCGAAACATTGGGGGGAGATGCCGTCATTAAACCGAGAACGACGCTGCAAGAGGGCTCCAAAACCGCGAAATGCGCGCTGAAAAGCCTGACGAAGAGGCAGGCTCGGACCAAGTCCGCAATCGCAAAACAGGAGCACTCTTCGACTACAGGGTAAAGGCAACACCCTATCAGATGACTAAGGAAGCAGGCCGAGCCCAACGGGCTCTACGACTACTGGGCGTATCAGGTCGATTAGCGGTCTCGCTTCGGACATTCTCGTGTAAATTCGTTAAACTTGACTAGGGTTCTGTGCGACTGTGAAGAACTTAGGCAGAGCGAAACGGCCAAGGGGCGGGAAAAAAGGGTATGATGCCAGGGAAAACTGTTAGCCTCAATCGATCATGGGGGGGCATTTTCCTTCCAATTCGGCCGCATTCAGGGAACTTTGAGAACGGCACCAACTGCGAACCACCAAGGCGGCCGCTTCACGGTCAGAAAGGATGGTTTTTGCCGGAATAGAGAGGGTCTCAAGCGGCCGGGATAAGCATAACCCCAAGAATCACTGCGCAACATCAGAGAATAAAGAAAACAAGCGGGCGATGGTTCATGGTCCTTAAAAATGAGTGATCTTGTCTGAGCTCTTAAGACACCTCCGACGGACTGCAACGTCCTCAGAGATAAGGGACGCCAAAGTTGTTGGAGGGGGACCATAACTGAAATGTTCGCTGACCGCGAAGACGAAGGATAAGGAAAAGTGATGAAAGGGGAATGCGCCAGCGGCTGTCTGTCCCCCGCGGGCCTGAGTGGCCTAAGCGGCAATGATCCTCACATTTGGAGCGGGGTATGAAAAAGGGGAACAGGACGTACCCCACGCTCAGAAGGCGCGCTGCGCGGCCTACGACAGAGTAAGGACTAAATAAAAGCCTCAATCTTAACGGTCAAGAATAGTATATCGTTTGCGCTGATCTCCGTGCACTCCATGCTTATTCATTCGACTGAAAACCTAAGAAGGGAAAGGAGTCAGTGAGGACCGAAAGCCGGCCAAAGAAAAAGAAAAAAAGAGGCGAGGGGATGGGTGGTTACGGTCCGAAAAAGCGGGCTTCGCGCGGACACAACCGTAGGACTGGAGACCGGGGCTCCGGAAGGGCTTTTATTCTAATGATTATGAGAAGTACAGGGGGCCGTGGCAGGGGGGAAAAGGGGCCGTTTTTTTTAACGGACTTCGATGTGAATGCTGATCGAACGCGAAGGAATCTCGTCCGGATCTGGACCTGAGGTAAGAACGAGGTCCAAAAAAAGACCCTAGGCCTCATCGACGGCGAGAAAATGCCGACTTCGGGCGGAGGTCTGTGTTCCATTGTAAAGGGGAGGGGGGGGTCGCGGGTCTGGGACGAAGGGGCAGACACCGCGTGAGTGAGTCCTTAACCTAGAACTACAAGAGAACCGTAGAAAGAACAGAGTGTCCTGAAACGGTCTCGAGTTCCCATCAATGGCCGCGAATTTCTGAATAGGCGATGCCTAACCTTCTTCACGAAGGGGGATATCGCGGAGGTCTTTGAGTTGGAAAACGTTCCCGAAAGAAGACAACTAATAAACTCCTTAAGGGAAAAGGGGAGAGGGAAACCTCTTCTGTAAACACACAACTGATGAAAGAGAGGCTTAAGTAGGAATCCTTCAAATACCCGTGGAACCAGGGGAGGGGATTATTCTAGGTTCCCCTTGTCAGCTCAGGGTCTCCTCGCGGTTTAGATAAGGTTCAGGAACGGTACTCTTAAATTCTGAGGGACGGAGTCAGTATGCAGGTCCAATTAATTACCGCCCGCGGAAATTGGGCGTCAGTCAGAATAAGGAAGGGACCAGAGCGGGCGTATCGCAACCTTGCCGTGCGTTTGGAGCAGAGCAAATCTTGAGAATTTAAAGGGGGAGAGTTAGGAGAGAGGCGACTTTATGATGCCGCCTCAGTGTCGAGGTCCGATCGATTCCTGCATAGAACAAAGCGGGAAAGCAGGGTGGGGGTGGTTGGTGGGGGTTGGGAGGATGTGTTGTGTTGGGGGGGGTTGTATTTTTTGGGGGTGGTTGGTAGGAGGGGGGAAACATCAGTACGCACCTATCATGGAGATCGAGAACTATTTGGCGAACCGCCTAAGGGAAAGCGTGAGTCACCTCGAAATAAAGAAAAGAATGAAGACCTCTAGAAAGGAGAAAGAGGGGAAAACGGGACGGAAGAAAATATAACGACGACAAAGGGTTTCTAAAGCTTTTTTATTGAGGAGTTGTCTTGAGGTGAGGAAAGATCGACGTTCCATAATGGGTAGGGAACATCTTGGCAAGTCAATTTCCTAGACGGTAGAAATACAAGCTTTTCAGGGTCCAGGGAGCGTTTGCGTGCAGGATGAAATGAAGATACATATGAGGGAAAGAGAAAGCTCAGGATTCGTATCTTCCCCGGTTCAGTTCAAGCACAAAGCGCTTCACGCAGAGGAAAAAACTCTCTTGCTTCAAGAAGAGAGGAGAATTCAGGGAAAGGTCTCAGCCTCCTAGTCAAAGAGGAATCTAGGGATAAAAATCTCTACCAGGACGCAATAGTAGACAAGAGGAGGGGGATTCTATCACTTCGTACGGGTCTGCAGGGTTGTCGTAGGAGAGAGCGCGAGGTTTCCTCTTCCTGAATCGAAAGAAGTTTAATTCCTTTATGGTTCCAGAACAGAGGCCTCTTGGCAAGAATATCTTTTATATCCCGAAGAAGGGTCAAAGAGGGGGGAAAATCTGGGCACCTTCCCGGGGGAACGTGAAGAAAGAGTATCTAGGATGTGAAATTTTCTTGCTCCGAGCGTCAGTGGCCGTCGGAAAAAAACAGAAAACGACGGACGGCTTTGACGGCAATCAATAAGCGAGAGAAGATGAGTTGCTAAAGAGGTCGGAGGGGGGGCTTTCTTGGATGCGGGTCTCTATTCGTACCAAAGGGAGGGGGAGGGTATACTCAGCAAAAGGCAGGTACGTCCAAAGTCTTCATTGGTCTAGGAAAAGATTTGTGGATACAATGTTTACAACCTAGGGGGCCTTAGAGGCCTTATTGAAGGAAAAAAAAATTAGAGGAAAGGGAAAAGCTCGTCCATCTAGGAACTTTTACTGGTTTCTCCTGGGCTGAAATTCATATTTAGGGCTTCGACGCGGGGGGGGAATTGACTGGCTAAGTTCCTAATCTTCGGGCTAGGGTTAGAAGAGATTCTGCCCGTAAGGTCGAACATTTCTTCGGCGAAAGAACATCTCTTCACTGGAAGAGGTTTTTCGGAGAGCCTGATCTCACGGATCGGGGTTTGTGAAAGACCTCTCTCGAAAAAAAGAGGAGGAAAAGATAGGGGTGGGGGACTCAAAACGAGCCTTTCGAAGAGGGAGGAGGCGTAACGCCGAAAAACTGGACACCGAGAGGGATGATGGCATATGGAAAGCACGAAAAGTCGGAATCGACAGGCGGAAGCTTTCCCCGAGCAATGAAAAGGATCTCCAAAAGGGGAAGGACTAAGTTCTCCTATAAATAGATATCGGCAGGGGGGAAGTCGAATTTCCGCCCTGCGCTATAAGAAAAGAAAGTCTGTGGGGAGTCATGTCCATCGGAGGGGGAGAGGGGGGGGGCAGCTCAAGGAGGATGAAGGACGGTTTAAGCGCTTGTCACCTTGTGCAGGCCACAAATGTTGAGGGGGCGGAAAACACCTATCTGTATCGGCGTCAAGTCTCAAAGGGTGATGTGGGGAGGAGAAGAATAAAAGAATACGACGCCGAAATCGGCGCTAAAAGGCTCCACGATACGACCGATTCGAAGACGAAGTTATCTGGAGGGAATCTCACCCGTTGTCAAGGGGAAACTTGTGCTGTTGGTACGCTATAATACGGTACATATTAGACTTCAGGACGTGGGGCAAGGGGGTACCCCCTCCTAGGGGGGATAGAGGGGGACCTTTACTTTGAAGTTGTGCTTTCGTGGATAAACGGGGACTGGATATTATCCGAAATCGGGAACGGCACTTCCATGCCGGACTGCAAGGGGAATGAGTTCTAGATGAAGGATCGCCTATTCTCGTCATAATAAGAAGAAAAAATAGGAAGGCCTACCTCTGTCCTTGGCCTGAGAAGATTTGGATACTTCTCGGAGCTTCAAGTAGGAAGAGGGGACGCCCAAAATAGGAGGAGGCGAATCTGTGGCCTTAGATAAATTCCAACTGCTGAGCATCGTGCGTAGGCACGCCATAAAGGGTAAGGAACTTCTGCTCGCCGCTGAGAACTTTTCCTTCACGAGCCGGCGGGAGAGGGGGGAAAGCTAGGAGGAGGAAAGGTCACAATACCTGGGACACAATACGCTTGGGGAAAAAAAAGGCAAAATCAAAGGGGGAATATATGTAATAATTAGTTTCCGTAAGAGGCCTACACAGGGACGGCAAACCCACAGATAAAAGCATCGACTCTGGCAAAGCAAAGAACTGTTCGGCTTAATGATGAAGGACTAGAGGTCTTCATCTTTGCAGGAGTAAGTTAGGAAAACGTGATCACGGCTAACATCCTGGATTACTAAAATGCGGCGAACAAGTAAGAAGGGGAGGGGGCGTTGATGAAGCGTCTCCAGTGGGAGGCAGCGTCCCTAAGACCGAGGATAACATACAATTACCTATCATCTCAAGTGCAAGGGGAAGGAAATTCTACCAGGGCAGAGTCAAAAAAACGCCGTTCAGGGGTGAGAAAACTACCAATCGTGGGAGGGGGTTTGAGTGGACAGGAAAGGGGGAACATGGAGTACTTCTTCATCCTTCAACCATCGGCACTGAAAAACATTAAGGGAAGGAAGTACCGGAAACACTCTCCTCTACCAAGAAGAAAGGATGGCAGGAGAGTCCCTAGCATCAAAAAGCAAAACAGGGGCTCTGTGGGTGACGCGTCAAGAAGAGAGAAAAGGTTTACGACGTGTGGGGGAAACTCTTCTTCGACGCAAGTTAAAGCAGGGAGATTCGTATCTGGGAAGGCGGAACTGTTAACCACCTAATACGCATGCTATAAGAAGGGAAGGCATTTTTGTTCAGAAAAAACCCCATTCCAAGGGAAGAAGATGTGAACTGAGAAGGGGGACGTAGTATGGCCCAGACCGTGGGATCTTGATTTACTTGAAGGTGCCGAATACGGAGGTGCCCCTCCGATAAAGCTAGCTAACACCTCTCCATTCAAGGGGGGGAAAACGAAAGAGAGGAGGAGGATTTAGATCCGCCGTGAGGTTAGAACTTGTAGAAGGGGGGGCGGGGACTTTTTTGACTCAGTAGGAAACATGTCAGTAATACTGTACGCCTGATCAGGGGGGATGCGGGTCGAAAAAGAACACGTGAAGTTCAAAAACCTGAAAGCGTAGGGGCAATGGCATCAGGTAATGAGGCTCAGAACGAAAACGGGAGACTAGGCAGGGATCAGAGAGTCGACCTCGATGCCCGCAAGTTTTCCGGGGGAAAAAAGCGACGGCCTTATCTTAAAAATGCTTCAACGGAGTCTGCTTAGAAGAAGGGGGGGGGGGCCGGCATGAATTTACAATGGGAATGGGGGGAGACTTAAAGTGATCAGGGAGTGCATCGGACGCTAAAAAAAAAAGAACCGATCCGGCCTTCGGATTCGAGAGGGAGGAAGGGGTCCGAGAGAAAATTGGAAACGTTAGGTAATCCTCATCGCAGGAAATGAGAGGTGGTCTGGAGATTGTCAGATCCCTTCCTTAAAGGGAGAAAAAAAGAACTCAAATGGGAAGACAAACTTTCCTGCGCGAGGGAGGGGGGGGGAACGGGCTGAAAAGAGTACAGCAAGCGTTCCCGTCCTCGTGAAAGATCAGAGACTCTAAATAAGCCGTCGGCTTAGGAGGGCAGTAAAAATTACGGAAAAACAGCTTTTGCTTTCGGAAGGGGGGGGGGTTCGCGTGGAGAGGATAAGGACGCTGCCAAAGATGGGGTAATAATAGAAATGGAAGGGGGGAATGGAGGACCAGAATCAGGGTGTTTTCTCTGTCGGGAAAGGTGTTGCCCGAAGCGGGGGGAATCACCTCGACAGAGAAGGTAACCGAAGATGTCGTGGGGGTCCGCTGCCGTAACAAAAGAAAAGGGAAGGAAAGAAAGCGAGGTCGGAATCGAGGTTTTTCTGTCTCGCGGAGGGGGAACACGAATGAGAATCGGAGGTACAAAGATTGATCGGCTGGGAGGAGCAAATCCCAACGGGAATCAGACACATTACGAGGGAAGGAGGGGGTCGCTGACTTCATCACCTTCAGAGTAACATAAATATAGGATGCAAGGGTGGGGGGGGGGGGGAAAATGGGGTGGGAAAGGGGGAGAAATAATTTTTCCAGAAATACTTCCAAGAAGGAGAAAATCATCGAAGGGAAAGCACCCCTTATCTTCGCCTGGATTATCGTGGGGATCTGCCTTCCGCGCTTCTTGGGGAAAAGATTGTTAAGTGAGCGCCCTATCTTCTCGATGGGGGAGGGCTATGGGGGGATGGAGAGGCAGTCGTAAAAGACAATTCTTACGCACGGCAATCTCCTCTTAAGGGAGTATCCGTCTCTCAGGAGGGGGGGAGGCATCTCCACCAATTGGTTCAAAAAGACGACGCAAGGATTCTTATATTGTACTTAAACGGGCAAGAAGTGTCGAGAAATCAGGGAAAAGACGGGGGAGTTGACACGCAGTAGAGATGGCATTTCAACGATCCGATCCCCCTGGAGAATCGGAGAGGTACATGACAGTTAATTAAAGTAGTGCTGAGAGGAGGGGACATGTTGAGGGAGAGGAAGGGCAGGAGAGAAACAGAGACACACGGTCAGCCTAGGGGGAGCGTCGCCGCGAGGGGGGAGCGGGCTGCAAAGGGAGGAGGGGACAGCGCAGTGTAGAAAGGGACCACGAGATGTCTCGGTTCTCCAGCACGAATTCCTGAGGACCGCACCCTGTGTGCCGAGAAAGTCCGTAGGGGGAGGGGAGACCAGTCTGTACCTCGAAAAGCTTCCTAATTTCCCCTAACACACATAGAAGGGGGAAAGGGGGGTCGCTCTAAAAAAAAGTAGTAGAAAAGGAGACAACCCGCGTGAATGACGAGGTTATTTGAGGGGGTGACAGGAAGCCGAAATCCGTTGGCATCCAACCGATCTTGTTCCGCTAAAACCTTCTCGGACACAGGGTAAAAGGTGTCAGCGAGGGGGATGGAGGGCAAGTACATTGTCAGGGGTACTGGGAAAGAGAACAAAGAAAAGGAACACTTTCTCAAAAAGTCGAAGATAGTCGGGGGCGAAAGGAATTTTCCCTCATTGAGGACAGAACGCCACCGTAATAAAGAAAAGACTATGCACAGACTCATAAAATGGCAGGTAGAAGGGAAGCTTGGGGGGGAAAGGTCGCGTGCAAGGGAGTGACGTAGATCAGGTTCTTCACATGGAACAGCTGGTCTCCCCTGCTTTACTACGATGCGGGAAAAGGAAGGGGTCCCGAACTTTGAAAAAAGTGATCGAATTGCCAACGACTGAGGTGCTTCCCGCAAAAAGGGGGGGTGAGATGCACATGACCTAAGAGAAGGAAAAGGTAGACGACCGAACACGCGTAGACGCCTGCGGCGGGGGCAAGGGTCCAAAGCATACCGAATGAGTCGACGTCCGGCAAGCGGAAAAGAAAGAGAACTCAGGAATCCTACCCTAAAGGGGAAGAAAGGCACTCTATCGAAATGAATTATAGAAAAGAAAAAGGGAAGCCGATCCAAACTGAGCGAAACGCTTGTCTCTCTTGACCGTCGATGGATCAGAAGTCCGGATGAAGCATTATCTATTCTTTCCGTTCGAAAGGGATGATCTGTTCGATTGAAGGAAAGAGAACGACCTCTGGACACAGAAATGTGGAAAAAAGGGACAGGAATGGTACTTGGCCTCAGAGAAGAAAATTTTTCATTTTAAGCAATTCAGGGGAAAAAGTCCGTTCTTTTCTGGCACGGCGATAAAAAAAGAGACCGCATGGGACAAGGAAGGACCTCCCGCTTCAAAGGGGCCAAAAGTACTTAAGGGGGGGGGCATGCAAGCCGGATCCATAAAAGGAAAGGCGTCGTCAGCACATCCGAGGGGAAAGAGGACCAGTAACACTCTCACGCAAACAAAAAGGAAAAAACGCCACCAGGTGGAGGGATTTTTCTGGTCCAGGAACCTTCCGCCTGGGGGGGCTGGTCCGCTCGAAAGAATGGAACCCGCCGAAACTGCCTAGCCCTTAGAAAGGCCGAAATCAAGATGCTGGGGTTGGAAGGACGCAACCAGGGTAGGGTCGAAAATCTTAAGGAACTGAAGTTCGGCTACGATCTGGGGGAGAGGGCGTAAGAAAAGCTGCTGGGAAAACACTCTCGGGAAGCCGTGGGAAAGAGCATCCTAGCGCGAATGATCTCCAAAAACAATTTGGCGAGCTGAAAAAAAAAAAAAATATTAACAATCTTCTCTCCATACCTAAAAGGGGGGAGAGAATGCTGCGGCAGAGTAAAAGTTCTGAGCGACAGACACTCAATTGGCCACAGCCTAAAGACGGTTTCTCTCTGTCAAAGATACGATGCTCAAGAGGACTTCAGGAGAACCGGAAATGGAAGCCCATGAACGAGGAAGTGTAAACCTTGACTTGAATTAAAGACTCCGAAAACGGCATCCCTCTGGCTGGGTGGGGGAGAAAAAGGAGCGGAGGAGGAAGGACGCGGACAAACCTTAGACCGCGAGTCTACCGCCGCGGAGGAAGAGAAACACCTGATTTAGGGACGTCGTTAGGAGGGGAAGCTAATGTACAGAGTGATACCTATGAAAAGGTTTGGGACACGGCACTTTCAAAAACTTTAGGGGTTTCTTCTTATCGAAGAAGAGCGGGAAAGGGACGACATACTTGATTAAATTAACTTTACTAGGGGGACGGGTAAAAAAAATCCAATAGTCCCTAATGAAGAAAGCGACGAATCCGACCATGAAGTCGATTTCTTTTTCATTGTCAAGGGAGGTTGGTGCGCGCGCGGTCGATAGCTGACACCGCCTCTGTGAAGGCAGCACAGGGCCAGACCAGAGGAACCCGTCGGCGTTCCTAAGAAAAGCACTGTCCGCACTTTGGCATTGAAAAACGACGCCGCTCAGGGGGGAGGTTCTATGGAAAAAAAGGACACCGAGTAACTCTAAAAGGGGGAGGACGGTTTAAACAGTTCCACGACAAACACAATAATCTTCAGAAAGGAAGGGAAGCGAGCGCCGCGAGTAATCCAAAATGCGACCTTGCAAGGGGGGAATATTAATCTGAGGTCAAAACGTAGCCGGGGAGGGGGGGGGGGTCCAGTTGCCAAGGACCAAGTGGCAGCGATCACTCTTACTTCTTTTGAAGGGCAGATCCGTCGGCGGAGAAGACTGATTTGGAATTTCGGGAGGGGCTGAGCGGCATTAATGACACACCGGGGGGGTCGGCGGAAAAAACTCATAAAATGAGGAAGTTAGCCCATCAAAGAAAAAAGTTTCAGACGACCACTTGTCAGGAGGGTGAGCAAGAGTCAAGTCAGGGCGGTTCTAGGTAACTATTGAATTTATGAGAGGGAAAGCCTGCGACTCTATATAAGGAAAAGGGAACCGCTGGAAACCGCAAAAAGGAGAGGCTATGCGGAACTACTTGGTGGAAGAATCCTATATGGAAAGCTGGCAAAAGTCGGAAAAATCATCAAGACACTATTCCGCCAAGGAAAGCACCTTCATCGTCATCAGGAAAAAGATCAGGACAGGTCTGAGAGCTTCGCCTCTGGGGAAATGGCGGGATTTTCCGGGGGGGGGAGGGAAATATCTAGTATGTTTACATCTAGAAGAATTGGGGGATCAGTCGATCAAGAAATTGTGCCGTCTTTAAAAGAAGGAGGGTGCTCCAGCATGGAAGCCATTACCTATCGCCGTCGTCGAGGGGGAAAAAAACTTCTCTGCACGCACCTCCAAAAAAGGCGTCGAAGACGAAAACTAGCTTAGGGGGAAGAGCTCAAGGGAACTGCGTTCCGGGCCACTGGGGGGAAAAAGCCTAATTCCTGTAGTCAGCAGTTTCGGCAGACAAAAAAAGAAGACGACGACGATCGAGACGTCTCATCAGGGGAAAAGAGGATCAACTGAAAAATGGGCGTCTGTTTTCGGCGAGAAAAAGCGCAAAACGAGGAGGGAGGGGGACCGACCGGTCAGCTGCGGGGTCACGCATTTAGGGGAAGACTTGATTCGTCCCAAAAGAAGAGAGAATTCGATAAAGTCACCTCCTCAGCTGTTGGTGAAAAAACGCAAATCCGAAGTTAAAACCGTACCAGGTCGCAATTCATGTAAAAGGAAGACGTGGTGCTGTGGCCAAGAGAGGGACGGGGCCGATTGTGGACCTAATCAGTACAGAACGGGAGAATCACCAGGGTAAGAAGGACTTTGGCTCAGGAAACTCAAAGTCTTTCTGGGGCGGTTTTGACGGAGGCGGGAGGGCTGGCGGGAAGTCCGAGAAACCATGGGACGTCTTTCTTTACAGCAAGAGAAAAGGCAGCAGCAAAGGTGTCGTGCGAAGGGACAAGATTTTGTGTAGGAAATGGACGCAAAAGGGGAAGAAGGAAAATAAGGGAGTTAGGTGAAAAAATTTCCCGCCTATTAAAAGGCATCAACCGCCGGGTAGAGGGGGTGCTTTAGCGACAATCTTCTTACATTCGAGAATAAGGTAAGGAGGCTTGCTCGGTTCATCCTCTGAACGGCCTCCCTTGGTTGAAGCTAATGCGGGAAACGTTAGGAAGGTGCTACTGAACTGCCTCCATTGGAAGAGGAAAGATCACATCATCTAGAGAGTATAAGGTTTTCGTATTTCAGGCAACGCGACAATAGAGGGATGTTGGAAACCCCTCGATCCTCCTAAAAAAAAAAAGGAGAAAGGGAGAGAGACGGGTTGCTAAACCACTAAAAAGTAGATAGGAGTGGCTGATACCTAAACCCGCATCAACCGGGCAGATAGGGAAGGGGAAATGAGCATGAAAAGAGGGGGGGAGGGCGCCCTGAAAGCCTGACTCGGACCCTATACCGGGCCGATATGAAAAAGGTTCTTCCAGTGACTATCAATAACAAGAAGAGGACATCGATCGGTAAGAAGAAGGCTACAAAAAAGGAACTGTTCTCTTGGTCGAAACATCTTCTCAAGGGGGGGAAGACACCTTTTTATGACGTACCTTGGTTCGCGGGAAAAAAAAAGAGTGGACTTCGGATTCCCCGAATCGGATCTGATGCGCATTTGATGGGGATTGAAAGCCAAGACGAAATGGACTGCGACAGTCGACTCTACAAAAAAAAGACC
>Ga0179591_1266960_pt1 | contig 11759 bp, 15 predicted proteins | sample CZOMad2_1_08_16f_FD_182891 | JGI IMG/M metagenome (GOLD analysis project Ga0179591, IMG submission 182891) | Vadose zone soil fungal communities from Angelo Coast Range Reserve, California, USA - CZOMad2_1_08_16fungal (PacBio error correction) | ecosystem: Environmental > Terrestrial > Soil >...
CTTTCTTCAGGGGTGATTGCTAAAGGGGGTTGAGAAGAAAAAAAGGGGGAAAATTCTCTCACTAAGAATTTGGTGAAACGAGCCGGCGTGTCCACCATTTAATACAGGAAAAAAAAAGGGCGTTCCCATTACTCCTATTGGTTTCAACCGAACACGATGAAAAGTCAGGAGAGGAATCCGCAAATTTTTCTAAAGACCAACTGAGAGAGAGGGGAAGGTCAAAGAAAAAAAAGACGGGCAGTGAACCAATGGGAGGTAACTCCCACAATATCGAAGCTACCAAAGCTTTATAACATCACCTAGAAGACCGGGAGGACAAATCGAGAGGTCGAGAAAGGGAAAGGTAAGGTCCATCTACTCTATCACAGTCCGCTAGACCGAAGTCTCACCATACTGTGGGAAGAATTCAGAGCTGCGTTGGCAAAACAGGGGGAGGTCAGTTGAAAAAAAGGTTGTCCGAAAGGACACGTCCTCATAGATGGAATTACTCTACACAGGTGTGCGAAGAGGGGGATCACCAGAAGTCGCGATTTCGCGAGCGCTGGGCGCTGAAAGAGTCCCAATTGCCCAGAGCCGAGGAGAGTAGGCTGGGGGGGGGGGAAGGGAGGCGCAAATGTTGAATAACACAGGACACGGAGTTTATGGGGAGGGAGATCCCGATACATATGCTTGTTTGATGAACCAATTGAATAGAAGAGAAACTTTATGGCTCTTAAAAGAAAAACAACCAAGGAAAGGAGACCGGAATGGGGTCCTCGAGAGGTCGATGATAAGAATGAAGGAGGGGGGGGAGGGGGTTTTTTTGCCAATCCTGTGAGGCAGAAAGCACGAAGGGATGGGAACTAGATTAGACGTGAATGGGCCGGTTTTCCTAGTACGGAAGGGGGGGGGTCTCGGATAAAATAGAAGAAGACCTGTATGAAATGGGGGGGAAGACAAAAAAACAATTGCAACAAACAAGACGACTAACCTGTCGGGTCCGATCGGATTCCTCGCGGAGCCATGTCGCAGGGGGGGGGGGGAAACAGCTGATGGAAATCAAAAAACACAATATCCAGAGAGGGGGGAAAAAGAAACTGGTTTTCCTCTCGTTTGAAAGATGGGTAAGGAAAAAGCGAATTCTAAGCTATTTTTGGGGAGAAGAGCGGCACAAATAAAAGGAAGGGGGAATCCCCAAGGAGATTCCCTAGTTGGAGAAGAGGAAGGGGGGGGTAACTCGCGTTATGTACTGTCGTTTGTTATCAGTAGAAGGTGGCCACGGGGAAAGGGAAAGGAAGAAGTATCTTATTGGGTTCATCTAACGGAGGAAGAAAGGGGTTTGTCAGAGCACACTGAGACGGGAATTGATCCACAAGCCGAACGGGAAGATCGCAAATAATTTCTTCCCAGGGGGGCTTCTGACACGAACCATACGGGTATTTTTATAGAAAATACTCCAAGGTTGAGGAAAAAAAAAAAAGAGAAAACTTTCTATGGGTGTATCTTCAGAATGGGCTTCAGAATGGGAGTTAGACGCATGGTTTAGGGGGGCTAAGGGGATTGATATAGTTGATAGGCAAACGACTGGCACAAACGCAAAGGGAAAAAGTTAGGGGGGGGGTGCAACACAAACAATGCAGGGTCAAGGCTCAGCATGGAGGGTGAGCAAATTTGCATCAATGGAGCAGGTGACGAAAAAAAAGGGGGGATAATTTCAAAAGAGTTTTCTCAAGAAACCTTTGAGGGGAAGTTAGAAACCAAGGGAGAGGGGGGGCAACAATCTTTAGAAGGCAAAGCCCATGGACTATGACGGGCTCTTGTGTGGGGAAAGAACAAAAGCTTTTGAAGGGAGACGAGTACAAGGACGTGATTACCGACTTATGAAGGAGAGACGCCGCCAGCGTGAGAATTGTTTGTCGAAAGAAGGCTTGCCGCGTGAACTTTGAAGGTTAGTGGACTCGGGTTGTCAGATGGGGAGAAACCGCCATTGGCATAAAGAACAGGGTGCCGTTGAGAAAGTCCACGCTTCGCGAAGTCGGGACGTGAAGATAAAAGTTAGAATGGGGAGCGAGACCCGTTGCTGGACACGGACTGCTCGGGAATTAGGGGGAAATAGGCATGGATCCTGTTCGTATAGCAATAAGCCTTTTAATCCCCTTTCTCACTGGAAAGGGGAGAGCGGAAAAGTAACTAGGAATGGGGGGAAGAGGGGAGGGTGGGCTCCAAAAATCTTCTCCAACACTCACTACAAATTAGTACGAATATTTTTCCGACCGGCAGTGGGGAAAGAGAGGCAGTCAAACATAGAACAATCTCAAAGGCATCAAGACTTGGGGGGAAGTGAAGACAAGGGCGACTCGTCTGTGTACTGCGAAACATGAAAGATTTGCGTACGGACTGACAGGTCTACCGGGCATCATGTCAGAGAATGGAGTGAGCTAAAAGTTCACCATGGGTATTAGCCCGAAAGGCACTCTCCTAAACTGAGGCCTGTCCGGGGCAAAAACAAAAAAAAAAAAAAAAAGAAATCAGCAAAAACCTATTTCAGATGATCTGTGGTCCGGGTCAGAAGAAGGGGGGAGGGGGAATCAGTTTGAGATCGGGGCGGCATTTGTTGCTGAACTTTTCGGAGGAAAGTTGAGGGAGAACGAGGGGGGTCAAGCGAATCATAATAAGGCAGGATGATCAAAGGGGAAAGTGATTGGGCGCTTACAAAAGGTATTCGCCAGTCGAGAAAATTCACGTTCGGCGTCAAGGGAAAAAGCTGGTTCTGAGGGTCACTGAGGTCTGCCGGGCACGTGCGAAGTCGCAGCGCATGATGTTTATGGTGGAAAAGAAAAAAGGGTAATAAGAAAGAAAAGGGTTCCAAGACAAGGAAGAAGAGGGAAGGGGCGGGGTGTAAGGTGAAGTCTTACGTTTTGCCGCAAAAGAGAAGACGGGCCTAATCTTGGTCCTCCTAAAGCGGGGAGGGGGGGAGGGGGGGGCCGAAATCGTAATTTCATTTTACAGACAAAAATTAAGGAATAGGGTATTCCATGTGCGGCTCACGCCACGCAAAAGAAGAGGCGGACCATATTAGCCGTTCGAATCTTTGAGGGGGGAGCAACCTAATAAAGGAGCTTGGGGGCACTCAACGTTCAAGGGGAGAAGGGGGAGGAGGTGTTGCTGGACGAATTTAGTCATACCCGGGCGTTCTCAACACATAAACCTCAGGATTAGAATAAGGGAAAATTGGATTAAGAAGTCCCCAAGAGCTTCTAGCAAAAGGACAAAGGTTTCAGAAGAGTATGTTCGAATGTGTCACGGATAAGTCGCCACCATAGAAAGGTCATGTCTTCCACTCTCAACGAACGGGGGCAGGAGGGGGTTACAGGGGGACCCAACAAAAAAAACAGGGAGAGGTATAGGGAGGAAGAAGGCAAATATCGAAATCTCTCACAGCTCTGCAAGATTCAATGCCAATCAGAACGCTTTAACCAATGGCCAAGGAAAAGAGCCAAATGTATCGAGTACGGGTATAAGAAAGAAAAAAATTGAGAAGGAGAGGGGGGGTATACATACTACCCAGGTTCGAGCAGACTATTGTCATCAGCGGACAGTTCCGCGGTAATTGGAAAAGTCAGGTACCGGCCTGAGGAAGGACTGGACAAGAAAATTAAGAGGAAACATCAGGATTTATCTCTTGCTTATCGCGTTGATAGAGATTGTCTCCTTAAATTGACAAAAAATAGGGGAGAGGAAAGGGAGTTGGGTTTCTCCCGAAGAGTTGGAGAAAAGCAGCTTTCAGGAGAGATGGAAATTTTTTAGCTTTATCCGGTACAGCGAGCAAGGGAGAAATTTCTTATCTGGCTCTAAAAGAAAGAGAATAGAAAATGTGGTGTCCACGATCGAAGTTCTCCCCAAGGGGAAAGAGGGATCAAATCCAGGGAGAGGAAGGAAGAACGACTATATCTTTCTGCAACGGGAGAGGGGTATAAAAAAAGAAAAGCTGTAGAATCCAAGAAGAAAAAAGACAAACAATTAAAAAAAATCCATTCAGGGAGGTCTACAAAATGTCTACGGATGAGACTTGTGGATCCTAAGCGAGAAGGGAAGGGCTTTGGCGGTAGAAAAGTGAACCCATCCCTGGGAAAGGGGAAAAATAAGAGGGGAGGGGAACCTAATATTGAATCAGCTTCATCGCGGCGTTCAGTCGGTTCTTGGAAACCCAAGAAGAAGGGAAGGGGGTTGAGCAAACTATTAAGGAATGGAAAAAGGAAGGGAAATTGAATTACATCAAGTTGCCACATTAGATTGCTGAGCTTACCCTGCATTTCGGGAAAAATCAATAGTGGAAGGGGGGGGTCAACGAACGGGGGAAATAACAAAAGGCACTCAAATCGGTAAAAAAAACAAAAAGGAGGAAGCAAGTTTGGTTTTGTCTGAATCTGTTGAAAGAGACCCAAGGGTCAATAGAATAAGGGGGGGACTTCGGGGGGGAAAAAGAGCTGAGTCCTAAACCATTACGACGTGGACGAAGAAACGAGGAAGGAGGGGGTGTCTCTTGGCTTGTGGATAAAATTTGAGATCTCCACAGGGATGAAATAGAGCAAAATTTGTAATATCCTCACACAGTTTCAAAAGAGAGGGTCTGATCCTGACGTAATTCCGTTCCATCTTATAGATGAAACGAAGTACCTCTAAATAGGAGGTAACAACGGAATCGAGACGAGGAGGAAGATGATGGGTCGTTACGAAAACAGAGAGGACAGACATATAGGAGGAAAAAAGGACGGTTCATCATTGGCCCACGAGAGAATAGGGAAACCATCGGGTAGTTCTCCCTTGGCTGGGGGGGCTCGAAGGGGGAAGAGATTGATGAATGATAGATTAGACATAAGGACACATTAGAAAGGAGCTGAAAGGAAGAGAAAGAAACCTAGTTTCAGCCGGCTTGTTGTAAATGGGAACTTGCTAAACACACAACACATTCACGGCGGCGAGTCGAGGAGGGCATGCGACCAGGAGTTAAAGAACGTACGGGGATGAAGAAGGAACGCATATTCCTGAGATTACTCCATGGCCACCACCACTAAACACTACTGCCCAGATTGTGCGAGACGAAAATAGAAACAATCCGCTGAAAATTGGTGAACCGTGTTACTGGGTGAAGAAAAAAGGGGGATTTTCTGGCCTCCCAGTTGGGCTTCGACGAAAGGATCTACAGTGGGGGAGGGGAGAGGGAAGGGAAGGGCAGCAGGTTTTACATGTTCCCTGAAGTAAGGGGGGTCACTGCACAGGAAGAAGGAGAACCTTAAATGCCGTCCTCTTTGTCGAGTCGGACCTCAGACATCGCTTCGCGCAAGCGACATAATATGTTAAGGACAAGAGGGGGGAAGGGGGCGAGAAACAATATCAAGGGGGGAAATTATGACCAGAGGGTGGGGGGAAAAGAAACGAAACTCCATGATGTGACTCGTTCTCGCGGACTGGGAAGTCTCCAGAACTGTCTCTGATAAATTTTAGAAGCGGCAGGGGAGGAAAAGAAGAAGCAGGGGAGACTAGGTGTTGGGGGAAAAAAACCATTCATTGTGTTAGGATAATAAAGAAAGAGGGAGAAGAGAGAGGGTTGGGTCTATGCTCCGGACGGAATACAAGACTCGCCCAGGGCCGAGCAATTCGACGGTTCAAATAAGTAGATAAGAATGGTCACAAGGTGGTTTGAAGGAGAAAAATAAGGTTCTCTGCGGTATGAAAACTAAAGACAACAGAAGGGGAGAAAGAAAAAATTCTTTAGCATGACTGAGCGCGTAGATGAACTCTGTTTCAGCAACCGTGAACTCAATAAATTCAGAGCAAAAAAAAAAAAAAGGGGATTAGGAAGGGGTTTAGGTCGTGTGAAAGATAAACTAGAAAAAGTAAAAAAAAAAGGAGGGGACTATTCTACAAGTAAAGCCGGCAGTTTTTTATCGGCCCGTGGACATACGACACGAGGACCCAGTACTCAGGTGTTTTCAAAAAAGGAGAGGGAGATCGTCCTTTTTCATGGAGGATCGGGAGGGGTGATCAGGGGGGAAGAAGAGGGAAAAAAAAAAGAGGATCTAAATAGGGGGGCCCACAATGGCGGTCGGATTCTCCGACTCCCAAGGAGAAGGGATGACATGGCTCTTATAAAAGACTGTCCAGGAGGAAAAAACGATCATCGTCTATTTAGTCAAGGCGAAATGGAAAAAGGTTAGGAGGTTCTGGATTTGATATCCATTCCGGGAAAGGAGTTCAAGAAGGAAAGACCCGTGCAGAACTGGCGTTTCCAGGGATCTTGGAAAAATGTTGCGAGGCTTAAAAGAAACAGTCGTATGACCTCAGTTTGACGGAAGGGACGGGAAAAGACAACTATTCCTCGATTTCGCGCAGCGCTGGCGCGTGCCCCGAGCCACTCGACAAAGAGTAGATGTTAAGGAATAGCGAAGGGAAAGTGGGGGGATTCAGGATAACGATGACACTTGATGAGGCGGACTAGAAAGGGCTTTATATAAGGTCCCCGTTTGTTTTGAAGCCCAACGTGCTTTGGGAAAGTACAGCAACATCTAATTAGGATCGTAAAAAGAAAACAAAAACTAAAGGAGTCAAGAAGAGCCGTTTAAAAACTCTGAAGAGAAACGATTTGGGGGAAGTGTTTGATGGTGCCAGGAGATTAATCGGGGCGGAATCGCGAAGGTGGGAAGCACTTAATGAGGGAGGGACAGGTTGATAGGTAGTCTCTTTCTCGCAAACAACCGGGGGGGAGGGGGGGGGGGAAGGGGAGCACGTTAACAAACAAAGGAAAAGAACCTGGTTTTCTATGCTGGGGGATTTAGAGCTTAGCATTGAAGAGGGCACTAAAGGCCATCCTTGCTAAAGACAAAAAAAAAAGAAGGGGGAGGGAAGGAAAAACAATTTCTCAACGTGACGAGGGAAAAGACGAGGGGTGTGGAAAGCGACAAGAATCTCAGAGAATCATAGGGGTTGTAATGGCCGAAACAAGTGAGAGGCAAAAAACTAAGAGGGGGAGTTAATATCTCGATGTTCCCGTACCTTATTTCGTTCGTTTTATCTAAAAAGAATGGGAAAACGGAACAGTAAGGGGGAGGCCTCTCCAACTTGAAAGACTGGGGACACTTGGAGATGGGATTTGGGATCATCGTACATTTCACGTTTATCTCTTAGGGAACAAAAAAAAACCAGACGAGATCTCGGGAGAGAACGCGCAGGAAAGGAAGAAAGGTAACCTCCAAGGTTCGAGACAAAAAATTAAAGTTCTCTTAAACTAACGGTTTAGGACGAATTGGATCCCAAAGAAAAGTAGAAGAGCAGGGTGTTGTTTTTTTAACGACTTTATTGATGATGCAGGGTCAGAGTCACCATAGACGCTCTTGAAAAACCAAATAAAAAAGAGGGAGAAAAAAGGGAAATTCAGGTCTCATCAATCGAAAGTTTAGGGGAAAGTGAAGGAAAGGGAGAAAAATTTTCCAAATAGGAATAAGTTTTTCTTTGCTAAACTAACCTCATTTTTCGGGAATCAGACAAAGAATAGAAAAAATCCATGCGGATTCACAGCCATTGCTCCAACAGTGAGGGGAAAAAGGAAATCCAAGGGCCCTTGATGGACTGTACGGACCGGCGAGGTGATCGGAGGGGAGGCCAGGAAAGAAAAAGGAGTGAGAGGTTTTTGGGAGAAAAGGAAATTTCTGCGTAGTAAGGGGTCAGGGTGGGAGAGTGTTACGGTCTTCCGTCTCTTGTTGTTTCACGAAAAACCTCACTGTTATCCACGTGACAAGGTATACGGGAGAGAAGAAGGTCTTAGATGGTTCTTGGAGAGAAAGGAACGTCATTTCCGGCATCGTGGATTTCGTGGAGCGGGAGCCTGTTTGAGGGCGACCAAGAATCAAGGGGGGGGGAAAAAAGTGCATCCTGTAAGCATCAGCGAGCAAAGTGGCGGTCATTGCACAAATGGTCTGGGGTGTAGTCAAAAATTCGTCAAAAAATCAACCTACATCCCGTTATTCTAGAAAATTTTAAAAGAAGTGGGAAGGGGGGAGAGGAATCACTCGGATCAGAAAATGCTCGCTGAGTCACTCTTTGGACTTAGGCACTTTACTTCATGGGGAGAAGAGGGACAGGACTAATTAAATGGGTAAACAATGGGGGGAAAGGGGAGGGGAAGAGCAGTTACTCTTACAGTCTTGCTCGCACAAAAGGGTAGTATTTCCACTCTGACCCTGAGAGGGAGGGAGGGAGGAGGGGGAGAGAAGAGATACCGCAAATGCTCTTGTCTGGGGAGGGGGAGTTATAGACGTATTAGTGAAGAGCTTTTAGATCGCGGAAAATTTGTGGGCGAGAAATAACGTTGAAAGTCGGAAGTTGAGATCATGGGGGCAATGCGAATAACGAAGGGTTCAAGGGAGGAGAAAAGAAGGAAACGGGGATTGTGCGACGTTCAGCACCGAAAGTCAAGTCGCCAATCGCGAACTTCACGGCAGAGGGACAAAATGAATACGAAATTGTATTGAAGGAAAGGAACTCGGGACGATTCGCAGGCTAGGTTTGTGGTTTAAGAACCAAGTATGAAGAAATTCCCATTTCGAAGCAATTACTAAGCATCCAAGAACTACTAAGGGGGAAGGGAGGGGACCGTTGAAGGGCGAGGGGGGGGGGGGGATCAAAGGAGAAAATTTGAGAAGGAAGAGGAAAAGTGGCGTGATCTGAAAGGGGGGGGGGGGGGGGGGACCCACCAAAACCAACCCCACGTTACAAACATAGAAAGAAAAACGATGTGAGTTAGATCTAATATGAGGTCTGTCTGGGAGACGAAGGTGGGCCAAATGGAGCGCTGCCAAGATGATTACGGGCTCACTCAAAAATGTGGCGTAAAAAAGGAGGAAATACTGAAAAACGAACTACACTGGTCAGTAAGGGGAGGGAACTTGGTCCGACCCGCAGGAATTCTAAAGCGGGGTACGCAATTCACGACTCAGTAAAAATTGAGAAAAAAAAAAAGAGAGAGGTTCTGTGTAATTCAGAAACATATCTGGAGAGCCTGAACGCCGTGAATGTCACGAATTTGGGAGAGAAGGTTTTGTGATTACTTCCTCCACCAACCTCTCATGAAGGGTCGAAAACCTGAACAACTTCTTCGGGACTCATGGGGGTGGCGTGATCGAAATTCCGCCACTTTCTCTGCCGAGATAGAGAAAGGGAAGAGGAAGCACAATCTAAATTCTATACCATTGGGAAAGAAAGCCCCACAGGTTTGCAGATCGGGATAACGAAAGATCGTCAAAAGGGGAAGTGGGGTTTACATAACGACCAGCAGTGGTTTGGGAGAAAAATATTCTTCTTCCAGAGGCCGCAAATGCAGGGGGACCCGGGGTTCGGCAAAAATTTCACTTTGAAATCCACGGAGGGGGAGGAACGGGCCGAACATGCGCACCAAAAGTTAAATGTACAGGGACGATGAGGGGAGGAGAAAGAGGTGTATCTCAAACTGCGTTCGGGAAAAAAGGAGAGAATATCCAAATAGTGCTTGGAGTGGAAAGGGTTGGAGGGAAGGGGGGGGGGAAAAAAAAGCAAGCTTGGCAAGAATCGTGCTGGGAGGTCGGGAAAAATCCTTTAAAACAAGCGAATCCACGATCAGTTCTTATATGGAGAAGAAACGGATCATAGAAGGGAACCTAATTACATGCTCTCCATGAATAGAAAGGGGGGCGAGGTCTAAACGTCGAGACTGTGATGCAAATAAGTGGAGGTTAGAAACAAAGCAGCAAAAAAGGGGGCGTCAATCCGGACCAACCGGATACAACGTCAAATGAAAAAAAACAGTAAGTTCGACAAAAAACGGCTGAGCTGTGCATCGAGATCAACAGTTCCGCGGTTACTTATCACACATCAAGACTTGGCGTTAGTGAAAGGGGAAGGAGGCGGTGAACTCTGCAATTTGCTGCCTATCAAACAAGTTAAGGAAAAAAAAGGGAGCGGGGCTTATACCACAGAGACACTCAATTGAAGAGTTTTTGAGGCAAACGTTGGACTTATTCAAAGCGGGGTCTTTAGCAAAGGGGGAACCAAAAAAAAGGGGAATGACAGCACGGTAAAAAGAAAAAAAGATTGGGCAGAGAAAAAGGAAATTGCATACGGTGGAGGTGGTGTTTCAAGAGTCATAGCCGGGTCGAACTCCTCATCACAAACTTCGGAAAGGGGTCCCACAAAAATGGTCTCAAATGGGGAAGAAAGGGGAGACAAAAAGGATAGAAAGTCTCAAGCGCCGAATCACCTTGAGGGTACGAGAAGACCATTCACTTCTGCACGGGTAATACTACCAAGTAAAGGGAGTTGGACATTAAGGGATGGTAAAATTCCAAAGAGAGAAAGGAGAAAGGGATGTATAACAACCACCTGTTGGGAATATCTAAAGTCAAGCTCCAAAAGAAATAACGCCATCGGTACAAAAAAAACAAAAACAAGAAAAAAACCACAAACACAAAAACAACGGGATTCGGGAATTCCGGGGGAAAAAACATTCGTAAAAATACCTACAAGGACAGGGGGAAAAGTCCTGAGAACATGTCGGAAGAAGAAAGGAAATCGGGGGGGGGAGGTCTTTATGAAGGCGAGAAACGACAATCCCTAGCGTTAGACCGCGCTCTGTTCCTCAACCACTTTTTGAAAAGGGGAGGAAGGGGAGGACGATTTGCCCTAGACTGCTCATTCCGATGCCGATATAGCCCGAAGGAAGGGTTGGAATAACCCAATAGCGGGAACGAACCGCATCGGACGGGCCTAGGTGCAGCTCGACCTTGTTTTTAAGTGGGTAAAGGAGACCGGAACCTGAACAACAAGGAAGATGAAAACTAGGCCGGAACTATAGAGAAAGGACACAAATTCATTAACTATCATCCATGTCGCTTGATTCCTGCACGCATTAGTATCTCAGGGAAATCCATCCATAAACAAAGAGAAAATAGGAGGGGGGGCGATAGTATACAGGATTCGATTAAGGAGGGGGGAGGGGGGGGAGGTGGTCCAGCTCCATAAAGTAGATGGTTGGCTAAATTCCAACTTGGTTCTTCGAAAAACAATAGAAAGAAGAGATTTGGGTCGTGATCAGTATAATTCACTACGAAAGTTGGTAAATCTGAGGATGTAACTTCACTAAAGGGCGAGGGAGATGTGAGTAACTGAAGTCAATCGGGGTCAAAGAGCTTATAGGGAAAAAAAGCGGCGCTTCAAAAGGAGCGTGCGTTTCCCGAAAAGGAAGAATGGGGTAGTAATGACTCTACCGAGACCCGTTGAAATCAGTCGGGGGGTAAAAAAAAAGGGAAAGTGTGTCAAAAAAAGAAACTACTTTAAATGAGGGGTGGGGGAAAAAGGGAAAAGGAGGGACTCTCTTCCCAGACTGCTGACGTAACAAGTAATCTCCCTCCTCAAAAGACTAAGGGGAAACAAATTTATTGAAGTAAAGGGGGGAAGAGGAAGGTTTTCGGAGCCCGCTCTCCCATTGTGGGATTGGATGAAGCACTTTAAAAGATGCAATGGAAAAAGGAGAGAAGATAAGGGCCTAAACCAATGTAAAAGTGACTAAGCCCTTGTCGTATTGTTAGTGAAAAGAAATCTAAGGTACGCTCTTGGCGTATGACAACTGGTAGTCAAAAAGAAAAGGGGATCGGGGGTGAAAATTAAATGAATTGGTTATTGGGGCCCATGCATTTGAGGCCAGAGGGGGGGAAAAAAAAGGGGGACCTCTGAGACCTAAATTCAAGACGAAA